>Ga0058704_10000061_pt1 | contig 52601 bp, 50 predicted proteins | sample AgamicMgSfe_FD_71363 | JGI IMG/M metagenome (GOLD analysis project Ga0058704, IMG submission 71363) | Agave microbial communities from Guanajuato, Mexico - Mg.Sf.e | ecosystem: Host-associated > Plants > Phyllosphere > Phylloplane/Leaf | place: Guanajuato, Mexico | collected 2012-05-30
GGACTGCGACACTGGAACACCGTTGCATACGTTGAAAGGGCATACTGGCTGGGTACTTGCACTGGCGTGGTCACCGGACGCCGGTATGATCGCCACGGGAAGCATGGACAATATTGTGCGGTTGTGGGACCCTGAACAAGGCACGCCGCTCGGTGCCGCGATGAAGGGGCACACGAAGTGGATCACCAGCATCTCATGGGAGCCGTATCATACGAGAGAGCCTGGCAGACCGCGGTTCGCTTCCGCATCGAGAGACTACACGATCCGGATCTGGGACGCTGTGAGCAGACACACGGACATGGCGTTGACGGGACACAAAGGCAGCGTGTCGTGCGTGAAATGGGGCGGTGCAGGCTGGATCTATTCCGCGTCGCATGACCGGACGGTCAAAGTCTGGGACGCGGGCACGGGGACGCTGGTACACACTCTCAACGCCCACGCACACTGGGTCAACCACCTGGCACTCTCCACCGACTTCGCGCTTCGCACCGGCTTCTTCGACCACAAAGGCAAGAAGGACGCTCCGGACACCGTCGACGGCAAGCGGCGAAAAGCCCGCGAACGCTACGGGGTCGCCACGTCGGCGGCGGGCGGCATCGAGAGACTCGTCACCGCCAGCGACGACTGCACGATGTACCTCTGGGAGCCGTCGAAGAGCACCAAACCCTTGCAACGCATGGTCGGGCACCAGAAGCAGGTCAACCACGTCACCTTCTCCCCGGACGGAGTGACGATCGCGTCCGCCGGCTTCGACAACCACATCAAGCTCTGGCAGGCGAAGGATGGCAAGTTTTTGACCACTCTCCGAGGGCATGTGGGGCCGGTTTATCAGTGTTGCTTTTCGGCCGACAGTCGGCTGCTGGTCAGTGCGTCGAAAGACACGACGTTGAAGGCTTGGGATGTCAGGACCGGCAAACTCGCCGAGAACCTGCCCGGTCATCAAGACGAAGTGTTCGCTGTGGATTGGAGTCCTGACGGCGAACGGGTGGGGAGTGGAGGGCAAGACAAGGCTATCAGAATTTGGCGGAACTGATGTCTCGTTGTGGGATATGTCCGATCACGGAATTCTTGACATCGCGCGTTCCAAGCAAGGCGCTGGCGGCAGGTCTATGTCGATTTCTATCTACATCATGTGGCTATGATAGCGCGCGGAACTTACTGCTTGTTTACCGGAAAGGTCGATTTTCCGGCCGCCTTGCTTGCCTCGAAAGCGCCTTTCAGTCCAAACTGGTTCGGGACGCCTGCAATACGGTGCGTCGAGTTGATGTTCTTGACGAGCGTGATCTGATAGCAGGTCGCGCTGCCTTGCCGGGAGATGATGGTGCTGTAGGCGAGGAAGTATTCCCAGATCTGTGCATTTCATCAGCATGGAAATTTCTACATAGGCACGCAAGTCAAGACTTACCCTGAACCAACGGTCTCCGTACTTGGCGGTGACTTTGTCCTTGTTGGCCATCCAGTTCCTGTACCACCTCCAAATGGTAGCCGAGTAGTGTACACCGATGGTGTCGATACCCTTGATCTCGAACGCCGAGCCTTCCAGCTGGTTCACGAACCAACCTAGCGGCGTCGAGGCATCTGCGCCTGGGAAGACGTATTTGTTCATGAAGAGACCCCAGATCAGGTCCTCGTACTGCCAGCTCTTTCTCAACCCAGCGATCTGCAGGAAGAAGACACCGTCGTCGTCAAGCATGTCGTACACTTGATTCAAGAAAGTGCTGAAGTGGCGCACGCCCACGTGCTCGGCCATTTCGAGGCAGGTGATCTTGTTGAAACCGCCTTCCGGAACCTCAATATCGCGGTAGTCCATGCACACGATCCGGCTTTGTTCTTCGGTAATACCAGCTTTGCGCAAGCCACTGTTACCCCAAGCAGTCTGGTTGCGGCCAAGAGTCACACCGGTAGCAGAGGCACCGTAGTTGACGGACGCGAACTTAGCGAGTGTACCCCAACCGCAGCCGATGTCGAGCAGGCGCTCGCCAGGCTGAAGACCGATCTTCTCGCACACGATTGCCAGCTTGTTGTCTTGAAGTTGTTCCAGGCTTTCTTCATGGTAGAGGTCGGAGATAATGCCGGATGTATAGATCATACGAGGACCTAAGAACCAGCCGTAGAAGTCGTCGCCGCGGTCATAGTGGTCGCGGACCTGCTCTTCGTCTTGCGAGCGAGTGTGCATCAGCATCTCGGGCAGGAAGCCAGACAAGAAAAACCAATACAGAGACAACGTGAACCGGAAGCTAGCCCAGTCGTGCCTGTACTCCATTGCCTCCAATGCGTCGCCGTTGAAGTCGACCTCACCCGCGAAGTACATCTCATGAAAGGTCTCCATCGGAATCCTGTTCCGGCCTTGGTATTTTCTCTTGTCGCTGTCCTTCTTGAACGTCAGGTAGTGTTCAACGGGCGCGCCAGGGAAGCGCGCTTTCTCGTTCCGACGAGGGGACATTGACGAAGCGATCGTCCAGAACACCATCAAGATCGGGATGGTGGTGAAGATGGCGAAGAATAGAGTTGTCAGGAGACCGCCGTTGACCTTCCAAGCGAAATAGCCCGGGATGACGGCGAGCAGGAGGAGCAGGAAGGTAGTGTTGAAGGTATCACTACCCGGTCCGTCCGCTGGTAAGGGAGCATTCTTGATCGCTGGGTACTTTACAGACACTGTCAGCGCCTTCGCAGCTACAGAGGGATAAATTCGTTCTCCAATGCATACCGATGTCGTTCTGACACCGTAATCGTTGGCCTCCGGTGCAGGCGTTGGAGCCGCTGGAGTCTCGACGAACTCGAACGACTCTTCGGACACGTTGCCATCGTTGCTAGACATCGTGAAGTAGGTGACGCAGCTCAATGGCTATGCAAAGAGCGTGGAAACAGCTATGAACAATGCGGTGAACGTTCGCGAACACAAACTCCTATATTTTGTGGTGGGGGAAACGCGTCCCTGCAGATCAAACTTCCCTCATCAGGGCCAACGCGCGACCAATGCATTCAAGACACGTGATCACGTCCCATACGTGTAGTGATCTCTCCTCACCGTTACCCACGCCGACCGCACAGTTGGGGATGCCCGTAGATAGTGGTGTATATTCCCCTCAAGTGTGTTCATCTACACTGGCATTCCAAGCTTCAAAGGCGAAAGTAAAAGGCCGGTCTAAACACGTATATTGAATGCTCTTCCACCACGAACCCACCACGGCCTATTTTTTATCACGACTCACGGCTGCGCCGTACCGCCCCATTGCAATCGCCAGCGTTTACTTGACGATCTTGCACACCAAATCCTGACTATCCACCGAATCGCCCTCTTTGACCCCGAGATCGCCAACCTTGCCCGAGTGCGGGGCACTGATGACCATTTCCTGGCGAGAAACAGATTAGCAACCGACGGCCAGTCAAAGAAACTATGCAGGGAATATATGGGACTCACCATCTTCATAGCGCTCAGCACGGCGATGGGGTCGCCCTTCTGCACCTCGCCTCCATCCTTGACCCGCACCTCAACGACGACTCCGCTCATCGGCGCTCCGACCTGGCTGCTGTCGCTCGCGTCCGCCTTGACCCGGCTCTTGTTCTCGACCGCGGCATGCTGGTCGTCGACGGTGACCTGGCGCACCTCACCGTTCATCTCGAAGAACACCTCGCGCTGGCCCGTCTGCTCGCTTAAGGGGCCCACGGCCAGGAGCTTGAGGATCAACACCTTACCCTTCTCCAGCTCCACGCTGAACTCCTCGCCGATCTGCGCCTTGTTGAGGAAGTACTTGGTCGGCAAGACGGACAGGTCGCTGTACTTTTGCGTGAACTTCTTGTAGTCTTCGAAGACCTTCGGGTACATGGCGTAGCTGGCCACGTCCGTCTCCGAGCACCCGCCGAACTTCTCCTTGAGCGTTTTGCGGATCTCATCGAAGTTGAGCGGGTCCAAGTAGAGGCCTGGTCGCTTGTCCATCTTGCGCCTGTTGCGAAGTGCCTTGGAGCGGAGAGGCTCCGGGAAGCCGCCGTAAGGTTGCCCCATGAGACCCTCAAAGAACTCCAGGACGGAAGACGGGAAGTCGAGTTGGTCGGCTTTCTCGAGCGTTTCGTCGTATGTCAGGTTGTTGGAAACCATGAACTGCGCAAGGTCACCCACGACCTTGGAGGTGGGGGTAACCTTCACGATGTCACCAAGAAGGTCATTGGCTTGCTCGTAAGCCTTCTTGGTTTGCGCCCACTGAGCGCCAAGGCCCTGCTGTGAGGCCTGGAAGATCAGGTTGGTAAGCTGACCACCGGGGATTTCGTGCTCGTACACCTCGGGATCCGGTCCGGTCAGGCCTGCCTCGAACGGCGAGTAGAGCAGGCGGACTTGCGCCCAATATGTGTCGAGCTGTCGGACGTTGTGGGCATCGAGGCCCGGGTCCAAGTCACCGCCCTCCAGCGAGGCGATGAGGGCGCCAATACTTGGTTGGGAGGTCATGCCCGACATGCTGTCAGTGGCCGCGTCGACTGCGTCAGCGCCAGCTTGCGCGCATGCTACCATGGACGCCACACCGGTGCCGGCCGAGTCGTGGGTGTGCACGTGAATAGGAAGATCGGGGTACTTCTTGCGGATCGAACCGATCAAGAGGGTCGCAGCTCTGGGTTTGAGGACACCCGCCACTGTAGGGTAAGTCGTCAATCAACATGTCTGAAAACACTGCTCTGGGGGCTGAAATGACATACTGTCCTTGATTCCGAGAATGTGCGCCCCCATGTTCACAATCTTGTCCACGACATTCATGTAGTACTCAAGGTTGTACTTCTTGTTTGGGTTCATCACTAGAAGTGAAGAAGATAAGGGTCAGCACGTTTCGCCATGTCGCTTGGGAACAAACTCACTGTCTCCACTGTAGCACACGGTCCCTTCAGCGATCGCACCCGCCTTCAACACCGCTTTGACACCAACCTCCAGTTGGGCAACGTCGTTCAAGGCATCGAAGACTCGGAAGATGTCCATGCCGTTCTTCTTCGCCTGCTCGCAGAAATGGTAGATGGCATTGTCCGGGAGGGAAGAGTAGGCGACACCATTGGCACCGCGCAGTAGCATCTGGAAGGGGATGTTGGGCACAAGCTTTCTCATCTTCCTGAGCCGGTCCCATGGGTCCTCGTACAAGAAACGCATGGCGACATCGAAGGTAGCACCGCCCCAGCACTCCAAAGCCCAGGCGTTGCTGAGCGCGTAGCTCGTTTCTCTCGCAATGTTGCACAGATCGACGGTTCGAACTCTGGTCGCAAGCAACGACTGGTGCGCGTCACGCCAGGTTGTGTCCATAAGCATACAGCCCTTGTTCGCTCTGACCGCCTTCGCGAAGGCTTCCGGACCCTTCTCAACGATGATGTTCCTCCAGCCCTTCTTGCACGGTTCGGTGACATCGAGAGGTTTGCCAGTCTCGTGGTCTGTCAGAACAGGCATGACAATCTCACCCTTGAACTTCGACTCGCCGATCTGACCCTTGATCTGACTGCCGTTGACGGCAAGATCTCCGAGGTATGCAAGCAGCTTCTGTGCTCGGTTCTGGCTGCCGATGAGGGAGAAGAGCGCCGGAGTGTCGTCGATAAAGGTCGTCCAGCACGTGCCATCGATAAAGGTGGGATGTGTAAGAAGCGATGCAAGGAAACCCATGTTCGTCTTGACACCGCGGATACGGAACTCGACCAGTGCACGAAGCATCTTCCTGCGGGCAATCTCGTACGTTGAGCCGTGGCATGTGCACTTGACCAACATTGAGTCGTAGCTACAGTGCAGGCCGTCAGTGTGTGTCAAGTATATAGACAGAAGTGATAGGAGTGTCTTACTGGGGAGTGATAATAGCACCTGCAAAGCCGTTTCCACCATCGAGCCTGTTATTGAAAGACACGCCGTCAGCCGCTGCATCACGCTCCCTAGTCTCCGTCACTCGAGCACCTACCTTACACCGTTGCCACCAGCCGAACGGTAGACCTCAATCTTGCCGGTGTCGGGCTTGAATTGCTGGGCTGGGTCTTCCGTGGTGATGCGGCACTGGATAGCGAAGCCACGGGTGGAGATGCGGTCTTGGGTCAGGCCAAGCTGCTGCAGTGAGGCGCCAGCGGCGATCTGGATTTGTGCCGCTACAATGTCGATGCCCGTAATCTCCTCGGTGATGGTATGCTCGACCTGGATGCGTGGGTTGATCTCGATGAAATAGTACCGGTTCTCTTGGTCGACCAAGAATTCGGCAGTACCTGCGTTACGGTAGTTGACGGACTTGGCAAGCTTGACGGCGTCGTTCAGAATATTATCGCGGGTCTCCTGCGGCAGGTCCTTGGCTGGCGCAAGCTCAACGACCTTCTGATGTCTTCGCTGCACCGAGCAGTCACGCTCGTACAGGTGCACGACATTACCATGGTTGTCACCCAGCAGCTGCACCTCGATATGCTTCGGTCGGTAGAGGAAGCGCTCGACGAAGACTGTGCCATTGCCGAATGCAGACTTGGCTTCGGACGTTGCTCGCTCGAAGGAGTCTTTGAGTTCTTCTTGTTTCCACACCACACGCATACCTCTGCCACCACCGCCAAATGCGGCCTTGATGATGATGGGGAAGCCGTGCTCATCCGTAAAGCTCTTGACCTCCTCGTACTTGGCGACCGGTCCGGGTGTACCTGGCACACAAGGCACATTGCACTTCATGGCAAGCTCGCGAGCGGACACCTTGTCGCCGAGGCTGTTGATTGTCTCTGGATCGGGACCAACCCAGATCAGACCTGCAGCCTCGACCTTTTTCGCGAACTCGTAGTTTTCGGACAGAAAGCCGTAGCCGGGATGAATTAAATCGACCCCTTTGAAGCCAAGTGTCAGCGAGTGTTTGTGTTACAGTACGAATGATTGGTCAAGAGAATAGATCCAAGATCGGATTGATGGACTCGAAACAGGTTCGACAATCTGCGGATGCGCCGTAAAACAAGTCGAGAGGAGCTCAGATGGATAGGGTCGGCAGCGGCAGGGATTGAGGTATGCTTTTGCGACCCATGGTGACGGCTCAGCCGCGTGCTTGAGTCCTCGGCGCATGCTGGCCAAGATGGCAGCGGTACTACGGTCTCGCACCACTCGCAAACTGCACTCGGAGACGTCGAGTCCAGCCGGTACAGGTCACGACTGGTCCGAGAAAAGAAGCTATGACTCACCATGCTGTTTGGCGATCTTGATGATCTCGTCTCCGGCCAGATAAGCCGCGACGGGAGTATACTGTCCTCTTTTGCCGATGACATAGGCCTCGTCGGCCTTCTGCCGGTGCATCGACAGACGGTCCTCATAGCTGAAGACGGCGACGGTCTGCAGCGATAGCTCGTGTGCGGTTCGGAAGATGCGAATGGGGATCTCGCCTCGGTTGGCGACGAGGATCTTCTTCAGCTGCATGATGGAGCTGTTGGCGCGCAGCCTCTGGTGGACGGTGTTCCGGGTTGAATGCGTGTCGCCGTCTGCGTGAGGCGTGCCGTACTCGTCGCCGCCTGCGACCACGCGGTTGGTCTCTGCTACGTCTGTCATGGTGGGCAGGAGATGGCTATCTCTCGGTGCGGTCTTGTCCACCTTTCCTCAACCGGTAGGCTCGCAATATGCCGCTCGCTATAGTCCTGAATTAAGCTGGCTGTGATCTGGTCAGAAGTCAACAAGCAGCCGATCTGCGTGGCCCTGACTTGCGGTCTATCGCATTGGCCTCTTGCCGGAGATTGCTTGTATATACGGTGCAGTACAGTACAGTGGGCGAAAGGAGGTGAGGACGCTTCGAAGAGTAAGGTAGTTGGGTTGCTTTATTTGACAAGTCAGAGTCAGCAATGCGCGTTGCGGTTCATGTCAGAAGGCCCGAGAGCTGGCGATTGGAAGCTCCAACCACTCTTTTCCCCCGCGCTAGAAATGGCCCGGGGGCCGTGCACGTGGGAACGACAGATAAGCCGTCACGTGCATCCCTGTCGTCGCTCATCGGCTTCCGCTCATCGCGGTCGCCCGACGCCAGGCACATCGTCAGTGTCGTATCACACCCAATCCTCAAGCAATAGGACTGCGTCCATTGTTGTTCTGATTCTAACGAGAGCATACACCACAGCCCAGTAGTGTTCTCCTTCATGACCATGGAATAACCCGACGCAGTTACTCGAGGCTCATCCATCATAAACCTCACGATAACATATAAAGCATGGCTTGATATCGGCCCCACGCGACGGAATGCCTCTAGCACACCGCTCGCCGGCCGGATAATAAAACCAGAGCCGCTGGCGGCTAATAAACAAGGCATGGGATAGGACTCACGGCCCGTCTCCATCATCGTCAATGGGTGCTTCGGATAGGACGAGGCTATTCGATCCCATCGTGTGGGTTGATGTGCACTGCAGCGACATCAATGTAGCAGATACATCCATGCAACCCTCGAGTTCGGACTTCAGTAGATTTCCAGCCCCCTCGGAGATTGATAGTGCAGTGTGCGTTTTTGTTTACCATCGAGAGGATTACAGCGCATGGACCACTACCCGGGAAGTACCTTCATCTGTTTTCGACCTGGCTTTTCGGGATGGCAATGGAGTATGGGTCGAGAGCCAAGTTCTGTAGGTTCGCAAACAGGTCTGACAGTTGGAGAGTGCTCCCTATTGCCCAGAAGTCGGTCCACTCACGTGGCGGAACCACCAGTAATGCGTAAATGTTTACTTCCTATCGAACCTACTCTTCCTGTGCTCAACATTCGGAGCACCAGGCGTACTCCTCGCACTCGTCGCAGCGGACTTCGACATAGCCGGTACGAAATCCACCCTGTCCCTTTCCGCCTCTCTCTTCTTCTCCTTCCGCTCATTAACCTTGACCAAACTTTCCACATACCCCTCCTCCGGCCACCTGACTGGCACACCCACTCCCTCGGGTAAACTCGACGCGTAGCTTTCTTCCGCACTGATCCCCGCGAACTCCATGAGTTTCGGCAGTAAGCTCGGATTGCGCAATGACGACGAACTCCGTAAGCGATCGTGAAAATGCACACCTTGCTTCTTGAGATCGAGGAAGCGGTCGAACTTCTTGGTCGTGGCGGCGAGAGATGCAGCGTCTGCGCTGTTGGTAGGTGGTGGGGAGGGGGATCCTGGGATATCAAAGTTCGGAATGGGGGGCATCGTGAGCTCGCGGACGCGTTGGCGTTCGAAGGTATATGGTGACAGTGGTGGGTCGTTTGCGTCTACTGGGGCTGCGGTCGGTAAAGGCTCTGTTACGGGGATTGCAGCTGGGCCGAGAGCTGGACCGGGAGATAAAGCCGTAGGCTGTGAAGCTTCCGCCACTATCGCTGGGTCGGCCGTTGCAGTGCCATCCTGATGGCCTGCAGTGCGCGTGTATGCTTGCTTCGCATCAGCCAAGAGTTCGCCAGTAAGGTGGTCGTTCGATACCGCACCGTTCGAGATCTGGCTTGTCGCTTGTGACGATCCAGAATCGTGCTTAGGTATCTAGCATTATGCGCAACATAAGTAGGTACCCATGCGTCTCAGTCGGGAGGGTGTTATCAGTGGCCTACCTTGGCGGGCTTTTCGCGTCGCATACCATCCTCTTCATCGCTACTGTCATATCCCACCAGAGCGGGCATTGTACCTTTTTACACCAGGTCGCAATGGAGAGTATGTCATGAAGAAGGAGTTCCACCTATGGAAGATCGGAAACACTGAAGTACAAAGATTGATCCAGTGTAGCATCTTGCTCTCTCCAAGAGTGAAGTCAGAACGCTAGAACTCGCGTGCTGACTCAGCGCGTCGACAGCTCGTGTACGCGGTTGCTTGCGCCTGGCGAGCTCACCTACTACATCACAGCAAATCGCTAACTATACCGTCGACGAACAGCACCTCATCTCCAGGTTCAACTGTCAACAGCAACAACTCAGATAGGAAACTCACACGATGAACCATCTTCCAGAGGCCTGGGGTAGAGTAAGTCAACAACCTCACCGTCACTATCATCAGCCCCATCTAACAATCACCCGCAGCCCAGAGACGACGTCTACGGCGCCTACAACCCCCATCACCTCCCTCCCTCGCACAGCAACCCGTCTTGCCCGACTACACACACGCAAGCACCCGTCGTCACGGGGACATCGGTGCTCGCGGTGAAATTCTCCTCGGGCGTCGTCATCGCCGCCGACAACCTCGCCTCCTACGGCTCGCTCGCCCGCTTCACCGACGTGCACCGCCTGCACCCTTTCAACCGCAAAGCCGTCGTGGGCTTCGGCGGCGACGTCAGCGACATGCAGTACCTGAACCGCCTGTTGCTAAGCCTGGACGTGCAAGAGAACTACCACGGCAGCGGAGGGCACAAAGACGAAGGCGGCCCCGAAGCCGACCGCGGCCTCATGAGCGCCAAGAACCTGCACACGTACCTCAGCAAAGTGATGTACAAGCGGCGGTCGGACTTCAACCCGCTGTGGAACGCGCTGCTGGTGTGCGGCCTGGACGAGGAGGGCGCGCCGTTCCTCGCCTCGGTGGATTTGCTGGGTACGACGTTCGCGGCGCCGACGCTGGCGACGGGGTTCGGGGCGCATTTGGCGCAGCCGATTTTGAGGAACAAGGTGCCGAATGAGGAGGCCAGTCGGGGGTTGGCGAAGGAGGAGGCGGTGGAGTTGGTCAAGGAGTGCATGAAGGTGCTGTTCTATCGGGACGCGCGGAGTATGGATGAGTATAGTATTGCGGTGGTCGATGGGAGTGGGGTGGAGTTGAAGGAGAGGGAGAAGTTGGAAGGGCAGAGTTGGGCGTTTGCGGATCAGATCAAGGGGTATGGGACGCAGACTGTTTGAGGAGGAGCTGCATGGGGAGGAAGTGGTACAGACAGCGTGGCGCTGAGGCGCAGACTCACCCTCGGACGTGTATACCAGTTTCGAGCGAAGGCTTGACGCTCACGATTAAGTTGAGCGAAACATTTCATCAATTCTTCGAACGCGATGTGTAGCATAAGTTCACCCTCTATCTCGAACGCAAGAGAACACGAGACATGCTGTCTCAGCAAACAGATACGACAACAAATGCAATGCTGCTCCACCCTTCTCTCCCATGCGTGATCGAACATGCTGCCGTTAGTGATGTGGTAGAACGCCGAACGCCTTCACCAACTCCCCGCGGGGCTGAGCACGCCCATGGATGGCCGCGACGCGTGGGCTTCTTCGTCACGGCGGTCGCTCGGATGGGGCTGTTTCTTTCTCGTCGCTAGCGTACCACGTCCGACATTTACTTGAACGCAAAGTCTGCACGTAAAGGCGCTCACATGAAGTCATCGCTGTAATCTGGTTAGTCCCTGTACACAGCAAGTGCCGCATAGCGCGACTCAAGAACTCACTCTTCCAACCCATCGTCATATGCCGTCGTGTCCGCCGTGCGGCTGACATCTCTCGTGGCGGCCAGACTCGTCTTGGTCTTTGCCGCTTTGGTCTTCTTACCGCCCTTCTCCGTCGCCTTCTCCTCCTTCATCTTCTCATTACTCATAATACTCAGCGCACTCGCAATCTTCTTCGTCTGCTCCGAGTTCAGATCACGACACAGCTGCTTCGCGAACTCCGCCATGAAGGACGCGTACTGCGGCTTCTTGCCGTTGGCGAGGATGAGTGGGACCAGCGTCTCGCGGAGCTTCGCGAACTGAGGGACCGTGTTCGGGGCGAAGAGCTTGAGGGAGGAGAGGTCGACGGCGTTGGTGGGGTCGTCGCCTTCAACCACGGTGACGGGCTTGTCGCCGCGTTTGTTCGAGATGCCGATGCCGGAGAAGAGGTCCTCGGCGTTCTTCAGATCCGCCGCTTTCTCGCTCTCGCGGAGACGCCTTCGCCGCTCGGCCTCGTCGATCTCCTCCTCGTCACTGCTGTCATCCAGCAGTTCCTGCTTCTTGCGCATGTTCGCCTCGCGTTTCTCCTCTACCCGCTGACCCCGGGATTTGTGGTTGGCCTTTGCCTCTGCTTCGGCCTTCGCTTTCGCCTCGGCGGCCTTCTTGACCTTTTCGCGCTCGACCTCGGAGTCTTCCGCTTCCTCCCAGTCCTCCAGGACGTCGTCATCCTCCTCCTCGTCATCGAACTTGCCGCGCCGGGCGACAACAGGTGCGACGGGTGGGGAGGAGGGAGGAGTCGATTCGGACTCTTCGTCCTCCCACGATGAGGGCGCCTTCGAGGGAGCCATGATTGCGGTGTGCGTCTGAAGGCTGTGAGTGCCGGGTTCGGGGTGGCGCGTGTGTAGACGGGGCTGTTTTTGTCGCAAGTGATGTCACGGAACAATACGACGACCGATTGCGCAGTGACGGGTTTCAGATAGCAAAGAGGCAGGAGGACGTGTATACGGATTTGTTGTGTGGTTTCAACGGTTGCGATGATGGTTGGTAGGCTTGTCGAGTACGGGTGAACAAAGGGAAGAAGGAGGAATAATAATAATGACTCTGTCGAAGTGGGGGGACCTTAGCGCACCCTCGCTCATTTGGCACATCCCATCGCTGCACATGACGAACACGTGCAAATCGGATCTGTTCACTTGCACATCTTCGCCCGTGATCCAGGTATGTATCTGTACATGCCCAGGTGTATTGATGCCTGACTTCTGTTCAAATATATGTACATGGTATCTTGGACAGTCCTGTACACTCAGCGAATACATATACTGTACGGTGAGAGTTGGTATAGAATGCCCGGCGATACGCTCCATATCCCGTCAGAAGACGATTTCAGTACGAGCCATGTGCGCCTTGTCCATCGTATATCTGTGATCTGTCTGGAGTGCTACACACAGCATGCTCGTGTACATAATAAGTCGGAAGGTAGGTTGATGTGGTGAGCAAGTCCATCGTTGACAGTTTCGCTTGTTCGCAGACACATGTGTTTCCATGCCTCAGGCCGCAAACTCCGGCGGCACGTCCCGTCTGGGACCAGCAAGCTTGCGTACATGTACGGAGTGGTCGAGCTGCGACAACGACTTCTCTCTTGATCAACCCATCTCACCCATCGTCAACTTGACACCCACATAACGCCGTCACGACTCCCATACGCTCCTTTGCTGCCTCGTGTATCATCGATCCAGCCTCGCGCAACATCCAGACGCAGGCGGAAGGGGGACAACAGCCAAGCCAGCAACACGAAACGTTGCGCCTGGCCACCAACTTGATGAGCTTTCTTCTCTGAGTCTCTCACTATGGCGCCACTTCCGATCAAGTTCACCGAGCAACTGCAGCTCTCGACGGTGGGCATTCAAGTACGTCCTCCCTTTCCCTCGGGCTGTGATTTGGACGGTTCCATGCCGGCCAATGCTGACCCTCCGCCCAGCAACCGTCAATAGGCTTCAATTCATGTACATTAGAATCCGACCATTTCGTATGTGTGCGGCAGCAGACCGAAGGCAGTACCTCGCCCGAGGTCGTCATTATCAACCTCAAGAATGGCAACTCCGTCATGCGACGGCCCATCAAGGCCGACAGCGCCATTATGCATTGGAGCAAGGAGATCATCGCGCTCAAGGCCGGCGGCAAGACCCTGCAAATTTTTGACCTGGCGCAAAAGAGCAAGATCAAGAGCACAACCATGAACGAAGACGTGGTGTTTTGGAAGTGGTTCAGTGAGACGTCGCTCGGGCTTGTGACGGACACTAGCGTCTATCACTGGAACATCTTCGACCCGGCTCAAGTCGCGCCGCAGAAGATGTTCGACCGCAACCAGAACCTTGCTGGCTGCCAGATCATCAACTACCGCGTCAGCGACGACGAGAAGTGGATGGTCGTGGTGGGCATTTCTCAGCAGCAGGGCCGTGTGGTGGGCAGTATGCAGCTATACTCGCGCGATCGAGGCATCAGCCAGGCGATCGAAGGCCACGCTGCTGCGTTCGGTACGCTACGCCTGGAAGATGCTCCGGCAGATACCAAGCTCTTCACCTTCGCGAACCGGTCGGCAACAGGCGCCAAGCTGCACATCGTGGAGGTCGACCACCAGGCGCCGAACCCAGTATTCCAAAAGAAAGCCGTCGACATCTACTTTCCTGCCGAGGCGACGAATGACTTCCCGGTTGCTATGCAAGTGTCGCGCAAGTACAAGGTCATCTACCTCGTGACGAAGTATGGCTTCATTCATCTCTATGACCTGGAGACCGGCACCACGATCTTCATGAACCGTATCTCGAGTGACACAATCTTCACAACCGCTGGCGATGAAGAAGGTAGTGGCATCGTTGGCGTCAACCGCAAAGGTCAAGTGCTTTCCGTGAGCGTGGACGAGAGCACTGTCATTCCATACTTGCTGCAAAGCCCGGAGAACGGGGAGCTGGCATACAAGCTCGCCTCAAGAGCTGGACTTCCGGGTGCAGATCAACTGTATCAGCAGCGCTTCGATCAGTTGCTCAACATGGGCGATTATCAGAACGCTGCCAAGACTGCGGCCAACTCTCCACAGGGCTTCTTGCGTACACCTCAAACAATTGAGAGATTTAAGGCTGTGCCGCAGCAGCAAGGTCAACTGTCCGTCATCTTGCAGTACTTCGGCATGCTTCTCGACAAGGGCAAGCTGAACCAGCACGAGACGTTGGAGCTCGCGCGGCCTGTGCTGGCTCAGAACCGCAAACACCTACTTGAGAAGTGGATGAAGGAGGGGAAGCTTGGTTGTTCTGAGCAGCTTGGTGACCTCGTTCGCATGCACGATGTTGCACTTGCACAGCAGATCTACCAGGAGGCCGGCGCCTCGCAAAAGGTCATTGCAGCCATGGCGGAATCGGGCAGTTTTGACCAGATTCTACCGTACTCCCGATCGGTGGGCTACACACCTGACTTCAACGCTCTGCTGCAGCACATTACGCGAGTGGTAAGTGCGCTTTGCTGTCCTCTCTTCGACACTCACTGACGACCGACTCAACAGAACCCAGAGAAAGGTGCTGAATTCGCTACCAGCCTTGCCCGCGAAGATGCCAGTCTGATCGATATTGACCGAACGGTGGATATCTTCCAGTCACAAGGCATGATCCAGCAGGCGACGGCATTCCTTCTGGACGTGTTGTCAGCCAACAGTCCAGAGCAAGGACACTTGCAGACGAGATTACTGGAGATGAACCTGTTGAACGCCAGTCAAGTCGCAGATGCCATCTTGGGATCCGGGATGTTTTCTCACTACGACAGACCACGCATTGCACAACTGTGCGAGCAAGCCGGTCTCATGACACGAGCGCTCGAACACTACGACAATCCTGCCGACATCAAGAGGTGTATTGTGCACACAGAAAGTCTGAACGAGGAGTTCCTCATCAACTATTTCGGCAAGCTCACTGTTGAACTCGGCCTGGAGTGTCTGGATGCTATGCTCAAGGTCAACATCCGCCAAAACCTACAAGCTGTTATCAACATTGCGAAGAAATACTCTGATCTCTTTGGCCCGACCAAGATCATTGATTTGCTGGAGAAATACCGTACAGCCGAAGGGTTGTACTTCTACCTCGGCGGCATCGTCAACATCAGCGAGGACAAGGATGTCACGTTCAAGTACGTGGAAGCCGCGACCAAGATGGGCCAACTCCAAGAGGTCGAGCGCATTTGTCGAGAGAGCAATTTCTATGACCCGGAGAAGCTCAAGAACTTCCTCAAAGAGCAGAGACTCACGGAGCAGCTTCCGCTCATCATTGTCTGCGACCGGTTCAACTTCATCCACGACTTGGTATTGTACCTCTACAAGAACCAGCAGTTCAAATCGATCGAAGTGTACTGTCAGAGGGTGAACCCCTCGAGGACTCCGGCGGTCATTGGTGGTCTCTTGGACGTCGACTGTGACGAGGGTATCATCAAGGGTCTGCTCAACTCGGTTTCGCCGGCAAGCATTCCGATCGATGAGCTGGTCTCTGAAGTCGAGTCCAGGAACCGCTTAAAGTTGCTCTTGCCATTCCTTGAGGCCACCCTCGCGGCAGGAAACCAGCAACAGGCCGTCTACAACGCTCTGGCGAAGATCTACATTGACTCGAATAATGACCCGGAGAAGTTTCTCAAGGAGAACGACCTTTACGACACGCTCACCGTCGGCCGCTACTGCCAGAAGAGGGATCCGAACCTCGCATACATCGCGTATAGGAAGGGTCAGAACGACCTCGAGCTCATTAGTGTCACAAACGACAACTCGATGTTCAGAGCGCAGGCGCGGTATCTGCTGGAACGCGCCGACCCTGAGGTTTGGCAGTACGTTCTGTCCGACGACAACATCCATCGGCGCTCGCTCGTTGATCAGGTTGTGGCAACAGCGGTGCCGGAGTCGCAAGGTGTGTAGAGGTCTTCAAAACGCTAAGACCCCGCTAACTTTCCGTCCCCATTTAGATCCCGAGAAAGTCTCCGTCGCTGTCAAGGCATTCCTCGATGCCGACATGCCGGTGGAACTCATTGAGTTGCTGGAGAAGATCATCCTCGAGCCCTCCACCTTCAGCGACAATGGCAACTTGCAGAACCTGCTCATGCTCACGGCAGCCAAATCCGACCGCGGCCGCGTTGCTGGATACATCCAGACCCTGGATGCCTATTCGCCTGAAGACATAGCCCAGCAGTGTCTCGACGTCGGCATGCACGAGGAAGCATTCCTGATCTACAAGAAGGCCAACCAGCACGTCGATGCTGCCAACGTTCTGATAGACCATGTTGTCAGCATCGACCGTGCGCAGGAGTACGCTGACCAGGTCGATCTGCCTGAGGTGTGGAGCAAGGTAGGAAAAGCACAGCTTGACGGCCTACGGGTTACAGACTCTATTGAATCTTATGTCCGCGCGCAAGACCCTGCAAACTTTGAAGAAGTCATATCCATTGGCACTCATGCCGGCAAGGACGAAGACCTCATCAGGTACCTGCGGATGGCGCGGAAGACACTTCGCGAGCCGGCCATCGACACTGCGCTTGCCTTCTGCTTTGCGCGCACGGACCAGTTGCCCGAGCTTGAGGAGTTCCTGCGCTCCACCAACGTTGCTGATATCGAGGAGTCCGGTGACAAGGCGTACGCAGAAGGCTACCACGAGGCGGCCAAGATCTTCTTCACATCCATTTCCAACTGGGCGAAGCTCGCCACCACGCTCGTACACCTCGAGGATTACCAGGGTGCGGTGGAGTGCGCTCGCAAGGCCAACAGCGTGAAGGTGTGGAAGCAAGTCAACGAAGCCTGCGTGGCGAAGAAGGAGTTCCGTCTGGCGCAAATCTGCGGCCTGAACCTCATCGTGCATGCGGACGAACTGGCAGACCTGGTCAAGCAGTACGAGCGCAACGGCTACTTTGACGAGCTCATTGCCGTCTTGGAAGCTGGTCTTGGGCTGGAGAGAAGCCACATGGGCATGTTCACTGAGCTGGGCATTGCGCTTAGCAAGTACCACCCTGACCGCGTGATGGAGCATCTGCGCATCTTCTGGGGCCGCATCAACATTCCCAAGCTTGTCAAGGCTTGCGAGGAGGCACATCTTTGGCCCGAGCTTGTCTTCCTGTACGCCCATTATGACGAGTACGACAACGCCGCTTTGGCGATGATGGAGCGTGCTGCTGACGCCTGGGAGCACCATACTTTCACCGATCTCATCGTGAAGGTGGCGAACCTGGAGATCTACTACCGCGCCCTGAACTTCTATCTTCAGGAGCAGCCGTCCCTGCTCACCGACTTGCTTCAAGCGCTCACGCCTCGCATCGACGTCAACCGGGTGGTGCGGATGTTTGAGAAGTCCGACAACATCCCACTCATCAAGCCTTTCCTCCTCAACGTCCAGTCGCAGAACAAGCGGGCGGTCAACGACGCGATCAACGCTCTGTTGATCGAGGAGGAGGACCACAAGCAGCTGCGTGACAGCGTGGAGCACTTCGACAACTACGAAGCGGTGGCTTTGGCACAACGGCTTGAGAAGCACGAGCTGGTGTTCTTCCGCCAAACCGCCGCCAACATCTACCGCAAGAACAAGAGGTGGGATAAGAGTATTGCGTTGTCGAAGCAAGACAAGCTGTACAAGGACGCCATCGAGACCGCGGCGATCAGTGGACGGACGGAAGTTGTCGAAGAGCTTTTGAGATACGTGAGTCTTCTCCCCGTCGTCATGATTCATTCTGCTCCCAAACACGCGATCGGCTTTACTGACCTCATCCAAGTTCGTCGACATCGGCAGCAAAGAATGCTACGTCGGCATGCTCTACGCCTGCTACGACCTCATCCCGCTCAACGTCGTCATGGAGATCTCGTGGCGCCACGGCCTCAACGACTTCACCATGCCCTTCATGATCAACTACATGGCGCAGCAGGCCTCGACCATCGAGACGCTGAGGAAGGACAACGAGGAGCGCAAGGCGCGCGAGGCCGAGAACAAGAAGACGGATGAGGACTCCGGCCCGATCTTGGGTCAGTCGCGCTTGATGCTCACGCAGGGCACCATGCAGCAGACGGGCAGTCCCGCCGCGGCTTCATATCCGCAGGCGAATGGGTTGATGCCGCAGCCGACGGGGATGTATGGGGGGTTTAGGTGAGGGTTGGGTAGAATTGAGTGAGGTGGAGGGGGGCTGAGTGTAGGAATCGCTGGTGCTAATTGGCTGTCGATGTGAAGTCGGGGGTTCCTCCTGTTTCCCCTTCCCAGTGGCGTAGAGAGTTTTCGGGAGAAGTGCGTGCGTTGCGTGCTATGCCGTTGCGCGGCTGTACTATACGATGAGTAAAAGTATGAGAACAGTAGTAAACGGGTCAACACTGGGTGTGGTACATCTGGTTCGTCGGGATGGTCTTGTCGTGATTGTATCTCGGGGCGGCAGATTTCCTTTTCTTTCAACCTCGTGGCATGGCTGCACCACATGGATCTGGTGAACATGAACTTCGGACAGCGCTGAACGTCACCTTACGCTGTCCATGCCTCCGAATATCTTGGTTTGCACGGCATCGAACCGAATGGCAAGCAATACTCGCATCATCCAGTTCTGGGGTCATGTACGATGGGCAAAAAGTAAAACAAGACTCCAGCCAAGAAGGACTACGGTCTAAACAAACGAGCCAAAACGTGAATGTTTCTTCTTGTTTTGGTCCTTCATATGCGTCTTGTATCCTAACGTCTGCTCGAGAAAAGGAAACAAACGCTAAAAGGCCCCCCGGACTACTGTGCGACGACAGACAAGGCCCGGCTCAGTGAGCAACCTAATCAATCGATCAAAGCAGACAGGCAACGCAAAATCCACCCACGCATTCGCTCCCAAGCAGAACGAAAGCATTAAGACGGCGCGCCCGTCTCGGCCCCTTCGACCGACGGAAAGCGCCCATTCCTTCGACAAGCCAGCGTCTCCGATCAGGGAAAGGGGTGACAAAGCAAGAAAGAAACGAAGGCAAAGAGGGAGAAAAGCAGAAAAACTGGTATCATCGACGAAATGAAAAAAAAAGTAGAGCAGAGATCCCAGAACAAAACTCCAATCAGCCGTGAAATCTCCTTTTCTCTAGATCGTTCCCTCGAGGGCAAAACCCTTCACCCCATACTCATGAAATGCATCTGCATTCGCCGGTCTCGGCACATCCACCTCGTGCAAAAGACGTGAAAAACTCCGGTCGTGTTCCCACTCACTCTAATGAGGAAGAAAAACTGTCGTCAAATGGGATAAGAAAGAAAAGTTGAAGGGCATGTAAGACCCGCGCATCTCACGGGAGGAAAACCATGCCCTCGCGTCGAACCTATTCCTTCACCGATTCACCACCCCTCACCAACCCCGGCGTGCTTTGCATTTCACATGACCACGCAAGCAGCCTGGTCAGAGACGGAAGAAGCAGCGGACACGCTGGTGGTGGTAGGGTTTCGATGTTGGACGAGTTCGACGAATTTTTCATCATCTTTTTTTGCCGGCACGCGGCCGCCGGCAATCCAGGCTTGGAAGGGCGACACGCCTTTCGACAGCGGTTTGCCGCCGCTCTTGCCGGGGCGCTTGCGGTCCTCGACGACGCCGGCGATGCCGAGAGGGTGGCCGTGCAGGCCTGGAGGAGGGGGAGGAGGCAGAGGGCCGACGCCGCTGGGGCCGACCATCATGACCTCGGCGTTGGAAGTGGTTCGGTTCTTCTTGCGGTTGGGGTCCTTGTGTTTCGAGCTCGGCTTCTTGCCCATGTCCACGATGGTGAGGTCTCCTAGGTCCATGCCGTATGGGGAAGCGAGACCGGCCGCCTCGGCCGCGAGTCTGTCCTTTTTCCTCTCGTCTTCCTCGAATGGCCAGAGGTGCATCGTGATCTCCGAGTCGGGTTTGATCATGGTGTCCCAGACCTGCGGCAGGATGATCTCGCCGTCCGGACCGGTGAGGTCGTAGTGGCCGGCGTGGACGTGCTCGCCCATGCCTTCGATGTGCAGGAAGGCTTGCTTGATGAGCAACTCCATGCCCTTCCACGTCTTACAGAGATGGAACGGGAAGCTGAACTTCCTGTTCAGGGCGTCCTTAAACTTGATCGGCAACAGGGTCGAGTCTGGCGGCGGCTTGAGCTTCGCCGCTTCTTCCTCCGACGCCTTCTGCTTCTTCTCCGCTTCTTCCTTCGCCGTCTGCGCCTCCTTCAGCTTCTTCTCATGCTCTTCCTTGGCCTTCTTCACCGCCGCCTCGTGTTCGTCCTTGGCTTTCTTCGCCGCATCTTCGGCCTTCTTCTCCGCCGTCTCTTTCGCCTTCTTCTCCGCCGCCGCGATATCTTCTTTACGTCTCTTCTCCGCCTCCACTTCGAGCCTTTGCCTCTCTTTTCCAGCCGCCTCAACTGCCGCCAATGCTATTCTCTCCTTCTCAGCGGCAAGGCGCGCTTCCTCCTGCTTCGCGATCAGTGCCTCAAGAGCCTTGAACTGTTCAGCAATCTTTCCATCATCTTTCTTCTCTTCCCTGGGCGGAGGCGCGGACGATGGCGGGTGCGACGACGCCGGGTAGGCCCACGGCATGGGCGAGTACGGAGGCATGACATAGGGCGAATATGGTGGCATGCCGGGGTGTCCCGAAGATGGGTACTGCGACACCAGCTCTGAGCCCGGGTACGCACCTGGCGCGACGAAGCTCGCTGGGCGCGCAGGGCCCGGTGGCCGGTGATGGTGCGTCGAAGGGGGTAGAGGCGCGTGTGGATCTGTGTTAAAGTACCCGCCCGCGCCGCTGGCCGAGCTCATCGGAGAAAACGGGTTCGGGTGCTGGCTGTGTGGCGAGAACGGGTTCGGCTGCTGGGGATAGCCGAAAGCGTCCGGCGGCGGCATCTGGACCAGCGCTTGCTGATGCGCAGCATACGCATCGTGATACGGCGGCGCCGAGGTCACGCTGGGGGGGTAACCACCATAGCCCGGCTGCGGCCCTTGTCTGTAGCCGGCCTGCTGGGCAGGGTAGGCTGACCTCGGGGGCTGCTGCGCGCCATGGTGGCCGTATGGTGGGTAGTCGTCGTACGACGCCACGCTGACGGACTCGTCCGAGGGTGTGCGTCTCGACTCGGTGCGTCTGTGGCGACTGGACGGCTCCCTCCTCGACGAGCGTCGGCGCGGTACTTCCTCCCGCTCCTGCACCACGCGGCGCGAGGAGTGCCGCGACGCGGGCGCCGGACGCGCTTCCGTGGTGTGTCGGCGCGACGGGCGCACCCTCGATTGCGACGCCGAGTCGATGGGTTCGATGACGTCTTCGTCGAGCGCCTCGACCTGACTCCAACCTTCGGAGCTGGTGGAGCTGCTGTAGCCTCGACTGCCGCTGCTGGAGGGGAGAGATGGGCTGTCGACGACCGAATGGCCTCTTCGGCGACGGCCGGTTGGATAGACCTCCACTAATCTCTCTGCGCCCGAGCCCGAACTGACGGTGACAATGGCACTCCTGTGGTGGTCAGCGAAGGTCAGGTGAGGCGCGGCGCAAAGCGGGGCACCCATCGCAATGTGGAAGGACGGCGAGGGTGGTAAAGCGAAGATGAAGGATGATGCGACGACTTACGGCGGCATGGAATGGTGGCCGTGATGCGGTTTGATGTTGCTGCGGCCAACCCTCACCACCCACGCAGTCTCCCGGTCGAAGCGAGTGTTTGTCTCTTCCCTGGTTGCTAGGCGATGTCAAAGGTGGGATGATGAGAAGGACCCCGGGATCGCCCGCAGGCAGGCTAACGGCCAGAATCTTTTAGCGCTTTGACTTTTGAACACCTCAGTTTCCACGACCGTCGTGCAACGGTATGGGAAAGTTCGGGTTGCTGTGGAAGCGGACGGTACCTAGGTAGGTATTTGTTTGCTCGTCTCGTATCGAAGAGGATGCGTTGGTATGGGAAAATGTGTGTCTGCTGATCGGTGATGGAGTAAGGGGGGAACCATCTGCGGACGTTCAGCCGACAATGCTTTGGCGAGCAGACGGGGCGTTCCTTGTTAATAATAATGAAAAAAAGCAAAGGATCTCGGCAAGGAACGCTAGGAAGCCTTGCGTTTGTTTGCTTGCTTGCTTGCTTCCTTGCTTGCTTCCTTGCTTGCTTCCTTGCTTGCTTGCTTCCTTGGCTTGCGTGCTTATTATCCGCACAAGCGGGATGCGTTTGCGTTGTCGCGGCACTTCGTTTCTTGTGTCCGATGTCGTTACCCGGGTGACCCCGCGCCGCAGGAAGAGCCTCCCCTCAAGCAGGTGGTAAAAGCAAGAACCTGTCACTGTCGTCGCCGGTCCGGTCGGCGCAAACGTCTCAGTGCTCGGGGTCCAAGGGTATGAGGGAACATGTCCTTTCTCTCGCAAAAGACGTTAGGGTTGGAAGGAAGGGAGGGAGAGACAAGTATCCCAGAAATGTGCGTGCGTCAGGTGTGCGTGAGTGTGTGCGGGTGATTGGAGTGTGGGTGGCACAAGGGGATAAATCTCAGCAGTACATACACGTACTGTCTGTCTAGCATCTACACACCAAGGTCGCGGGGGACAGGGGGCTACATATGCATAGGTACTTTTCAATGTTCCCATTTCACGAGTCAGATCACGATATAGGTAAAGTTCCATTGGGCCGCGACGATCTCTGGGGGAGAAAACCGCGCATATCGCTGGCGTTCTTCCAGGAAACCCCCTGGCGTTGCCTGTGAGCTGTCTTGCCCATGTCTACCCACGTTGCCCAACGAACAAAGAAGCAAAGTGTACCTGGGGTGCAGAAGTCGGTACTTTCAGTGCAGCTTCAAAGATGTCCACTTGGTCTCGACCGGATCGTACGAAGTCCGCCTCATCAAACGTGAATTGGGCCACGATTTGGGGCCTTGGGCCGCCGACACACACGCTAACTCCACAGCCCCGACTGCACGAGAACCGCTACTGCATCCATCACTCTTTTACACTCTGCTCGACAAGTCTGCAATTGGACGCAGGAAAAAAGAGAATTGGGTTGGCGAAGCAGAGCCGCATCAATCATCGTGGGTGTGCAAGCCCCAGATTACGCATGCAGTATGCAGATAGCTTTCGTCGGAAGCCCCTAGCCACGGCGAGGCTCGGCAGGGTTGGGCGTCAATCAGAGGCGGCTTGGGAATGAGAGAATGCAATGGTACCTGACTGTACCGTAGTACCTGGAGGTAGAAAGGAATTTGAAAATTTTCACAGCTGCCCGATGATGAGAGTTGCTTGGGTATCTTCAGAACAAGAATAAATCCACTGTACCAAAGAAAAAAATTGTACTTTCGTTTCAGCAAGTCGCGATAGTCCAAGAGACAGGCACCTCACGTTGGGGCAAAGGCGGCGGCTAGACAACGTGCACGTCGATGCAGTCCAAGTCCGTGATTTCGGTATCCTGCACTCGCAACACAGGGTCGAGGCGCTCGCCGTCGAATTCGAGGAAAACCGATCGACCTCCGACGACGTCGAAGGGTTGTTTGCAAGCCGTCATGATCCGTTCAATCGTCGTCGTCTATGCGGTTCCTGTCAGCGATGGCACGGAACATTAAGACACGTGCCTTGGTACTCACAGGCTTAACTCTGAGTCGAAAGTCGTTATGCCCTTTGGCCTTGAGCACCAGTCTGAGGGTCGGCTCTGCCTTCGCCGCAGCCTGCGCCTCGGCTTCGGCCGCCGCGGCGGCTGCCTGCGCTTCGTCGTCTGCGCTTCGTCGGAACTTCAGCTGTGCAAACTCCACTGCCGTCACCGCCTGGAGATGGATCTTGTCCGCGTGCTCATCCGTCTCGTCAAAGTCCGCCTTCGCGCTCCCAAAGAAGCCCAGACTGCGGCATGTCGTGACGTCGTAGACCTTGCGCATGCGGTAGACGAGGAAGACGTCGTCGCTCGTGACGCCCTGCGGGAGCACCTGCTTCGAGCACCACACTTCTCTGACGAGGCCCAGGTTCTGCCATAGCTTCCGCTGGACGATCATCGGCTTCGCGCCTGGGATGGGAGAGGAGATGAATAGCTGGACGGGGGGATCCGGGAGTGAGGCGCCGGGTGGGATACCGAGGCGGCCAACGTCGGAGGGTGGGGTGGGAGACATGGCTGCCGCACCCGGTGTTCGCCCTTGCGCTTCTTGCGCCAGATCTCGTCGCGCTCGCGCTTGTCTCCTAAGGTCGGCGAGATCATCGTCCGAGTCCTCGTCGGCTTCGTCTGCCGCAGGCGGTGGTATAGCCTCTACCCCTGCCTCGTCCGCCGAGTTGCCATCGATCTCAATGATCGCCGGACTCCGAGGCTGTTCCAGTCCTTGCGACCGCATCCTGTCCCTATTCGCAATCATCTCGGCTCGCGGTGACCGTCTCGGTGAGGCGTCCCCGGACCCATACTCGCTCACGGAATCCTCTGGGTGGTCATGTTGGATTTCCGCCGGTGACAACCCGCGCGACAGCCCGACCTCTTTCAGCAAATCCGAGCCCTCCTCTAACGTGATTCGCCTTCTCTTAGAACTTCTGGTGACATCGTCCTCAGGTTTGACCTCGCGCTTGGCGGAACTCCTACGTTCCTTACGCTCTTCCTTCGCCTTTTGTCTTTCAAGCCTTTCCCTCTTCTTGCGCTGCTCTTCGACGACGATTTCCTGGTAAGATCGGCTGGCGTGACTGAAGAAGCTTCGTTCGTTGTCGTCGTGATCCGAGGCCTGGGTCTTCGCCCACGCGGGTCGCTTAAAGAGCGACATGAAGTACTTCTACAACAATCCGAGTTCGTATCGCCAGTCACAGGGCAAAGTAGTATCCGTGATGGTGATACAGTAGTCCTAGATGTTGCGACAATAGAGAGTGAGCTTGTGAAGGTTGCGCTACTTCCCAAAAGTGATTGTCGTGTAACATCAGACGCACGGACCATGTTGAAACGTGGGAGGTGAACTCCAGACGTGAAAGCCGACCACACACCTACGCCTTCTCCCGTTCTTCAGCAAATCCAGACCGAAGTACTGTATATTAGAAAGCCCCAAGCTACCGACCACACCCTTCGGCATTCCCACTCACCAACAAACATCAGCTTCCCAGTATCTGAACATGAGCGCTCCAACAACGACAACAGCGCCGAACGGCCCAACCGACGCCCGCGACCCGTCCGGCTTCCTGAGTGAAATCATCGGCGCGCCCGTGACCGTCAAATTAAACTCCGGGGTGGTCTACAAAGGTACGGAATCATGCCAAAACACCGTCTGCCGGACCAAAGCCATGTCAGTAATTTAAAGTCGTGTTGATTTGAATCTCTACAGGCGAGCTGCAGTCCGTCGACGGCTACATGAACATCGCGCTCGAGCAGACCCGCGAACTCGTCGACGGCAAGCTGAGGAGGAATTACGGCGATGCGTTCGTCAGGGGGAATAACGGTGAGCTCTCCTCCCAGCGGGAACTGCTTCCGTTACTGGTACTGATCGCGTGTGGGACTAGTGATGTACATTTCGGCAGACTCATAGGGCTGTATGGGGTTGGGTATATCTATGTTCGATGAGGATCACGAGGCGAACGGGTCGCCCAAGTGCCTTTCAGCGCGCGCGAGAGGCGAGGGGATTTTACGTACGAGCATCCCAGCAGCTCGATAAGTGGTAAGGGGTAATTGTGCTGGATTCTCGATTCGAGGGCGGAAAGGTCGCGAGACCGGGCATCTGCGCAGCTCGCTCATCCATCACTCGCCTGGCCGTTCCACCTCGGTCAGACTCCCGCGACCGTCTTCGGGGATTTTGCTGGTCCAGACAATGTACGTTTGCCCGTGGACGGCCACCTCGCCTTTCTCGTTCGTCTCCACCTCGGGGCCGTTCAACGCATCCATGAACGTCTTGTATGTCCGCTATAAAGTCTCCGTCAGCGGTTTTATAAGATAACTTGATGAGATAAACCATGAATTGGACGTATATACCTCGCGTTCCTCGCCCTGTAGCACAGCAATGTGAGAAATCGTGCTGTACCTCTCCCAGATCTTCTCCCTCGGCAGCCACACCTCGAACGGGACGGTCTGCTCGCCCAACGGGAGGGCGAAGTACTGCTCGTTGGCGATGATGAGCGACAGCGGCGTCGATTTGCTCTGGTCCTCGAAGACTTTGCGCCACTGCATATGTCGGAACCGCGGCGAGCGGTCGTCGAACGACCAGGTCAGGTCGTGCGCTTTCGCCTCCCAGGTCGTCGTGGCGGGGTGCTCGCGCGGGGCGTTGTAGTCCTCGATGTTCCAGATCATGCCCAGGCATCCGTGGGCGCGCAGGACTCGATGGATCTCTTTGACCGCGGGCTTGTGGGCGAACCAGTGGAAGGCCTGCGACGAGCATTTAGCTCGCGCTCTACCGTGTACGATGAGATGGAGGGTAGTTCGCAGACGTTGCGAAAGATGGTTTTCTTCGGCGCCTCTCGCCTGAATATCCCACGAACGGTTCACACCAAGCGGTCCAGGAAGAACGGACACTTTAGTAAAGCTTGGATGATCAGACCTACCTGAGCAGCAATCACAGCATCTACACTACCATCCGCCAACGGAATCCGTTCTGCCGTGCCAGCCTCCACCACCACCCCATCCAGCGCCTTCCGCGACAGAACCTCGCGCATCCCATCATGAGGCTCCACGGCAACAATCTCAAACCGCTCCGCCCGCGCCACGAGACCCTCGGTGAACTTGCCCGTGCCGGCCGCGAGGTCGAGGATCGTGGCGTGCGGTTTGCCCGCCACCCGGACTTGCTCGAGCAGGATCTGGGTCGCGGCCGGGGTGTACGCCGGGCGGTGTTGGTCGTAGGTCGCGCTGTCGGCGAAGCCCACCTGCGCCCGGTCGTTGATGCCGCCATGTTGGGTCATGATTATTGGCTCGTCACGAGGATCTCCGTGCTGCAGCATGGATTTCCAACCACGGGCACGATGACTCGTACGGTTGAGACGGGGATGCGATGGATGGCCGAAAGAGGCAATCACGTGAGATGGATGGTGCCAAGTCGAAAATGGAAAGGAGCATGAAAAGCCAGCGGCGAGGAGTGGCGCAATTCACGTCCGGCTCACCAGCCTCACCTGACATCAACTGACCTTTCTACGGCTGTCTACCTATCTTCATGATCATACCTACCTAGGTATTATGTATGGAGGAGGTTGGTTTCTGCGTCGGTAGGACCCCTCTAGCGCACTCCCATACGAGATCGCTGTTGCTCGAGGAGTTCCCACCATGCCGCTGCTGAATACATACACACCTGCATGTGGGTTTGTGGTTGGACTTGGTGTTCGCATCTGGGACTAATAAATATAACAAGACACGCGAGAGAACACGTGGGGTCGGTCACTACTGTTGTGCTTGGTCATCCGTACGTAAGGTATGTTCTATACCTAGGTATGTACCTTATGATCGTTCGTTGCACCGAGGAGTGGAGTAAAGATGAATGCGGTTATTGCAGAAGCATCACCAAGAACACCCACAAGAACTCTCACGAACTGTGACAAGCATTCTCATCAGACTCTCTCCGAGTAGATGAATGCGAGATCAGCATAACGCAGGAGGAAACATGCAGGAGCGATCCGCCTGGTTCCAGTGGGCGAACTGAACACAAACCATACAATGATCAATGATGCTATAGTAAGTACAGCTCGGACCTGGAGTCTTTTCAACGTGCGTATTTACGCCGCTGGTGGCACTGACGAAGTGGTGTGGCGTTGCAGGCCGTTTGAACAGCGCTCTTCTTTGTTGGTGTGCTTCTTGCGACCGGCTCACCCAGCAGAACCCATGCACGTCTTCTCGTCAGCCTCCGACAAGCCCACTGGTCATCTCTCATCAGCCAGCCAGCCCGACCGACCGACCGACCGACCGACCGACCGGCCACCCCTACGAGCTCTTGCTTGTAGCTTTTCTCGGCACAAGGTAGCGAATCACAGTGGACGGTGCTACAATGTGGGTTGCGAACTGGCGAACATACGCGCGTAATTAAGACAGTTCTGAATGATGAGTGCTGAAGCGGGCTAATGAGATCGCGTTTGGCCATTTACCTCCTGGGAATTTTAAATCTCCTGCTTGCAAAGCACAACCATCGGGTTTTTAGGATCCTGGTAATAATAGTAGTGTCAAACAAGACACATCTCAGCACGCCAATCTCAAGCACGGATGAGCGAGCGAGCGAGCGAGCGCACGCAACCGATGCCTTGAAGTGTTCTCGAGTCCAACGCTCATTCTATCGCCCAGCACCACCACGGTTGCAATGTTGGGTGGTCGCGGTAGGTGAATACATACCTTACCTATGTATGTACACTGCCCTTGCCCGCCATCTTTCGTTTCGCGATTCGAGTGGCGGACATTTCACGTTATTACGAGTCCTAGTATACACAGGACGTAAACTCTCCCCGCCCAAAGAAGGTTTGGCGCCAAAAGTCGGGCGATGCAGTTTAGACTAGCAGGGCCAGGTACATACGCCCTCCTCCTATACGCCCTCCCGTCCTTCCCAGGCTCTCTTCAACATTCACCACCTCATCACCATCACCACCATCACCACCACCACCACCACCGCCCAAATCCCTCCGCACCGCCTCGCTACTCCAGACACTCCCTCCAGCGTAACGGCCGCCACTGATAGACGTCCCCCGATCCGCAACAACTCGCCGGCCTCCATCGATCCCGCGAAATCCTCTGCATCTCACCGCAGCCCGCCCCTACGGTCCCGATCATAGCCCCACCCTCCATGTAATCCGCGACGCACGACGACATTGTACATAATATTAACGAACATCGATAATTCCCCCACTGGCCTTCATGTCGCTATAGCTCCGCCACGTTGCTAAGGACATCGCAAATCGACCCGATACAGAGAATCCCGCGAGCGGACCGCACTACAATACCGGCTGAATGCCGAGTAAAGTGAAGCTGTTCGGTCGGCGACGCTCGTCGGGAAACCCCTTGGACATCGCCCCGGAGAACCCGGAGCCGGCGACGTCCTCCTTTCGGGTGTTGGAACGACCGGACAAGCCGACGCACTCGTACGGCGCCGCGAATGGCGGCCCGTCGAAGAGGGTGAGCGGGGTCCGCGCGTTTAACTCACCTTTGCAGCAACTCCGCGGCAAGTCGGCGGACGACCTCAGACTGGGGCCAAACAGGTGGGTGGGGGATGGAAACCGTCTGAATCCGCCTTCGCCGCTAAAGCGCGACAGGGCCAGTGCCGGCACCACAAACTCGGGCTCGAGCGGTTACTACGAGTCCTCCACCGCCTCGGCGCGGCATAGCTCGTCATCCACCCTGCCATCCTCGCTGGATCAGGAACGGGAACCTGACGAAGAGGGTCTGTTCCCACGCAAGACCGCGACCACGCCTATGTTGCAGTCCATCCCCGCCGACGCCAACGAGCCCCTGCAGCCCCCACCATCTTTCAGTACACGTGCTGCCCGAGCGCTGTCGTTCGGGCAAAGATTCAGCAGGACAAGCTCATTCGTGAAAGAACCGCCGCCCCCGCCGGCGGCTGCCAACTACAATGATGTGCCAGACAGCTTCGAGCAAAGTCATGGCCCGGAACATCACCACCAGCGAGATCGCTCCTTGACGGAGAGTAGTTATGCCAGCACCGCAAAGCCGACGATGCCAAGTCCGAGCCTCGCTTTGGGTAGCACTGATTTCGACGACGACTTTGGCAACATGTTTGCCAAGATGGGTCAACCCGGCACGTCCACGCAGGAACAACCGTTGCCATCACCATCACCCATGGGCGGCTTCCACAGGACTGTAAGTGCCGACGATTTCGCGTTGCCGGCAATCTCTGACATGCAGCAGGAGTCTGAGCCCATGTTCCCGCCGAGGTCGTACTCGAGACAGGCATTGACACCCTCACCGACTGCGACTCGATCTAGAAGAGACGAAGCCGGATCTCCATATGGGTGGGATGAACGCGGCTCCCAGGATGGTATGCTATATGGTTCTGCGCTTAGTTCGCCGAGGCTCCCCGACGACGGACCGACGGTGCCCTCACACGGTAACGGCATCGCACCTGCATTCTTGGGCAGATCGAAAGCGGGTTACGCGTTGGTCCCCGAGCGTGGGGCGTCGCCCGGGATGGAGCGGACATCGACGGACAGTTACACGAGTGACAATGGCAATGAGAAGGAGCAGATGATTGGCAAGCGGCAATCGCAAGTCGACGACGGAGACCGATTGGTGAAGCGGGTCGAATTGCACGACGCTCGGGGACCGCCGCTGTCTAGTTCCGCCTCGAACACATCTTTCAGGACGGTGGAGTCGTCACGCCTCCAGCCTGCACAGGTTCAGGCAATAGCCGGTGCTGCTCGAGCCGGTGCGATCAGTCCCGGAGGCAGCAACGACGGTGACCTTTTCGCTGGTTCCAGCAGCTCTACGCCCAGAGCCGCAACCCGGGCAGTGCATGGCATCCAGGACGAGTCAATTCAAGATTTCTCACCCGTGGGCCCACCAAGCCGTGCCGTCAGGCCTGCTGCCGGACATGCGCGTACGGAAAGCGGCACGCCGAAACGGATGACAAAGGCGCAGTTCGAGATGCTGCAGAAGCACAGAGACGCCAGCCCGGAGCGAAGCGTGGAAGATGCCCAACCGGACGACGAGGACGATGACGAGGACGACGCCGAGCGACTGAGGCAAGCCACGAGGCAACGCCGGAAACAGGAGGCCACAATGTCGGTGTACCGGCAGCAGATGAAGAAGGTTGCCGGAGGAGGCCCGGCAGATCTCCCCTCTGCGGGTAGACCGCACATGGACAGATCTTCCAGCAGCGCACCTGCGGCAAGCATGTCAGCCTTGCATTTGGGCGGCTTGAGTGGACCACCCCCGCCTGATGCGATCATGGGCAAAGATCTGTCCGACGAGGACGAGGACGTGCCGCTCGGTGTCTTGCAGGCGCATGGATTTCCAGGCGTCGGTCGACCACCTACCCGGATGAACGAGAATGACGCACAAAGGCGGATCTCGGTGGCCGGCACAGTTGCTGGTGGTGGCGCCGGTCAGGGAAACCTGCCGCCTTTCGCCAGGCGCCTGCCCGCCGATCCATACTTCGGCGCCAGCTTGGTCAATCCAGCGAACAGGGAATCGCTCGTTTTCAGCAGCGCGCAGTCCATGTACGGCGGTGCTCCCGCCATGCCAGCGCAGTCTCCGATGGGCCAACCAGGCGGCTTGGTGGGCGTCATTGCGGGCGAAGAGCGCGCCCGAGCTGCACGCCGGGGCAGCCCGAACCCGGTGACGGGTAGCTACAACCCCATGCCACTACCCTCGAACATGCATCCCGGGATGCCGCGGACCATGTCCATGGGCAGCCTCATGGCTCCCCAGATGTACTCGCCGAGCGGCATGATGGCCGGCATGCCGCCGATGCCTATGATGATGCCTCCGCAGGATCAGTCGCAGCAGCAGATGCAGCAATTCATGCAGATGCAGATGCAGGTCATGCAGAACATGCTGGTCATGCAGCAGCAACACTTCGGCCAGTCACCCCAGCCGCAGCCGCAGGGAACGCCCGATTACCTAGGCGTCCCGCAGGCGGGTAACCGTCCGATGTCCATGGCTAGTCAGGCCCCGCCATACCTGGGTGGACCGCACCAAGGGCGTGCCATGACGATGATGAACCCCCCGCCGCAATGGGACTTCAACGGCAACCCTCAACGGCCCACGAGCGCCATGCCGGGCACCTTCGCCCCATCCGTACACGGCTTCAATGCCTCCGGCGCCTACACCCCGTCCATCGCCCCGAGCGAGCGCAGCAACATTGGCATGCCATCGCGCTATCGACCGGTGGCCACCAACGGCGACGCCCCTCCTCCCACCAGCAGTCGCTCGCAAAGCATGACGTCCTCCATGACCCTGCAAGCCCTCACCAACCAGCAAGGACCCGCGCCACCACGCACCCCCGCCGACGGCCAGCCGCCGCCGCCGCCGCCGCCCAGCGCCAACAAACCCACGATCCGCGTCGTCGACAAACCCAAAGGCACGCCCAAAGTCTCCGCCCGCCCCGTGGGCGCCGCCGACGAGGACGAGGACGTCGGCTGGGCGGAGATGGCGAAGCGGCGCACCGACAAGAAGTTCGGGTGGCGGAGGAAGGAGGCCAAGGCGCCTGCTGCTGCTGAGCCGGCTTTGGGCGATTTGTATCGGAATATGGAGTGATTCTTTTTTGCTCTGGAAATTCCCGTGGGTTGGGAAGAAGGGGGAGTTCCCTGCGGCGCTGGCATCGCGATGCTTGCAGAAGGGTTTGGTTGCGATCGAGTGTTGGGTAATGTATATGTTTTTTGCGCCAGGAGGAAGATGTGGGATGCGTTTTTGGGGGATTGGTGGATTTGATCCTTCCTCTTTTCTCTCCCTCTCTGTTTTTGTTTATATGCAGATTGCGAAATTCTTTGGATTCGGGTTGTTGAAGGGGAACAAAAAAGAAGGCGGAGGACGTGTGTATATTCATTATTGGGGCTGCTTTCGACGGGCGTTTTCACTTGGGAGGGTGTGTGTGTGTGTATAGGACTAAATGGGGACTCACATACCTTTCCCTGAACCATTATTGTAGAGTTCGTTTGTGGTGGTCTCTCCTGTTGGGGCTCTGTACAATGTCTATGCAGAGTGATTGCAGACGGAGGGCGTTACAGGTGTCGTACGTTGGGTTGCTTTGCTCCTTTGTGTACAATGGCTAGATGTCGAGAGGGATGTTCGGAGATATGTTGTTGTACAAGTCATGGGTGTATACAGATACCTTAGGTAGCTGGGAAGATGCTCTAGATTGTGCATGAGTATTTGAGGTACATGCAAATAATCACAATCTGGTGAAGTTCGTTGGAGTCGAGGGCTCAAGGCGACGACACGATCCCTCGAGGGATGTGCACGTGACACACATTGTATCAGCCTTTCTCCACAACTTCTTCCTACCTTGATAATAAACAACCTCACCTCACCTCTATTCCTCACTCCCACCTTCTCTCCTCTTCTCTTCCGCGCAGACCACTCCTCCTCCGAGCCCAACACAAAAGCGGCAAAACCAAACCAAGACCATGAAGCTCCTCACCCTCAACTTCCTCACCTGCGCCCGCAAATCCTGCAAATCCTCCCCCGCCGCGTTCCCCCTTCACCCACGCGACGCCGAACTCGAACAGGTGGAAACCGAGCTGAACCCGCTGTTCATCCGGAACATGCTGCCGCGGTTGGACTGGGAGGCGATGAGGGGTTTGACGAGTGAGGTGAGTAGAAAAACTAACCACCTACTGTTTTTCCGCGGCTTTTTGGGATTGTGTTCTGAACGGACTCCTCTGTGTTCCTACAGCTAGGTCTTCCGACTTTACCCTCCGAAGCACCGGATGCGGACGCTCTCGCGGTCGCCGCTGAGGGGAATGAAGACGGCTCGGCGGTTTCTCAGACGTTGAGGGATTTGCATACTTTGCTCATCGAGACGAGTATTGCTAGTGGGAAGCTGGCTTGTGGGAATTGTGGGCATGAGTATGCTGTCAAGGAGGGGATTGTGAGTTTGAAGCTCCTTTTGATATTCGGTGGTCGGTTGAGAAATGGCGTTTTGCTAACATCTCTTTTCTTGATCTGGAAGGCGAATTTTCTGCTGCCGTCTCATTTGGTGTGAGGTAACGGAGGATGGGAAGGCTTGAGAGAGTGATAAATCAGTGTCACGACTGCAAGCTACGGGAGTTCATCCTGTGCATATGGTGAAGGGAAATCGTGGCGGGAGCGATCTCAGATGCCCGCGCGCCGACGTATGTGCACGGGTCTATCACGCTGTGCACTCATTGCGCCGTGAACCATGGAGTTGATGTTGAAGTGGAAGGTCTGACTGCTGATCTTTGGACCGAGGGGAGGCGGCGAGGGTGTTTCACGACCTTGCGCGTGAGTGTGACTGCCAAGACGGTGCCTCTGTCATACTGTGACTATGGCAGAAAAGGGAGACTTGCACACTTCGAACCTTGGCGGCGACACGGGAGGCTGGAATACTCGTCCAGCAAACCTACCAGGGCATGGTGGCAACTTCCGACGGTCCACCTTGGCAAGACTCGCCACACGACTGCTCAAGTCGTGGACGCAGAACGGCGCGGACATGATGCGATGACCAGGACTGCTGGGTGATGGTGCCCAGACTGGCACTGCTGCTGAATTATCTAAAATGTATCAAGGATGCGTATCTAGGTCCACAGCATCAAAGTCCTTCCGGACAGAGAGATCCGTCCAGTCCTCACAATTCTCGATCAGTAAACCCTTTTCGTTCGCCAAATGTAATAGACAGATGAAGCCGTACGATGTGCTGATGTCGGCCAGTTGCTGTTTGGGATAGACGTGTTGCAGGTTGTTCATGATGGCCGTGAATTTCAGCGTGCCCTCGTCGTCGGTAGGTAAGGCTGGAGCGACCGGCTTGGCTGGTGTCTGTGGGTTCGGCGTCTGGGAATGGGGAATCAGCATTGCAACACATCCCATCGAACCCAAAACTGCAAAGGATGTAAAAGGAAAAAGGAAAGTTGTCAAAGGCAGAAGCTAAATGTACAGCAGCGGGAATTTGCACGTATACAGTATACCAGAGCGAACGGGATGATCCGTTCTCTGCGACTTGTGGCCGTACGTGAAGATAACATTCTCGACGTGCAACAGAAGGGTGATGCACAGAGCGAGATGCGCTACAAACAAGTGAAGATCGCGCATAGCCATGAGGGACAGGGAAAACGATCATAAAGCAGCAACACGAGTTGGGAGAAAGCAGAAGGTTGACTCACTTCGAACCGGATCCCACGCCACATCTCCTCCTTGAGCCTCCTCACGTCCACCTTCTTCGCCACACGCGCATATTGCACGTATTCGGGTCTCACCCGTCTGGACTGTGTGACCAGTTGCGCGCCGAAAGCGCCCTCTTGACTGGAGCCGACCGCAATGCCGTCGATTCCCGGCCCGACCGGTCCACCCGCAGCATCGACACCATCCGCATCGGGCGAGAAGGCCTCTCTCGCATCGGCGAAGTCGTCCTCGTCCTCCATGTCCCCTCCGGGCATTGGCAGGTTGTCGTCTTGGAAGAAATTCGCGTCGTAGTCGCCTTGTACAGCGTCGTCGTCCATCGGGTGCACTGGAGCGTGCTGCCCGGCGGCGTTGGCGGCGTTGGCCCAATATGCTTCATCTACTTCGCCGTTGACCGGCGCAGGCGCTTGTGCCGTTCTCTGGCCGTGTCTGTGCGAGCCGAGCTTGGCCTTGGGTTTGAGGAAGAGCTTCAACAAGTCCTTTGAGTTGAAGTGCTTGTCGTCTGGTAAGAGGTTCCGTGTCTTGCTTCGCCACTGGTTCTTCGGCAGACTGATCGCGCTGTTACTGCTCGCGGGCGTGTACAAGGCGGTCGCTAGCTCCTGTGACATGGGTGCCGCAAAGTTGATCTCAAAAGGCTCCTTTTCTTTGCGCACTCGCTGCGGCTGGGCAGGCTTGTTGGCTTCCTTGATTTTGGCGATCTTCCAATGCTCCGGGCCCGCCCAATTCTTGTGCAGAGCTGTGTCAAAGTAGTTGAGGATGTTCTCCTGGTCGTGATCACGGTGCTGCAATCTCACACCATACGTGTTGCTGTTGGTGTCGAAGACTCCGACTTCAGCACCTTCATCGCCGGCATCTGCTCCAGCAAGGACATCGTGGACACGCACTTGAGGGTCGAGCGCAGCGTCTTTAGCCCACGCTTCGCCACCTTCACCGAACCCAGTCTCCGGTGGCAGGTCAAACCCAGCACCGACGTCGTCATCGTCATCCAACCCGAACACACCTTCGTCATGGTGATCCGAGTTACCGGCGTCCCGCTGTTCATCTGCCCCTTCTCGATGCTCGTCACGCCAGTTGTCAGGCGCTTTAAGGAAAGGCAAATCGAGCGAGCCGTCTCCCGAGCCAAGCTCGAAGGTTTTCAAGGATGGACAAATGTCCTGTTCGTCGAGCTTACTGAGATCTGGGAAGAAGCGCGCCGCAAGACCTACCATGTCGATCGGGCCATCTTCAGGCATTTGCCTTTCACCCGTGGTCTCGGTCTTGTCAAAATTCTCGCCCTCGCCTTCGCCCTCGCCCTCCGGCTCCATACTATCTTGCCGTGGGTCAACAATTTCGGGCTCTCGCGCGTCGTCGCTGCTGTCAAATACAATCCTGCCTGTGCCGTCGATCGACAGATGGTTCAGGAGGAGCCCCTTGGCACCACCTTCGTCGAAATCCGCCGACGCCTTCTTGAACAACGGATCGACGGAGAACTCCAGCTCCATTTTCTTCAGCCGCAACTGATCGAAGGTGGTCGCCAGAGTCGCCTCGGCTGATCTCTGCGCCTTCTTCCTCGTCTTCTTCTTAACACCATCTTCGCCCTCCTCCTCCTCCTCGCCCTCTTCCCCTTCCTCTTCCGCATCGCCACCTTTCCGCCTCTTGTCCCGACTCTCCGCCAAGCCACTCAACAGCTTGCCCGTCTCGGTCGCGACACTGTCAACTCGACTCGTGTAGATCTTGACACACCCGTCCAGCGTACAGCTCGCTTTTTGGAAGTTGACGCCGTCGCCTTCCCTCAGCAGGCTCATGTCGTGAAAATAGTCAATCAACGCAAAGTTCCAGCTGTTGTTAGCATTGATCTTGTTGTCTGTCGCCATCTTCATCCACTCTTCGAAGTTCGCCAGGATTGGGACGCGTTTCATCGGCGTGACTGCATTCCCTGCCACCCCGTACGGATCTGCATCCTGCGAGGGCGTGCTCGGTTCCTCTCCGATCGATTTGCGCTTTCGCGCTGGGGACGCAGCGGCCTTGAATTTGTCCATCTTCTTCAGGTGCAAATCTCTCCGTGACTGAAAGCGCTGAGCCTTCTCCTCGTCGTCATCGTTGAGCGGTACTTGGACTGTCTTAACCGGCGACGCGTGGGGCTGGTTGCTCGCGTTTGCTCGGACGCGCGGCATGGTGAAGAGTTGGCCTTCGTCTTCGAAGTGGACTTTCAGGCTATTCAATACGTTGTGCGACGTTGGAGGTACGGCTTTAGTAGACTTGCGTGTCCATCCAGCTTCATGCAGCGTATTGTAAACACGAAGCGTAAACAGTTGCGACGACATCCGGAAGGTGCGGCGAAGGACGCGGCTCTTCCGCGCCCCGCGTCTCCGCCAAGCCACACGTCACCTCTTGGATGTGGCGCATGCGTGAACCTGTTGTAATCAGAAGTCGACCTCAGTCCGAGGGTGTTTGCTACTCTGCTGCTACTACTCGACCTGCCTTCGCCACCACTTCTAATCTCCAACCTACGAACTGTCCGCCTTGCTGCTGAACGCGGTCGCGCAGGATGTGCACTCAATGTCGACGTTTCATTCTCGATCAACGGCTGCGGTGCCCAGAGCGATCGACTTACCTGGTAGACGCCGGAGCTATCGCGCTGCGCGAGCCTTCTACTTGACTCTCTTCCTTGGTGCATGCTTCGCTGCCTACTCCGTCCTGCAGCAGCTTTCAAATCTCCCGACAGTTTCGAGTCCACATGGCTTGTACTCGAGAGACGTCACGAACGCGACTCTCAACGATGACGAAGAGTGCCGGCTCGTGCATCGAGCGAACGATCAATGTGCCTTTATCAAGAAGCACTGTCCGGATGATGAGGCTGGTTTTGCAGCATATCTGGACCTGTTCTACTGCAGATTGCCACACGCCAAGCCGGTCAGCTTCATCATCCTCGTCTCATGGCTGGGCCTGCTATTCTCGACCATCGGCATTGCGGCGAGCGACTTTTTTTGTATAAACCTAAGTACAATAGCCAGTATACTCGGTATGAGCGAGAGCATGGCTGGAGTTACGTTCCTGGCGTTCGGAAACGGGAGTCCCGATGTGTTTAGTACCTTCGCCGCCATGAGTACCGACAGTGGCAGCTTAGCAGTTGGAGAGTTGTTCGGCGCCGCTGGCTTCATCACTGCCGTCGTCGCCGGCTCAATGGCCCTCATCAGGCCTTTCCACGTAGCCCGCAAAAGCTTCATCAGAGATGTTGTCTTTTTCGCGGTTGCAGCAGCCTTTAGCATCTACTTTCTGTGGGACGGCCGGCTTCACCTTTGGGAATGTATTGTGATGGTCGTTTTCTACGTCTTCTACGTCGCCTTCGTTGTCGCCTGGCATTGGTGGATTGGGCGCCGGAGACGGGGGCGAGAGAAGGAGGCGGCAGCCAGGGGTCACTTTGTCGCGCCGGGAGATGAATTAGATGTCGAGCAAGAAAGATATCGCGATGATCCGGAAGAGGCCGAGGAGAGACGGTCGAGTAATTCAAGAGGCGTCTCGCGAGAAGACTGGTCGGCTCTGGAACGAGGCTCTACTGGGATTTCTGGGAACGACGGCAATGAGGATGACGAGGAGGAAGCACGAGACAGGTGGATGAGTGAGCTGAGCAGTAATATGCGACTTACTCGTCCAGGGCGGTCTCGGCGAAATACGCTAAATCCCGTGCGACCTTCTCTGGTCGGCGCTCTGGAGTTTCAAGCCGTCTTCAAGTCATTGCAGAAATCGCAGAACATTCAGACCATCCCACTCTACGCGCGGCGCTATTCTGACGACCCTACATTCACAACTGCACAACAGCAGGATCAAATGTCCACAGTCTCTGATCCCGCATCTCGCCCACCATATCAAGTAACGACCACAGACAACGGCTCGCCTACCATTGAGCGCCGACACTTGAGTGTGCCTAAATCAGCTCCCGTCAGAACGCGTGCCGTCTCCGCCAACGATGCTGCCAGCTTACATATTGATCCGGATCTCCGGCAGCCGAGCCATGCGCAGACGCAGGCAGACGACCTAATCAACATCGCTAACGATGACGTTGAGGGCACGAAAGCGAGTAGCCTCCGCGACGTATCTAGCCGATCGCACGCATCGCATCCCCAATCGCCTAGCGTGCAATTGCTGCCTGCGTCGCCTAACGATCGCCCGGTGGCGCCTGTACGAACCAATACGTCGAAGAGCCACGGATCGACGGATCGTCTGTCACCGTCTGAGCGCGCTGGCATTTTCCACCACGCAAGCACTCACGTTGCGCAAAGACCACCGCATGCGTCTAGCATGGACAATGGGCGCAACTTGCCCAGTGCTGTACCCTCTGCTCGCAGCCTACCGCGCATCAAGATACCAAGGGAGGAACGCTCGCGTACCTCAACCCCGACCACTTCGCCTTTTCCACGCTTTCGTGACGATCCCACGCCACCCGGCACACGCCCGCCGAGCCTGCACCTGCCGCCTTCAATTGCCTCACCCGAGTCGATCCCAGCTTCTCAGAGTGCTGAACAGGAGGCGCCGAAGCGGCCGATGCGATGGTGGCCGTACACGCTGATGCCGCCTCCAGGAGTCATCGTCTCGACGCTTTTCCCCACCATCTATCACTGGCCCGAGAAAACCTGGTGGGAGAAGTTCCTCGGTGTTGTCGCCGCACCCAGTGTCCTTCTGCTCACGATTACCTTGCCCGTGGTTGAGAACGACAACGACAGCGAGGCAGTCCCCACGCCGCAGAAAGACAACTCGCTCGAGTCTGCTCGGTCGAAGAGCGTTAGCGGTGCCCCGGGGCAAAGTGCAGCTGGGCTCAAGGGTGTCAGTAGGGATGAGGCTACCGAAGACCACCACCCTGGTACGCACCGCCACAGTCTTGCACCCAATGGCGCTACCGGCTTAGGGACGACTGCCACTGTGGCCACTCATGCTGAGCAGCAAGAGCGGCATAATTACGGTGCAAATGCCTTGGAACCACCCTCGATCATACTAGACCAGCCTGACGTCTTGGCCTCGCCTATGCCTTATGCCGGAGACGAACAGCCAACGCCCGAGCTATGGAATCGATGGCTTACCATCGTCCAACTCTTCTTGGCTCCTCTGTTGGTCGTCTTTTCGATCTACAGCCAAGCGGCGGTAGGCCTATCACCAAAGTGGCTGATCAAACCGATCCTCATCTGCCTATTGATATCTGTTGTCCTACTGATCCCGATTCTCCTCACGACTACACCCACTCACCGCCCAGTCGCGTACCGCACCATTCTCAGCTTGTGTGGGTTCGTGGTATCCATCGCCTGGATCTCCACCATCGCCGCACAAGTCGTCGGCGCGCTGAAAGCACTGGCCGTCATTCTCAACATGTCCCATGCCATCATGGGCCTCACCATCTTCGCGGTGGGAAACAGCCTCGGAGACCTCGTCGCGGACGTCACCGTTGCCAAACTCGGCTACCCCGTCATGGCGCTCTCCGCCTGCTTCGGCGGTCCCATGCTGAACATCCTCCTCGGCATCGGCCTTTCCGGCTCGTACATCCTGATTCGCGGCGCGGAGCACAGACATGCAAGACACCCGGACAAGGGTCTTAAGTACAAGACCTATCACATCGAAGTTAGTAACACCCTGCTCGTGAGCGGCGCGACATTGCTCGTGACGCTGCTGGGACTGTTGATCGCCGTCCCGTTGAACAAGTGGGTGTTGTCGAGGAAGATCGGATGGGCGCTCATTGCGCTCTGGACGCTGAGCACGATTGGGAACGTGGTGCTGGAAGTCACGGGATGGGCTGAGTCCTGATGGGAGTGACAGGTGGAAGGGTGTGTAAGATCTGTACAGCGTCAGGGCACTGGAATTTTGGCTATCAAGATTGCTCTTCTGAGGTTTGAATGATACCACTCTGGCGGGCATGGCGTTGTTGATTTTTGGGCTGGTGTTCTGGCTGTCACAATAGTACCTACCTAGAGGACTTTGTATTTGAGTACTCGACACTGTCTCAGAGATCCACACTACACTGCCGGTACGATTTCTTCTTTGTGTACAGCGCGTTATCAAGGTACTACATCCAGATGAGCAAGCCTACCTGTTATTGTCTATACTGCGCGCATCAGAACTTGGCTTTCTCGCGACATCGATCATACCTAGGTACATTCAGATTTACGTGGGTGAGTAGTAATGCGCTCTATGTCCCGATAGCAAGCTCAAATGTTCCTGTCACCCAGCTTCACCGACAATGCAATGCCTTTTAGGGGTACAGTAGTAATATTTGATACACTGACTGGACGGCCCAAGCCTAAGAAACACCGGACTAGTGCATGTATCCAGCTTCATGCTCTATGGATTCCGTCGTACGCCTTCTAGAACGTGATCGAGCTACAGAACACCGCCGGCTCCACCAACGCAGGGATCCAAGCCAGAGCTCATTAGGATGTCGCACGAGCCCATGGATCGGCAAGCAATCTTCGTACATGCACAGCGGACACTGGAAGCGATGCATGACAAAGTCTGATGCAGAGCCCATTCTTGCGCAGGGCCCCTCAACCTCCTGAAATGGGTGAGGTCGTAGGCGATGGGCCGGTCGCAGCAGAAGTCTACTCGCAGGCTAACATCAGCCGTCGATTCCGTTACGCGCAAAAGTTGTCCAGTGGATTGCCTGGCATGCAGGGTAGAGTTGTGCGAGTGGATGTCGTGGGCGAAGGGGGAATCACACTCGCGGGCGGCGGCGGCGCTGCCGTGGCCGGTGGAGGTGGAAGGGGCGTTGACGTGCTCGTTATGGATGTGAGGAATGTCGTGCTGGACGGTACGATCGGCTTCGCGACGAGGGCGGCCGATATGCTGGACATTGCGGCTTGGATGCTGCTTTCTGCTGCTGCGCTGAACTGTGCCACCGCTGCTGCTTGCGAGGCGTCAAAGACGGCGGTAGAAGTCACGGTCGACTGTGGCTGGAGGGTGGAACCGGATGCGTCGACTGTGATGAGTTGGACACTGTTGACCGTGCTCCTTGGCGGTGGGATTTCGGACAGGATCAGTGTGGATGTGGCGGCGCCGGGGTCTGCTGTGACAACCTTAGTTGACGAGCTTGAGGTAGTCGTCGTCATCGAAGAGGGGAGTGCTAGGCTGCCGAATAGACCGAGTAGATCCGAGGCGATGGCAGCGCCCGGGGTAGAAGTGCCGATAGAGGAAGTGCTCGACTTTGAGCCTGAAATTAAGCTGGTTGTACTGCTGCTTGAGATCGTGCTGATCGTCGGAAGAGTATCGCCGAGTGGCCCGTCTCGCGCGACTGTGACCGTTTGCGTGACTAGCGCCTGCGCTTGAGGCATGACGAAGTTGGGGGCGATATTGATTGCAGGGTGCCTATTGTTGTCGCAATTGCATAGCGCAGCAGTGCTAGGGACAAGCTGAGTTGGTAGATTGTTGTAGAGACCGATGACCGTATATGCGAACAGCAATGTACTCTCAATAAACAGGAGAATGACTGCGAAAACGACGAACAGCGGCAATGGCATGTCGATGCCGGAGTTTCGCTTCGGGTGTGGATAGCTCTCGAAGACCGGTGGCTGCGGCGGTGCCACGCCGAACAGTGTCGAGAATCGCGGTGGCTGATCCTTCTTCTCAGAGTATTCCACGTCATCGGCCTCCGGGTCGAGCACAGGTGTCGACCGCCGCTTCTCAGCGTCAGCCTCCTCGTTGGCCACTGCCGCCTGGCTGCCTCCGTTGCTGCTCTGCATATCACTGTTCACGCGTCTTTCGAAGATCTGCTTGAAAGGCATGCTTGACTCGTTCGATGGTCCTCGTAATGGGTTTTCGTAAGCTTTGGTTATCCGTGGAACCAACGAAAGCGCTGTGGCTCTCTCGTAGCCGGTTGATCGTACTCAAAAGGTAACCCGAAATGTGTGCGGCCTGCGCGATGTTGCTGATGACAAGGTATAGTAGGAAAGGATGTGCGAATTAAGTGAAAGAAGCGACCATTGTCCAGCAATACGGTCGTGAATGAAGAAAAGAGACAAAGAACTATTGTGTCGGATGCGCAAGACAGGTGAAGTTCGGGAGAAGGAAACGGAGCATTGATGAATGGGACAATAGCATGACGACCTGCCTGATGACCGCAGTCCACTTCCTCGCGCGGGTTGGTGGACTTGCTTCACTCGTGTGTTGTCGTGGCGGTCACTGCGCCTGTGCAGCGCCTATCGACGCGCCGTCTGATGACGCCGTGGAACATGCGCAAAGATTAGTCAACGGATGTCGAAGGATGTCTGGGTTTTCGTTTGCTGTTGTCGAGAGCAGATCAAGTGAGGTTGGCGCGCGTGGAGTGTTTGATGTTTCAGGTTCGGAACGAAAGTCGCGGAGCGCGGGCGGCTGTCATGATTGGTTGGTTGGTTCGACGCCTGATACTACATGTGTAGGTACATATACCTAGGTACAGTACCTGTACGTGTCAAAGTTACCGCTCGCTTTCGAGCAATAAGTCGATATACACTCCACCAAGCGACAGTCATTGGAGCCAAGTATACACGCAAGACCAAAGCCAAAGTACGCAGACCGTGCGCTCGTAAGGATTGCTGGATGACGAGTACTGATGGGTAAACATAGACAAGAAGGCTGAACTGTGATGTTGAAAATGGTTGTTAACCTACCTAGGTAGGTATAGAAAGCTAGTCCTCATCTATCTTGGGTCCCAGATCACCCAACAGCACGTCCGAGCTATGCCGCGTGCGAACCCACTCCGTCTCAACCCTGAAGAAGACCCACAAGAAACGTCGGACGACCTCCAACAGCTCGAGCAGGAAGATGCCGCCTTCGATATCGTAGTAGTGTTCTAAATGGGGCGACAACTTGAGCGCCCATGCGAAGCGTAGCAACAGATCTACCGCGATCATTGCGTAGTACAGTTGCGGCTCGGCGATGTATCGCACGCGACGGAGTCCAAACGGATCTGATTCATCGTTAGTATGCCGTCGTCGACTGTATCGAAACACCACTCACATTCAATCGAAGACCTCTCCGCCGTTAGCAATGTCAAATCCCAGTCCCGTGTCACATCCCAGTAGAAGCTATACAAGGCGTTGGCAAGAGCTGCGAACATCCAGAGATTGAACAGCGTGCCCTGACCGATGTAGCTATGGTCGGTCCGCATCAGAGTGGAGAGGGCAATGGCAGGAAATGCCGTGGCGTACTTCAGTGCGTTGGCTCGTTGCCCGTCAATCAAGCATTGTCGAAGTCGAATCGCGAACGGCACCGCCATGATGAGAGCCGCGGCAATGTAGCTTGACGTTCGGTCGATCTTTCCTATCGTCGATTGTCCGGTGAACAGCATGTAGAAAGCGATGTAGAGCTCCGACAACGGCCGCGCGTACGACGTGAGGGCGTCTGCCAGCAGGACGTCCCCAAACTTCCCATCCTCTGCCCGCGCCAATCCTCCGATGCTGATCCTTCTCAACGTGGTCATGAATCTCCAGCGCCCTGACCCCGGCCACATGTACCTGGGATAGAGGAATTTGTCTGGTATGGCGAACACAAGCAAGACGAAGAGCAGCGTGGCATTCGGTAAGAGATCGTACGCTGCTCCGCTTGCGCCTCCGAAAGTGAGGACATGGTGCAGGAGTAAGGAGGCCGCGATCGAAGCCGCGAGGACGTTCGCAAACCGATAGACAGAGATGTAGGGGGGAGGATCGCTTCGCGCCGGGTACCTGATCAGTGACGGCGTGTCCTGTCCCGGTCAGCCTTCCCTCCTGCTAGAGGTCAAGTGGCACGCAACACGCACAATTTGGAGGTTAGACAGTCCTTGGAGATTGAGACCCCATAGGAACACCCCAAATACCACAATGATTGCGATTCGGTAAGGGAGGGGCAGATAGAAGGTCAGGGAGTCAAGCGACTCAACAGCGTCCAGCTCCGCCATGGCTTCATCTCGCTTTATGTTTATGATCCCTCTTGTCTGCTGCCATCCTGCCATACGAGGCATCGTTTGTTGATTTGCGCACCAGCCACGCGAAAGTGCCACGGAACAACGGTCGGCGGACGGCCCAAACAAGGCTCGGATCGGCCCTCCCGGCCGGTAGACGTCTCGCGTTCTGAATCGAATCGAATCGGTCATCATCAGTGGCGGACGACGTGTTTGACGCTGCCTTGACTTGGCCGGTGCGGGTTGGCTACATGTACATATAAAGGTACCTAGGTATCCCACATGGTCTTCCTGCGGTATTGGCAATCCGGATGTCTTTAGACATGGTCTGCACATCACGCTGCTAACCACACAGCAATATGGCGACCACTCAATCCCCTGAGCAGCGAGAGCTTGCCCTCATCAACAAGGTAGAGTTGAGGATAGCCTTGACCGAATCCGACGACAAGCTGCAAACGGTCCTTAGGACTTACCTTGCACCTCTCCTGCTGAAGTTGGCGTCCGAACATGTCAGCGTCCGCAACAAGGTCATCTCGATCTGCCAACATGTCAGCACCAGGATCAAGCCGAAGTCGATCCAGTTGCCAGTGTCGACTCTCGTAAAGCAATTCAAGGAACAGGACAACTCACTTGTCCGCCACTTCGATTTCTTGTACATTCAACAGGGCGTTGGTCGCCTGCCGAGCAAAGAGAAGGCCGAGCTCTTACCTACGACTCTCTCCGGAATATCTCAGAGCGGCAGCCACGGCGCTCAAGTCTTCAACCTTCTCCTCCGACTGCTCGACTCGTTCCCATTGCCACCGCGCGGCAGCAAAGACGATGTCGAATTGCGGGTGCGGCTGGGTGTTAGCGACGACGACGCCAAGTACATGGCCGATATGACAGGGAAATTTCTGCTTTTTGTACCTCAGAAAGGTACAGCACAGGCTTGTCCAGCTCTTACCAAAGAGGATTATGCATTTTTCACGTTGCAGGGCAAGCCTGAGATCTGGGATCCTTCAACCGGCGGCCTCAACCTTTCCCGCACCAAGATTTCAATGGCAAAATTAATGGCCAGCGGGCTTTTCACAGACAAGGAGCGGTTTCTGCCCGCCTTGTTCGCTTCTGCGGATCCCGCATCGACAATCAGCGATGTTGGCGACGACATGATGAAGCGAGCACTCCCTGCGATAGACCTGGAGGATGACACCCTGATCAAGCACTTACTCGATCTATACATCGGCATGGACGGTACGCCTCGAGTGCGACCGCCACTGCGTCTGAAGATCCTGGGTCTACTCAACAAGTCTACCAGGAGCACCACGTTCTCACACCAGATCATGAAAGTGGTCGACGATGGCGTTGCACCAAAACTGTCAGATGGTGATGAAAGTGTCACATCGAATGCACCGGTAACGAGGTAAGTCACTGCTCGTCATGTATGCGTGCGTGGGTACTGAGTGCCGACAGCGCCTCTGTACCGCACCTACCGCTGGCCATTGTGAACAATTTCCTTGTTGTGTGAGACTGACGAGATTTCAACAGCACTGGTATTGGCAGAGAGGCCACGAAACTTCGAGCAGCAATCTTCCAATATGTCAATTTTGTCGCCCGTTACGGAGAAGCCGAGACTCTGGACGCGATTGCGCCACGAGTGATCGCACGCCTGCGCGGTTTCATCGATGACCAGGGTTGGCCTAAGCCCGGCGTGAGCGAGGATCTAGTGTCCCGTGGCTACGCGTACGAAGTCATCGCGCTACTTGCGAAAGCAGGGCCTCGAAGTCTCTTGATCAGCGACGACGGCTCATCGTTGGATTTGCTCAGATGGCTCTTCGACTCGCTCGCAAGAGACTCGTCCGGAAATGCGATCATTGTCAGCGTTGAGCAAGCTCTATCAACGGTTTTGAGCGCCATGGCAGGTATGCAGTTCAACAGCCAAGGACAGGGTGCCCTGGAAGAACTACTAGTCGACCAAATCTCGCAATCCGCAGACACGAAGAACCACCACCGTTTACGGAGTACTCGATATGTGGCTGTTCGCTTTGCAAATCGATGCCTACCTTACGCTTCTGTGGCAGCCCGATGGATCGACATCCTCGGAATCGCAGCTTCAGACGACCGAGCAGAAGTGCGAGAAGAGGCCGAGCGAGGATTGAGTCCTTACTGGCACCGCATGCTGAATGGCTCACTTGGATCCGGGCAACCCGAGAGCTTCACGTTCCCTCTTTTCCAAATGGTCATGTCACATTTTTTTCCCGGACGTACAACGGACGAAGATGTCGAGCCTATGGCCAGAGCGCGACAGGCTATGCGCTCGTACCCGCATTGCTTCCACCACATGGCGGATTTCGCGCGGCGAATGCTGTTTCACGAAGCGATGAGCTCAGCAGATATGCCCGCGAACCTAGATAGCGGGTGGGAGAGGAGATTAGACGCTGCGGCGGAGAGCGACGAGAGAGCTCGCGAAGCTATCAGGGCACATATCAAAGGCCTTACTGCTATGACTGGCGCCGCTAGCTCTCTTGAGACACTGTTGTGTGCATTGTTCATCAATCTTACGGAAGGGACGGCGGCTTCGGGCAGCGATCTCGTCGAATTCTTGGCTCTGGCAGCAGATGTACTCGTACGAAAATTGGTCCCTCATATCAAGACCCTTGCACCTATATTGCGAACCAACCACCACTCGAGGCGCACCGCCGCTGCCAGGATCTTTGGTATCCTGGCTTCGCATCCCGATGTCGACTCCACTCAGCTTTCTGGACAGATAAGTCAACTTCAAAGTACAATTGAAAGCTGGGCCTCCGCTGTCGGTGCCGTGGTCAACACGGTTCAAGGAGCTCTGATCGCACTTGGTTTCTACTTTAGCCGGGCTGTTTACAGAGGTCGGGTTGTCGCGGATGCCAGTCAGCATCAGAAGCTGATCGAGGTCGCCGTCGACATCCTCAATGGTTCGCGGGATCGCTTGCTTCAGGAAGGCTCCTACATCGTGATAGGTCAACTATGCATGTTCGGTGCCATCACCCATGAGACTTTGACGAGCGTGACCAAGGTCACGTCTTTGACCGACAAAATCTACGAGACGGCCAAGAGCGGCAAAGAGCAGGCTGTCCTGTGCCTGGGCGAGCTCTCGATGGCTTTGCCAGAGAAGCACAGTGACCTCGAGTACGTGACAGAACAACTACACAAACTACATGAGATACGGCAGGCCGAGGTTCATTTCGCGGTGGGAGAAGCATTCAGCTACGTTACGTCAGGATGGAACTCATCTGCCCTGGCCACTAAGCTGGATATCAATGGACCGAGACCTTCGGGATCGTCGCGAACGTCAACACTGCAGACCGTCCTGGAACGGATCCTGAAGGATTGCGGCAACTCCAAGCCCGCATTGAGAAAGGCGGCGGTAATGTGGTTGCTCTGCTTGGTGCAGTTCTGCGGTGATCAGCAAGACATCCAGACACGGCTGCCACAGTGTCAGGCTGCCTTCAAGCGTTGCCTTTCCGACAGGGATGAATTGATCCAAGAGTCGGCATCGAGAGGGCTTGGACTCGTGTATGAAAAGGGAGGCCGAGCGCTGAAGGATGACCTCGTGCGCGATCTTGTTTCTTCCTTCTCCTCAGATCGACAGTCACAACTCGCCGGCAACGTCTCAGCCGAGACGCAACTCTTTGAGCCCGGGGCTCTTCCCACGGGGGATGGATCGGTGTCTACATACAAAGACATCTTGAGTCTGGCTTCCGAGGTCGGGGACTCGAGTTTGGTGTACAAGTTCATGTCGATGGCCTCGTCGAACGCGATCTGGTCCAGCCGCGCTGCCTTCGGCCGCTTCGGTTTGAGTAGTGTTCTGTCCGACTCGAGCGTCGATGGCTATCTGGCGAATAACCCCAGGCTTTACCCCAAGCTGTACCGCTATCGGTTCGACCCCAACAGCGGCGTCCAGCGCTCGATGAACGACATTTGGAATGCTCTGGTCAAGGATTCGACGGCGACCATTGACAAGCATTTCGACGATATCATGGAAGATCTCTTGACAAGCGTGCTCGGCAAGGAATGGAGGGTAAGGCAAGCTTGCTGCGCGGCGATTGCAGATCTCGTGCAAGGTCGACCGATCGAGCGCTACGAGCGGTATCTGGAACGCATCTGGACGCAGTGCTTCAAGGTGCTCGACGACATCAAGGAGTCGGTGAGGGCGTCGGCGGCTTCTCTAGCCAGGACCTTGACTGGGATCTTGACTCGAGCGCTGGAGGCAGACCACTCGTCAACCAAGAATGCGGCGACCATGCTGAAGCATGTCCTCCCGTTCCTGCTGTCGCCGTCCGGTATGGAGTCGAGTGCGGCGGAGGTCCAGGTGTTCTCCGTCCGTACTCTGCTCGAGATCATCAAGAAGAGCAACGGTAAGACGTTGCAGCCGTTCATACCGGAGCTGGTGGAGCGGTTGCTGAGTTCACTGAGTTCGCTCGAGCCGGAAGAGGTCAACTATTTACATCTGAACGCCTCCAAGTACAATCTCACCGAGCAGAAGATCGACGACATGCGGTTGTCGAGCATACGCTCGAGTCCGTTAATGGAAGCCATCGAGCGATGCCTCGACCTGCTCGACGAGGACTCCATGAAGCAGCTTCAGCCTCGGCTCGAGAGCGCGATTAAGAGCGCCGTTGGACTCCCCTCCAAAGTCGGCTCCAGCCGTGTTCTGGTCTCATTGAGCACGCGGCGGTTGACGGTGTTCCGCCCTTTCGCGGACGCGTTCCTTAAGCTCATTGAGAAAGTCGTCCTCGACCGTAACGAAACCGTGTCGAGTTCTTACGCCGTGGCTGCGGGCTACCTTGCACGAGCCGCCAGTGACAAACAGCTCTTGCGCCTGATGAGCTTCGCCCAAAGTCTTTACTTCGACTCCGAGGGCGACCGGGAGGCAGCGGTCCCGCGGAGGAGGTGAGTACCCACATCTACTAGACGGTATTATGACTACTACGCTAACAAGCCATCATAGCATTACGTCCGGCGAAATCGTCTACGCGACCTGTAAGCACGCGAGCGACAGGTTCAACGCCCTCGCCACCTCGGTCCTGCCTTTCGTGTTCGTGGCGAAACACGACGCGCACGAGCAGGTCAAAGAGCAATTCCAAGCCGCCTGGGACGAATCGGTCGGCGGGTCGCGAGCCGTGGCGCTGTACCTCAAAGAGATCGTGGCCGTGAGCACGACGTACCTCGACTCGCCGCAGTGGAGCCTCAAACACACGTCCGCGCGGTCGGTGGCGGACGCGGTGACGTCCGTCGCGGCGATGGAGTCCCCCGAGATGTCCGTCGAGGCCGCGGCGACGCTGTGGCCGGCGCTGGAGAAGGCGTTGGGTGGGAAGACGTGGGAGGGGAAGGAGGTGGTGCTGTATGCTTTTGTGAGATTTGTGGAGGCCGCGAAGGTGTTTTACACACGAGGACCGGAAGTGGGTGCGGCGATCACGAAGGTATGTTTACTGTTTTTCTTTGTCATACACCTTCGCGTCTGACATGCACGTGGGGCGGAAGGCTCATGGCGGTGTCCTATGCAAAGGATCGGAAAGCCTCACTCTCGTGCACAATGTGGCGGCGCGCGGCCGCGTGGGATGTCACCCTTGCTGACCGAACGCCACCTGCAGATCATCGTCAGGGAGGCCAAGCGGCAGAACGCAGCGTACCGAAAGCACTCCGTTCGATGCCTTGGGCGCATCTGTCGTGCTCGACGGGACATCGACATGAGCGGGGTTGTGTTCGAAATTGTCGAGCCGATTTTGGCGGAGGGTGCCGAAGGCGAACGGATGGACGTCGACAGCGGCAAGCCCTCGGTCGAGGCGGACGATGAAGCGTGAGTCTCAGCCTTGTGACATCTTCTCGAAGCGTCTATTGCGGTAGCATATACTGACAGCTGTCAGACGACGGACGACATTGGCCGGCGCCGTCGAAAGCGCCTTGACCGCGGTCAATCCCTCGGTCTTGAAAGGAGCCGCACTCACGCGGGCCCTTTCCCGCGCGCTGCGCGACGTTGTCGGGCTGCGATCTCCACCTGCCGAAGTGTGGAGGGGCACGTACGAAGGGCTCCGGCACCTCTTCACGCGGCTCGGCGAGGAGGAGGGGGGGACGACGCTCGATCCGGCGAGCGAGGGCGACCTGCAGACGTTGCTCTTCGGGCCAGACCTGGCGACCGAGGCGTTGCGTCTGCGCCGGGCGGACGTAGTCATCGCCGTCGCCGGCTTTGCGCCGACGCTGGCGTCAGGGGTCTTGCGGGCGGACATCCTCGCCTGCGTGGCGGGCGAGCGGTCGGCCGTCGTTCGAGACCGCCTTGGCGCCGTTCTCTGATGAAAACTTTGTTTGTTCGAGGTGCCGCGCTAGCGTCGAAGTAATCCCCGCTCGACACGTGGGCGGCATTAACTGCTTTGGGTGCTTGGCGGACATGAAACCTCCGTACAGGTACCTACCTACCAAACATCCTGGACTTGTACCTGTGTTATTTTTACTTCCATGACCTCTTCCTAGGTACTGTTCCATGCGTCTCTACTGGAAGAAGGTCACTGGAAGAAGCGCAGCACCGTCTGCTCGGGCTGATCAATGTGATGCGCATGCCAGGCACGGCTGGAGCGCGCATGACGAGCAGGATGGGAAGAAACAACCAAACAGCAACGTTCCGGTTCTTTGACATTCCAAATCCAGGACCTTCACCGCATACAATGTCCACCATACACGGTAGGGAGGGTAGGGCAGGGTTCGGACACCGCATCCGCCCACGGGGGCGGGCGTCCTCCGGTCTTGCATCTTGAGTTGGTCCTGCATCTCAACATGTGAGAATTGAAAAGTGGACGGTGGTGAGTTTATTTTTTCTGTGGTGTTGTGTCGTGCCCTATGTACTAAACTCGACAACTGGGGCCCGTTCGTGTGGAATGATTGAGCCTGTCCGGCCCTTCGCTTCGCGCTTCGCGGAGGATCTCCATCGGGATAGCCCGCGTAACGTCATCGTCGATTCGTATTTCGCTCACACCACCGGCTTGCCCGAACGAGGCAACCCTCTGAGGCTCTGACTACCGTGTGGGATGGACGTGCTTTTGCCGGTGAAACGTTCATGCGATCCCGTCGTGATGAGATGACCCGGCCGCACGCACGGCTCATTGACTGCTTTGTTGACTTGGGAGCGGTTGTCATCCCACGGTATCCTTCATGTGGTTGCTACGACCCGGCTGACCGGAGCCAGCGGGGAAGAGACGTCCGCCAGCCACGAGCCTTCCATCGGTTCCGGGCCCAGGGGTCGACTTACATAAGCTCGCATTCCGAACATGACGGGAACCCGACGTGGCCCACTCGCCGAAGCTCACAGTGATAATAATAATAATGAATGAATGAATGAATGATAACAACGACAGCCTTAAGACTTCAGCCCACATGTGTGTGTCATGCAGGCGATACAGCACGGAGGCATCGCGGGCGTCGAGACCATTGACCCCGACCCCTGGCTTCCTGCGAATCCTTCTTTCTAGGTGACCCTAGAGCAGCTCAGCGCCATCGACCCTCCATCATTCATCATCATCATCATCATCATCGGTGCAGTCATCATCAATCGCGTGGCAGCCACGAGCGCCACGAGCCCACGCTAGAAGGCCGGGCAACGTTCTAACGCGGCGTCGACATACATACCTAGTACCTTATTCCGGTACCTCGCAGATGGCCGCGCTTTCCCAAACGGTCCTTCCTGCTCACCCACCTGCGCCGAAGAGACGGCCTCCTCCTCCACCACCACCGATCCCCCCCCCAAAATATTGCTCTCATCTTCCTTCATCATG
>Ga0058704_10000063_pt1 | contig 51756 bp, 61 predicted proteins | sample AgamicMgSfe_FD_71363 | JGI IMG/M metagenome (GOLD analysis project Ga0058704, IMG submission 71363) | Agave microbial communities from Guanajuato, Mexico - Mg.Sf.e | ecosystem: Host-associated > Plants > Phyllosphere > Phylloplane/Leaf | place: Guanajuato, Mexico | collected 2012-05-30
CCCACCCACCCACTTGTCATCAACTCGTGACCTTCGTGCACAAGACGGCCATGCTCAAGCCTCCGGTAGCGTGGGGTACTTAACGTCCACATCTCCGTCGTCGTCCGCCGACCTCACCGCCGCCGCCACAACCGCCATCTTCTCCTCCACCATCTTGGCCGTCTCGGCCATTTTGGCGGCCTCATCGTCCTCCGCCCCTTCCTTCGCATCATCCGCGGCGGCTCCGTCCTCCTTGTCGTAATCGCCGCCTTGCAGCCGGTCGGTGATGTACTTGCGGATGGCCTCGATGATCCGGATGTTCTCCACCCAGTCCTCCTGACGTTTCTCGTCGCCGTCCGACTTGGCCGCCGGGGTCGACGCGTTCTCTCCGGACACGTCTTCACCGCGAAGGGCAGGGTCGATGCTACTGTTTCCTTTGCTCTTCGGGCGCGCGCTGTCGCTGTCCGATTGCTTGGGGGTGCGGTCGCCAGCTTCATCCGCATCGGCCATCTCGCTATCTTGGCCAGGCGCTTGGCGCTGGAGACGTCCGCCGGAATACCGACGACCGTCAAGGGCGTCGAAGCCGGAGGCGAGACTCGAGGCGGGCGCCGACGTGGTCGTCGGATAGCCCGAGCCAAGATCGGACATGCCCGTGACGGATGGCAGACTGGGGTACATTGCGTTGCCGTTCATGCCGCCACCGAAGCTTGATCTGCTGTGGTTGCTCAGTGGGGACTGTCCAGAGCTGGCGTATGACGACACAGAAGCAGGAGTCAGCGCCGGTGTGTCCATCGCCGAAGTCGAAGCGGTCATCCCCGGCATGGTCGCCGCAGTCATCTGGCCGAAGCTAGCGCCGCCGTTGCTGTGGTTCTGGAAGTTCGGTGGGCTGTTGCTGGTGCGGAATTGGGTCTGAGAACCAAAGCCGTAGTCGCCAGTGAACTGAGCGTGCACGCCTGGCTGCTGGACACCAGCCGAGGCGGCTGAACTGCTGGCCTCATACACGGTGTGCTGAAGCTGCTCCAGGAAGCGGTCAATCTCCTGCAGATCACCCTTGGTACGCGCGTTAGGCATTGGCAACGAGTAGGTCTGCGCAGCCACACCACTTTGCATCGTACCCGCGCCGCCACCCACGTCGTGACCTTGGTTGAACGACTCAAGCAAGCTAGCTGCATTGAGGCTGTTGTAATTGCCTGCGGTGTTGTTGTAGCCAGTATTGTAGCCGGTGCCTACAGGCAGCGGGAGTGCATTACTACTTCCCAACCTCTGGCCGACGTCGTAATAGTTACCTGGGTTGATGGCACGACGCTTGATGTCCCCCAGGAAGTCGTTTAGAGCCTCGATGGCACGTCTCCGAGTATCCAGGCTCTGCAGATCCGCGACGGCAGTACTGTTGGGGTAGCTGACCGAGCCATAGCCGGAATACTGGCCGTTGCCGTTGTGCTGAGCGTATCCCGCGCCGTTGGCCCCGTTGGCGCCCATGCCTGCCTGATAGTTTGCATACGGATTGCCCAGGTGACCATCGGTGTTGTAATAGTTGGACGTAGCTGACGAGCCGATGTGATCAGCGAGAGCTGAGGCCAGGTGCTGGTAAGTCGAGTTATACTCACTCTTGTGCTGAGGGCCCATGCCGTTGTCGATGTTGCCGTTCCCGATCGCGCCACGTCCATTCGGTCCTTGGCTGGGGGAGTTGGAGAGGACGCTATCGTCGGCGTGGGTCTTTACGTGTTTTTTCAGGTCCTGGGGCCGCTTGAAGGCCTTGCCGCAGAAGTCGCATTTGTGCGGCTTCAGCGGGACGTGGACACGGATGTGCGACGTGATGTGGTCGCGCTTGACGGTGGTTGTCCGGCAGGCGCCCCATTGACAGGTGAGGTTGAGGTTGTTGGTGCTTTTCCGGCCGACATGGCGATCGCAGACGTGCTCCTGAGGGCCAGGGGTCAGCTGATTGAAGGTGGCAGACGCGATGAGGTGCTTGGCACGGAGCCGGGACGTCAGCGCATGTTTGCGTGAGGACTTACATATAGTGCTTCGGCGGAGTCGCATCTTTCACCGCAGCCCTGCCACTGGCATGTCAGATTGTCGATGGCGCTGATCGGACCTGACGGCGCTTGCACAGGCGGCGATGGATGCGCGATATGCTGTTGCTGTTGCTGTGTCGCGGCCTGCACGGCTTGCGCGACAGTTTGCGGCGTTGAGTTGGGGTCCATCGGAAAGGTGGAGAAAAAGAGGGCAAAGGTTGGAATGGAAAGGATGGGAAAGGAGAGGAGGAAAAGAACAAATCGTCGCCGGGTCACGTGAGGGGCGGAGCGGGGATACCAAGAGTTCCGCGTTCTTGGCTATGCGAAGTCGTCGTCATCAGTGTGCACGTGATCTGCTGTGTAATCAGTACATTATCGAGTACATATACGTACATGTATTTGAGAAATTGTGCAAGGCATGCAGATGACTTTGGATCTTACAGCGGGCAACTTGTGCAGCGTAGGAAAGGGTGTGAAAGGAGACTACAATCAGAGCAAAAACTCTTGTCGCAAGTATCGGTCCTACAAGACTCTGCATGGTCCCAAAACATGCGCCGCCACGATACCGATGTCCGTCTGGCTTGTCGCAAGGCTGTCAGCCCGCTTGTCGCTGTCGCCGTCTCACACGCTGACTAATGTCAGTATCCTTACATGTATCATTCAACGGAGGACCACCTCGTATCCTGGTGTACTATGCTCACTCGTGCGCCTCCAATTCATCACATTCTCGTGTAGGAATGCCTTCCAACATAGGTACCCCTTAGTTCATAGTCTTCTAGGGTCGCAGTAGATGGAAAGACAGCTATCAAGACACGTGACCGATCCCTACACACGTTGGTCAGCCTGAGGCCCTGCGCGCTTCCCGAAACAGCATCTTGCTGGCCACGCGCTGCTTAACCGGACCACGGCGCATCTGCATCACCGACACCGACACTGACATCCAGCCGCCAGCACTGTCAGCATGTGCTTGCAAAACGCTGGCAAAGGGTAATCTCTGAAACTTTTCCTCTCGTCCATACGATATGCGCCCGGATCGTTTCAAGGTGTGCAGGCGAGCTTCCCACCAAAGCGAAGCGCGCCAAAGCACAAGGCTCACAAGCATACAAAACCCGTCTTCCCTCACCCTCAAGCGAAGGGATGTCCGCCAGCCGAAAGCGAGAACGTCAAGAGAGAGACGACGAGGATTCCGATTCGGGCCCGAAAAAGACTCTCAAACTCAGACGTGCCCACGACGCTGTGACTCCGCCAGACAGCTCGACCACGATCCCCCTTTCTTACGGTTCCCCAGTGCAGTGGGAGGATTACTTTGGGCACTGGCCCTTTGGTATGCCCATGGATGACTCACTGACCAAAAAGAGATCTCGAACTCCATCTCACACTCCGTCCAGAAGTTACAGCCAAAGCGTTCGAGATGGCGAGGCTCCAGCGGCGTGGACATTGAAGCACGAGGAGAGGATGCAACAAGCTGGCCTTTTCATGATAGACTACCAACGTCGTGCCTCGATCACCGATGGTTGTCAGAAATTGTGTGACGAACTCTGCGCGAAAGACTACAGCGATCCCCCCGGACCATCCTTACAGCCACAGAGGCTTGCGAAAATGCTCGAGCGAGTACGATTTCGCAATGAGGCTCGTGTGGTCCGAGACCTCACGTCCGTCCTTGTTCCTTCGGCCGAACTCCTCGACATCGACGGTGTCTCTCCGTTGCGTAACATATGCGAGGCGCTGAACGCCGAGTGGACCCAGTGCGACACCCTATGCGGCCCGCGACCGAAGCCGGACTTTGTTGCAGGAGTGTCCGGCTCTGCCTTCACCAACGAAGAGACGGCGAAACTCCAACTAAGTCACACAAGTGCAAGTCCGAATCTGTTCCCCGAGAACATGTACTTCCCGTTCTTGATCTGCGAAGTCAAGGCCAATGACAGGCCGTTGGGCGCTGCGGAACGGCACGCTATGCACAGTGCCAGCCTCGCTGTGCGTGCCCTGGTTCAACTGTACAGGAAAGTCTCTGCGGCAGAGGAATTGGATGGAAAAGTGCTGGTCTTCTCCATCGCGCACGACGTTTCCATAATCAAGATCTATGGTCACTTTGCGAGGATTGACGGTGACACACTCACTTTCTTTCGACATCGATTGTATATCGGTGATATCGCCACGGACCTGCGATCCGAGTCCTCGTGCCGCGCACACAAGATTACCCGGGCAATCTACGACGTCTTCTTTCCCCAGCATGTTGCTCGGGTAAAAAGCGCTTTGTCGAGGATGAGAGGCTCATATCAGCTGGATCTGGTTGACGGCCCCCACGAATCTACTATCAGCAGATCGTCGCAGGACGATGGGAGGTTCAAGAAGCCCTCTTTTCCGTCTACCACAATGCTGCAGCAAGAGAATGAAAGGCTTCATGGGCAGATTTTGGAGATGTTTCGCATCCAGCAGGCCGACGATATGCATCAGCGGGAAGACCGTGCTAAAGAGCGGGAGGAGGAGCATGCTGAATGGCGGGAAGAGCAGGCTAAGCGGCTGGCGATGATGGAGCAACAATTCGCCGAACGGAACGAGCAGATGGAACAGCAACTCGCTACCCAACGCGAGCTGATTGCTCTACTGAGAGAGTCCAAGACCAAATGACTTGACTTCTAGGCTCTGAGTGAGTGTTCAATTGTCGAGCTAACATGAAAGTTCGCCACCTTGGCATTCTGTGTTCGAAATGTCGTCCGAGGCGGTGTGTTCTGCAAGGCAGCATCGAGGGGAAGTCTTGCTCAGTGATCCCACCCCTTTGGTCACGTCGTTGTTGTCGAGGGACGGTGAACCGCATCTTGATGGGAAAGCGGAAGATAATGAGCTGCAGTACTCGCGCTGGGATTGTAGTTGGATTGTATATTACTGAAATTGTGTGAGGCCAACTGTAGAGATACTGGAACGAACAGACGGTGCAGATGTTTTTGCTTCTTTGGAATAATAATAATAACCCGGAACGCAGACGTCACAGGATTCCTCGTCAGCCTAGCGCAACCCTACCAAACCTGGAAGTAAGGGGGCAGCAAGTGCGTACAGGTAGTAGGTAAGCCACACGAATCTACATTGCATGACGCATGAGTTTTCGGCTGTAGTAGTCTCTGCCCTGGCCCCTTTGTAGATGCAGGCGGTGGCGAACACTTTACTACAGTGAGACCAGGCTGGATGGATATAATATAATGGCCCAAAGTCGCCAAGTACATAGATAGAGTGCAGAGAACAGAGTTCGCGTGTTACTACGGTCGTTTATTCTCGAAACAAGGTATACACGTATGTAACCCTTCAGCCTATCACATGATCCGACTATAGCAGCAGCAATGGCCTCACCCCAAGCAACATACTACACGACTCCACTTCCAACCACCATAACAAGAATCTGGACATTCACACCACGCTGGGCCAAATCCCTCACCATCCTGGCCGCACTCTTGATCATCGCCTTTCACACCATCCGTCTCCTAATCGACTTCCGGAAATGGAAAACCCTGGACCCAAGCAACCTCCCCCATGACTTCCCGAGCTACCTTTTCGCCACCCTGCGAGCCGCCGTGTTCGGCCGCCACGACACCAGATCGCTCACGCCGTACTGCGAACCGGAACGCCACGCGCCGGGATACAAACACGCGTCTGCGCACGAGAAGACACAAGCCCTCACTTCTTTCCTTCCCGGACCGTTGCCCAAGCGCAGGGGACAGCAAGCGCACGCGCTGCCCTTCGCGACGCCGCAGAGGGAGCGGTATGCGCGGGCATACCAGAATCCAAAGGTCAAAGCCGTAAGTCTCGTTCCCGCAACCTCCGACTCCGTGAAGGAGGGGAGAATCCAGCATCTCGACGTCAGCTGACCAGGGGTAATGAAAACAAGGCGTACTTCTCCGCCTTCCAAACCCTCAGCGCAGCCACCCCCCCAGGGATCGAACGAGGCACCTCTCTGCTCTCGCCGCACAACGAAGCGATCTTCCTTCCCCGGACCGCCATCCTCCCAACCCTAGCAGCGCAAACGCAAGGCGAGATCGCCCATGTCCACACGAGCGACCTGTCCGCGCACGTGACGTTGTCGCTCGCCGATGCCGAGGACGTCGTGGCCAAGGGCTGGGGCGAACGGCATCAATTCTCCGGGCCGCGGGTCGCAGGTTTGGGATACACGTTGTTGTATATCCCACGGACGGTCGGGGAGGTCGAGGTGTTTGTGGAGATTTTCCGGGCTGCAATCGGGTATATGCGCAGCAGCGGTGAACGTTGCACGTAGCTGTTGTTTAGCAGCGTGCAGATGGATTGCGGGATTAGGATAAAGACTTCTCGCGTCGTGCAAACCGCATTCTCGTTCCGAGGCATCTCGTCACAACATGCGTTCCGCCAGCGTATCATCGTACAAATCCGCTTCCGATCCCCGACCACCAGTCTCCCCTTTCCACTTCACATACCCATCATCGCGAGTGCGGCTCCTCCTCGGCACCTTCTCTTCCTCCTCCCCACCACCGCTCCCAGCACCCGTATCCCACTTGACATACTCATCATCCGGCCCGGCTGCCTTCCCCGGTGCCCTCTCCACCCTCCCAATCCCCATGGCCCTCCACTTCGCCGGCGGCCGGACGCCCTGCTCCGCCATCGCCTCCCACTTCTTCGCCCCTCTCTTCTCCCACCGAAGCCTCCGGTCCTCCGCCTCCCGATCGTTCGGCTTCCACTTCGACCTCAGGATCCGTCGGATCGCCTCGGGGGTGATCTTGAAGTGCTCCGACAGCACCTCCGTCGAGTAGGACGCCGGGTCGGACGCGTGCAGGGCTCGGATCCCCTCCAGTGTGTCCGGTGACAGCCGTTTCCGGGGTTGCCAGCCGGCTTCGCCGAATTTGTTCTCCAGCGCCGATTTCTGCACTCCCCAGCTTTCTTGTTTGGCTCTCGGTGGGGGCCTGTCTGGTGTCGGCGTCTTTTCTATCTTCTGGCGTTCTTGAGAGGGTGGGCTGGCGTTCGCTGCTTGAGGTTCGGCGGCTTTCGGCTGGCGAGGAGCTGCTCGGGTCGGCGTGTCCTTATCTTCCAACTCATCCAGCTTGGCAAGAACGGTCTGCATTTGCGTTGGCTCGGTTTGCTGCACATCGCCCGTTGCTACTGCAGAGGGTTTGTAGGTACCAGCCTCCACGCGTCTCGATTTCCGTTCTTTCCTCGATTCTGCCCTAGACTTCGGTGGTGCTGGGATGCGTTTCTGAGGCAGTATCGGCGGTCTAGGGTCTGACACGTCTGTAGGACGAGACGGGTGTAGAGCTTCCAGACTCACGGCGTCGACGGTTCGCATGTCATTCGACGTCTTTATGTAGCCGGCATCGTCGCTTAGTATACTCTCCTCTTCCTGCGTCGCATCAAGCAGCGGCGCTACTCTCGTAGCAGTCTGCGCCACGATTTCGAGCTCCGCATGCCAATCATCTTTTTCCAGACTCTCGTCCTTTGCCGCGGCATCAGTGGTCCTGATTACCGTCGATCCGAATTCCGTACTCTTCCCTTCCTTGAAATCGAATGGGATGAAGACATTATCCGAATTTGCGACCTTTGCGCTCTCGACTTGGCGAAGCGAAGGTCGCGTGCTGAATTGGCGATGATTTTGTCGGAGAACGTGCTGGGCTCGCTGTTGTCGGAGATGAAGGCCGGCAAGATCACTGACTATCAGTTCTAATGCTTTCAAGTGGCAAGGACAGCGGTGCATGGCGTAGGTGTGATGCATTTCGGTGTATGGGTATGGACTCGGGGGGAGAGAAATATGACCGCCGTTCGGGTCAAGTTCGGCGAGATTTTGGTCGAGCAGATGAAGACGCACCCAAGGAGACACACTTCTCATAAGTTTTCGTACAGATGATATCTTTCTTGAGCTACATGTACCAACCATGTCATGCACTAACGTATACCATCCATGTGAATGTACGCAAGGATATCATCAACATGAAACCTCTCAATCCGAACACACAAAGACCGCCAGCCCAAACAGTGCCGTTCGTCCTACGCGCCAACTCGCACCTGCCCATTCGTCCCATTGGCAAACATGAGCAACCCAGCCGCCGCCTCCCTCCTGCTCGCCTCCTCGCGCGCGATCCGCTGCTTTCTCGCCGCGATCCCGCGCTCGGCGTACCGGGTCGCGGGACCTTCGTTGACGAAGTCAAGGCGGTGGATCAGAAAGGACATGCCGTCGTGCCTGGTCGTCCATTCCCGAGAGCTGATGTGATGTTGGCTGGAGCTGGCGTACGATTCCAGTGGAGGGCAGACGAGAACGGTGATGTGAACGTCGTGGTCTTGGGGAACCTTGACCGGCTTGCGAGGTCGCTCGGATAGCGACGTCAGTACCTCCGGCTCTTCCTCGTCCTCGGCTTCCGACTCGTTGTCGCACAGCTCGTGGATGTCCTTGTCCAGCTCGCCGAAGCTGCCTTTCAGCCAGCCGGAATGCACGGCGGCAGCAATCACATCCGAGTCGTCCGTGTAGATTTCCGTGCCCCAAAGCTGTCTTCGCCGGCAGATTTCCTCAAAAGCGGAAGGCTCGTGGCTTTTGCCGGCGTTGGCAGACGGAGTGAAGTAATAACGCGGAACACGCATGGTGTACGTGCAGTTCTCGCCGCCATCGAAAAGCGGCATGGGCTTCATTTTACTGCGAAACTTGAGCTTGGCTCGGAGGACTGGATCGCCCGATGACGGCACAGACAGTTCCGTCGTGTACAAACGAGAACCGAGATGCTTTCGAGGCTTGCCGGCAATCTCGTCGAGGACGTCCTTGCTGATGACAGTGGTGGTAGAGTTACGTATGGTCGGGGCGGGTCGCGCGGCGTGATGGTGGTGATGGTGTGCAGGGTGCGCGTGTGTGGTGTGGTGATGATGGTGATGGTGAGCGGGTTGAGCGGGCTGCGCCGGTCCCGGATTTGATGGGAAGCGCAACATGTTGAACGGGCCAGGCGGTGCTTCTGCGGTTTCGTGGGTGTGATGATGATGGTGGTGATGTGGGTGGACGTGGTGGTGATGGTGATGCGTCGTTTTGGTCCGCTTACTGCCCTTCTGTAGATCGGGTGTCGCCCTTCCGTCCGCGTCGTGTTTCTCGTCCTCTCTCACGCCGCGCCCATTCTTCCTGCCGGTCTTTGAGGTACCTTTCGCGGTCTCTTTGACCCCTTGCATGTCGGTAACGGCGGTCCGCGCAGAATCACCATCTTCAACGTGTCTCGTGGGGCTCGCGCGTGAAGGTGTGGCCGTGCCATTCACCGACTGTCCAGCAGTCGGCGTGGTGCTGCCGACACCGCTACCCAGTCCGGAGAACATGCGCCCGAATTCCATCTTGATGCCAGGGTTGTCACCGCCTGGACCGATGTGCCTAGACTGAGCGCCTTGTACTGCTTGTGGTAGAGGCGAGTTGCGACCTTTGCGGTTGAACTCGGGACTGATGTTCAGCAAGCTGCGATGTGCAGATCCATCGCTCGCCTTTCGCTGTCCGTGCTCTTGTTGAACTGTCTCCATGCGTTGATGCTCCTCGAGTGTCAACGGACGATCGATGAATCCATTGCGCCCTCGTCCGAAATGCGACAGGTCTGAGATGGGAGGCGATGAGCGGGGCATCTCGCGGCGCATGTCCCGCAACGGGCGCGCCTCGATGGACTCTCGAGCCGAGTCGGGAGCGTGCGGATAGACGGGCCTGAAGAGTCCCGCCTGATCTTCTCGGATTGGCGTCCCGAACATGCTAGGTTGGGTCCGCGCAGGTTCTTGTCGAAGCTCACGGTCCGTCTGCGGACTGCCGAAAATTTCACGCTCCCGTGACGCCGAAGTCACTCCGTTCGCAAATGGCTGCGCCTCATGCTGTGCCGCTTGGTCACTGCGCGGCAACGAAGAAACGGCTTCGCCGAAGTGACGGAATGATCCGAACCGTCCTTCGCCAGGGAGCTCGCGACGCACAATCTCGTTCACAGTGCGCGGTCCTACCAGCTCAACGGGTTGACTGGCAGGCCGGCCCAAACCGCCGGCACCGCTTGCATTCGAGCGTGGCTCGTGCGCCTCGGGCCTGAAGGCGCGGAAGCTGTGCGCTGACTCACGGTGGGTTTGTGGGGATGCAAAGATGCCGTCCCGGCGAGGCTCAGACAGTCGCTCATGGAACGCGGACTGCGCCCTGGGCTCGCCCAAGCCAACGAACGTTACAGGACCCTCATCCCTGCGACCCATGTCTTCACGCATGCTCGTTGACCTAGCTCTTCCGGGTGACGGTGGCCGCATCGACTTCAGCGTTGGAGACGGACCGACTGTCGACGTGTGCGGTGAACTGTCGACTTTGCGTTCATCGTTGCCGGTGCCCCCCAGGATCGAGGAGATGGACATGCCTGGGCCGTGCCTGTGGGAGGCCAGGTCGCGCACTCCTGAGAATGGCGAAGTGATGGGAGGACCGCGCGGCGCTGAAGCGAGGTGGGAGGTGGCTGCGGAGGGCGGCGGCATCTGCGGTGGTGACGGTGGAGGCATGTTGCGCGTGGGAAACGAGGGCGGTGGAGGGGGTGGTTCGAGAGGACCTGCGCAAGTGATGAGTTCGAACGGCGCCCCCGTGTGTTGGCATCGGGAATTCTCACCTCCCACATATTGTGGCGGGCTACGGGCGCCGCCAAGCGAATGTCGCCGCGCCGGGTCGAAGGGGAGTGGCATCTGGTTCAGAGCATGGGATGGAGGTGGCGGGAGCGGTTGCGAGTTTTGTGAGGCCTGAGGAGGGGAGCGGTATGGTGGATGTGGTGATGGATGGTTAGGATTACTTCCTAGTCGGGGCACGCGTTAGCTTGGTGAGATCATCGGCGAGCTCCACGTCCCGAAGTCCAAGGGGCGCTAGCGCCCGGATGCCGATGCGGGGAGGTAGCGAACGGCGCTAGACCGAACATGAACCCTTGTGCGGTTGGGAGAATGAGGATGAACGTGAACCCCTCGCCTGACGAGTGATGAGGCGGTGGATGCACTTGGAAGTGGTCGAGAAACTTCTCATGCTGCCATGGCGTGCTTGAGGACAGACAGATTTGGCCGCAGGGCGTTGCTCTGTCGCACGGTCGCAGGTACGTATGTACAGTACACCTCGACACCCAACGGGGACTCGTCATGTGCGTCTGTACGCTCCGCAGACTCACACGTCGAAACGACTCGGAGGGAGTTTCGGGTGTGCTTTGTGATGTTCGGTACGCATGCGCCGACAGTTGCCTCTACCTCGTCCAAGTGCAAGTCGTCTCCGGCGGTCGTACCCACAGCATGCGACCGCTACTTCTCGTCCAAACGTACCTTGCAATGGCCAACCTCTCGGCTGCATACCCCAGCTATCTCTTCGCGGGTTCGCGCCGGACAGGAACGGGTCTCGGGACGTGTGGAACGGGTCGGAGAACGGGATCTGGATCGGAGGCTGTGCGGTGGGCGGTGGGAACGGCGAGGGGTAGGAGGAAACCGGCGGAGGCTGGTGCAGCAGTCGATACGAGGAGTTGCGCTCCATGGTGGGCCTTGGTGCTGTCGCTCCAACGGGCACGCGATCAGGCTGACCCGAGAGTCGTCACGATGTTCGCGTGCAGGGACGTCGAGTCAGTCAAGGGCTCGCATGATGACAGCTGCGGGCTAAGCAGCCATCGGGTTGAGGAGAGGAGACGATCGAGGCTGTACGCAGTCGCCGAACCAGTGCAGTCAGGTAAAGCGGTCGGAAGGGTGTTGGTGGGATGTTGTGGTGCCGCAGTCGCGTTTGCGAAGAAACAGAAACGGTGGGCGGGATGGTCGAAAAGACGGATGCGCATGACACCCTGACGATCTGCATCGGGCGTTGGTGTGACTCCACCCGGTACCACCACACATCCGCACTGGGCCCTGGCCGGGACTCGGGTTTAGAATGGAATCCCTGCAATTACTAACAGGGAGCGGGCCGGATTGGGGCGCATTTCCCTCTCCACTGTACGACATCCATACATGTATCGGCAGAAGCATCACTTCACCAAACCTCGCTTGATTGGCGTTATCCTATCAGCCGCCCTCGACCTCGTCGGGCCAGACATACCCAAGGCGACCGTCCTACTTGCAAGCATTATTCCCGGATTGGCCACCAAGGTCGTCGTCCCTTACATCATCCATCTCTTCCCGTACGCTCTACGCGTGATCATCTTCGCGGCGTTATCGACATGTGGCATGTTGACGGTGGCGCTGTCCCCTTCGAGGGACGTCGGTGTCAAGGTCGTCGGGATACTCCTGGCCAACATCAGTTCGGGAGCGGGTGAAGTCAACTTCCTGGCACTCACCCACTTCTACGGCCCATGCAGCCTGGCAGCTTGGGGCTGCGGCACCGGAGGTGCTGGGCTACTCGGTGCTGGTGCCTACGCGCTGGCGACAACGACGCTCGGATTCAGTGTACAGGCCACGTTACTAGCGAGCGCGGTCATACCTCTCGGCATGCTGATGAGCTTCTTCCTGCTGTTGCCACTGTGTCCTTTGAAAGCCGATACGCGGAAGGAGCTCACTCTTCAATCTGCAGCAGAGCAAGACGATCCGGAGACGGACGGTACGGGCGAAAGGGCGGGTTTGCTTGACCAGCCGGACGCACACGCCGTCTCCCCAGCCTACGTTCGACATAAGTCACGGCTCCAACGGACGGTCTCCGAGCTCAAAACCAAGCTTCTGCGCGCGAGAACGCTGGTCGTGCCTTACATGATCCCGCTGTTCCTGGTCTACGTGGCGGAGTACACCCTCAACCAGGGTGTTGCGCCCACCCTACTGTTTCCCCTCGAACAGTCCCCATTCAAGCACTTCCGCGCCTTCTACCCGACGTACGGCGCCATCTACCAAATGGGCGTCTTCATCTCACGCTCTTCGCTCCCCTTCATCCGCATCCGCTCACTGTACACGCCCACCATCCTCCAGGTGGTCAACCTGGTGGTGTTGACGGTACACGCGCTATGGCCATTCATCCCGACCGTCTGGCTGGTCTTTGCCGTGATTTTATGGGAAGGGCTTTTAGAAGGATTGGTCTACGTGTCTACTTTTGCGGCGATACGGGAGGAAGTGCCGCAAGAGGAAAGGGAGTTCTCGCTGGGGGCTGCGACGGTCAGTGACTCGGCCGGGATATGTGTTGCGGGCTTCCTGGGTGTGGCGATGGAGAGTCTGTTGTGCTCTTGGCAGGTGAATCATGGACGGGATTGGTGTAGGAGGCTTTAAGAGCTTGTGCGTAGTACGAGCTGTGTGGGCAGTATTGTGACCAGCGTATCAATCGATACTACTGCTACATTTCGATGTGGTATTCCAGAGTTTCTTACGCCGGTGTTTCCGTTGCCTCCATCATCGCTCCAAAACGGGGGCGAGGGGGACGAAACTGGCGTTGGTGCATGCACGTATGTGATCATCGTGTTGTGAATCCTCCAGGTGGCCCACCACTCTTGGAACTTCTCCCAGGCTGATTGTTGTCAGCCACCGAACCTCGTCCTCAGAACGATCATGGGCTTGTTAAAGAGCACAGAGATGCTGCAGTTCCTGAGGGTACGGATATCGTTCTCACGCGTTCCACGTTACCTTCCGTCCTCGGTCGGCGACCGTTTAGCCTCTTTGATGACGGCATAGATGCCCGGTACGTGAGGCGCGAGTACCGAGTCCATGTCTCTACACGTGCGACATCCAGTCTTCATGCGAATCTCTATCTTCTGTTTGCATTGTCTCCCATAACGTGCGCTTTCTTTGGGATACATTTCGGCCTTGCATCGCGTGGACTTCGTCGTTTCTTTCCTTTCCTTCTCGTCGTCTTTGCGAAGAACATGGCCATCCCAAATCCTTTCTACCGCCACACACCCAAAACGCGAACGTTAGTCCGACTTCACATGCGTCAGTCCGGCCTGAGCCATTGCTGAATCTCTTCGCAGATGTTGGGGTTACACTTTTGAGCTTACCGACCAACACCTGACGCCGGAGCAATGCGAGCCGCTGAAGCACAGCTACGACGTCCTCGGCGAACAAGCGCTGAACCGCCTGAATGAACTATCGCCACCGCCGCGCAAAGATCTGCCGCGGAATAGTCAACGAGACTACACGGACGGCGCGAATGACGATGCGATCCGAAATCAGGAGAAGGAGGCGACGAAGAGTGCGCCACGAGATCTATACGCGATATTGCAGGACCATCATGAGACGGATGAGCTGCTCGGGCGGTTTTGGAGGGAAGTCACGACCGTGCCGCCTTGGGTCGATTGGGAGCAGATACGGCGAGGGCAGGATGTCTTCTACAGATACGGCGGTGCCAACCTGACCGGCCTCGCATATCAGAGTCTGCTCGGTGGCATGGGTGCCGCGAGGGTGGTCGAAACGCTCGCACGGACTGGAGGCTTCTCGACGAAAGTCGCGCGCAGCCGGTTGTTCGAGACGACGCAACATATCCTGCAGTGCACCAAATCGCTGGAGAGCATACAGCCCGGTGGCGACGGCTTCGCGTCGACGATCCGCGTGCGCCTGCTGCATGCGGCGGTCAGGAATCGCATCCTCAAACTCGCGGAGACGAAGCCGGAGTATTACGACGTCGAGGCTTGGGGCATACCGATCAACGATCTGGATTCCATGGGTACGATCGCCACGTTCTCGTCGACGTTGATCTGGCTCAGTCTGCCGAGGCAAGGTATTTTCATGCGGAAACAGGAGAAGGAGGATTACGTCGCGCTTTGGCGGTACGTCGCATATGTCATCGGCTGCCCGACGGACCATTTCGCCACGACGGCGGAAGCCAAACGCATGACCGAGGCTCTGCTGTTGTACGAGATCCACCCGACGCGGACCTCGCGCATCATGGCGAATAACGTCATTAAATCGCTCGAAGGCCAACCGCCCGGCTACGCCAGCGCAGACTTCCTGATCGCGTCGGCGCGCTGGCTGAACGGGAACGACCTCTGCGACGAACTGGGCCTCGCCCGGCCCGGCCTGTACTACTGGGCTCTGATGGCCGGCCAATGTCTCTTCTTCTGCTTCTGGTCTTACACCTACCGCTCCGTCCCCTACCTCGACGCCAAGAAGGTGGCCATGCTGAAGAAGGCGTTTTACAACGTCATCGTCAATACCAAATACGGGCTCAAGGGGGAGGAGAGCACGTTCGATTTCAAGTACGTGCCCGAGTACAGCACCATTACCGAGATGGGCGAGTGCGAGGAGGAGAAGGCGACGTATAGCCATGTGGAGCGCAGGAACCTCAAGACGGTCGTCGTCGCTGTCGGCTTGATGGGGGTGGGCGCCCTCGTGGCGTTGAAGGTTGCTAGTGGCATTGTGCGGTGGATTTTCCTGTAGCTTTTCGGCCGAGAACGCGCTCATCTGTGAAGCGATACTCCTTCCCCGCACCAGTTCCGCTGTGTTTCCTCGAATTGGTCATGTTGTTCCGTTTGACAGTGTTTTGTATATGCCTTTCCTGATTGGTAGATGGTATAAGTGATTTGGGCCTCGGCTCCCAACCTCCCGCTTTGGCCCGGCTTCTTCTCCACGCGGAACCGATAGTTGGGTATTGATTGCTGCCATCTATCCCAGCCAATCACAGCCTCTGGCACTGGCCCGAAACTCGTGGGGGCCTTGCATCGCGCTGCATCTCACGTGTGTCTAGCAAAGTCAATAATGCTTTGCCGACGTCCTGCTCCGGGACGTAACAAAATACGTTCCTCCTCCATTCGATGACTTCTCACACACGGGGTCACCATTGAACGAGGGAAGAAGTGAGCCAGGGATATTCCTCGTGAGGAGGCTGCTGCATACGCGACGTTGGGGATGCGCAGGGGGGGTAACAACAATATGGCCGGAATCGTCGAATCCGCACATCGTTACACCGCGGCGTAGGTCGCATTCGGGTTACAGACGCTGCCGAGGGAGTACACGGGGTGGGAAACGCGCGAGAGAGGGTTTGAGAAAGACTCGATAGGGTGGTTGGGCGGCGCGGGAGCCGCAGAAGCCAATGCCTACGCCAACCTCTGGTCGCGACTCACGCCGGAGCTCCAAGTCAGGTCCGTCGGGCAGCGATGCGGACAGAGGTCATCGTCAGGAGAGGAGCGTGAAGGCCAAGAGCAGCCAGAGTTACATCTCGCCATACGCCGCGGCTGGGTCGCGGAGAGGGAGCGTGCAGCCGGACCCGCCTCGCCGCGGCAGCGTGCAACCGGAGCTCAGCAGCGTGCCGGAGCGCCCGCGTTTGCAGTCCCGAACCCTTTCGGCGCCGTTGGTCCAGCAGCAGCGGAAAGACGCGGGGGTGCGGAGAGGGGAGCAGGGCCGCGATGCTGCGGCGGCCATCGCTGCTGCTGTGGCGGCTGCCGCTGCTCCTCCTACTGTTCGCCATCCTCCCGCCTTTGAGGAGCGCGACTCTCCTGGTCAGGCTGCAGGAGGCGCCATGTCGGACGGTCAGGACGAGGATGAGGTTGCGGGCGTCGTCGGCGCTGTGAAGAAGTACCAGCCGTTCCAGAGCCCTCCGCTGTCGGAGCCTCTGACCGAGATCAACATTGCGGTTATAGGAGGTGAAGGGGTGGGCAAGTCGACTTTCGTCCAGAAGGCCCTCGATCTTCCCCATCCGCCGCCCTCGCCGGCAGCCGAGCGTAAGATTCCCATCGATGGCAGTGTCTACCTCGTTCGCCTCCTCGAAATGCCGATTGATGATGTCGACGTGGACGACGACGACACGATTTGCTTTCCCGATACCATCGAGGACAAAGTGATGCCTAGGATAGACGGGGCTCTGACGCTGTACGACGTACAAGATGAGAACAGTCTGGAGAGCGTACCCGCCATCATCAGTGAGTGCCTCAGTCGTACATCTGGGCTTCCCGATATGGGAGGATACGAACATGTTATCCACTGACTGCTCGGCTTCAACAGGCGCCATCAGGAAAGCGGAGCTTCCGTCTGCACTTGTATCATGCAAGTGCGATACGCCGCCCGCGGACCGTGAAGTCGACCCTTCAGCCATTGAACAGAAAGCAAGGAAGTCCGTCTCAGGCCTCTCAACCTTCCAAACGTCCGAGGCCAACCTAGACAGTCACAAGCGCGCAATTGCTTCGATTCTGAGGTCGGTGGTATTTGGTGACCCGGGTATGCGTACAACATCTGGCTGCTGAGGATCCCCGTCGCTGACCATGGCTTTGTAGCATCGCCTCAGAAAAGCTCGTTTGCGATGCGCAAGCGTGCGCAATCCAACGCCGTGCGGTCCGTCTCGCCGCGCCCTCCAAGCGGTCTCGGCCACGCCCGAGCGAGCTCAGAGTATACCGGCAGTGTGAATCAAGGTCAGAAGCACAATCGACATGACTCCAGTCTGGCCAACTACGGTACATCGGACCGATTGCAGGTGCCCCAGGAAGCTTCACTCGAACGACAGGTGCATCGATCGTTTTTGCTTGAAGAGTCCGCGGATGAGGACAGCTCATCAGAGTCGGCGCGCTCATCGGAAGGTGTAGACCTTGCACACGAAACTCTACTCGGTCCCACGACGACCCTAACCTTGTCAGAGAATGGTGCCTCATTCGAAGAACTCGTAAACCGCCTACTCGCCCAACCGACCTCGAAAGCGGATTCCAAATTCGCCGCCATCTTCCTGGCCCTGTACCGGAAGTTCGCTGCCCCTGCACGGCTTTTGGATGCCATCGCTGACCGCTTCGATGCCTTGGAGCGTAACGGCGGCGCCCAGATGATCAAGACGGTCACGCAACTCCGGTACCTCACCATCCTCGAGCAATGGGTGGCACAATACCCTGGCGACTTTGCCTTCGCGAAGACCAAACGTCGACTGAAGATGTTCATCGCCAAGATCTCGCGCCATCGCATCTTCACCGTTGCCGCGAAGGAGATGACAGGCCACCTTGACTTTGTCCAGGAGGATGATGATACTAATTGGGCATACACGGATCGAGACCGTGAAGCCAGTAGTGATAACAGGAGGTCGGCTTCGTCGAATGCAAGTACGCTGATCGACGAACCATCGGCCGATTTCCCGAACGACGTGACCAAGATGAATGTCAACGACGACAAGAGCACGATCGCGACCGCTGGCGGGGATACCATCAGGTCGGTTTCCGGGGGCTCTACAACGTCATCCCAGATCGTGGCAAGTGTGGAGGCAGCCCAGAAAGCAGCACAGTTGTTGCAGCCTATACCTCGGCAGAGGCTCGACAAGGTCCATTGGCGAACACTCATGGAGTATCCGGATGAACTCGTCGCCCGAGAGCTGACGAGAATGGACTGGGTCATGTTCTCGTCGATCCGTCCGCGCGATCTGATCCGGCAGGTCTCGCTGAACGCCGCGGAAAGGGCAAAGTGCAAGAACTTGGTCAACGTGAACAGGATGATCGACCACTTCAACCAACTGGCGTTCTGGGTTTCCAACTTCATCTTACTGCGGGACAAGCCGAAGCACCGCGCGCTGATGCTGGAAAAGTTCATGCGAGTGGCGCGCAAGGTGCGAGAACTGAACAACTACAACGCGCTAGGCGCAATTATTGCCGGGATCAAATCGTTGCCGGTGTTCCGGCTCGCCGCCACCCGAGAGCTCATCGCTCCGACCGTGGGCAAAGACTGGCTCAAGCTGGAGATCCTCATGAGCCAATCGCGCTCGTACTCGGCGTACCGCTTGGCGTGGGAGAACAGCTCGAGCGAGCGGATCCCGTACATGCCGCTGCACCGCGGCGATCTGGTGTCTGCCGAGGAGGGCAACGCGACGTTTGTCGGCAAAGAGAAGGACGAGAAGATCAATTGGAGGAAATTCGAGGTGCTGGGGGATGTCCTCGTCAGCATGCAGAAGGCGCAAGGGATGCCGTACAAGGGTCTCGGTGGCGGCAGGGGCGATAGCCAAGTCAAGGAGCTCGTGCTGGAGATCAGACTAGAGCGGGATGAAGACGTAAGTTTACATGTGTTGTGTCGAACCCATTACCGCCTCCTCTCGTATGCTGACTGTCAGCCCTTAGGTACTATACGAGCGCAGTCTGCAGTGCGAGCCCACCGCGACCTCGGGGGGCACCGGTCAGAAGATCCGAGAGCTCTTTAAGCGGTAAGAGCGCGGTTACCAAATTACGAGGCACGAGGGAATGAATTGAAGGGAAAAAGGTCTGGGTTTAGTCTATCGGGTTCTGCGGAACGTGCGTGTGCGGGAGCCGGTCTCCGTGCTCTGAGGAAAGGAAAAGTCATGCTGTATAGAAGGACGGAAGTGTGTGGCCTCGCGGCGGACTCGAAGGCAGTAACGGGCAGCGTTATATAATCTATCATGCCTGGGTCGGTCCTCGTCGGTTCTCGGTGCGCTTGCGACGACGACGACCCTTTGTTAGTTGTGGAATGAGACACCCGTGTAGCTGTAGGAGAGGATACAAGTAGTCAACAGCTGTTGTCCACGCACGTGAACGGAAACAGCGGGAGTTCGGGACTTCCCGAAAGTGCATGTGGACTCGGCTACGTACCTACCTAGATAGGTACCTAGGTATACATATAACTTACATAGTACATATATCAATCGAACTTCTCCCGGGTCGCATCGGATCCAAAACACTGACCACGCACAATGCTGGCAACGATTGAGCGGCCCGCTGCTCCCTTTCAAAAGCCACCGCCATGTCGTCCGCGTCGGCGCGCTCGAATATTCGCGCCTTCGTCCACTGGCGCGAGCCGACCGTGTACGCCGGGGAAGAGATAGAATGTATCATCACTTTCAAGAACGTGGCTGTCGTGCCTGGTCAAGAGTCGGCCGAAGAGAAGGATGCGCAGACCCCGCTGGCCACACGTGAGCGGAAGCCCTCCTATACCCCGTCCGTAGCCCACAACAGGCGGCCTTCGGTCACGCAAGGCAAAGCGCCAGCAGCAAGGGTGCCCTCTGTCACAGGATCCTCGGCGACTCGCGGTCACCGACCGTCGTTATCATTGAATGTGCCCGGTGGATCATCACGAGGCGGCCTGCAGCGTGCGCCATCGCAAGCGAGAGGTCCGAGCAGCGTGGTGAAGCCTGCAAGAGGCCATGGGCGGTCGTTATCGATCATGTCGCTGGGCAGCGATGCGGTGAACGGAGGGAAACCGCTCGCGACAGCCTTCATCGCCCAAAGGCCGACGAGGGGACATAGCAGGAGTGCAAGCATGCAATACATGCCCAGACCGCCACCTTCCCCTTCTATTTCGGGGTTCCCGAGACAGCCGTCGCCATTGTATGAATCTTTCACGCCTCCAGCCGTAACCGAGGCGCAAGGTGAGCGTTTACCGATCAGACCCGGACGACGACGCCCAGGTGCTAGATCTGCGGAAACCACGCCGCAGCTATCCAGAGAGGATAGCCTCCGAAGGGTTTCTACCACGAGCGATTTGCCCGACTTTCAATTCCCGGCCCAACTTCCTGGGCCAGCAAGCCCATCGTCTCAAGAGGAGCGATCGAGACCCGCCCGGACACCGTCGACTATGCACTCTGGACAGCAGCGATTGCCATCACCTCGCCCACCCGAAGGCTGGTCGGGTCACTCGAGCAATCTGAATCCAATCTCGCGGGTCATGTCAGAATCCTCTGCAGGTGGCACGCCCAGGAGCAGCAGCGAGTTCTACAGCATGAGCAACCATAGTGACGAGACATTGACCTCTGAACTGCCGATGCCGCATCAGCAGAACGGTAGACTTCTGCCGAAGCCGCCCGGCCCGATGTCAACGGCACGCGCTCGACCAAGCAAGCACGACAGACTCGCTGAGCCAGAGGTGCTCATGATGGGTTACGCGCAAACTATGGGCTATTTCACGCTTGACGGCAGTCTGGTCAACGCCGCGCCATTCGAGGAAGTCAAACGCAAGGGTGTGCAAGGTGGAGGCGGCGTCGTTGGTTTGGAGAGATCGAAGCGTGCCTCGGGAATGTTCGGTGCCTTCAGTTGGGGCAACCTCGGCGAGTCCCTGGGTGGCTTACTTGGTGGTGACGAAATGAGTTCGATCGCGCAGATGAAGGCAAGTGCGGGCTCGAAAGCGATTCCTCTGCTGTCGACGCCCCAAAGTCTATTGTTTGTCGATCTGAGGCTGGCGCCTGGTGAGAGCCGAAGCTACAACTACCGATTCAGTCTGCCACGCGGTCTCCCGCCAAGTCACAGAGGGCGTGCGATCAAGGTCGCGTATCATCTGGTGCTGGGTTTGCAGAGACCAGAAGGTCAGGCGGTAAAGCATATCGAAGTACCCTTCCGGGTGCTCGGTAGCTACAACGCACGCGGTGAGACGCTGGGTCATGATCTCATGTCGCCTTATATCTTGCTGCAAGATGCTGCACGGACGAGCAGCGTCGCGCCGGACCCATCTGGTCCATCTACATACACCAGGTTCACTCCAAAGGAGACGCAACATACTGCGAAGACGCCCGAAAAAGGCTTGGAAGACTTCTTGCGCTACACCGAGCGATTACTTGAATCCTCGGAAGATGACAACGCTGCGCTCTTGTCCCCGACCTCACCCGTCTCGCCTACCCTTTCGCGGCGCCAAAGCACTGCGGATCCACCACCAGGCAGCGTCAAGGAAGCTATCGACTTCGCCATCTTGCGAGCAAACCACTTCCACCCACCAAGCAAACCAGGGCAGTCGAGGGCGCAGAGTACCAACCGTTTCAATATCGCCCGCTCCGGTCAGCCGGTTGCTGTCCTCACGTTGATCCGCTCCTCGTACAAGCTCGGCGAGGCAGTAATCGGCACTCTTGATTTCACTGCGTTGCCATCGGACTCCGGTATGGTTCCATCGGCCCAAACGTATGCTATACTGGTCGAGCTGCTGTCGGCAGAGCATGTGGACCCATCTCTTGCCCTGCGAAGCGAGAACTCTATCAACCGCGTAAGTTTCCATTAGACTCGATTCGAGAGAGCGGTTCACTGACCGTCGTCTCTTACCTGACAGGTCACGCGAAAAGTCTACGCTGTCGCCCACGAGCCCACCATCTTCGCCCGGCACATCAGCTTCAACCTCTCGATCCCGCCGAACGCGACGCCCACGTTTGAGACGACCGGCGTTAGTCTGACGTGGAGGCTCCGAGTGGAGTTCACCACACAGCGCCAGATGATCCAGGGCCTCGGCATCGACGACGTTCCGGGCGATGCCGAAGAGTTGCTCGAGGAGCTCGGGTCGGATGAGCGAGGGACTTCGTTCATTGCGAGGGAGCGGTTAGCGGCGGAGACGTTCGAGATCGAGGTGCCGCTGAAGGTGTATGGTGCGCCGGGCATTGATGGCGTGAATGCTAGGACTGAGCCGCTTGAGGTCTGACAGTAGGGATGCTTTCCATGATGTTTGTGACTTTGACGTACTAGGGCTACTACGAGGCACACGTCCAGATAGCTCATATCTCAGAGTCGCTCCGACGGCGAAAACCCTCTCGGCTACCGCAGGTCTATTGTATTTCATCTGAACAATTTTCTCAATTAAGACCGCACGATCACAGTAAAACTAGAACGCCTGAGAGCCCACCAGCACATGACACCAAGAACCAAGGCAGTAGCCCACCACCTGACGCAACGTTGGCTACCGCGTTGCCACCTGCTGCTTCCCCCGTAGTAGACGTCGTCGATGGAGCCGGGCTCAGACCGCTGTTGATATAACCCCCGAGTCCATTCGAACTCACAGGTGCGGCCGCGAGCTGGATCGTGGACGTCCCATCGACAACGACGGCTGTACCGCTCGGCATCGCCGATATGGTGTGACCTTCGAAGACCACTGTTCCGCCATCCTTCACGGTGGCAGTCGAGGAAATGTCTTGGAGTAATATGGAGTCCCCGGACTGGAATGCCGCCAAGGCGCCGTTTGAGACCGTGATGACGGCCTCTGTTGGTGTTGATGATGCGGAAGGAGTTATGGCGTTTCCGTTGACTACGACTGCACCAGATGAACCGGCACTGATCGTCTGCCCTTCGAACGTCACTGCGGACCCGACCGGGACGGTGACGGTGGAAGACGCATCTTGGAGGATGATGGAACCCATCGCTTGTATCGCGGTAAGAGTTTTCCCATCTGTGGTGATCACGGCTTCAGTCGGCGAGGTGGCTGAATTACCCAGACCATAAGTGGACGAGCCGACCACGAGTTTAGTGCCGCCGGAGCCAGCAGCTACTATCTGGCTCTGGAAGGTATTAGAGGAGCCGGGGGATAGCGTGATGCTAGAGGTGGCATCTGCTAGGACGACCGAGCCGCTCTGCTGGATGGCGGAGAAAGTGTTGCTCCCAGCGGTGATCTGCACCGCTGTTCCTGCAGGCGCGGCGGCTGTGATGTGTGCGCTTCCAGGCTGGGCGTTGTACGTGCTTCCACCGAGCGCTCCTGGGACTACATAGCTGGTAGCATGTGTCTGCCTGGTCGCAACGCTGCCAATGTTCACTAGCAGATCAGAAACTTGAGGCGTTGCCTGAGTCGGTGTTGCAGATGCACCATGAGTGGCGACGCTTCCTATCTGTCCCACTAAGAACCCCACGTTGGGGGCTGTTGACACGTTGTCCTCGGCGGGAGTGGGATTGTTCGCTGTCGTGGGCTGCCCCTTATCTGGAGACTGTGGTGATGGCGAGTCCATCTGTTCTGGCCCCTTAGTCGGATCGGCTGGAGACGGCGAGCCAGGACTTCCAGGCGCAGTATCATGACTTGCTGGTGAAGGTATTGGAAGTGGGTTCTCTACTGAGCCTGCAGTCGGTTGAGTCGTCTGGGGGCCAGCCGAGATTGGAACAGCTGGGACATTCGGCCCACCTATGGTAGTGACGATGGGATTTCCAGTGATCTATCAGCAGCAGTGTTAGCCCATTCTTCTTGTTCTGTGACTCGGAGCTGCTGCTTACTGCGCTGATGACGAAGGCCGTTGTGTGACTGGCAGTGGCCATACTGGATCCCATGGGAGTGGTAGCCTTGGAAGTGGAAGTGGAAGCAAAGCTTTCCTGTACCTCCGACGTCATCGCCGACATTCCATTGGAAGGAGAACTTCCAGTGCCACTTGCGCTCTGTCCTCTGTGCAGAGTGCCATTGCCGTTCTGCTGCGTCACTGTCACCAACGGCCGTTGAGAGCCCGTTGACCGTGGTCCTTCGAAACGCTTTGTGGACTTGACGATGGTAAAGCTGCTCGAAACGGCAGGCGTTGAAGAAGTGATGACTTTGCTGGAGATGGCAGGCGTCGCGGTCAACGGTGCGCATCCAGTCAGGGCTTCGCCACTGAACTGCGCCGATACCGTTTCGAGACCGCCCAAATATTCTAGCAGCAAAGAGGGCAGTGGCATGCCCGCCGTCTGATTTCCGACCGGATAGATGAGTGACGCCTCGTCTATGGATGATGGAAGTTGGATTATCGTGGCGGTTGTCTGCTGGACACAGTCTTCCCCGTTTGCGCTGGTAGCGTAAGCTCCTGCAAACCTTAGATACTGCACGTACGTTGTCGGATACGTGAGAGTAGCATTGCCGACGGTCCAGGTGATATCGGCTTCGTTGGTGTATGTCTGTGGACGCGATGCTGCTGGTCCCGTCGGGTATACGACATCTTGAGTGACGGTGATTGATTGATAAGTCGTAATCGGTGCGCTTCCGTTGGCAAACACTGTCACATGAGGAATGACATCTACAGTGATCGTTTGGACCACATGTGAGCTGAGGGAAAGAATGCTGGAGGAGAGCGCGCCGAAGATACAGATCGGGCAGTACGATGCAAGCGACGTCGTAGCCATGAAGACAGAAGCGACCGACAGGAACGCGAGCGAGTGCGTCGACTGAACGACTGAGCCAGAGACGAGTCTTCCTGCTAACACAAAAAAGAGATGCAGCTAGCGATCGCAGAAAGGAGAGGCGAGACTTACGCAATAAGCGCACAGTTGTATCCTCCCACGAGGGATGTCGGTCCTGGATATGCTCCAAATCTGACTGATTGGAACGGAACTCTCACCTAAGGAGCCAGCCTTTGTTCTCTCATCATCACACAAATGGACGCGATATCGGGTGTGACAACGCCAGTCCAGCGCCATAGTCCCCGACTCAGCCTCGCGCCTTGCAAGGATGGGGCGGAATGGGATACGAGTGACCGACACGGCAACGATTCGTGAGTTTGCCAGGACGGCACGCCTGATCTTTTCACTGCAGTATTTCGATGAACGCGGCGCAAGAGCAACTGGTACTCCCCGGCTAGGACGCGAGATCGGTATCCCATCGTTCGCCGCACTGTTGGAAGGGCGCACCCGCAGAGTTCGGTCACCGCCTTGTATGACAGAGCTTGACAGGCCGTGGCCCATGGGATACAGCTTGGATGAGTCGTGGAGTTGGGAATATGCGAGTCGGTCGGTCTATTGATAGAATTGTGTAGTGATGTGGTCAGCGGCCAGCCTGGAGTCCTGGACTCTGGAGCTGAAGTTCACCGTGCCTGGTCCGTGCCCCTGCATGTCAGCCTTCCCCCAACACCAACAGTTGCCCAACTTGTGATGTTCCCACGCTTTGGCCGAAACGGGCAAGAGGTAGACGCCACCAAAGAAACAAGCCCGCCAACAACACGGCGTTGGAGCCAAAGGTGCAAGGATCGTAATCCTACGACCACCGTCCATGCGGTGCTCCATCCCCTAACAAAGCACACTGGGAGGCGCACCACCCGAGTCGTCTCATGCGGAGTCATGCCAGCTGCAAGCCTGGGCTCAGTAGAACTGGCCACTGGCCCTGCGGATGGTGCGACCTGCTGCGCGCTCGCAAATGTGGACTGTCAGGGGCAGTCCAGACCTGACATGTCGGATTCGACCGTATCGTGGTCTGACCCGGCGGACACCAAGACTCATCGCCGCCGACCCATCATGAGCACCCATCGTCTTCTCTCGTGACTTGTTCTATGTTTTTCTCGGTATCGCTAAGTGACGGCAGGAATGGCGGTATCTACACCTCCAGTCCCACTCCTGGTCTCTCCGACTTGGTCCTTCGACGGTGATGATGGCAGCTGGTCCACTTTCGCCATCGACGTCGGCAGGCCGCCACAGTCGTTCCGCGTCCTGCCCTCGACGACCGGTTCCGAGATCTGGATACCGATCCCGCAGGCCTGCCAGAGCATACTGATCAACGTGACTAACTGCGGTGATCTAAGAGGAGTGAACGACTACGACAACATCGCGAGCTCGGGTTTCCAGACAAACGCGTCCACGTCATGGGAGACGATAGGAATCTATGGTCTATCCACCGAGCAGAACCTGTTCGGTACGTCTAACAATGGACTTTATGGCCTCGATACTGTCACCTTGCCTTCGACGGCGAACGGTCCGGAACACAGCGTGCCCAACCAGACTGTCGCTGGTCTCGCGACGACAGACTTCTGGCTCGGTAGTCTCGGACTTGGAACCGCTACCGGCAACTTCTCCGTAGAGGATACTAACATACCCAGCCTGCTTGACACGCTCAAGACCCAGCATCTTATACCGAGTCTGTCCTTTGGCTACTCCGCTGGAGCTTCGTATGGTCAGAAACTCATCATGAACTGGGTGGTCGTCCAGTGACTGACCGTTCCATAGCCTCTCCTCAAGACTTCGGTGGGCTAGTCTTAGGGGGCTACGACCGATCCCGAATGAAAGGCGACAACCTTAGCACTCCACTCAGTGGAGACAACAAAGAAACACTGGCGCTCAGTGTGCAAAGCATCATTGCACAGAACGTCTTCGGCGGAACGGTATCATTAATCACAAATGGGTCCGCATTGACAGCGACCGTCGACTCCACAGTGTCACAACTGTGGTTGCCACAGAACGTATGTGATCAATTCGCCATAGCCTTTGGCCTCACATACGATGTGACTACTAGGCTGTACCTGGTCAACAGCACGATCCACACCCAGCTTTTGCAGATGAATCCGTCAGTCACATTCACCGTGGCTAGCAACAGCTCGTCAAGTGAGACGATCAACATCGTTCTACCCTACGCTGCATTCGATCTCCGCGCCAGCTTGCCCGTCTATAACTACAGCACACCATACTTCCCGATCCGTGTGGCCGCTAGCGCAAACCAGTACACGCTCGGGCGTGCACTCCTGCAAGAAACGTACGTATTTGTTGACTGGGAGAGGCAGTATTTCTCGCTGGCGCAAGCGATACATCAGAACGACACATCTGCCGTTGTGCCCGTCCGCTCACCCTCGGACATCACTGATACTGCGCGGAAGGCGCACGGTTTAAGCACTGGCGCTATTGCGGGCATCGCCGTAGGCGCATTCGCAGTCGTAGCGCTGGCTGCAGGTCTAGTCCTCTTCTTCATAATGCGGTCTCGCCGACGGCAGCAACATACTGCTCCTACTGTCTACCCAGAGGATTACAAGGGGACAGAGGGTGCGGAACTACACGCTGAGGATATCAAGCCACCGGAGCTCATGTCCTCACCGGTTAACGAGCTGCAGGCTGATCCCGTGGGCCAGGAGCTGGACGGCAAGGGTGCAGAGGCTGCCGAGATGGATGGCACCGAGAAGGCGAGAATTGATCGAACGGTCTACGAACTGCCCTGAAGTCGACATCTTTGATGCGTTGCCAGACCCGTGCAAGCTCTGAATTCAGATGAAGTGCCGCAATAGGCTCTACCTATGATGTTGAACGACAGCGTCGCAGTGCCACCAGCCGGTCTAACAGCAGAAGTTTTCCCGTTGCGATCAAAGACGTATCCGCTCTCCTGGACAATCTGAGGAAGCAGGCCAAACCCAATACTTCATTCGGGTTGTTTTTGGCCCCTCTAGGAATTTACCACTCTGACGGCAAAAGGATAGGGAGTGTGAGAGACAGTGGATGTATGCACCGCAGCAAATTCCGGAGAACGATCAGGCAATTCCCAGGACCCAGCACTCATCCTGACGGAGCACCTGCTTGTATGCGGCATATATGTACAGAGGACTGCCGGATATCTGTAACGAGCTGTAAACATCGACATCTAGGTTACGTCGGTATGTCTTTACAGTCTGAAGGTGTTACACCTGCAATTGTCTGCAAGCCATGCCTTCGGGCAACACAAAGGTGGCAATGGGAGTTGAAGTTGAAGTATCACGTGATGTGCCTAGCGCTGGAGCGCGGCAGAGCCGAGGGTCGGCTCGTTTGCCGCAACCCTGATCTTGCAAACATTCACGCCCTCAGTCTTACATCCCACACTCTTACCCCCAGGTCCTCCACCCACTACCACAGGACCATACAACACCACGCTCCACGAGTTGGCCTCCTCAAGCACGCAACATGGCTCTCACTCAAGTCTCGCTTGCTGAGCCGGGCGCAATGCCACGGATCACACCGACCACCTTGACATCCCCGAACCAGCCTACGCAGACTATCAACGTTCTGCTCACCAGTTTCGCCGGCTTAGGTCTCCCTCGCACTCTGTCGCTTCCGGTGCAAGCGTCGACTACCATCAGCGATGTCGTCCAGACAATCATGGCGCGACTGCCGCCCATCAACCACCCACTCCTGATCACGACGACATCCAACAAGCAACTCCTGCTGTCCGACTTCGCACCTGTCGCCACACTACTCTCAATTCCCGATAATACCTTTCTCCCTTTACGCCTCAGCGTGCGCATGTGCGGCGGCAAGGGCGGTTTCGGCAGCCAACTCCGCGCCGCCGGCGGGCGCATGAGCAGTCGCAAGAATCGACAGAACCAGCAGCAGAATGTCAACGGCTCGAACCGCAACTTGGACGGTCGCCGGCTGCGCACGGTCGATGAGGCCAAGAAGTTGGCGGAATATTTGGCTATCAGGCCGGAGATGGAGAAGAAGGAGAGGGAAGAGCGGAGGAAGCGGTGGGAGGCTGTGGTGCAGACTGCGGAGCGGAGGGAAGAAGAGATCAAGTCTGGCAAAACGGGATCGAATGGAGGGCGGTTGGATGCGGAGTACGTTGATAGTAAGGAGTTGGCGGAGGAGAAGACGCGGGAGGCTGTGCTCCGGGCGATGCGGGAAGGTATGGAGGGGCTGGAAAGGACGGGTTCGGAGAGTTCGGCGGAAGGGGAGAAGGGTGATAGTGGTGAAGAGGATGGCGTACGGGCCAGCTCGGCTTCGAGTGAAGAGGTTAGAAAAGATCAGCAGGAATCTGGGAGGTCGTTCTTTGGCTGGGACGAGGACGAGGACGATGACGACGATGAGCATACAACTGAGCCCGCTGTAGCGCCTGAAGCTTACGCTGGGAAAGGAAAGGGCAGGTCAACGTGAAGCTGCAATACGTGGCAACAAGATGATTATTGTGGAACTAGCGAGGCGCTTGGGGGTCTGTATCCTATACAATATCATAAGCGCAATCCTGATCGAAAACAGGTCTTTACATGCGATCGCCAGGTGCATGCCAGGCTTGCGTCGTTTATCGTTGCCGGATTTGTCTTTACGAGAATGAAGGCAGCTGTAACTTGCGAAGCTCTTCGAGAGTCGAAGCTGAATTCAGGATCTAACGCAGCAGTCGTGCTAGGCCCCAGCCAAGACCAACAGCATCCATTGCGGTCAGACTGGCCTGATCCTTGCGTCCTGGACGACCGGGTGCTGTCATGTTCCGAACAATTGCTACAATCAGCGAATGGACTTGGACGGCGGTAAATCGCGGCTTGCAGACAGGCTTCATGTTCACTTCGGACCGCGCGGAAGCCCGACCCAATCGCAATGTTACGTCTCCGGACATCGATCCTGCTGCGAACCTTACCTCCAGCAGTACTTCCTTGCCACTTAAGCATAAGCTGGGTCACTTTTCGCTTCTTGAGGGCCAACGACCCTTGAAGTGGCAATTACGGCTACAGTCCCATTGCAAGGTGCAACCCCCGCCTCGTGATTGCAACCGACGACAATCGAAAGGGCGCTGTAGTCTGTTTGCTGGGAGAGGTCTTGCTCACGGACCTCTCGCTTGGTTGTTGTTGCTTCGATTCCAGCCATGCAACGGAGCGATGACATTTGGCATCGGGCCGAAAGTACAATGTGGTCCGCCCTCTGCTGCGGCAACCAAGGAAGACATCTGATTATCTGATCGGCTTCAGCTGACAATAGAGAGGCTGTTTATCCCACATGATGAAGATCTTCTGCTTATTCCAGCGCTCGCTGCCACTACATCATTGCATGTCGAAGTTCCAGAGAACCTTTGACAAGATTAGGCGGATTTCGTGATATGCCATGCTACCGACACCAGTCAGCGTTCGTCCACCCACCCAAAGTTACACGTGGCTTCGGGCGCCATCTCTCCACTTACTTCTTCCCGAGGCAGACTCTTGGCCCTGTCGAGAAAGGCTGCAGGGCATGCTTCTTGTCTTTCGCGAACTCCTTGTTCTCCGGCAGCCAGCGTTCCGGTATGAACGAGTATGGCTCCTTGAAGTTGTTCGGATTGCGGTACGCTGCGAGATTGGTAACGAAGACTTTCGTCTGTTAAGTATCAGCTTCAGAGATCTGCGCCATCGCCGTCGCTCGAGTTTGAGACCTACACCGGCAGGTACATGTCGTCCACCGATCATCGTGCCTCCTGGCGATACGATCCTTGGCAGCCCGTTCGCTACTGGGGGATAGATCCTCAGGCCTTCCTCTACACACGCATTCAGGTATTTCAAGGCCTGCAGCTTCTCAATGGTGATCTCGCTGTCGTTTGTGAACGCGTCTCGAATCTCGCTGGTCAGCTGGGCCAACTTCTCGGGACTCGTGAGTAGATAGTAAGTCAAGCCACTCAACAGAGTGGCCGTGGTCTCGGTGCCGGCCAGCATGAAGATGTTGCTGTTCGCATACATTTCCTCCCTCGTCAAGCTGTGCTCTTCGTCCCGTTCGAGTACAAGACCCCAGATATCCGGTCTCGCATCTTCCTTCTCCAGTCTTCGGTCTACGCGCAGATGCGAAAACTCGTCGTGGAGCTTCTTCTTTTTCATGGTGCTCTTAGGGACAAGCCTCAAGAGTGCTTTCTCCAATGTAGGATAGTATCGTATGCAGTGGAGGTACGTTCCATAGTGAAAGCCAGCAAACATTGCTGCGACCCACGGATTATAGTCCGAGCTGTCGAGCATGTCCAAGGGCTCCCCGAAGGTAAGGTCGCCCATGATGTCAAACGTAGTCTGGTTCGAGGTTAGTTAGGGCACATGTGTGACGTCCTACGGCTATCCGGCGCTACATTCACACTCACTGTGTCGAACGTTAGTACGAGAGCGGATTTGTCCACACAGCGTGTGCTGAATAATCACCAAAGTTGTACATGTCGACCATGTTGCACTTCTCCAATGGGTTCGTGGACGTCGTGCTACGGAGCTTGTGGATAAGCTTATTGATGTGCGTGAGAAACAGCGGCTCCTGCTTTTTCAGCGCGCCGTCCGAGAACGCATTGGCGAATATGCGCCGTTGCCGAGTGTGGTCTTCACGGTCGGCGTTGACAATGTGGTATGTGGTCTGGTTGGGCGTCAAGTAGAACGCCGGATCCTTGACTAGCGTTGACTGGCCCGACCTTTTGTAGATGTCTTTCCACGCGTCCGCACCAGAGAAGGACAGCTCGTTCGGGCTCACGCGGACGATCTCGCCGTACCTGCGGTGGAGGTCAACGATCCAGGAGACGCCATCTCCGCGCAGAGCGGCTCTGATCCTCGGCAGAGCACTGGCTGCGGCGAGTCGAGGGCCCGGGAAATGGCGCAGAGGGTGGAAGTAGACATTGTAGGTGTAGATGAGCAGCTGGTATGCCACGGTCAGGGTGACGAGCAGTATGAGCCCGCCCGTGAAGCGCTGTTTGGGAGAAGAGCCGCGAAAGCCATGGTTTCTGGTGATGGTGATCAAGAGTGTTCTTCAGAGTCCAATACCTGACCTTACTTATCCTCTCTGCATCGCTGCAGCAATACGAGATACTGGTGTGCTACTATGTCTGTACGAGCACCTGCTCGGGCTTTTCGCGAGGGACACTTTGCCGAACATGGAGGGGTTTGGAGTGTACCTGGAAGTGACCTCGGGAACGATGTGCACGTGGAGCATGAGATACTGTCAGCAAGAGCGAAGTCGTTTCGATACTGCGGTACCGTAGTCACGTTGCGGGCTCTGGCATGTCTGGAAGACTTATCACTCGGCCAAAGGTTCCAGGTTCGTTTCATGTTGGAGGAAGAGCTAACAGATCACGTGGTAGAGCTACCGTCTGTAGTACATGGTCATGTGATCGAGCTTCGCCGAGGACTGCGGTCCGTCATACATGTACCTAGGTATCTTATATCTCGTCCACACGTCCTCATCACACTCTGACACTCAATCACCTCTTTACCCTTGGCCTCCCTGCAGATGCTCTATACCACCCACCGTATAGCAATGATCATCATATCGTTCAAAGACGAAAAGTCAAAAAACGCGAAAAGCAAAAACACAACCACGCAGGTCCACGCTCACGAGCATGTTCTTTTTGCCGCCACAATGGGTGCCACCGCGCGGAGACCGGCAGAGCAAAAAACAATTACAATTGGATCGTCACGGCGATCCTGGCGCATAGCCGTTACCTCCCATACCTTTAACTACGTACTCCTTTGCTGCGACCTGCAAGGTACCGTCGCACTGCTTGCGTCCATTTCTATTTCCCTATCCTACTTCCACCTATGATTAGAGCGCGTTTTCCACGTCCTTTCCTTGCCGTCGTGTGAGCCAACTCAAGGCAAGCATCTTGAGCCCTGCCATCGCTCTTGCGCTTCGCATATTTTCTTGATCGCAATTCCTTCACTGGCCATCGCTGAGCCGAACCGAGCATCCAAGTGCCCTCCGCTGTTCGGACTCTACCGTGTTGCCTTTTCTCTCCCGCGATACGCTCGACTCTGGGGAAGATCATGTCTCGACACACGTTGATATGCCTGGCTCTTGCTGCGCAGACCTTTGCGCAATCAATCAAAGGTCTTGGGGTCTCTGGTGGCAACGGTTCTCAAGGCGGCATTGGATGCCTTGATAATCCGGTCCTGCACGCGCAGTCCTTCATCACCGACGCTCTCATTCCGACAGCGCCGAATACCACGCGGCAGCTCGCCTTGGGCCCAGCCCCCGTCCTTTCCACGACCAACAGCTCCGCAACAACGTGTACGCAGCGGCGGAATGTGATCATCGATGCCTCTGCCAAAGGTGCTCAGCAGGAAATGGTGGGTTTCGGCCATTCGTGGACGGACTCCACCGTCACCGTGTTCAACGAGCTGGAGCCGGTTGTTCTCGATCAAGTCTTGGACGATCTCTTCGGGCAGAACGGCAACAACATGGGGTTCATGCGCCATACCATCGGTTCAAGCGACATGAGCGGCCAGCAGTACTCGTACGATGACAATGGTCCGGATTTTAATCTCGGAGAGCCAGACTCGAGATTGGCCAACTTTGATCTGGGCGTGCATGGGACGGCAATGGCAAAGATGCTCGCTCGCATGGGAGACGTCAAGGGCGATGTGTTCTTGTTCGGCGCTGGTATGTTCATCAATATCTGCTCCTCTAAGAGATATGCAAGCTGATTCCGGCAAAGTAAGTCGATCAGCTTCCACACGAACCGATACAACGATCTTGAGATGATCACTAATGTCATACAGCCATGGAGCTACCCGGGGTGGATGAAGGTTTGTTTGTACACGTCCTGAACGCACATCAGAAGCAAGCGCTGACACTTTCTTCCTACGATCGACAGGCGAACGACCTTTTCATCGCTCCAAATCTGCAAGTCCCAAGTGGCGCGTATCCTTTCTTGAACAACTCGCTGAACATCACATACATTCCGGAGGCCATCGAATACTTCACACGTTATGTAGATGCGTTCAAGACCTATGGCGTCAACGTCAACGGTCTTTCTCTTATGAACGAACCCCTCAACTATCAAGGCATCTCTCGCCTCCCACGCGTTTCCTACCAGCATCTTTACTGATCACGTCACCAGGCGGTTATCCGACCATGTACCTTGACGCCGCTGACGAAGCCAACATTCTTCTCAACGGCCTCGGTGACGCCATGCACGAGCGTGGAGTGATAAATCTTGCGTACGATCACAACACCGACCAACCGGTAATGATCAAAGCTATCTCTAGATTACCGAGGCAAATACTGACCATCCGGTGTATAGGTCTACCCAGCGCGCGTGAAGCAAGCTGCCGGTGATCTGGTCGACGCCGTCGCGTGGCACTGTTACCAGTCACCAATCGCAAACTACTCCGTGCTGGACGATTTCGAATTCGCGTATCCAGGCACGCTTCAATTCATGACCGAGTGTACAAATTACTTGCCGAGTGCGGGATCCGTCAACTTCGAGGCAAGCAGCTCAACAGCGATATCCAAATTTGATTGGACTCTCCAGCTAATTGTTCCGTCATTCACGTAGGTCGCCCAGAACTTCTTGCCGCCTGTGCAGCACGGTGCTAGCGGAGCTGCGATGTGAGTTGATCTCTCATGCGAAATGCATTCGTCTAGGACGGTACTTACTCCTCCGATCACAGGTGGGTGCTTGCCACGGATGAGGATTTCGGCCCTCACTCACCGTACGGCGGTTGTGCGGGCTGCCTTGGCTCCATCGTCGTCAACTCCAGCACGACATACAGAAGAACGAATGACTATTACATGGTCGGGCAATTCTCACGGTTCGTGCGTCGCGGCGCCGTCAACCACAAGGTACTTCAAGGCAACGAAGGCAGTGCCGCGACCAGCAACCAATTCTACGTCATGGCCGTGCAGAACCCCGACCAAAGCTGGGCGGTGATCTTCATGAACAACTACGGCAGCGATCAAGACGTCGTGCTGTCCTTTGCAGGCCAGAACGGCACGGCACGCTTCTGGGAAGGTGTCGTCCCGAAATCCACGGTGTACGAAAGCATTCTACCACCTCTCCCCGACAAGATCAATATGCTGACAACTCATTCCCCGCCATTAGCACCACCTGGTTGATCCCGTCCGAGCAATACCTCGCCAGCAACAACACAACGCCGACATCTGCGCAGCCTCCCTATCCCTACGGGAACAACACTAGCGTAGGATCGACTGGCAGCATGTACGCTACGACGGCCGGAAGCCAGGGCCTGACGGCGACGGGCGGCGCGTGTAACGCTACGAGCATGACTTCGAGCAGCAGCAGCAGCTCGAGTTCGGCCACGGTGATCCCCGTGCCGGATACGACGCACACGGTGACGTACAGCTAAAGAACGATTGAACCGAAAGCAGGACATCGCTCACGATAGATTTGCACCGGAGGTAACGGGACGGATCGGTGCCACGAGTTTTATCTTTTGCGATTGAGGAGTTTGGCATGTTAATCATTCATCTCTTTACGATATGGCCGTTGCTGGGCTGGAAATACAATTAGAGACGCAAGTAGCATAATGCTGATTTCACGAGCCTTGTGGGTCTTTGCAAGACTTCATGGCTCACATGTCCAACGTTGGCTGTGCGAGAGATCCGGACGTCGGGGCGAAGGCCAGAAGTACATGTACCGGGATCTCCGAGCTCGACTTCACCTTTCGAAGCCCATGCACAGTTCTTCGGTAGGATCCGGGTATCTTTGCGTTCGATAGAGGTCAAAGACAGTGCCTTACATTGGTAACCATCGGTATGTACACGTTCCCATCACGGTGAATAGTCTCAGACGTTTTGTTACGCCGTCAAGTGAGACACACCCTACGGCTTCCACCGAAGCATCGTCACGCTCATCCTCTTAAACGCAAATTTGCCCTCCCCGTCCCACTCGCCCTCCTGGATCCCCACATTCTGCTCCTTCTCCGTGTTGACCACATCCCACTTCTCGCCCGTGACGACATACGTCCGCACCTTCTCCCCACCCGCGGCCTTCACGCCCTCGAGCTCGACCTCAAAGGTCTCGGTCAGGTGGACGTTGACGACGACCATGCTCACCCAGCCGTCGTCGCCCACGACGGCGGAGACGTCGAGCCAGGGCGTGTCGACGGTCGATTGCATCCACGCCGGCTCCGTGGCGCCCTCGTACGCCGGGCTGCTGACGTGCGTGGCGACGGTCCAGCCGCGCATGTACTGGCAGAAGAGCAGGAGGGGCCACCAGGTCGTTTGCTTGTAGAGGCCGTTTTGCGTGGTCATGAGCGGGGAGATGACGTTCACGCTTTGTGAGAGGTTGGCCATGCCGACGTATTTGCTTTGGCGGATGAAGACTGCAGGGGCAAGAGCATGTCTGTTATGATCCGTCATGTCTGTTACGGGACGGGGGCAACGTACCGTTCAGCCAGACCCCAACCGCGAGAGCGTCCGAGAGCGTGTAGCATTCTTCCGCACCCTTCGCGCCCACGGCGCGCTGGGTGTCCCAGACATTCCACTCGTCGAAGCAGATGGGTTGTCGAGCGAGCGTCGGCGGTACGTTGTTTTCGATGCGCGCCAGGTCGATCAGGGACGCCGTGATCTCGATGGCGCGCTCTGCCGAACGAGGTGCCACCGCGTTCTTCACTGGGTCGCTGTCGCAGGCGGTGTAGATGTGGATGCTGTGCATGTCGATCAAGTTCGTGGTCGTGCCTCCGCCCAAGGTGGTCGGGTCGAACTTCAGGCAGTGTTTTAGGACGTGGAAGTCCCAACCTACAGAACGAGTATTAGCACGCTTTTTCGATGAGATGTACAGAACAATCATCGTGAAACGTACTCGTAGGTCCGATTTCGCCGCACAAAATCAATTCGATGGATGGGTCCAGGAGCTTGAGGGCTTTTGCCCACTGGTATGCCTTCTTGGCGTAATCCTCTTTCGTGGCCTGTTGTGGGTCAGAGTGGATTGACTGGTTCGTTTATAAGGCACATGATCAAACCTGCTCGACCTGCCATGGTCCCCAGGTCTCATTTCCAAGCGCCCAGTACTTGACGTTGTACGGCTTCTCCCGGCCGTTCTTGCGGCGGAGGTTGGCATAATGAGTATCCAAGGTCGAATTGCAGTATTCCAGCCAGGCGAGAGCTGCCAAGGTCAATCATGCTGTCACAGTAACACAATGTGTTCGACGAAATGTGTACCTTCATCAAGTGTACCTGCTCAACGATTAGCTACTTGGTACAACAGAGAGACGGAAACTGAGCACCGACCAGTGCCAAAGTTGAGAGCCACTGCAAGCGAACACCTTCATCAGCTAATGGCTCGGAGATATACCAAAGAGCGTTGATCGACGTTACAGTAAGGTTCCGTCCCCAAGATCTCGCAGTACTTCATGAACTCATCAGTGCCGAACGCGTTGCTCTCAACTCCGAGCCAGGCCAATTCAGGTCGTTTCGGTCTGCTCTCCCGAGGTCCCACCCCGTCAAGCCAGTGGTAGGTGGCCGTGAAGTTGCCGCCCGGATACCTCACGACTGGCATCCTCAGCTCCTTGAGCGCATCGATCACGTCTGTGCGGAAGCCATGCTCGTCAACCAGATGCTTATTGGGGTTCTCAGGGTCGTACAAGCCGCCGTATACACAGCGACCCATGTGCTCTGTGAAGCCGCCATAGATGTTGTCGTTGATCTTGCTGAGCTTGTGCTTCGGGCTGACCGAGATACTGGCTTGCTCGCCTTGGGCAAGCTGAGTGAAGGTAGTCATCGTATGCAGCGCGATCCGGTCTCGTCTGCTCGAGAGATACGGAAGAACGTACGCTTTTCACATTGTTTATATGGAACTCCTCACTCATGGCTCAATGCAGATGTCAGGTGCTCTGCTGTATGCTGACACAGCTCTGCAGCCCGGGTAATAGGGTGAATGCATTGTGAACAAGAAGGCGTGGCCAGGTCGTTGACGTTCATCAGGAAGGCCGGCTCGAGTCTGATTTGTGGAAAATTGTCGACCGGCGAGCGCAAGCCACTGCACCGGTCGTGCAGCCAATATGACAAGCACCAGTGGCCTCAGAGCCTGTCGCATACATACTGAGAGCAAGCCTGGTATAAATATGACGGACGCGACCTAGCCTGCGACATGGCATTAAATGCTAGCTGAACGAAGACGAGGAACAACAGAGGCGCGGAGCGTGTTAAAGGGGCATGTGATGAGATGTCGTTATATCGCGAGATGAAAAGTGGAAGCAAACCTGACAGCCTAAACTCCTTGTGAAGGAATCCCCCGAGCCGGCTTTACCCCAGTCTTTCTCTCCGCCTTCTCCCCCGCAAACGCCTGCCCCCAGTGAACCCACCACCCTCGGCCAAAAGCACGCGAACGCCAAACGCGCTGCTTGAGATGGAGCGACGCCCAAAGTATTGGAAAATATGTAGCACGCATATGGCAGCCGCGTATGAAATGTACCCTGTGTGGGTGCCGTGCTGTTCTCGTACGATATATAGTCAGCTGCTCCCCTGCGCATCCGCGATCAGAGCTGATCTTCCCTCCACCTCGCTGCCCTTCTGATTCCGAACGTGATTTGCCTGACACATCACCCAACATCGACAGTCGGACGTGTATCGAAAGAAGAGGTTGGAATATACCGATCGAAGCCATGCTCCTCCCTCCCAAATGGTATCAGGTTAGAACCTCTCGTATCATGCCAGGACCCGACTGTATCGCTGACGACCCTTTCAGTTCCTGGTTGGTGTCTTCGCCTCGCTGGGATCGGTCCTTTACGGGTATGATCTCGGTGTCATCGCTGAGGTATGATACACTCGACAGATAGGAAGGGATAGAGAAGGAATGACCCCATCCTAGGCCGTCGCCTCCGACAACTTCATCGCCCTCTTCCACCCTACCGAAAGTGAGACCGGCGCGGTCGTGTCTGTCTTCACCGGCGGGGCCTTCATCGGTGGCGGCCTCGCCGGACCGGTGGGTGATTACCTCGGGAGGAAGAAGACCATCCTCCTCGGCGCCATCGTCTTTTTGCTCGGCGGTGGCCTGCAGACGGGCGCCCAATCGCTGGGCTACTTGTACGCCGGAAGAGGTGAGCATGTCCGTCCAGAACACACGGAGACCAAAGTTCGCTGACGGTCACCAAGCCATTGCTGGTCTCGGAGTCGGGTTCCTGGTCATGATCGTGCCTCTTTACCAAGCCGAGTTGGCCCATCCCAGCATCCGTGGTCGCATTACTTCTCTGCAGCAGTTCATGTTGGGAATAGGCGCCTTGGTGGCCACGTGGGTCGGATTTGGCACGTACACGAACTTCCCCGCGACCACGAGCAAGCAATGGCGCGTCAGTCTTGGAATCCAGTTGATCCCGGCTGGCTTCCTGGCGGCGCTGATCATGATCTTCCCCGAATCTCCCAGGTGAATCGAGTCCTCGTCGTGATATCGAGCCGTACATCCCACTAATCAAAGGCTAGGTGGCTCATCGATCACGGTCGTCCGGAGGATGGTCTTCACACACTGGCGAGACTGCATGCGCACGGCAACGTCGATGATGCATGGGTTCGCGCCGAGTTCGAGCAGATCCAGGACGCCATCACCTATGAACACGAAAACGAGGCCAAGTCATACGTCGAGCTGTTCACGAACCGTAGCTCCTTCCGCCGCTTGTTGCTCGTCTGCGCGATCCAAGCGTCCGTCCAGATGACCGGCGTCTCCGCCATCCAATACTACTCGCCTGCCATCTTCAAGCAGATCGGTATCCCAACCGGCAAAACACTGCAGTACATACGATCATAAACCTGATACTGCTGGGCCTCTGCTGACTCTCGGCGTCATGATAGGTACCAGGGGATCTCAAGCATTATCGCGTTGTTGGCCCAATTCTGCTGTATCTTGTTCATCGACTGGACCGGCCGTCGATGGGCAATGATCCTAGGTAGGCGCAACGTCCAGGGCGGTGTAGACGAGACGCATACTAACGATCATCTTTCAACCAGGTAACCTGGGCAACTGCTTGTGCTTCATCATTGCCACAGCGCTTCTAGCCCAGTTCCCACCCGGGTCGAGCAGCAATCTGGGGGCTGAATGGGGTTTCATTGTCATCACGTGGAGTACGTCGAAATCAGCCGAGCCATTGATCATCGTGCGCTGCTTACCTCGATCCCAGTATACAACTTCTCCTTCTCGGCCACCAATGGGCCCCTGTCTTGTAAGTTCAGCCGCTTGACCTCTCGCGTTCGAAGTTGTGCTGACGGGGTGTTGAAAGGGGTGGTACCTGCAGAAGTCTTCGACACTCGGACACGTGCGAAGGGAGTCAGTATCGGCGTCATGGTCAGGTGAGCTGAATCCATTGCAGCTAAGCTTGGCATTCCATCAAGTGTCTGACAACAAGAAACTCAGCTTCGCCTTCAACACCCTCATCGGCCAAGTCACTCCCATTGCCATCGCCAACATTGGCTGGCGTTACTACATTCTCTTCGTAAGTCTCCTCCGGCCCTCCCTCACCCCAACTTCGAACCCAGCTCACGGACCTGTCCCAGGTCGTCTGCAACCTCACCAACGCCCTCTTCTTCTGGGCCTTCCAGCCAGAGACGGCCAAGCGACCCTTGGAAGAGATGAACTACCTCTTCACCAACGCCCCGTACTTCGTCCCCACGATGAACATGAAGGACTTCGAGCAGCACGACCTGGAGAACCGAGTCGCCGAGGTCGAGCGCAAGGGGGCGTTTGACAGTCGGATCGAAGAGACTGATGAGAAGTGAAGTCGCGTACCCGCTCGATGGTGGGGGAAAACGCGCCTGGGAGCGGTGGTATGATGGGGACGGGACGCTGTTTTTTACTACTCCTGACAGAAACGTGTTAATCCGGGTTGAGAGTGAGGCGCCGCGATGTGAGCTTTTCACGTCAATCAGACCGTGTGGGAACAGATCGACACTCCGCTCGCACTTCCCACGATTCATCGTTCCTGGGACGAGTGCAACCCTCGAATGTTTTTATCTGTTTCCGTGCGCATACTGTACTTTTCGTCGGCAGATGTTGGGACCCACGACTAAGCCAGAGTCCATAGAAACACCGCTTGCGAACACCAGCACAGGTGCGCCGTGCCCCACGTCCTCTACCAGCCGGAGTGGCTACGGAGAGATGAGGTGATGTCCGGTCTTTGGGGAGTACAGTGTCATCAGTACATGTACGGCTTGACGTGAGAGTCAAGTCGTCACGTTTGGACTAAACCTTGCCCGGACCGTATCCGTCCCGCCCTCGGAGAAGCCGAACGTTGTCCGCGGCAAGCCGAAGGAGCGAGGAGTACCCGGCTCACATCTCGTGCGCAACCCACACACGCGCGTACTTCTCGCGCGTCCTTCAGGAAGCCCGAATGCCCAAAACGAAAGCAGACAGGTATATTCTAGTAGTATACCGCCCATAGACCAGGCATTGTGACTTTCGGTAGCCACTCCGCTACCAAGCCTCAGGCGAGCCGGATGCCAGCGGACAGCCAAAAGCAACCCCGAGGGCCGACGTGTGAACTTTTAATCGTACAGATGCAGAATGCCTATCCATTTTCCCAGTCCGTTTCGAGCACCAAGCCAGCTACGCGCTATCCCATCGGGGGTTAACTCACTCCCACTTCTCCTGCCACTCGGCAGTAATCCGCTTCAACTCCCAATTCAACCTCCTCTCATCGTCCTCGCTCCCGCTTCCACTTCCACTGCCTTCCCTACTCATCCGCTTGGCTCTCCGCAGAACATCCCTATACCTTTCCTGCAACATCAGCTCCGCCTCCCTGCGCTCCTTGGCTTTCCGAGTCAGGTACTTGACATCGCCGTCCGCGACCGCCCGCTGGAAGACGTTCCGCATGCGCGGCGAGTAGAGTTGACAACTGCTCCCCATGCCCTCTCCGTAGACAGGCTGCACGGTGCGGTTGAACCTCGTGGCGACGTCGGAATTCCGCTGGATGGCCGGCTCCACGACCGACTCGAAGCAGTCCTCGCAAACGGTGAGGTGTGGGAGACTGGGAACGAAATGCCACAAACCGCCAACGAGCATGGTGTCTCGGCTGCATTCGCGGAGCCGCGCTTTGCGCTCGACGAGGTCGATGAACGCCATGGGGTCGGCGCCCTTGCGAGAGGCCATGGCTTTCTCGTGCGTCAAGATGAGAGCGTCCAGGTAAGTGGAGAAGCGGTTACCTTCGGCGCGGACGGCACAGGTGTGTGTGTCGAACGACGCGCGTTGTGGCAGGCGCACGAATAGTCCGGAGAGTGTCGGCAGCAAGCGCTCGATCTTCCGGACATCACTGTAACAGACTTGAAAGTCGCGAACGAATAAGCCGCCGGGATCGCGCAAGCCGTACCATGATCGAGCCGCTTCGCGAGCGCCGGGACACGATTCGCTGGTCTCGTCAATCTCCGCCAGGTCTCGTAGCAGCGTGAGATCGGCTCGCTGTTGCTGCAGGGTCAGTAGCCAGGCGAGACGGATCCAGGGGGAAGAGCCGAAAGCACATTGCACTTCGGCCCCGAGATTACGAGGCAGTGACCTCCGAATAGAAGGCCGGAACACGGTCCTTTCGAAGACGGATGTTACACACTCCGGACAGAAGTCGAGGCTCGGTGCACCAATGACTGTATACCAATCATCGTAGCCAGTGACGAAGTTCGCTCTCGGACAGTCGGGCAGACCTTTCTTCAATAGTGCCGCGAGCTCCTTCCGGGTCTGCGATGATGTGCTGTACGAGTTCTGTCTCCGTGCGGGAGCCCTCGGCCGCTCTTCAACGGACGAGACGTTGGCCGTCGAGTGACGCGTCGGCATGGATGGCCTTGGTGGCTTGTCAGATCTGCGGAATGCGGTGCTCGGAGCAGGCGATGAGGCTCGAGATAGTGTCTTGGCTTCGTGCAGTGGTACGCCGAGGCTGGGTCTTATATCTGAGGAAAATTGATAACCAGTTTCCGAAGGCATATACACGCTGGGTGTGTCAGGCCCATCATCTTCGGGATATGGCAAAACCCCTGTCGGCCTGGAAGTTGGGGTAGCGCTCATTGGAGTACGATGCATGTCCGGCACCGACTCCTGTCGCACGGAAGCTGCGAGCCGAGATGGTTGATTGGGACGCCGTGTGGGTAGCTGAGCCCAGTCCTGATCGGCTCGAGGCAGCCGTGCAGAGTCTCCAGGGACCCGTGGCACCGGCGACGATGGTCTTGAGCCTGAGCCCGAGCCTGATCTGAAGGTCGGTGAGCGTTGCGCAGTCGATGGAGAAGGGGAGAATTCCGAGCTCAGTCGTGGTGACCGAGGTGGCGAGGGAGTGGCAGAGGTAGTGGCAGACGCCGGTGAGGCAGCTCGTGATGATGTATAACTACTTTCCCGGGAACGTGGCGGAAGCACGTCGCGTGCCCTGAGTGTAGCGGTGGTATAAACGGCAGCATGACTCGCCTCACCCAGTGCGCTGGAGCTCACAAGCGGCGTAGGTCGCCTCGACTTGTTAATCTGAAGCTTAGGTAGAGTATCGGGAGTGTCAGTGTGCCGTCGCGCGTCGAGATTCAGCCTCCTGGTTGACGGCGCGTGCGTAGGAGGCGGCGCGCAGTCATGGATAGATGTTCGTGGACTCGAACTCGGGGCATACGTAGTCGTGGTGGATTGCGCAGACGTCTGTCGAGTGCCGGTCGATGCTAAGTCCTCCCAGTCCAGGTCGTCGATAGCATTGTCGTCACGTGCGTGGCGGGTAGAGAAATAGTTGTTGCCTCTCCTCGACGACGGGCTCAGTCTCGCAGAGTCTCTGCGAGGAGACGGCGCCTTCGACCTTGAGCTAGTACGGTTGTGCCGCCGACCTAGGTCGGTTGCAGGAGGTGTCAACGTGTCAGGTGACAAGAACCGATCATTCGAAGAAGAGGTCGGTTGCGGCGGCTTGGTGAATGCGTATGGAGAAGCGGTCCTTTTACCCATCTCCGGCACTTTCTGATTCAAATCTGTGTGTATCGCTGACGGCCTGCGCTTGACCCTTCGTGTCCGCTCATCTTCGCTCGTTGGTGGCGTCAAGGCCCCGCTGGACTTTGCTTCTCCCTCCAAGTCCGAGACCACAACGAAGCGTCTCTCATGTTCATTGATTCTCTCAGGCACGTCCTGAATTATGGGATCTTGGTCGATCGTCCCCCGCGACTGCGCTTCATCCTTGCCACTCTCTCTCAGCACCTTTTGGCCGTCGACCTCTTTGGCCAACGACATCCTCTCATCCTCGCACGTCGGCTGAGGCGGCCACTGCTGCCGCCGTCGGGTCGGCGGAGGCCGTGATGGTCGCCGCCGGCCAGTCTCTAGAGGCGGTGGTGGTGGTGGCGGGAAGTGATAGCGAGGGTCGTAAGTGCGAGGTTCTTGCCAGTCGCTCTGGCCATCGTTGTAGCCGTTGTCACCGGCTCTCTGATGGCTTGGACCGGGGTGCCCCGCAGTGGATTCAGTATGGCGATAACGGTTAGGGTACGAATCGTTTCGTCGTGTGAAGGAGCGCGGGTCATAGGTGTCGTAGCCGTAGTGAGCCATGCAGGATGGTTGGCATGAGCAGTGGTTGGTGAGCGGTGGTCGGTTGGGTCGATACAGTATGTGATCCAAACCTCAAGATGATGGTGACGATGGCAAGGTGAGGGGTTGATATTCACGAACCAAACGCCGTCTCCGCATGCCAGGTCTACCGTACTTTACCTACAACACCGTCCGAGGCCATGCCGCCATATGATGGGCCGTCGCGGATCAGCCATGCGACAGAGGCAACTCTCATCACGCAAAAATGTGGTGCATATGTGGAGCCTTTGGGAAAACGCGGCCAGCAGTGGGCGCAGGACCCCAACGAGAGTGACGAGATGCCCTGCAGCTATAGGTGTTCCGTATAGGTCAATCGGATCACCGGCAGGGCGTAGCAAGCCCATTCGATGGAGAACGATCGTTCGAACAGTCCCAAGACAACGACGAGTTTCCGGACGTCTCAATGCTCTCCACAGCAGCTCCGCGAGTTCCATGCACCTCCCGTCCAACGGCGAAGAAGACAATGTTCACCGCTCTTTTACCTGGTCGGGGGTGCCTTGCGTAATAATTGGTATAGACGCAAGGTACCATCCCATCGCATCCATTCCCCGTCATCCTTGAAGCGCATCGATCCATCCTTGACAGGTCTCAACGACCATCTCCACCTCAAGTGGCGAGTCGTGTAAGAAGTACTCTAGCTGACCACTCTACGAAGACGGACCCCACGACACCAAGTGGTGTAGCATCCACAAGACATTGGTATGTGGTAACCGAAAGAAAGGAGATACGGACGAGACCCGCCAACACCAACTTTCTCTCGACGTGAGAAACGATGTCGAGACTTATAGCGCTGACGCTGTGCGCAGAAAAGCTGTGTTCGGTTTACGTCCGGGCCGAAGGACCACAGGTGAGCACGAGCACAAGCTGTCTTCCTGCAATCAGGTATACCGTATACCGTACCTTTTCCGAATGGTACAGCAGTAGTCTGGGTGGGCTGGGCCGCACTGCCTCGTACAACGATGCGGGAGGAATCTACACTATAAGCCTGCTGTACCCCCTCATCAGCAGACACCATCGGTGACACCGGCCGAACCAAAAACGCACACACGAAGCTGCATCTACAGTTTGCTGCCGGCCGATCGCCACCCGACGCAGATCGATGTCGCTTTTCATTGCCCGTGCCATGAACGGCAATTGCGCACTTCTGTCACATGTTGATCGGCATATACCTGACCTCCTCCTCCCCTCGCTCTCGGGTTCTCTTCAATGCTCAAGAACAGTAGGAAGTCGAAGTACCCGCAGCGGGATCATCCTTGCCACATCACGAGGTTGAGATATGTACGCTGAAGATCTTCAGGTGTCAACACGTTTGTGCCGTGGGAAAAGGTATCGTTGTCATCAACGGCAGCAATGCTCCGAGAAACAGGCCGACACCCGGTCGAGGCTCACAACTGTCGCAAAGACCGAATCTTTGGGACACTCACACACCTCAAGGGTCAATACTCAAGAGGGTGGAGTCTGAAACTTCCCGATGACAGGCGTTGAAAAACGTTCCAATCTAGCTAATTTAGAAAGTGGCGAGAATGGGTCGCTGGCAATATGTGAAGACTGTTATATGTCGGGGACACTATGGGCATTGGAACCCACAGTCTGCGCCTCGCATACCAACGTCAATTTACCGTAGTTCTGGAAGGCCGCGTGGCAACGGAGTTCACCTACTACTGTACGTGCGTCCGTCGAACTCCGACTCTATCGCAGACGATCCCGCCAACAGGCCGCATGCGTGCGTTGCGTCCGCGAGGAGCGTAAAACAGCCCTTTGATCGCCAAGCATACTGCAGCTTCTGAGCTGACGATGGAAGGGAAGATTGCCATCTCCTGCATTCAGTATGGAGCGGAGTTCAGACTGGCTGGCTGCGACTTGCTGCGCTACATCTCGCGTTGACACGGAACGTCAGGCCGGCAATACAGCTAGACTTCTCTGCGATGCAATGCGCGAGAATGCTGAAATTGAGCAACGGGCTGCTCTAATAGGAAGAACTTGGCATTGTCATGTCGATCGGGCGGTAGTCGCGCTTCTGTAGAAATCTGATGTTCGAGAGTTGCTCTCTGACCAAGCTCACTCACACACGCTCTCCTGGCGGCGTCGTATAGCCTGGAACCTCCCAACCGACGTCGATGCTTGCCGTGTCCGTCTTCACGTTCCTGGAACGCAGAAGCAGGATGCTGGTCCTACTGCCCCTTGGTGTGAGTTCTGGAGCCATATGCCGTGGTGCCTGATCCAAGAACGCCTTAAACGCTGCGTAGGTGGCGAAGCCGTTTCTCCGTCCTGCGGATATCTATGATGAAGCCGGAGTCGGTCAGCCATGTCTTCTGCTTACGCTGGCAAATGGTATAGAGATAGAATGTAGACTGACTGGTACATGTAGCCTTTAGCCGATGATGGCCCGCTAGACGATGGTGAAATGTCGCGTAGACATTTGATGCTAATGTACTGTAGGTAGTCGAGCTGTCATCGTTGACGTGAACATTCGAACATGCGGATGGTCATTAGCGTAGGCAGTTGGTGGATGAGAGCAGATCAACTGTCAAAGGATGTTGTATGCTGCCAGTCGTCTCTTCTCCTGCGGTGTTCTCGTTGGACAACCCCGGACAAAGAGCAAACAGAAGTGTTGACACAATCGAAGAAGTTCTTTCAAGGTCACGAGCAAGAGAACAGTGCGACCGGAAAAGGTGAGGAAATAGCGGCAAGATTGTGGCGACGATGTGTGGCGCCGCTGCAATCCCCGGTTTGTTTTCGATCGGCTTTTGTCGTTAAGCGGCGAGTAATAAGGCGTGATCCGATTGGCTGGCTGGTCGTAAGGAGAGCGACGGTTCCCGAAGCTCATTATTATTACTTTTCTCTGGGAACTGCGTTTCTCGGCCTTCTCCTGCTGCACACCATCTTCCATCTCACTGCATCCTCCGGCACTCCATCCTCAGCATCATCACCTTTTCCTCTCACAACTCAGCACAATGGGCAAGGACTCTTTCAGCGACGGTAAGCCACCATCTTCTCCTTTGAGGCGCAACCTTAATGAACAGCACCCGGGACGACGCATGCGCCACCCATACACGCCTCACCCTTTAGCATGCAACACACAGCAGTCCGACCAGCCTGGAGCATGATGTGCTCGCCACACAGTCTTCGCGCTATGGTGCTACCTGCCACATGCAACGAGCCCCCTGCGATCCGAAGTCATCCGCTGATGAACATTCTCATCCAGGTGACACCAAGAAGGGCGCCAACCTCTTCAAGACCCGATGCCAGCAATGCCACAACCTGAAAGCTGAAGAGGGCAACAAGATCGGCCCCAACCTCCACGGCCTGTTCGGTCGCCACACCGGCTCCGTCGAAGGCTTCTCCTACACCGACGCGAACAAGGCGAAGGGCATCGAGTGGAACCAGGACACTCTGGTAAGTCGTGGATATCTTGGATATGCAAACGGTCGCGGGGCGAGGCACGATGGCTGACGGCTCGATCAGTTTGAGTACCTCGAGAACCCGAAGAAGTACATCCCGGGCACGAAGATGGCCTTTGGTGGTCTCAAGAAGGCGAAGGACCGAAACGACCTGATCACCTTCCTTCGCGAGGAGACGAAGTAGACGACTACTGTCGATGCGAGACCTTTACACCACCCCGCCTGTACTTTACCTTCCCGATCCATTCGACCTGTAACACTACTCGATAAACCCGATTTCTAGAGCGCGAGACTGCAAAGGCGCGCGGCTTGTCGAGATGGGCGTTCGTGAGCGTTGGCATGATGGTGTTATGCTGTGGAAAAATCATCTAGAATTGCATCACAGGGATACAGTTCGAGATGGGCTAATGTACTTCGACTCTCCACTCTGCAGGTTGGTATACACATGGTTTGATTTGCGTGTCTTTTCACCACTCCGACGCAACCATTGCTTCAGTTTTCATCGACCGTCGCCTTACTTTCATTTGTGTGATACCCTGAATCCATAACACGTGCTTGCATATCATTCCCTCGTAACAACCTAACGACATGACCGTCACTTACGTGTACTGGCCATGGTCACGATCACATGTAACACTGTCACATGAAGCGGCATCTCCAGTTTCCGTCCTTCGTAGGGAAGGAACGTGGTCGCTCTTTCCTTTGCTGTTGTCTTGCATCACCAGCCTCGTCAGCTACAAGTATTTTCCAACCTTTCACACAACTCTGACACTTGACTTCACTCGATACCATCTCAAATACCCTTTCACGTCCTCGACTCTCTCACCAAGCTCTACGCAATACTCTTCACAACTTCTCAAGCTCGCCATCACGAAACCAGAAACAAGCCATTCGCAAAGCAACCTACCTGCAGCTCAGCCACCAATCGTTGCGGTGGAACAGGCATTATGACCTACGGCAAGGGAAAGCTTTCCGGCAACAAGCACGCCTACGGCCCCAGCAGGTGAGTAGTGCACATCGCAACTCGGGTCCAAGATGATACTGACCTACATTACAGCAATGTCGCCACTCCGGACAGGTGAGCAGTGCTGTCACCTGAGGGAGAGCATCGTGGGCTGGCTGATACACCACAGGATCAAATGTTGCCGTTGTGACGTAGTGAAGAACCGGTCTGCATACAATGACAAACGTCTCCGAGACCTTACGCAGCATATGCGCGGCAAGGAACGATTCGACCCGACGTTGGCCTCGTTCATCCCCTGTGTTCAGTGCAGCGGGACCTCGGTCGTGGAGTTGGAGTGCGCCATGTGCGGCATCGTCAAGGCGATCGACAAATTCTCCAAGAGCCAGCGTTCAAAGGGAGACGGAGCGGAATGCCTACGCTGCGTGGACGAACGTCAAGGTATCGAGGCGCGCCGAGACAGCGATGAGTCTGACAGTGGCGGATCCCGCGACGGACTCGAGAGGATTGAGGGCAGCGATGACGACGCTTCCACGGTGGCGACCACCTTCAGCACATTGTCCGTGGATGGCAGACGCGGCGTGCCACTCCCCAGCAGCCATCCGTCGCACGCCACCCTAACCACTGCTAGAGCCACGCCCGATCGCTTCCTGGCCTCTACGTCTTCAATCAACTCCAGCAATAGTTCGGTTCCGCCACACCTGCGTGACAAAGACGCCGACGCTGACGACGTTTCGGTCACGTCTAGCCGTGCGTCGTCGACCTCCACCGCCTTTCACTTGGGAAGCCAAACGGCCAGCCCCAGCCCACGTCGCGGTTACGCCCCAAGTGCCACGTCCACCAGCAATAATCAGACTTCTGGCAACAGCAAATTCGCCAAAGTGCGTGCTGTTCCGCATCGAGTGGTCTACAACGTCGCCCAGCGTAATGGAGGGAAGGCTCGGGGCCACGCGCAGGGCAAGGATGCGGAGGACGGGCCCGACGACGACATCACCGTCGAATCGTCTGACGAGGATGACTGAGAGGAACGGCGTGGCGCCATGCACGACACGGAGAGTCTGCCAGGGACCGTGTTGAACATTGAGCGAAAGGGCGAAGGACTGGGTTGACATGCAGAGTACACGTCACCTACTCACCGACAGCCATCAAAGCATGATGAATGCAGCCGAAGAGCGCGAATGTGCGATTCCAACTTATATCGACAAGAAGCAAACCCCAGAGAGATTATTTCACCGTGACTTCCTTCAAAATCCATCCAGTTGATTCGTTTCACCTATCTGAAGTCTCGATCAAACAGCTACGGGGACAAGAAAAAGCAACAACCTCCTTCACCTCCCATCCATCTTCCCCAAGCAAAACGCCCCATCAATCCTCCACAAAACTCCCACCCGCCAAATTCGCCAGCCCCTCCCACAAATCCTGCCACGCCGTCTTCCCGGCCTTTTCTTCCAGCGGCGGAATGACCGGCGAGTTCTCGCGCGTCGTGGGCGAGGTGGTGATCGCGCACTCGTCGGTGTTGTCAGCGTGGTAGTCGAAAGCGTCTCTGTAGAGCGGAAAGGGCTCGAGGTGGGATGGTGTCAGCGGGGGTACTGATGGATCCGAGAACAGTGAGTCGTCGGTTTGGATTCCCTGTTCCACGTATCGGTTTCCTGGGAGGTCGATGGCTTTTGTTTGACAGCCGGCGTCACGGATGGGTGCAGGAGGAGGTGGTCTTGGTCTTTGAGGTTCATGGGTGTCGTCGTTATCTGCCGCGCCGTCGAGACCCAAAGGCGCGGAATCCGGCTCCGGCAGTCTGCGGATGGTGATACTCTCCAGCTTCCCGTGGCCTTTCTTCACCGTCTCCAGCTGCCACTCATTGCCGTCTGACGCCTTCGCCTCGAGCTCTTCTTCCAAGTCGTGGTCCTGGTGATCCACGGAGAGGACGTGATGCCGACTCCTCCGTCCCTGAAAACGAGCGCTGACGTCTTGCCAGTCGCTGCGCCAACGCTCCATCTCGTCTTTAATTCTCTTCTGCTTGATGGACTTGCTGCGCTCGTCCGGCGAGTCAACCTCAACTTCGAGGGCCTTGAATTGCAGCTTGAGGAACAGCAACTCGCGATGATCGATCCCGAGATCGCATTTCAGCGCTTCGTTCTCTAAACGCAATTGTTCCAGCGAATGCTCACGCTCTTCGATCTGCAGGACGTGCTCGTCGTTGAGCTCGCGCAGCTCGGCGTGCCGCTGGCGCAGCTGTGCTTGCGCGGTGGAGACCATGGCGAGGACGCGTTGCGCTTCGAGTAAGAGGAAGTCGTGCTCCGCCTTCTTCTCGGTAGGCGTGAGTCGAGGTTCTAGCAGGTCTACCGCTCCGGCCAGTCCCAAAACATTGTTCAAGGCTTCCGGCATGTCATCTTCAACCATATCTTCCGATTCTGATCCGGATTCGCCCTCCATGAACACCCCCGAGTCTTCCAGCAACAGCCGTGTCTGCGAGTGTAGCGCGTCCAGCTCCAGATCGATCTCGCCCATCTTACGACCGAGGATGTTCAGGGCCTCGCGCTCCGTGTCGTCGCTGCGTCGCATCAGGTACGCTTGCAGCCCGTGCAGCCGGACGAGCAACTGCTGCGTCTCGGACGAGGGCACGTCGTGGACCAGCGAGCGCGCATCGTCGGTGAAGTAGTCGCTAAACGGGGAGTCCTGGTCGAGCCGCGCATCCGTCTGCTTTGCGGGCGTGACGGGCATGAGCAGGGCGGTGGGCATGTTGGCGTTGTCGGCGCCAGCGTCGGCGTTTGTGTTGGATGTGGAGTTGACGTAGCTGGAGAAACGGCTCAATGGGCTGCGAGCGTATTCGGCACCGCACGCGGATGCGGGCGGGGTCAGCAGGGCGGCCGAAGCGACATGCGCGCTGCTCTGCGTCCGTCGGTGCGCTCTCCTCTCGGTGCTCAACGTCGGACCGACGGGTGTGTAGGTGCTCTTCCAGCGAGTGTGCAGTGTCCTGTCTCGTTCACGTTTGGTGAACTTGGTACTCGGACCGGGGTATCGCCAATCGCGTGTGGGTGTGGTTGTGGATGTAGAGGAGGATGAACGGGGGTGGGAGTGGAAGGATGAAGTGAGGTTGGCCATGGCGAGCGAGGGAGCCTCGTCACCGAAAGGCGGCTGGACGGCGGCCGAGCGCGCATACGAAGTTTGGGTTCAAGTGGGCTATGCTTGGATGTTGTTATTCTCCTGCAGCCCGGACCGTCACCCGTTCACCCACCCCCCAGCCCTACGC
>Ga0058704_10000064_pt1 | contig 51652 bp, 36 predicted proteins | sample AgamicMgSfe_FD_71363 | JGI IMG/M metagenome (GOLD analysis project Ga0058704, IMG submission 71363) | Agave microbial communities from Guanajuato, Mexico - Mg.Sf.e | ecosystem: Host-associated > Plants > Phyllosphere > Phylloplane/Leaf | place: Guanajuato, Mexico | collected 2012-05-30
CTTATCGAGATTTTCCTCGCACGGGCCACTCTCATCGTTCGCCGAGCGCTCTCCTCGATCCGGATTATCATCATCATCACTGTAGTAATCGTGATAATAACGATCAATTATACTGGATCTTGATGGCAGATGGCGCATCTCATCTCGTTACGCCGCTGACTACGCATCCCGGACTCCGTTCCCACCCAACTTGGAGTAGATTTCCCGCATAACCGGCGGACTCCTAGACTCTATCTAGGTAGTCACGTTTCACCCTGCACGGCTCCTCTCATCATCAAGCCTGGCCACTCCCGTCACTTTTCGCTCTCGTCACCGATCACACACACACAAACACACGACTCCACCGACCACCGATCGCCGACCACCGACCGACCATCACCACTACCAATCTACCAATCTACCAATCTACCACCACCACCACCTTCACCTCCACCTTCACCACCATCACCATCATCTGGTCTTCTTTCTTTCTTCTTCTCACTTGTTATACACACACCACCTTCGACTATACCCGTTCCATCAACAGACCCCGCTGGCCCTCACCTTCTCCACCCGCTCCTCGGCTGACAGTAGAGATTCGATCTGCGTCTTTGTCCGCCCCACTGCACGATCGAGATCCCCTCCACAATCCTCTCACTACTGAAGCCGGTCCGGAGTCTTTCGCTCTGGCTCGCCAACGGCTACCACCCGCCAATCTTCTTCCCTGACTGCACTGCTGTCCTCGAAATTGCCTCTCGGTCGCACCCCTCGCCACCCACACTATCCTCACTTATTACTCACTTACACCACCTACCGTCCGGCCATCTCACTCTGGCGACAATGGACACGACCGTCCGGAGGTGCGTATATGATGGTGGCCTCGCAGTCCCCCGCTGTGTCATGCTAACAGTCACGGGACTAGGCCTCAGCTGCCGGCTTTGAGTTATCTGGACATGGACAAGGTCAAGCGGGAAGAGGAGGCGTATCAAAGTCGGAACATGGGCGCACCACAACCATTGCCAGCCCTGGCGGCAGCAAGCCCGACCTACCCATATCCATCAGGACCACCTCCGCCCTACAGCCAACCGCCGCAGCACGCAAACATATGGCTCGGGGCACAATCAACTCGTACCCCGCCAATGTCTCGCCGACCCAGCGTAGGGGAGCAAGAGAATATTAAGCAGACGGTAAACACCGTGCGACAATCACTACCGTCTCTCTCGGAAGCGTTGGGCGTGGACAGCCACAACTCATATCCCGCCCGGCCTCCTCTTCCACCAGTCTCGCACGCGCCCTCCGTTGCACCATCTCCGCCACCGTCGACCGTCAGATCCTTCGGTGTAGAAGCGCCGCACGCCACACATCCCACCGCTCCAGCATTGCCGCCTCATCCCAGTTATCGACCGGAGCCGCCAACTTCGCCGCAGGATTCGGCGAGGCCGTCGTACACCTCTCCCTCTGACCGACCGCCGCTCCGATTACAGACCGCACACCCACCAGCAAGGCAGCAGCAGGCTTCCTACCCACCTCACCCTTCCGACATATCCCCCGCCTACGAGCAGCCGCCGACCCAAGCCCCCAACGCCATGGGTCCACCCGGCTTTCCCTACGGCTACGCTCCATATCCGCCGCGGTACGCTCAGCCCGCGACCTCAAGCACGACCGTCGGTCCCATCTATCAGCCTTCGGTGGCGTATCCCGCACCACAGACACCTTCATCCACGTGGAAGTCCGAGAACGCGACATCTCGGGTTGGCTCGGATGATCGGCCTGCGGCGCCCGCGGACTACAGCACGTCCGTCAAGAGGCATCTTGACCTGTACGATTTGGAGGGTTCGCTCAATGAAGTAAGTTTAACCGCCGAGATTAGGCAAGATGAATCACCGCATCGCATACCTCCGGTCACATGGCTCGTCAAGGATTTGCGCCTTGGTGATCTTGCTTTCCGGCACTTGCCGACCCAATGCAAGTCAACATCTTGCACCTGCTAACCATCTCCCAGATCTCTCAATCCAGCAGTATCATGGTCGACTTCTCCCGCCGATACGGCGACCGCCTCCACCAGACCGCACGCTCGGGACCCACCCTCCAAACACTCCCCGGCCTCGTCGAAGTGGACGACATGATCCACAAATCCCGCGGCCAGCTCGACGCCCTGCTGAAGATCCGCGACGTCGTCCTCACGCAGCAAGCCGCCTGCGAGCAACAAGCCGCCGATCAGCGCCAGCAACACAAAGCAGCCTTCGCCGAGTCGGCCCCGCCTCTAACCGAACCCCAAGACCTCGACGAAGCCAAGCCCGGTTTCGCCGGCGCCGACAGCAAGAAGCGGCGAGGTCGTGCCGCGCCGCCCGGCCGCTGCCACAGCTGCAACCGCGCCGAGACGCCCGAGTGGCGTCGTGGTCCGGACGGCGCCCGCACGCTCTGCAATGCTTGTGGTCTTCACTACGCGAAACTCACGCGGAAGCAACAAGTCGCCGCCAAGAGCAGCGCCGCCGCCGCCGGCAGCTCGAACTTGCGCCCGAAAGAATCTTAACTTCTCCAGGCGCCGCATAGATCAGAGCACACGACATACCTCGACATCACGACACAGCATATCGCAACCGATACTTTTCCTCTATCTCCTTGGCCATCTGCCCTTCACTTTTTTTTTTCTCCTCACGATACCCCCTGCCGCGAAAATTCGATGAAAAATGAAGCTTTGTTAGAGGCTTTTGGGTTTTGGGCTTTGAGGCCACGCAAAGGCAATGGGAATCTGCCCTTTGCTCTTTTTCGAACTAAGTTTGCAACGAATCAAGTTTTTCTTCATCTTTTACAGCGTTATCAGACGCTACGCCACGCTTGAAGCGTTGTCAGACGCTACGACGAAAGGAACAGGAGAAGGAATCCAAACGGGGTGTTTTTTTTTAACTGTATACGAATCAATCGGGTGGATGATATGGTGCATGAAAATGGATCAGTCCCTTTTCACGGTTCTCGACTGTTAGGTCGATGGATGATTTTCCGCGCAAGTGGGAAGAGGGGGAAACGGATATCCGGGACGGGTGGTTTTCATGACGAGCGGGATGCTCTCATTTTCTCTGTTTTCTTTTCTCTCTTTCGCGATGGTATCGATTCGGGGATCAAAAGGGGGTCTTTTAGGACTTAACTTGACTTGGGACCTCTTGCATGGCCATTGGCGTGGGATGGGGTTGCGTGGGTCGGTGTTTTGGGTGGATGGAGGGATGCATAGGCTGCGGGATGGGTGTTGTCATCGACCTGAACTAGGCTTTCAGGCCAGAACCGGGTCGCGAATGGGATGCAATAGCTTTCCTTCCGGTCTTGAGAACGATGTCTTTGTTACAAGAGTGGATGGGAGATGTAGGAACGGCGCAGATATTTTACTTGGTACGAGGATCATATGGCTAATCTTTTTTGTCCTTGAACACGTCTCTTTTCTCGGTCGTTTCCGCACTTAAAAAACCCTCGAGTTTCCAAGCCCCGATCTCTTGATGAGGAGCGAAGTATCCGTGTTGATAATGATTGTTGAGAGTGGGAATGATGGATGGATGGATGGCTTGCAACGGGACATCCTTCCTCTTCGGGCGAATGGCCGGAACCCGCGTGCGTTTGCTTTTCCTTTCTTCACACTCTCCCGATTCCTTTGTTTTCATTTTCCACAGACTTGCTTGTTACTAACACTTACGACGATGTTTCGTCTTTTGTTGCTCGCTTGTTGTTATAGAGTGGTACGTGGGATGGAGATGATGAGAAGAATAGTAGTGGAGTGAGGGGATGGATTGTTGTATGATCGATGCATGTGATGATGAGGAGCGTCAGTGGAGGGTTCCAAGGTTGCATCATCGTGGTTTGTAATCCATCCGGATCCATCCATCCACCACCACCACCACCAGCAATGGTAGGGATGTACGATCACTTTCTGCCCGCATGCGATACATACACGTACATACATACTTACTGACAGCACATAATTCACGCGGTCACTCGCGCTTGATGCGCGCTCCTCGGTCCTCGGTCTTTTCGCTGCATATAACATCGACAGTTCTTCTTGCGCGCAAAACGACGTTTTCGGCCTCCTCCTCCCCCCCAACCAACAGAGATCCCGGGCGCGGTCATGAAGCGGTAGTGGGATACTAGGTGTTGAAGCTTCGGAAGGCGGGCACGCTTGTTGGAGGAGAAGAAGGAGGGACTGTAATACCGCTCGGGTTGGTGGTTTCGAGACACCTCTTCGACCTCTGGGTTGCCGACGGAAACAATCTGTGGGGTGGGAAGCGACAGGTCACTGCATAGACGGCTATTCCCGGATCTACGACTACAGGATCTAAGAGGGGCGATGGGGCTACTGTAGGCACAACACCGCATGCATCCCACCAGGAAGAAAGGAGGGAGAGTGTTGACGAGAGATCATGCAGTGCCGTTGGGACACCGCTCGATTGGCCCGAGGCGAAGAAGTCCGCCAGCCATGTGCGCGAGTGGGGTATCGAGGTATGTTCGTTCGCTGCGGACCGAAGGTGGGAGCGGGCTGACGGCGAACGGTAGCAATTGCTGGCGATCTGGCGGAGAGCAAAAGGCAAAGAACGAAATGCGTTGTTGTGGGGCGATGAGGTACGGTGAGGCCCCTCTCGCGACCTCTGGCACCGAATGCCCGCTGACGGTCGCCCCCCCAAGATCGAATATCTGGTCGTGTCCTACGACGACGACAAGCGCGAGGTGAAGCTGTCGCTGCGGCAGGCAGACATCCTCGAAGCGCTCGCCAGCGACGGAGAGCTGCTCAAACAGGGCGGTGGCGTCCCTGACCTGGCTCTCGGTCACAAGAAGAATGCGGGCAAGACCGCACCCACGTTCCACCCGGAGTTCGGCCGCTTCATGCTCGAGGCGACGCCGGGTAGACCTTGGGGTATCGGCTTCAAGGACCTTCTGGACGTAGAGCAAGACATGAAGTGGCGGCGCGAGATCGCCAAGGAGCACATGTACGCGTGCGAATACCCTATTACCTTGACCACCTTCCCTTTGCTGGGGGACCGGAAGTCGATCACCCCATTCTTCCCACCTTCCGGGCCGAAACTTCGCTCGCAGTTCGTTCCGGATGAGATCGCTAACCCGCATATCCGTTTCCCGACCTTAGCCGCCAACATCCGGGCGAGACGAGGGCGCAAGGTGGAGCTCAACGTACCGGTGTATCATGACGAGAAGACGACCTGGCCGTTCAAGGATCCCACCGTCGATTATGCCATGCACAACTGGCCCGAAGACGACGACGTCCGGAACGGCGCGGCGAAGGAGAACTGCATCTACATGGACGCGATGGCGTTCGGGATGGGCAGCTGCTGTCTTCAAACCACCTTTCAGGCGAAAAACATCGAAGAGGGTCGGAAGATGTACGACCAGTTGTCGCCGCTCGGGCCGATCTTACTCGCGCTCACCGCCGCCACGCCGATCTACAAGGGCTTCTTGGCCGACACCGACGTGCGATGGAATCAGATCAGTCGGGCCGTGGACGACCGGACGCCGGAAGAACTGGGCGAGAAGCCGCTCACGCATGACCGCTGGCGGATCCCCAAATCACGCTACGCCAGCAACAGCACATACATCTCGCAGGACCCGCGCTTACGACCGGAATACCTGGATCCGGACCTCGTGGTGGATGAGAAGCTGAAGGCTCGTCTGGTCGAAGGCGGCATGGACGACGTGCTGGCGACGCATTTCGCGCATCTGTTCATCCGAGATCCGATCGTCGTGTTCGCCGAAGACCTGAAGGAGCTCGATCTCGACAAATCCGACCATTTCGAGAACTTGCAGAGCACGAACTGGCAACACATGCGCTTCAAACCGCCCCCGCCCGGCAACGACACCGGCTGGCGGGTGGAGGTGCGGCCGATGGAGATCCAAATCACCGACTTCGAAAACGCCGCCTTTTCCGTCTTCGTCGTGCTCATCACGCGTGCCATCCTGAGCTTCGACCTCAATTTCTACCTACCGATCCCGAGAACCACGGAGAACATGGAGACCGCACACAGGCGGGACGCCGTGCTGAACGACCGGTTCTACTTCCGGAAAGACCCCCTTCCGAAGAAACACGCCAGACTGAACGGCGCATCGTCGAACCCACCCTCGGGCGCCAGCACCCCACAACCCAGCCGACCCGCCTCCCCCTCGGGTCCTGTCGAAGACGAATACGAGCTCATGACCGTCGACGAAATCATCAACGGCAAAGCCGACAACGACGATGATGACGGCAGTGGGTTCCCCGGCCTCATGCCCCTCGTGGAATCCTACCTCGACACCGTCAACGTCGACGTCGAGACCCGCTGCGAGCTCGCGCGGTACCTGGCGCTCGTCAAGGGCCGCGCGGACGGCAGTCTCTGGACCGCGGCCCGGTGGATCCGGGGCTATGTGCGGGCGCACGGGGAGTATGGGTTCGACAGCGCGGTCACGGAGGGCATGGCGTATGATTTGGTGAAGGCGGTCGAGCGGATCACGGTGCATGAAGGGCGGGATGGGTTCGCGACGGAGATGTTGGGGAAGGCGAGGGCCGAGTCGTAGAAGTACATACGTGTGTAGTCGAGCCGCAAAAAGGATTTTCTAGAAGGTCTGAGGAAAGTTCGGCTGCTTGGGACGGATGCCGATCATGTGACTTGTCGCTACCTGTTCCGCGTGTTATGGACATGGGGTCTGAGCTATTATAATCGACGCACCACACCACCACCACCACCACCAATACATCCATCCACGCACAACGATTTCCGAGGCACACGAACACCGCGCGGGTCACGCGGAACAGCTGGGATGGGCGCGTGATGAGACTGGCTTTCTTATTTAAGTAACATCCATCATCCCATCAATCGTCTCTTGCGTCACGCCCATCTCGAGCGGTATATTTCACGAACCATGGTAGGTCGACATCCGGTATAGCTCTTCCCCCACTCCCTTCGAGGCCCCGCCTCGTCTGCCGCTCGGCACGGCCTGCCGGTGTGAGGTGTGATGTGAGATGCGGGTTAGAAGGTGACGGCAGCGGAGAAACGAATCGACTTCATTGATGAACGATTTGTTGCACGGGGCGAGCGGCGGGGAAGAGGGGAGGGTGCGTATATCCGCCAGGAGAGCACATATGTGTCCATGATGACCACGACGACAACAGCGGGAGGCTGAGGCGGTGCAGTGTCTGCATGTGGTCGAGAAGTCAGGCGATCTCTGGTTCGGGGTTTGGGTGGCAGTTTGGGATGGGGTTTCCGTTTGCGAGGCTAGATATTGTCGGTACGAGGTAAGAAGGTCAGGTGCACTTTTGTTCGAGGAAAATGGAGAGGTGCACCGGATCAGTCTTGATGGGGCTTGTATGTCCGCGGGTGATTGCGTGTGGATGAAGGTGCGTCTATCTTTTTTGATGAACGGTGTTGCGTAGAGAGGTTTAGGGGCACTTTTCTTCTTCGCCAGCTCAGGTGATGGTATAGATGAGACCGGCTCGCTCCACAGAGGGATGTACATTGAGGATGGTGATGAGGGAGTGGTTTGTCCAGAACGATCTCTCTCTTGTGTTCGCAGGATGGGGGTGCCACGGGATGCAACGTAGTTCGTCTCTGAACCGGCTTATTGAGCCTTGTGATATTGGTGTTCGGTTGGTACAGTATAGGCAGCTACTGCGATGCCTTTCCGCTCCTGCGTTCGCTCTTTCTCCCAGCTTTCCGGATTCACACATAAGGCCGCCACCTTTTCCCCGTGGAGAATTAATGCCCCGTCGTCACCTTTTGGCAATTCTTATCTGTGAAATATCGTCGTCGACATCCTCTGAAGCCTTTGGTAGGAAGCTGAAAGAGGAGCGAGCACCGTAATCTCAGGTGTGGAATATCAGCATTGCACACGACTGTTGCCAGCTTCTGGGTTGACAGACTTTCTGGCCTTCTGACGAGTTAGCAAAGAGGTTGTAAGCAAGCAGACGCGGCAGCAATGGCACAACAGGTACGTTTCAGCAACCAGCTTTCACGCATCCACGCAACTCACAGCCGTTACAGGAAGTCAAATGGGCCCTGCCCTTCGGCGCCGAAAGCCAGGAGACTGCAACCGGTCCCAACATGCAGTCTCCAGAGCAAGGAGGCTCATTGATGAGAAAATCCAGCCAAGCGGTCCGACGCCTTTCCAACGCTTTCTCTCATCTGACTCACAGCAAGAGTCACGACAGTGCCGAAGGTGAGGGCTCAGACCCAACGACCGCGCGACGGAAGTCTTCGACCCGTCAGCCTTGCGGTCACATCACGGACGCCAAAACCGAACCCGGCGAGCTCAAAACCGAATACGGCGAGCTCGGCCGCCGCTCGTCCTGCGTTCCGGACCCGAGACCCTCCAGTCGGCGGAAGGGCGGTTCGCGTGTCGTCGCGGGACCCAGTGAGCGCAAGCGAAAGTCCGGCAAATCGCGTCCGTCCAAGGCCGTGACCGCGACCGCTGCTGCTGGTCGGAGCGAGGAGATCGACTGGCAATCCCGGCGTAAGAATTCTTCAAATCGGCATACACTATACGGGTATAGCCAGATGGCAACTGCCAGCGGTGGTTCGACAGGCGAGCCATTTGACAAAGAGGCCCTCAAGAGGGTCGGCAAGCTACCGGAGGTTCGCACGTTCCGGCAACCGATTCCGTTCCCGGTGACGTCGGCCATTCGATCCCAGTGATGGCGAGACGGGCGGTGGAGGGAAAGGAGACGTGCCATGAAGGAGTTCGCTTGGTGGGTTCATTCGGGGGTGATTTGCTCTGGGGTTTGGGCGATGAGTGAGTGTTGTGGGTTGCACGCAATACATACTACCTTTTTGAAGTGTCGTTATAGTGCATTCGATCGCTTTTGTACGCGGATACGTTGTTATCATGGTCGTCCCTGAACCGATCAGCAGTCCTGTCACCATCTTGGACACGTCGCTTGATGCCCCTATTTCGCACAGTCGGGTCGAATGTTGGAGGAACGCTCCATACAAACTTCGGCGGTGTCTCCTGCTGTGCAGCGCCAAGTGTGATTGCGATAGTTGACAGGACCTCGTCGAGCACAACGTACAGACGTTCGTGGACGAGCGGTGTTCTCGCATCGCATCACCGCGAGGTCACGAGACGAGCTTGCTTTTGAACGAGCGATCTCACGAACCCAGCAGCATATGGTCCGACAGCTCGTTTGGTGGTCGATCCTCCCGCTGCGAGACATATTGACTGCGTACGGTTGGCGGGTGGTCGTATTCCTCCGAGGTCTTTCTCGACAGACCGTTGGGGAATCCGTGACCTGTTGATATTTGCCGCAGGCGGCTCAAAGGTGCGATCTGTTGAAGTACGGTGAGAATGATGTGGTCGCAGTCCACTAGCAACGTAGATATTGAACACATGTGATGTGGTGATACAACATGTATACTGGAGATGGCGGTTGCAGAGGCGCACGTGACATGTCGTGTATCTACGAGAACACCGGGGTGACCGTGTCAGGTCCATATGCACAATACAACCAAGCCGTAACCCCTGCGAGGAGGAGGCAGGCGACCTTGTAGTCTCATTTGTGGCTTGGACATACTTTCATTCATTCCACCAGCAGTAGACCCCTCGCAGCATATCCGTTTGGCACATATTCGCACGTAAGCATGTCGCATACGAACACACGATTGGGGGGTCAAGGTACGAGTGATCGCCCAGATGTCCTACGCTCGAGCTAACGGTCTTACCAGCCTTCAACCATGGCCCATCCTCGTCCGCCGAGCAGGAATACGACCGCTTACGCGACCTGGCGCGCAAAGAGCAAGGCCAGCACCAGCATTGTGCCGCAAAGGCCAGCCAAGCGTACAACTCGGGCGACGGGGCGGAAGCGCATCGCATGAGCGAGGAGAGCAAGAAACATGCCGCCCAAGCCGACGCCTACAACAAGCAGGCTTCCGAGTACATCTTCCGCGAGAACAATGCCGTGGGCAAGGTCAACAGCGACACCATAGACCTGCACGGCCAGTACGTGGAGGAGGCGGAGGAGATCCTCGAGCAAAGGATCAGATACGCGCAGCAAACCGGACAAACTCACCTGCACGTCATCGTGGGCAAGGGCAACCACAGCCCGGGACACATCCAGAAGATCAAGCCGCGGGTGGAGCAGGTCTGCCGCGAGCTGGGTTTGCAGTACAACACGGAACACAACGAGGGTCGAATGTACATTCAATTGCAGCCGGGTGCTCAAGGCCAAGGGCCTCCGCAGATGCCGGCTTACGACTACCAGCAACATCATCAACCCCAGCTTGAAAACTATGGTCAGCCGCATTATCAAACTGCGTATCCCATGGGCGGTGCGCCGACGTACAGTTACGCGCAGGCCGCTGGGCAAGGCTATCCGGGTGCACAGCAACAACCGATGCAGTATGGCGGTCAAGCGCAGAACGGGGATCCCGGCCGTCCGCAGCGGCAAATGGACACGCAAGAGCAACAGCAGCAAGATCAAGGTGTCAGATGTTGTGGCATCAAAATGTGTGTGGTCATGTGAAGACTTTGCGCTTGAGAGTGGCTTGGATCTCTTGCGACTTCTCTGTTTGTTTTGATGAGCTTCGCTTGATACCCATTGTAATCTGCTGTTTGCGGAATTGGAGGCGATGCTTCGAGATACTGATCGATGCTAGGCAATCTTGTATAGACGGATAGCAAACTGGACATCTAGTACAAGTTGGGCAGATTCAACGCTTTCCTGTTCATTCCGTTGTGAACGCTTACAGCAGGTACCTCCAGCGAAGCGGAGGCCTCGAGAAAGCAGTCATGCGAACGCAACGAAAGAGCGTATGTTGAAGCGTAGAAGGAGTGGCGAGGACGAGAGCAGCAGGTACGATACCAGGCGATCGACGAGGCAGGAGGTATGGCAGTAGTCAGGCCAACGCCAACAACGACAACTGCGAGAGCAGAGCATTATATCAAACACGGTCATTAGGTCACCCAACATCTTCCAGAACCAGGCTATCCTTACTGCACATATTTATGGGAAATGGCTGTTGGGGCGAGACACTCTTTACTGCACGGATTCGGCCTCTTCGCAGAGAGCCCGATCGACGAAGGCGCGCTTGTCCTATCCGAAGCAGCGGTCCTCGAACGCAATGCCGAACTGGTCGACTATGACGGGCGGCCGAAGCAACCGACCTTCGACAATTTCTTCCGCAGCATCAAACAGCTCGACACGAGCAGTCTGACGGGCATCCTCGTCCTCGACACCATAAACATGAGCAGCCCGTGTCCGGGATTCGGCGGCAGTCTTGCCGTACTGGAAGCCGGACTCAAGAAGCATCTTTACGCCGGAAGTCGGACAGCCCAGAGGCTCGCGTCCACGTTCAACCGGTACTGCTTCCACTTTGCCGGCGAAACGAGCGGGAACCCGTCGGTGTATAAGCTTTTCCACAATTTCAGCTTTGTCAACCACTCGTGTGACCCCAACGCCGAGGCGCACTGGGATGATAAGGAGAAGCGACTGGCCCTGCGAGCCGTCAAGCCGATTGCTGCGGATGAAGAAATCACCATCGCGTACAAGGAGCCGTTCAACGACCGTGCCCAACGGTGGAAGGCTCTGGGCTTCGAGTGCAGGTGTCATGGCTGCAGCGCGACAAAAGCAGTCTTCAAGCGTGACGATCAACGGCGAAGGCAGTTGAGTAGTCACCTCCGCACCCTTCGGGCCTTCCGAGCGAGATATACCCCATCCAAGTACGAGCATGACGCCTTCGAAGTAACGCCAGACACGGAAAGGATATTCGCGAGCGATCCAGGTCGGACAGAGCTCCGGACGGCGGCGGACGCTGCATCTCAACTGCGAGCGATCGCTACTGACATGGAGCTCGCCCACGGCAGTCTCGGGATCGCCGAGGAAGTCCTACGGATCGAGGCTTTGGTGCTGGACATGAGGGACGAGACCCGGACGGACGACAGCACCCGCCGAGCGGCGTTCGCCTGCGCCGACGACATGTGGCATCTGATGCGATTCTGGGGCCCCGAGCATCCGAGGACGGTCCAGACGGGTGAGGTGATGGAACGCTTGAGGATCGAAGAAGATGGACGGATTGCATTGAGTGCTATGCTGAGTGCCGGAGAAGAGGCTTTGGCCGAGGTGTGAGTCGCTCGTCGGAAAGTGGACGTCTTACTGTATGGGCCGCAATCGCGGATCTCCTTCTCATTCGCACGCTTCAGTCTATCACTTTCGTTCATAGTATTTGGGTCGAAATGGTCTTGCGGCTTGGAGTTCAGAGTCATGTATGCCCGGTCCAGTTGATATGAAGAGTTACTCTGCTACCAGCGACAAGGGTGAAGGATTCAGCGAGGTGACTGATAGCGACGAGTGCAGGAAAGGTCACGCAGAGTCTTCTAGGTGTCTAGCGATGCTAGATTCCGAATCTCCCGCTCAGCCAGCGGAAGTGTGCAGTCGTTCTGAGACAAACATGCCTTGGTGCCTGTGACAAGACGGTGTAGAAGAAAGCCCTAGGGATGCCTTCACAATACGCTTGGTGTTGGATCACCCCGGCGCAGGAGGAAGTGATGTCGTCTTGGAATCAAGTTTGGTTGCCTTAGGCAAACGCGCACACACACACACACTTCACCTCGTCTTCAATTGCATACATACTCTCTTTACTTTCTTTCGCTCGTAAGATGCTACATCGTTTTGACCTACAATCGTTTGAGTCCTTCATCGGCGTGACACATACCAATCCAAGCTCACTATACATCGAAGATACCAGAATCCTCCCTCACAGCTCATCCCTCTTCCTCATAGACGACGCCCCCCTCGGCCTCAACCTGTAAGCCATGACACCATGCTTGGGCACCATAACCGACCACGTCGACGCACCTCCGGCCTGCCACACGCCAACGTGCTGACCCATCAAAAGCGTATCGTTCTTCGCGATACCATCCGCATAGCTCTGCGCGGTAGCATTGTACAAATAACTCGTCGCATTCATCGCGCCGACCGTAGTATTGCTGTTGAGGATCGCATTGGCCGTGGCATTGGGCATCCTGTTCTGCCACAAATCGTAGACGTCCCACGAGCTCTTGGCCTGGGTGGAGATGGCGCCACCATTATCGAGGAAGACGTCCGCGAGCGTGGCGTTCATGTACATGTCCTGGTTCGCGGCGTTCAGGAGGATCATGACGTAGTCGCCTTGGGACAGACTGCCGGCCCACATCTGGATCTCGCCGCCGCCGTTCGCGTCCGACGGCGAGACGTAGTACCTCCAGCGACGCTGCGCGGAGGCACCGGCGGGATCTTGCGAGAGGGCAAGGATGGCCGGGTTCGTGTAGATGGTGTATGCGTTGGCATCGAGACTGCGGATGTCGGTGCCCATGATCAGGGGAGATTTGAGGGCGGCCCACATGGTCATGTGGAGCTTGTACTCGTCGTCGGTCATGCCGCCCTGTGGTGATTGTCAGTATGATCCATTTTTCAGTGTGGGTGTGATGCACGTACGTTGCCGACCTCCAGCATGTCAAGGTCGTTCCATCCGCCTGGCTGAGACCGGTGAATGAACCACACCACTTTGTTGATGATGTTCATTACGCTGCAGTGATACCCAGCGAAAGCACAATCGATACCCTGCTCCTCCGAACACGGACATCGCACGTCCGGGCGGTCGAAGCTGTCATAGATGTCGCCAGTGGCGCGCCAGCTGTTGGCGATCAGGTAGGCCCAGTCCCACGGGTGATCTTGACCCCAATTACACATGCCGTACACAATCTGGCGACCGGTCTCGTTCAGGGCCTGAGACATCCTGTTGTAGCGGGTGAAGGAGATGTTCGCCGTGCCGGACTCGCCCTCGTTGAAGCAATTGTCATATTTCAGGTAGTCAACTCCCCAGCCCGCGAACGTCTGAGCGTCGAGTTGCTCGTAGCCATAACTGCCCGCGTACTGGGCACACGTGTATCTTCCGGCGTCGCTGTACATGCCGAACCCCAGGCCAAGGGCGTGGATGGCGTCAGCCACGTGAGCCATGCCGTTCGGGAACTTGGTGAAGTCGGGCCGGAGGGTGCCGTTGTCGTAGCGGCCGTCACTCCAGCAGTCGTCCAGAAGGACGTAGTAGTAACCTACGTCACGGAGGCCGAGCTCGGCCATGCGCCGGGCGGTTCCCAAGAGCAGATCTTCGGACACGTCGCATCCAAAGGCGTTCCAGTTGTCCCATCCCATTTGAGGAGTCACAGCAACAGCGTTGTGCATAAGGACTGCGGCCGCCCTGCTGGCCAGCAACGCCGTTGCCGCCGTCACAGCCTTAGTGAACATCTTGACTTTCTTCCACCTGTGGTGAGAAAGGTTTCTGATGCGATTGGCAGAGAGAGGGGAAAAGAAGAGAGGAGAAGAGAGGATCAGACGACAGGGTGGTGAGAAAACTCCAGGCACTGCGGTGCTTCCCTACCTCTTATGTTCCCCTCATCTTCGGTGTGGACCTGCATGTCAGTGTGGGGTACGCACTGCCGCTGACTGCTGTGGAAACCCACAAGTCCAACATGCACCAATCGGCCCAAGAGATGGAAGTGTCATTGGAATACAATCGACAGCTGCGACGGTGCCGAGAAGAATTTCTTCCGTAGCGCACAAAAATGTGTCTTCACTTGAATCCCCAAAACCGATCGCGATTGATTAGGTGACGTCCGAGGACCCCGCGCAAACTCCACCTTCTTGGCAACGCCGGAACGTGGGGTAGAACGGAAATACGTACATGTAGGTACGCCTCTTCTTGCAGCAAACAGACGGTGTTGCCCCATTACTTTGGAGGTGAAGACCAATAATGGTGCGGAGAAGACGTATTGACGGTCGCCCGTTCGAAAAGCCCCCGAACAGTGAATCCGGAACCATGTAAAACCTGTACAGCCTGTACATCCAGCTCACGTTCTCGAGATCCGAGCTACATTGTGGGCCATGCTACATGGCATCAGTATTGTCCAAAACCACTCCGACAAGGCGGATCGAGGACTCTCCACCGCCCCCGGACATTTCGGTCTGCCCCAAGCGTTGTCCTCCACCCTTCCATGAATGCGTAACACTTTCAAGCGCAGCGCGACTTGACCTCCGAAAAGCGAATTCGCTCATGGGAGGCAGGGCTAGATCCGCTCGAAAGCGGTTTGCTCCCGCAGATGGGTCGCAAAATCCGTGAGGTCTCGCGGGGCCGTGTTTGGCCATTCTGATCATGTCCGTGACGGGCGGAGGTTTGTGGGTATATCATCTCGTGTGCACGACAATCTCCCCCCCCTCACCCACTACTGAACATATGCTTGAACTTCTCAATCTTCGTCGAGATGTACTTCTCCACCTCGGGACCCTGCACGCCCTCTTTGCCTCCCGTCTTCCACGCGAGTGGGATCATGGGCACCCTCTCCACCACCCGGATCTCCCGATTCGGGCCCTCGACCGCTCGGACCTTTTCCGGGTTGTTGGTGAGCAGTTTGATCCCTCTGTCACCTCCGAGCCCGAGATCGAGGAGCATGGCCGTGGCCAAGCCGTACGAGCGCGCGTCACCGGGATGCCGGAGGAGTAGATTCGCTTCCATCGTGTCGTGACCGAGATCCTGCAGGTTGTAGGCTTTGAGTTTCGACAGCAGACCGATCCCTCGTCCTTCCTGTCGCAGATAGAGAATCACGCCGCCGCACGAGGGGAGTCTGTCGTCGTCGTGCGCTGCGTGCTCTGACACCTCGCTTCCCGGCGTCGAAGCGGGTGTGGGAGCGGGGAGGGACATCAACCGAGCCGCCTCGTCGAGTTGTTCGCCGCAATCGCAGCGCGCAGACCACACCGTCTCGCCTGTATAACACTCCGAATGTATTCTGACCAACGGCGGGCCGAGGCCAGGGTGGTAACACGAGTCTGCTTCGGATCCCACCGAGCTCTCGGAGGACTGCGAGGGTGAGGGCGGGGATTGCGCCGGTCCGTTCAAGTGAGTCAGATAGCTCGCGGATGGCCGCGACGACACGCCCGCGTCCTTTCTGATCTGGTCGAGTCTGCTGCTCGTTCTCCCAGGATATAGCGTCCCGACGTACGCGCCTCGAATCATGCGATCTCTCTCCGTCTCACCCGGCCTCGGCGCGTCCAGACTCCGACTTCTGATGTGCGGCCCGAAGACGATAGCAAGGTGCTCCTTGTTGTCTGCACTGTTGTGGTACAGATGCAGGAACATCTCCTGGCCGGTTGTGGTCGGTATGCGGGCCCTGACCTCGCAGGTGACCTCGGGGAGCTCCTGCAGAAGCGTCGGTTTGTCCGCATTCTCCCCTTCTTGAGTTGGTGATGCGACGGGAATGCTCCTCGGTTGCCGGTCGTATCGTTGTCCTCCATCTTGGAAGGGCGTGTCCGGCGGCGTGATGGCGGGACTGACGAGTGGCGGGGGTGCATGCGCCGGTGACTCTTCATGGAGCCTAAGCTCGGAGACCGATCGGTCGCGGTAGTGAGGGCGAGGGGAGGCTATGGGTGCGAACGCCGGCGAGGCGTGGGCCGGGAAGTCCGGCATGGTGTATATCTTGATGGTGTGTCTCTGTGCACGCCAGAGACAGTGTATAGCCGTAAAGGCCGCAGGTAAGTGATGTTGGTACAGTCGCCAGCTAGGTCAACAGCATGTGAAGGGTTAGGGATGTTGCAGTAAACTTTAACGATGAATTCGAGGAATGACATGGCCAATTGCGACATCACGTTAGAGCCTTAGAGGTGCACACCACATGGAGGCCGAGGTCGGTGGCAGCACGCCGTCAACTTATCAAGGGTCTTCTGACTTCACTTCACCCAAAACATTCCCGGGTTCCTCGAATGCGTATTTGCAACCTAAAATGGAGTTTCGTGACTACACGGATGTAGTGGCGTATACCAAGCTACCGTAAGAGTCCGTCTGGACCTCGCTCAATCCCGCGCCGATCGGACTGTACCAATGCCTGCCTATACCACCGCTTGAACTGAAATCTCTAACTACCAAACTCCGATCAAGCGCTCCCGCATCACTTGAGTCCTGGAAGGGGGCTCATCCGGTTCATGGACAATGCACACTTCGCCTGCGACAGCGTCCTTCCTTCTGCACTGGTCAGATTGCCCACCCCCGCGAGATGTCCGTTAGACGGGTTCCCGACTGCCATGCAGGACAGATACGTCCATCGCAAGAACTCAAGTGACTCATTTGGTGATGCTGTAGTGAGGTATGCCAGATGGGAACCCTCCGCTCTGCGACTCCCGCTCTGCGGATGTACGGTAATGTCTGTGGACGGTATCGATCGTTAGCAACTTCCTCCCAGAACGACGGAATGGTCGTCACTCGTGTTGGGTGTTCGAGGAAGCGCGCACAAAAACCTCTCATTCTAGAAGAATCTGGTGGGCAAATCTGCAAGGCGATCAGTTGGCATGAGAATGGATGTCTTCGTGGCGGCAACTTGCGTGAAGCCCGCTTTGCATTTTCTAACCCCCCAACACCTGAGATTGAACGTCACTTCATCTGTGACCGCATAAAGCGGAATCACTAACCTTCTGAATCACACACTCGCTCCTCCGTAGCACCATGACAGGCAAACCCAACAACAACAACAACATCACGGTCGCATCGCCGCGATGTCCTCGCTTCAGATTCCGGAGCTAGACTTCTCCCACTCTCCCACCTCTTTCGTCCCAGCAGTCGGAACCCGCACACCAAAGAAGCCGAAGGGTGCCTGGACGGACGCATCGCCTACACACGCATCGGAGTCGCCAACGCGTGCGGCTGTGACGGTCCGACAACCTACCAGCAATGTCAACACCCGCCTCGCTAGCGAGCCAACGCTGGACTTACAGGCGAAGGATCTTCGAGTGATTGTGTGCGAATCGCCACACCGACACGTCCACAAAACGCTAGTCAAGCGCGAACACTCACCTCCGTTGCACGAACAGGATGACGATACGCCAGTCAAGCGCCGACACTCGCTTCCATTGCAGAAACACATCGATAACACACCAGTCAAGCGCGGACGTTCGCCCGCGGTGCCGAAGAAGAGCGATGAGGCAGCAGTGCCGAAAGTGGAAGTTCGAGAGGCCGTAGCTATGCCCACATCTTTCAGGGTATGCACGTACACTCTGACTGAAGCCCACACCTACTGACAGTCCGTTTTAGTGCGACATCCACGCGTCCGATCACCGACCCTATTGGGCGATCGAATCCGACTGCAAGCGCCTCGTGGCCGAGGCCGGTGGTATGGTTCTCGACGACATGTTCCTGCATCCCGGTGGCTTTCTCTACGTGCTCCCTCCCGGAACGACCAATCCACTGAAAGATGGTATCGAGATCGCAGCGAAGGGTGCAATCGCTGTCTCTGCCTGGGAGATGTTCCCGAGACCGCGCTTCAACGGACTCAGGATGTCACCGGTCGGAGGCGCGGCGGAGTATCTCGACCAGAACATCGCTGCTATGATCCCGGCTGTTCGCCGCAGCGTTCAGCGTGGAAGAAGTAGCCACGAGATGAGGAAGAGGCTGGGTGGTTGGTTGAATGGACTGGTTCGAAATGAGGCAGTGGTATCACTTCCGTCGACTGTGGGCGACGACATGTTCCGCTGAGGTGGGAACGGATCTGACACTTGCAGGACTGTCTCGGAATCGGGCGGCCGGCGTTCGGTACCCATACGGACGGATCTATCTACGACCAGGAGATGCTGCATTTGAGTTAGCAGGGCCATCACACACAAGCATGTCAGTAGCAGTGGGACCTTAGCCTACCCAAGCATTATGCCCGCACCCGCAGCCATGGCGAGGAACTGCAGTGCGGTGCTTCTCAACTCCTTCATCTTGTCCGGTCCGGTCTCCAGCATTTCCGGCACTACACCTACCGTGCCCACATAGAGAAACGTGCCCGCGGTGAATGGGAGCAGCAGATCACCCCACGTCAGACTCGTGCCTAGCAGCCCGACGTTGCCTGCACCTTTGACGGCCTCAGCCGCAACAGCACCCGACCCACCGAGCTCCTGCACCGTGATGCCGATAATCGTGCCCAGCACCGCGCCAAGAGCAGTCACGAACTGCAAACCCATGGCGACTTTCTTGCTCATACCGCCTTGGATCAGCAACGCGAAGTCGCCAACCTCGTGCGGAATCTCGTGGCAGAACACGGCTAGCGTCGTTGTCGCACCAATTGTTGGGCTCGCGTAGAACGAACTACTCAGGGCTAGGCCGTCGGTGATGTTGTGGGTGAAGTCAGCAATGATGTTTAGGTACGCCGAGAGCTTGACGGACGGCTTGTCCTTGGGCTCGTGCGCAGCGGTAACAGTCGTGGCTTCTTTGGCATCCACTTTGCGGTTTCGCAGGGATGAGTCGTTGTTGGTCTCCGCCAGCGCCCGACCGGTAGCTGTTGACTTCTCGTCGACCGAAAGATGACCGTTGACTTGTTCGCGGCCGTGATCATGCGAGTGTCCCTCACCGCCTGTAGCGATGCGAAGACCTTTGTCCATGGCCACGAAGGTCACGAAGCCGACCATGATGGCCACCCCAAGAAGCAAGTTCTTGTTCGGTTCCACCAACACTGCTCTGACCTCGCCTTCGGGCACTTCACCGAGGAATATCTCCGGCAACAGATGGAACAGTGTGTCACCCAGGAGACCCCCCACGGCGAACGCGACCATGATGTTCAGACTGCTCGGATCGATATTGGTCGGGCATAGCGCTAATAGAAAGTTTGGCGGGCCAGAGATGTAGAGCGTGCCCATGAGGGCATTAAAGGCTGGATTGGTGAAGGGAAACAGGAGACGGAAGGATCGCTGCAGGAAGGACGGCTCGTGGTTGGAAGTGGACGAAATATACGCCGTGAGCTGCTGGACGATCGAACATTGCTACGACCGCCAGTCAGCTATGGAAAGGAATGATTAATCGACGTGGAGTTGAGAAACATACTTGCAAGTGCGCTTCTATCTCTTGTGTACTCAATGCTGCCACGTTCGCGTTGCTGGCCTTGGTCCCCGCGTCTTTGGCAAAAGCGAGGTAGACCAAGAATGTCAACGCGACCGTGATGGTCAAGACCAGGCTCCGTGATGGCATTGTGGTCAAGGGTTCGCTTTACGCCCAAGCAACTCACTTATCCCTTCATCCACCAGCATTACACATGTACACTTAGGAGGTGAAGTTCTTCGGCGCACCTTCTGCATCGAGCGGGTACTTGTCAAGCCCCATCATTTTAGCAACCGTCGGCTTACCTTCCTAACCTACAGTCTCGAATTGCTTGGAGTATTACTTTTCTTCACTGCACTCGACAGTCAAAATCGTAACATCTCTGTGTACGTTACCTGCCACAGACGCCGACTGCAACGATGGGTCGCGAATTGCAGAAGAAAAAGAATCGCTCCGGCATCCAGAAAGTGCGCCAGAAGCCAAAGTCGAAGAAGAGAATTTTACAGCATCCCATCATCGCCGCGAACTGGGATCAGACACAAACGCTCGAGCAGAACTACAAACGCCTTGGCTTGACGGCCAAACTGAACAAGCACACGAGTGGGGTGGAGAAGAAGGCACAAGATGTGCAGCGCATGCGGGAGCAGATGGAGGACGAGGCTGAGGGCCGGCCGAGGAAGGATGATGCGCTCGCCATTAATACTGCTCGAAATCGGAAGGAGAGACTGGATGTGCAGGAGGCAAAGATCGAGCGCGACCCGAAAACTGGCAGGATTCTGCGGGTGATCGAACCCGAGGGCGGGATGCGAAAAGCCAATCCGCTTAATGATCCTCTGAATGAGCTCGACACCGACGAAGAAGACGACGACGGTCGGAAAGAACTGTTCGATCAGCACGGCCATGTCGTTCCCGATGCTGGTGAGGGGGTCGAGGCAATGACGGATGTAGTGAAGAAGCTGGAGCAAGAGGCTAGCAAGCCGGTCGCGAAGCGGAAACAGCATCAGAGCGAGGGCGAGCGTGCGTTCGTTGTGGAGTTGGTGAAGAAATACGGCGACGACTTTGAGAAGATGGCGAGAGATACGGAGATCAATTACATGCAGCGCAGCCAGGGCGACCTGAAACGGAGGGTGAAGAAGTGGCGAGAGAGTGGCGGCACGATCGATTGAAGAGACTAAACGACAGTCATGACTAGTCTGATCTCCGTGGCCTTACATCGTCCGGAAAGTTCGCAAACTTTTTTGCACCACCTCCCGTCAGATCGCTGGCTCTTGTACCACCTGCCATGTCAACAGACAAAAACCGCCGCCCTCAATCAAAAACTCCAGCAAAGACTGGACGTCAGTAACTGGCTGTTGCCAACCCGGTCGCTGCCTCTTCACTATCCCAAGCAGAACAAGGCGCCCATCATCATCACCTACCTGCCCGATGTGCGCGTACCATCTTCGCGAATGCAGCGGATACGTGTCGAGGACGTCATGTGATTCGTGGGCGGACATCTCCTGGACGTGAGAAAGGTTAGAAGATTGGCAACTGCTTGGTTGGAGCTATATGCGTTCGGGGAGGATCAGGGCAGCTCAGTCTTCCAAGTTGCAGACCGCTTTGCTTAGGGTCATGTACGATCTCGACTGCGCAATGCACTCCTCATTCTATACTTTTTCGCGCTCCAGATTTGATCACCCGTGACCTGCCAATCTTTCTCGTAGTCCATCATGGCCGGCGCCGAAAGCGCTGGATAGACCTCCATTCACGCCAATCCTATCAGCCCGGCGATAGTATGTAGGTAGGTTGCATGACTGTGACACCGCTACTATTTGTACCAAGTTTGAAGTCTTACAAGGTTGAGATCTGGGACGCTCTGCGCGTGGGGGACAGCGATGAATAATTAAGAGGGCGAGAACAACCTGGTCTCTAATGCTTTGCCAATCATCACTGCAGTAGCCACTGCAGTAGCGAGCGAAAACGTACAATTGTCATGAGAAATGAAACTCTGTAGACTCCGCCTGCGCCCAGAACCGTCCATACCTTCCATTCTGTGCTGTCATCACGCTCATCAACAACTAATACAAAACTAGATAGATACACCAGAAGTACAATCTGACCTCACGATCCCTCTCTTCCCCTGCCACAGGAAACATCTCAGTGCTGACTCCACTCGATCGTATTGAGATCGACGCCCTCCTGCACCAACTCCCACAACGGACTCAGCTCCCGCAAAAACGTAACGCGCTCGCGCACGGCCTTGAGCACGTAATCGATCTCGTCGTCCGTCGTGAAGCGGCCGATGCCAAAGCGGATGGACGAGTGCGCGCTCTCGTCGGAATTGCCGAGGGCGCGGAGCACGTAGCTGGGTTCGAGCGAGGCGGAGGTGCAGGCGGAGCCGGAGGAGAGCGCGATGTCCTTGAGGGCCATGAGCAGGGATTCGCCTTCGACGTAGGCGAAGGAGACGTTGACGCAGCCCGGGTAGTGTCGGTCTGGGTCGCCGTTCAGGGAGGTGTGTTCCATGGCCAGGAGGCCTTCGCTCAGCTTCTTCGAGGCGGCGGAGATGCGTTTGGTGTCGTACTGGAGAAGCTGTCAGCTGATGTGTCTTGCGATGTAGTGCGAAGCAAGAAGGGTAGATCGATGTGCAATGTCAGACAATGTGCTGCGCTCAGCAAGCCAAAATGCGCCGGTCAAGGCGCCAACTCAGAAAGCCATGCATGTATAAAGCGTATAATCATTCGAGGATCGTGATGGGAAACAGAGAGTCGAGCTTACCTCCATCTCCTCCTTGCACAACCGCGCCGCCTCACCAAACCCGATGATAAGCGGCGGCGCCAGCGTGCCCGACCTCAACCCTCTCTCCTGTCCACCACCAGAGATGATCGGGTCGATCCTCACTCGTGGCCGTCTCCGCACGTAACAAGCTCCCATACCCTTGGGCCCGTAGATCTTGTGAGCGGATATCGACATGAGATCCACGTTCATCTTGTTGACATCGAGGGGGATCTTGCCGACGGCTTGCGCGCCGTCGGTGTGGAAGAAGACCTTCTTACTCCTACACAGCCGACCGATCTCTTCCATCGGCTGCACGACGCCGATCTCATTGTTCACCGTCATGATCGAGACCAAGCAGGTCTCGGGTCTGATCGCCTTCTCCAGATCCTCCATGTTGATCAACCCGTTGTTCTGAACCGGCAAGTACGTGACCTCGAACCCTTCATCTTGCAAATGTCGGCAGCTGTCAAGCACACACTTGTGCTCCGTCTGGCAGGTGATGATGTGATTCTTCTTGCCACTCCGCTTAAAGAACCGCGCCACGCCCTTGATGCTCATATTGTTAGACTCCGTCGCGCCACTGGTGAAGATGATCTCCTTGGGATCCGCGCCGATCAAATCAGCAATGTGCTTCCGCGCCTGCTCGACCGCCGTGTCCGTCTCCCACCCGTAGGCATGTGTACGCGAGTGCGGGTTCCCATACAAGCCCGTCAGAAACGGCAGCATGGCGTCCAGCACACGAGGGTCAGTAGGCGTCGTCGCCTGCATGTCGAGGTATATCGGTCTCGTGCCCTCGTCCATGACGGTCGCTTGCTTCAAGATGCCCGCGGCGGGGCTCATCATGGCATCCGCCGACATGCCCGTCGTCGGCATCTCCGCGTCCTTCGGCTTCACGCCCGTCTGGGCCATGAAAGCCTTCTGGTCTTCCCGCATCGTGCTCTCGACGTTGACGGTGGCGTTCTTCGGGCTGGACCCGGAGACGTAGCTCCTCCGGCCTCGCGCCACGATGCATGGGCGCGGGACTTGGGCGGTGAAGGATGTGGCGCTGGTCGACAGCCGTCTGCTACATTGGCGCAACGCTTGCCGAGCGGCAGTAGGTGCGAGATGTGACATTGTTCGTGGTCGATGCGGGAGGGGGGGAAAATTGGGAGATGGTGATGTTGGAAGGCAAAACGTCCAAAGTGGAGGCGATGAGATTGATAAGATCGTGTGCACGTGATGCTGTCATGACGAGCAGGGGTACAGCACTGGAGTATCCGCCAGATCACGTGTTGTACCCACAACTTTCAAGAACGAGGTCAACACGCCTGAATTCACAGCACACCCATCTAGCATCAGCCTGTTGAATGCATTCGCTATGCTTTATCCCAGACAAAAAAAACGCCCCCGTAGGATATCCAACCACACCCCTCGCCGCCTCAGGATGCGTATATACATTCCGCCTCAAGACTCATTCAACTCAACCCCGATTTTCTCGTTACCGTCATCCATACTGCCGTTCGCCCATCTATCTCAGAACCCTCAAGGCGTATGACAATTCTCTCTCGCTCAATCAATCACTTGTTGTCCCCCAGGATATCCGAACCCGTACTGGGTGCCAAACTGCCCTCGATCCTGCGCTTCGCGTCCTGCTTCTCCGCCTGCGTCGGGTTCGCCTTCTGCATATCGGGCGTGTACGGGCTCTGGTTGGGCGAGTGGCCGATCGACATGCCCACTCGGACCTAGCGATCTCTGTTAATAATTGACCCTCGATTCGCTGATGGAAAGAGAGTACTCGCCAACGTTTCAAGCGCGCCGTTACTGTTGTCAACCAAATCCTCGTCAAACTTCATCACGCCAGGTTCGAACAGCAACAAGATCGTGCTGCCGCCGAACTTGAAGTAACCCAGCTCCTCCGCCCGCTTCACCTTCTCGCCCTTCTCCCGCGTGATGACGGTCGAGCCGACCATCATGGCGCCCACGCAAATGACCATCACCCTGCCATGGCAGACCGAGTCGATAGGCACACAGACACGGATGTTGTCGCCGTAGACGTCCAGCGCGGACCGGATGGCCATGGGGTTGACGGTGTAGTACTCGCCGTCGATCAGCTTCGGTTCGCCCATGATGCCGTCCACGGGGATGTGGAATCGATGGTAATCCTGAGGCGCCAGGCGAGCGATCGCAAGCGCGCCGTTCTTGTATCGCTTGGCGTCTTGCGGGTAAGCTTCGCCGAGAAGGCGTTCGACGCTGAACTCTCTGCCCTTGACCCAGATGCGCTGCGCGTCGTCGAGCTTGTTGAAAACGACGGAACGGCAGTCGGCGGGGCTGACGATGATATGTGGATTGTCCGGGGCGGAGCAAGGTCGTGCGTCGGACTTCAGTTTACGGTAGAAGAACTCGTTGAAGTTCTTGAATTGGCTGATTGGGAGTAAGACTTCGTTCATGTCCAGTTGATGGAAGTTGATGAAGCCTGGGATCTGTGCAGCGGAAGCGGGATCGTCGTATTTGCGGCCTTGTTTGAAGGACAAGGAGCGGAGGAGTTTCCTGGCTGTAAGGTGTCTCGTCAGCCGTGATCGTTCCACACTTAGATAAATCAATCAATGAACGCCGAGAACAATTGATGAGCTGGACATGGCAGAGAGCGTATTGCATGGCTTCCGCTCCGTTGCAACCTGAGGGAAAGGTTTAATTCAGCGGCTGGACAGGGGTCTGGCATACCCTTCTTCTTCTCCATCTCCCTGCTCTTGAGACCCTTGTACAGCAGACGGATGCCAAGCCGCACATAGATACTCATCCGTTCCTCGTTGATCATGCCCGTGATGCGATCTTGGACGAGAATGTTGGCGCTATTGGCTCCAAGTCGATAGCCACCGTAGGAAACCTATCGAACACGTAATCAGCCTTGCGTGACAACACCACCGTCGACAAATCGTGAATCCGCGAACCTTCGAGATGACCTTGCTATACCATTTCCTCTGCGCCTGACTGCTGGACACAAACCCTCCCATGACGAGATTGTTGACCGCGCGCCAGTCGCTGCTGGCGCAGGTCGCGATGTGCGTGATGATGTCACTGTCCGTCGTACGCTTGCCCCTCGTGAGTCGCGGCAGGTGACAGATGGGACATTCGTGGATCTCCACCACATGCTCCTCCTTCGCTTCCGGGTCTTCGTTCAGGTCGTATCCATGATCCGTGTCCCCTAAGGCGAGGTCATCCATGGGCAATGTATCCCCACGCTCGCCGGCTTCCGAGAGGTCGGACACTTCGAGCGCCGGTATCGAAGCGGTGCTGTGCTGCATGTTCGACGGGACTTTGTCTGCGCCGCCGAGGTACGGCGTGTTCCTGCCAGAACTGCCTTCGGACGAGCTGTTCTTGATGACGCCAACCCCAGCGGTCGAGGTGCGCGGATCCTTGTTCGCATCCAAGTATCGGCTGAACCTGTTCTTATGCGTATCCCGACTGATTTCCAGTTGGTGTTCCAAACATATCACAGCCTGGTCCATCGTGAGGTACTCATCGCCGCCGTTCTGATCCTGCCATCGTTTGAAGAACTGGTCAATGGTGCTGTTGTGCAATGTGCTGCCGAGAGTGTCCAGCATGGTGACCAGCTCCACCTTGTCAATCTTACCGCTCTCATCGGCGTCGTACTGGCGAAGCATGACCCTCCAGAACTGTTGCCGGAGAGCATCGTAAGGAAGGTACTTTGCCCGGATGTAGAGCACAGGATTGTGCTTCTCCTCCCAGCGTGATTTGTTCTTCAGCTCGAGTGGGATTTCGTAGCAGTACAATCCGGCCTCATCGCTTCCACTAGAAGGCATGTCCGAAGAGTCCTGAGCCGACGCCGTAGTCACATAACTGGGTGCGCTTGTTGGCGCCGGGCGCGACTGTTCGGTGACGGAGGACTCCGAGTCCTCACGCTGCAAGCCTGGCTTCCCTATGTTGTTGAGACTGGTGTTAGAGGTCGTTTTCGTGAGCCGATTCAGATTCGTCTGGGAGCTGTTTCTGCTAGATCGACTAATGGTGTTCTGACTCGTACTACGAGACATGGGGACTCGCCATTTCCTGCGCTTTGTGTCGGTATCTGTCACGGCGTCGGGATCAGGGAGTCTGTAAAGACCGGTCTCGGGATCTGCGTCCGGAGCAAGCGTACGGACTTTCTCGACCGGGAAGAGGGCGGTGCCGACGAAGTCATTGCCGGAGAACTTGTCTCTGTCTACGACGGCAAAGCTGAGGCTGTAATTCTGCTCGTGCTTTGCAACCTGGAAGACGAGTTTCTCATCGTAGACGGGATTGAGATTATGGTTGACAACTCGGGTGCGATATGTCTTCTTACCAAGCGATGTCACCACAAAGGGATCCATGTCGAACGTCGTCCGAGTCATGTTACGCTCGGGCGGTAAGTCGGTGATGCGATTGATCTCCAGGAACAGCACGCCGGCGACGTCGGACATGCCACTGAATTCGTACACCTTCATCTTGCTCTTCCGCTTCAGCTTCTTGATCTTCTGCCTTCGCCTGTGCTTTTGCTTTTCATCTGGGGTCCCTGAAGGCGTCCGTGTGCCGTCGTCCGTCTCGTCCGAGGGCTCTCTGTCTTCATCATCCTCTTCACTCAGATCATCCAAATCTCGACTGTTGATCTTGCCCAGCACGTCATCCTCGTCTTCATCCTCACCAGGCGTGCCAGCCACGACACCGTAGAACTTCTGCAACACCTGCTCGGCCGTCGCGGACGGGTTGAGCGGATCGTACAGCGTGAACTTCAGTAGGATCTCGCCCGAGACATTGGCGTCCTTTTTCTTCGTCTTCCTCCCACTCCGCCTGCCTTCGAGCTTCAACCACATCGGCTCGGGCTTGAGGTTGCCGGAGGTGAAGATATCCTCCAGCATGACATCGAACTCGCCCATGTAGTCCTTCTTGAAGCGGTCCTTGTCCCAGCAGACGGCCTCGAGCAGGGCGGAGTCGGCTTCCAGGACCGGCATCTCGAACGTTTGGTTCCATTCCGGATTCAATGTCTTGCTGACGGCGCTCGTGGCTTCCTTGGCGTCTCCCAGTGTGATCACGACGTAAGGATCGGAGGTGCCGGACTTGTCCTTGGGCGCGAGGTTCCTGCCCTTGATCACGGTGACCCGTAGTACCAGACCCATCCCTTTATGGTCTCCTCGTTGATCCGGGGGAGATTTGCTGTGTCCGTTGGCTCCTGCCATGTTGCCCGCTCGGCCCGGGCTGCCGTTCGTACTGTTGGTCGGCGAGTTCGAAGGACGATCGGCGTTGGCGGAGGAGGAGCCCTTGACCCTGGCGAGGGAGAGGTGGTGTGGGATGTGTGGCCGCGGCATGTTGGCGAGTGTTTGCCCGCCAATGGCTTGGCGAGCCTCAGCCTTGTCGGGAGTGACGTCTCGGTGTCACCGGTGCCAGCACAGTGCTGAGGCCTGCCCAGCTGACGGGAGCCGAGGCCAGGAGGGAAGAAGCCAGGGAAGTGGAAGTGCTTAGGTCACATGTAGGAGGACAAGAATACATGTAGTCACGGAGGGGGGGGACGTGTGAGGGATCAGGTGAGGAGGGAGGTAGGGATGAGATTCCATGTACATTGTGTAGCGAGGATGTAGTAGGTGAGCGTTTGAGGTTCCGGCCCTGGGCGGGAAGGGGAAGATGCCATCAAACCTGCTGCTTCTGTTCGGTTTCTGGAGGTGGGGCAATTGCGCAGCTGGTTGGCGCTGCGTTTCCCTCCCCGCTCCGCCCCGCGCCGCCTTGTTGGTCGCTGCTTGTGCTCGGCATGTGGGTGAGTTTTACCGGGCTGAATGTCTCGTCTCTCGTCTCATCTTCCTCCTAATCACATTCACCATCATATAACAAAGCTATGTACCATTGATGTACAGTCCCTATCACCGCTCTAATATCAACTTATCAAGCAGGTAGAAAGCGCCAGCGGCGTGTGAACCCTCGGGCGTATGCAGACCCTATTTCGCGCATGCCCTGTCATTCTCACGATGAACCACGTGGGGTTTCAGCAGCATGTTACCCCTATTCTTATCTTAGACTCCAAGTTGCGCACAACTTTTCTGACGACAGGTCACCACCATGTGCTCTTGGCGGTCTTGGGCAGGTGATATAGGCTCAGACTGACGAGGGCGCACACACAGAAGGACGAGGATATACAACAGCACATTACACCGACTTAACAAGCTCGAACATCGTCGCAGTCGCTTCGAAATTCCGCCCCTATAATGTAGTCCACCACCTACGACTGAAAGTACATTTCCGCAATCCGCTCCTGATGCAACACCAGATTCGGATGCCGCCCCAGCATCTCCCCAAGCCCATTCATCCGCCATCGCATCACAGTCCCCACAATCAAATGGGTATAAGCAAACACACTCGCATCAAACAGTCCCGGCCTCTCCGCCCCGAAAAACCACCTCGCCTCGCCCAGAAGCTCGGCCAGCGCGTCAAAGGCCTCTCCCGCATCGCGCATGATCTCCGCTTCGACGAGGACGGGCGAAGCGGAGGCCTTGACGAGCTCGGTTTCGGCGGCGCGGCGGAGTTGGTGGGCGATGGTCGCTTGGACGACGGGGTTGGAGGAACATGTGTCGACGTAGAGGTCGCGGAGGAGAGGGGTGTTGGTGGGGATTAGGTAGAGTTGGTAGAGCTAGGATCGCTGTCAGTTACGGAGCTGCGCGTGTGGCTTGTAAGCCTGGTGGATGCGCATGTACCCAAGCCTTTCGTATGCGGTGGTCGAGCAAAGATGCGTATGCTTCGTAGCGCAGGTCATCGGACTCGGGTAGCTTGTCGGCTCCTTCCTGGGCCGCGATCCATTTCTTCAACCTATTGCTCGGGACAGGATCCTGCGCCTTAGTCGCACCGGAAGCCGAGACGGCAGGGAGTAAGAACGGAAGCGCGCTCGACGGCGAGGCATGATTGCTCGAAGGCACAGTTCTGAAAGTGACGTCGCAGAACCGAAGGTACGTCTGACCAGAAACATCAGCCTCCCTTGACCGACACTGCATCGGCTCGTCTATGAGCCAGCACCGACCTGCCACTTCAAGCATGCCGGATTGAAGCTCGGCTTCCCAGCCTTCGCATCATCTCGTGTCGTGAAGATATACAAGGCGTGTTCCCCCCGACCCCTCGGCGCTCGCAAAGGTAGATCGTTCGCGTCGTAAGTGACGAGCGGGAATTGGTCGAAGACGCGCTTCACCGGCGGGGGGATGGAGAAGATGCTACCGAAGCCGCGCGATTCGAGTTTGGTTTCCTTCTGGGATGGTGACTTGGTGGGGGAGGATGGGGAGGGCGGGTCATTGTTGGGCATTGCCATCCATTGGGATGAACGGCTTCAAAAAAGTGGTGTCTTGCGCTGAACAAACGACCCTGACATGTGAAGCTTCGTCGTCGGCCGAAGTTCGGCATTGCAGACTGAGGCGGCAACCACACTGTGTTCTGCAATGCGGGATTTGATGCCTTCATGCTCTGCGTCAACTTATTACTTGCACCCATCTACGAATGGAAGATATATCTTTGTTCACAAGGCAACAGAAGCCTTCCACGTCTGGTGCGCAGAGTAGACAGTGTTCGCTCATCAGGGATCGACCATCACACACGCACACACACAGACACCGCGAAGTCAGCGTACGTCTCTTTTGGCGACGTAGAGGCTGAAGAAGACATATGCTCGTAGGTAGCTTCGTACTGAGAGAATGATTCAGTAACTCTCGGTCGTCTCGTGGTACCAAACATCGCTACAGGCGGCCCCAACACCATCGCTAAACAAACCAGAAGTCATGAACCGTAAGAACATGAACCGTAAGTACATGAAACGTCAGGCGCTACGCATCCGCCTTCCTCCGTATCAAAGCCGGATGCCCCATGGACGGGAACAATCTCCAAACAAAGAGCATAAGCGTAACGGTGGCCCAGATCCTCCAGACATCGAAATAAGCTCTCAGCCTCAACGGGAACACGGCCTCGGGCTCGCTCTCGTCGAACTTCTCGCAAACTTCGAGGAATTTCGTCGGGTTATCGGTGATGACGCCGTCGATTTTCCGCCGGATGCACCACTGCATCTTGTCGACGTCGTTCACGGTCCACGCGAGGACCTGCCGGTGGTAGGTCTCTTTGGCGTCCCGGATGAACTTGCGTCCGCCCGGGGCAGCGAGGATGGGGAAGAGCATGTTGAAGCCGACGTTCGGCACGGGCAGGAAGTGTCGGGCGTAGGCGACGGAGAAGCCGATGTGCATCACGGGGAAGCCGGGGAGGTACTGCTGGGCGAGCGGGAGGTATTTGGCCGCCCAAACGCCGAGCACGAGGCGGTTTTGCCAGGCTTTGTTCGCAGCGGGTGAGACGGAGGAGATGGTGGAGCTCAAGAGGCGCATGATGCTGTCTGCATCGTTGTCGAGCTTGATGTCGAGCAGCAGCCAGATTTCCTCGAGCCCGGGCTGCGCGAGGTATTCGAGGAGATCTGTCAATCTCGGCATTGGCTCGTGTGGTTCGGCGACCGTTCGCACGTGTTTGATATCCGCCCAGTTGCAGTTGATGATCTTCTCCGGCCGTCCGTAACAGCGCTTGAGCGTAGCGTCGTGGCTGATGACCACCACTTCGTCCTTCGTGATGTGCAAATCCGTCTCGAGCGCGTGGACGCCCGCCTTGACCGCGCCGGCGAACGCGGCCATGGTGTTCTCGGGGAACTTGGCTTTGTAGCCTCGGTGGGCGATGCATTGCGGCATCCGACGCTTGCGCTTATCGCAGCGCGATGCGGTGAAGGTCGGAGGTGGGAAGACCGTGTCCTCTTCGATGGTCGCGGGAGAGCCGAGTTTTTCCACGCCTGGCTGGACGAGCATCGGTGGGACGGCGAGGGCGGGAGGGATACGACGCAGTAAGGGTTCGCGTTCGGTCGAGGTCATTTTTGTGATTGAGTTGCGAGACTGGGGAGATGCGGGAAAGAGGTGATTGAGGCCTCGGTGGGCTTTCACACGAGGGGTGGCCCAGGATGATAAGGGGAAGAGGGCAAGACGGCGCGCGATTAGACGAACAGTAGTCGGGTGCTTGAGTGCAGGCGCGGCCGTGCGGAAGGGTTTCACTCTCACCATGCGGCGGGAGGATGAAAGCTGCTACATATAATTGTGAAGCTTCACGCTCTGGTCTGCTGCGGCGTTACCGCATCAAGCCAGCGACAGCACGAAAGAGGATGTGCGCTGTGCTGATACTTTGGGCGTTCCAGAGGTGGGAAGAGGGACGGGAACGAGCAACGAGAGGGGGTGCAGTGATCAACACGGGAGAGGGTGGATCTAGATCGTCTCATTTGGGTTTACGCTTCAATTGAAGCGTACTTTAGCGCCGACCGGTCGACAGGGTTGCACGTGGTCCACAGTCGGATCGCTGGGCTTCCGTGTAAATAGGTACAGTACTGTAGACAACATCCAAGATCAAGTGCCTAAGTAATAATAAGGCATGTCAAGTTCTGGACAGCACCATGTCTTATCATGGTCAGGAATCAGGATTGATCACAGTCATACCACATTACGTACCGAGTGCGGGTGAAGAAGTTTCGGTTACGGAGCTCAAATGGACACGGCGGTAACCCAGCCTAACAATCCCTCCAGCCATGGGACGACGCCTCTTGAAAGTCCTTCGAGCACTAGGGTGAAGCCTAAGGTAGGTATGGACATGAGGCGACCCAAGTCAAGCATGATACGAACTGTATGCGAAGAGCACTCCGGTCCAAGTCTCCCATTCAGTCTGCTTTCGCTCTTGATCCAACAAATCCAGCACCGCATCTACACAGTCCTAATACAAGCGAACCACCTCCGACGTTGGTATCCCGAGCTGTCATGCAGGACATCCGTGCAATGGCGACCGCCCAACGCACCTGCACCAAAATACGGCCTTCGCGAGACGTCTGCCCGCTGCCGGATGGACTGAAGCTCTCGATTAGGCGCTGCAGTTCTCCCGCGCGAGGCTAGCTCTTGGGCATGTTGCAATACGTATCTGCATCGCTGCGGACGCACCGACATCAGCGACGTTAAGAGTGGTTGAGAATCGATGAGATCGCTGGCCGTCAGTGAGCTGCGCTGTGAAGTGCATATGACAATTGTCGTTCAGCGCGTCGACCAAGCACGTTGAATTTTCTTAGAGAGGACAACGCCCTGGCGCAGCCGGCGAAGCAACGCGATTTCAACTCTGGCGTGTTCGCTGCTCACGCTGAAGAACGCACCACCTGATTCTCTTCGCCTCAGGCAGCATGTACGTGTGCGACCGGAGACACGAGATGTAAGACACGTACCTGCGTGACCGCCTCTCGAGTCTCCCAGGATTCCTCAATCAAGACATATCATCATGAACGACAACTCACCTGTCGACATCACTCCCACTCTGACATCGCGTACGACCCTGTTGGCAGACTTGCACATGAGCATCAGCGGTCTATATCCACCCCAAAAGCACCTCGTAGGTAAGATTTCCTATCGGCTCTCTCCTCGTTCTCTTCAAATGTTCTTCTCTTCTAGCCTTCTCCGCGACAAAACCTCTTTCACCTGTGTCTTGCACTACTCCAAGAGAAAAAAGGAAAGAAACCTTCAACCATGTCCTTCTCCGCCTACCCCTACCACCACCCAGACAACGCCAACATCAGCAACGACGACACCTCCAACACCCCCAAACCCCGCCGCGTCCACTTCGTCGACGACTTCACCCCATCCTCCCTCTCGCTGAACCTCAAGCTCGGCCCCGCCAGCCGCCCGACCGTCGTGCTGAAAATCAGCGTCTACTTCCAGCACGGCCGGCTGCCGAGGATCAAAGTCCGGACGCGCAAGACGAGGGATGGGAGGAAAAGGAGGGAGTGGGAGAGGGAGAGGAGGTGAAGGGGTTGGGTTGAGCGTGCATGTCAGGGGGAATGCGAGGTGCTGATCCGCTTGCTCTGAACCAGCCAGTTGGAATTGATTGAAAGAAAAGAGAATTCGATCTCCCTGTCACATCCATCCAACGCCAACGCTCATCCACCGCCAAACCACACAACGCCGACCCGACCTATCATGAGAGTAAAAAGCAAGACAAGCCGCGCGAAAACAACCTCACCGCCCCGTAACGCCATCCGTCCTCCCATCCGCACCTCCATCCGCATTCTCCTCCTCCTCCTTCCCACCAGAAAGATAATCCTTACTCTCCGCCTCCTCATACTCCCCAATCAAATCCATCACGACCTCCCTCGCCTCGTCGAACTGGCCCAGGCCGTCGCGGAAGGGCTCCTCGCGCTTGTACTGCTCCAAGAAGGCGTTGCGCTTGCGCAGCCGGTCGTACTGGAACACGATGCGTTTGAAGAGCGTGGCGATGCCCGTGTGGTTCGCTAGCATGAGTCCGCTGACGCGTGGGGGCGCGCGGGTGGTGTAGGGGGGTTGGAGGTAAGGGGATGTGCGGGTCAGGGCGACTTGGATGGAGGCCGGGCCCCAGGGGATGAAGGAGGCGAGGTTGCGTTCGCGGATGCGGAGGAGCGATTTGTGGACCTTTGTGTGGATTTTAGTTTTGCGTTGAGCGGATTTGCTTTGAGGTATCAGATGCATGCACTTACGTCCGTCGGATCAGCTTCGCCCATGATGATGTTCAGGATGGAGATGTAACAGCTGTTCTTGCCCGGCTTCGTGGAGACCATTTGATTCTTGGGTTGCAGCAAGCGTCTCATGACATCCAGGACGGTGGTCTTCCGGACGGTCTTGGCTGACTCTACGTTATCGCCCGTGAACGGGGTGTAGCTCGTTTGCAGGAAATGACATCTTGGGGTCGGGATCAAGCTCGCGACGATGCCGACCAGGTCGTTGTGCATGTAGCCTGGGTAGCGCAAGGTGGTGGTCGACGCGGACATGACGGTGCTGACCAACTGATTCCTCTGCTGAAAGGAGGGTTTCTGGACATTGAGAGTGTCGGCTGCAATCCGCGCCAGGGCACCGTTGTCCAGGACCACGACGGAATCGGCGTTCTGCGTCAGTCTCCGCAGCGCGAGGAGGGAGTTGTACGGCGCCACCACGACGTCGCCCCCTCCGGCATCCGTCGTGTCTGGGAAGACGGAGTATGTCTGGATCAGCTTCTTGGGGAATCTATCATTCAGCCGCTCCAGCAGGAAGGATCCCAGACCCGAGCCGGTGCCGCCTGCGATGGAGTGAAGTAGCATGAAACCCTGGCCCTCACATCAGTCTCGTTCCCACCCGTCTCCATCCACCCACGCAAATACACACCTCCAAACTATCACTCCCATCCGCCTCACGATCAATCATATCCAGCACCTCATCCTCCACCTGCCCACCCATACTATACCCGGCGGCCCAGTTATTGCCCGCGCCCGTCCCCTCCTTGTGAATGAAGAAGTTCTCCGGATTGTAGATGTTGCCGTAGGGGCCCTGCTGGATGCTGTTGATGACGCGGGGTTCGAGGTCGAGGAGGATGGCGCGGGGGACGTAGCGGGTGTCGTCGGACTGGTAGAAGAAGACATCTTTGCGGTCGCCGCCTTCGGTGGCGTAGGAGGCGAGGTTGCCGGATTGGTCGATGCCGTGTTCCTGGCACAGCTGTTGCCAGAATTGGGAGCCGACTGTTTGGGGAGGATGTCATGTCAGTTGGATGTGTGATTGACGGAGTTTGGGACGTTGGGTGGGGTACGCACCGCTGTTACCGCACTGCCCTGCCTGGAGGGTGATGATCTCGCTGGGGGAAATGTCAGCAGAGTGCTGTCACAAGTCAAAGGTATCGGATGCTCACCGCGGCATGCTGGTCTATGTGCTGCATTAGGCCTTGTGAGCGGTTGTGTCCAACATTCAGATCACCTGGGGTCTGGGGACGCGAAGGTGGGGGTTCACAGCGCGCCACTTTCGCGCCAGATGAGTGGCGTCCGACTTCGAGTAGCGATTCGACAAAAGGACGTGAAGATCACCCGGGCAGTACATACAGTATTGACGGGTGATGTTCTGCTATATTGTTGAAGCAAAAGCAATCCTAGAGCGAAATGCAACACGTGCAGCCGATCATCGGTGCGAGTCTTTCTCTATACGAAGCCCGACAACGGACAACTCCTATTCCAATCACGATTATGCTAGGAAGTAGACTCGACATGCCCAACGCTCTAACGAACAACAACCTCAGCACCTCTACCAGATGAACAGATTTTCCCTCAACCTTGGCAGTAATCAACCGTCCCCAGAAGCACAGATTACCTCCCAGGTCTTCTAGCTGTCAACCAGTCGACCGTGCCTTGAGTCTAACGCAGAGGGACCTGGAGATTGACCAAGGTACACGCGGAGCTTTATGAAGGTCAAGAAGTTGGCTTTTAGTCCTGCAAATCTCCTTTGCACTTCCAGATGAATGTCGTGAGTGCAGTAACAGGCGTGGCCTCAACTCACGCTGACAATCCAGGCCAGGCCAGTACAAACGGTAGGCGTTGCACTGAGTCTGTTGATTACACCCTACGTAGGGTCGCACACGGTGCACAGTTGGTTTGCGTCAGAAGCATGCAGGTTCGCCTTCTCGCATCTAGTCCGACCGCCGAAAGCCACGCTACGGATTCAGCTGCACATAGTTGCCTGCAAAACAGAGTACACAGTCAGCTTTGTCGATTGCCCCGTGCAATCGAGAGTCGGAAAGAAAACTTACCAGGAAACTGCCCCTGCCTCACCCCAATCTTCCCCACCCACCACTCATTCTCATTGCCCGTCCGCTGCACAATCTCAATCACATCCCCGGCGCTGAACGACAAATCCCTCTCCGCCTGCGCCTCGTAATCGTACAACGCCGTGACCGTTTCCGCGCCGCCCCCGGCCCCGCGGAGCGCACCGGGTTTGGGCTTCGGCGGCGGCGGCGCGCCTTTCGATTTCGCGGCCGACGTCCAATTGCTGCCCGTGCTGGCGGAGCGGTTCACGTCCGAGGCCACCGTGAGCGCGCCGGCGGTGTCGGGCGAGTAGGCGGGTGGGGGCGCGTCGTAGGAGTCGAGGGTCAGGCGTCTGCTCGGCGAAGAGGAGGTGGAGGAGCCGGCTTTGCCGTTTTCGATCGCCAGCCGGCTGCCGTACTTGCTGGCAGGTTTTCGCGGTCCACCGGTGGTCTTGAATTTGGTCATCGCGAGCTGCTCCACCTGCTGCTGGGCGTCGCCTCGTTTCTCTTCGAACGCTTCTTCGATACCAAGGGTGAGGTTGAAGTAACCGATGTCGATGCTCTGCATCTTCTCGTGGAGGGTGTAGAAGACGTTGAGCTGCATGTAGTAGAAGCTCTGGAACAAGGGGAGGATGAAGTCCCGCTCTAACCGGAACAGTTGCGGCAATTCTTCCTTGAGTAGGTTGTTGAAGTACTCGTACTCCTGCGTCGCCATCTCCACGTCGTTTTCCGCCTTGTACAAAGCCTTCTCATCCTTCAAAGACTTGTCCTGCTTCTCTTGCAACTTCTTAAGCGTGGTCCGGTGCCGATCGTAGTCCAGCTGCTTGTGATCACGCTTCGATGCCGTCTTACGCACAACCTTGATAATGTCGCCCAACTCGTCGGCAGGCTTGACGACACGCGACTCGATCATCTCCAGCTCCGGCTGCAAACTCGCCTTCAGCTCGTTCACAATGGCCTCGTACTCTTCGCACGCTTTGATGCCCTCCGGGTTGCCATCGACCACATAACTGTCCGGATCGCTCGCGCGGCCGGAGATGGGCTTGTAGACCTCGGCGCAGGCCTTCGAGAATTCGATCTGGTGGTCGAGCATGCCGTTGATGGCGTCGAAGTACTTCTTGCTCTCGTCGTGCAACTTCTTCGTCTCCTTCTCCAAATCGGCGAATCGGAGCTCCGCATCGGCATAAATCGCATCCTTAGTGATCTCGCCCATGTTGAAGCGTTGTTTGAACGTTTGTGGCGCCTGGAATATACCCGTCAGCTCGCCATCTTGCCCCCATCATCGGTCTGGGCGTCGTATGCTGTACCCTGGTGACGCCCTTCTGAAACCCCTTCCAACTCATGTCGTCGGTGTTGCTGCTCTCACAAGCCCGTCGTAGGCGATCCGATGTCGAGATGTCACGAAGGGAGGGCGGTCGTCGCCCAAATAACAATGCGCTCTAGACCGTTGGCCGTTCGTGTGGAAGCGCAACTTCGACAACGGTCGGAATGGTCGGCCCAGCAAGCTCTGCGCCGGATATGGGTAAGGTATGCTCGGCTGAGAGCTATATTGACGATACTGCCGGTTCGAAGCTGTACAGTGTGTCTGTTGCGTTGTCCGATGGGAGGCCGAGATGAGGATTCGCCGAGCTTTGCCAGGAGTGAGTGGCTGCCTGCTGGGTTACTGTTCGCTGCATGTGTGTGGAAACGTCGACTTGGCGAGGTGCAGTCAACGTCATGTTCCGCACAAGCCCACCTGCAAACCAACACGGCTCAAACCGCGCCGCTCCGGACGTGAGCGAAGGACCCTCACATACACACCTACTAGGCTAGGTATGTATGTACATACTACATACTATGTACCTACCTACCTAGGTACATAATTATGGGTACATATACATTATGTAGTAGTAGTGGTGTGTGTTTTGCATATAGTATTCAGTACCTTCAATTTCGCTACGGAGCATCAGGTACCAACAGCTCCCTGAAAACGAGACGAGACACTCTACATTCATCGACATTCAGTCAGGACTCAGGAGTCGATCAGGCCATTGAGACCGTCAGCGGCACAAACCCTCCATCCGTCTACACTGACTATCTCAAGCAAAAGGTGCCAGGACCGCGCATTGTACTGTGACGCTCCGTATATTAGACCCCATATACCTAGCAAGGTATGATGCACCCCATATACCTCAAGAGGTACGATATTTTTCCCCCAAATATTCCCAACGCCTCATGTACCGCATTATACGCCCCAGCCCCATCAACCTTCCCCACCATATCAATGAGCTCATAGCAAGGCCGCCGCAACAGCAAGCACACCGAACCCAGCAAAGGCGGTGATGGCCTCGATGTTGAGGTTGGCGGCAGCGCCGGTGTACGCCGACGGCGCAGAAGTGCTGCTCGGCGATCCCGGGCCCGCAGTGATGGACCCGGAAGCCTGGCCAGCGGGAGAGGTAGCGTTGGCCGAGGAGCCGAAGGGCGTGCCTGATGCTGTGCAGCCCACAATGGCGGTGTGTGTGCGTGTGGTCATGTTGTAAGTGACAGTGGCCGTGGACTGGTACGAGACCGGTGCCGTTCCCGCTGCGCTCGACGATGTGGCGCTGTTGTTGCTGGGCAGTGGGAACGATGATCCGCTGTCGGGGTAGACGGTGCCGTTCTTGCTACACGCCGCATCACCCGTCGTCGTTGAAGTCTGATAGCAGAGGGACGGGTTGACGCCGAGCGGTGCTTGCCCAGCGAGGTTGTCATCGCCTGTCATTACATGTCAGCCGTGAGCGTAGGACGACAGCAGAACGCGAACATACAGTTGCCTGGTGCGCCCACGCCGTTCGTGCAGCGGATGATGATGTTGGTGGTTAGAGAGTCGCCAGCACAGTAGGTCCCGTTGGCGATCGCGCATTGGAAGGTGCCGTTGACATACGTGACTTGGGCACGTACGACGGCGGCCACGCTAGCGGCCAGGATGGCGGTGAATGCGTACTTCATATTTCTGGTGCTGCGTTGTTTGGAAAGGGAAAAACGAGAGTGTGAGCAGCGCGAGAGAGGCAAAGACGGAGGACAGAGGTTAAAGCGAGTGTGGGCGTTTGCTTGTACAGCAAACGTAAGTAGGGGGGACGAAGAAGGAGAACTGTCTTTGTTCAGAGCATTAATTCACCGGAGGTGGTGGGCGAGGTATCATACAGTCGCTTCAACGCCGGAGGGGATAAGAAGGGCAATATGTATGTACGTGCGCGGCCTTTTCCCCAGTGATCGTCGCACGGGGGACGACTCTGAACGCTGTCGCCTCCTGCAGGCTGCAACGGTGCAACACCAAGGGCCGGTGGGGATCTGATGGGGCGAGCAATGGCTGGCTCGGACCCGGCAAGAGGCGGTGGCAGGGGAACGGATGAAACTGATATCTTCACAGGCCTCGAATGTCCCATCGGAAGGTTTTTAATGGTGATAACGATAATGATAATAAGGAGAGGTAAACGAGAGAAATGGCCGGCCGGGGCTCTTCCCAACGCCGCTGTTGTCTAAAGGAGCCAAGGCGTCAACGATCCTGGTCGTCCGGAGATGAACATGAGATGGGACCGATGGGCGCACACGTGGTGACGAGGTCGACTTGTCCGCGAGCGCTTTGAGGTGCTTTTGCCGAGTCTTGGAGATCTTAGCACGGCCTCGAACCTTTTGCATTTCCTCTAGGGCGCCATCGACATGATCCGTCCAAGAGATATTCCTGTCTGACCCACAGTCGGGGTGGGCGGAGAGCGTGGTGAGGAGTCGAGGACTGTGGTGAGATGAAAAAAAGGAGGAGACGCCCGGACAACGCCCTGCATGTCCGACCAGAAATCGGCTGGGCGTGCAGAGAGAACCCCGGTTATACCAACGCTTCGGGATTCCGCCCGCCACACAGTACACTGCTCAACCTCTGCTTGTCTTACTCTTGAGTCCTTGACTCTTGATGATGAGTGGAGGTTTGTTTGTTAAGGTACCGGTACTACCTTACCTAAGTTATCACCTAGAGCTATTGTCTTGTTGAATTACCGTAAACCTTCTACCGTTGCCTGGTCCCCAGGATATCCGTTTGGTGGGTGAATGGTCGTGTCACTATCAAAACTCAAGACGGTGAGCTTCGTACGATAAGTTCAGCCATCAAAGTCCACGTTCCCAGCGACAACAAAAAGGGGGAAAGCTTACGAATCGCGGCAACATGGGGTACGAGTCCGAGATCCAGTTCACTCTGGACACCATCTGCCCATGGTAAGGAAGGGTCCCTAATCTCCGTCGATGCTCCCTCTCTATTCTTCTATACAACATCTCTCATAAGGCACCCACCTGACCGGGAAGAAAACTCTCGTCCGCACACTTACGTCGTACTACTACTGCACGATCCCCACTGAAGTATACCCAGGACCTACCTCGCTAAGCGTCGCCTCTCGAAGGCCCTATCCCAGATCCCGCCCGACTCGGGCGTCAGATTCACCGTAAAGTACTTGCCGTACCAACTCTACCCAGGCGCCTCGCAAGAAGGCGAAGACAAGTATGAATGGTACCGCAAGAGCCGCTACGGCGACAGCGACGAGAAGATGAAGATGTACACGACCCTCATGTCGGCGTACGGCGTGGCCGAAGGCATCGAGTACAAGTTCGGCGGCACGGTCGCGAACACGCTGCAGGCGCATCGGGTGATCCATCATTACCAGGAGACGAAAGGGCCGGAGACGGCGGATAGGATGGTCGATAGTCTGTATAGGCAGTATTTTGAGGAGGAGAAGCATCCGAGCTCGCGCGAGACGCTCATGCGGGCGGCGAGCGAGGCTGGGGTGGATGCGGATGGTGCAAGGGCGTTCATCGAGGATGAAGACGAAGGGCTGATGAACGTGAAGATGTTGGTGAGGGAGCAGGCGGGCAACGGTATCGACGCCGTGCCGTACATTGTGATGGAGGGGAAGAGGAGAGACCTCACCCTTCAAGGCTGCAAAGAGGTGGATGAGTACGTCAAGGCGTTGAACCAGGTGATCAAGGAGAGCGGCTAGCTCTGTTTCGTGTTCGCGGGCGAATCTGTATCGGCAAGGATGGAGTCGCTATACTGTCCCCAACGTCTATGCATACTCGGACAACTCATTATCTGCTCGTGCGGCGAGGGGTATATCACGTGGTAATAAGACGCCCGCCCTGCGAACCTTCCAACGCACCGGATTCTACTCGGAAGAGGTCGTGCATCGTCGTGCATCTTCACAACACCCAGCGATGGAGACATGGATGCCCTGAGCGTGCCACCGCCTGACTAGACGAGATATTCACCTCGGTTTCGAATACTTCCGAGTCAGCAGAGTGCCTACAGGTATCAGGCTACGGTCAGCGACCGGCTAGATTCCATGCCTTCAGAGTCAACGGTGACAGTCGCGCCCGTAGCCCTCGAACCCTCCATTACCTCCCATACATGTATGGCAAGCCTCGGGTATTCGCCACAAGCTCGGGCTCAAGAATCCGTGGGCATATCCTCGCGAGGTCTCTTCAGCGCGAGGCTACGCGCCAAGTCCCGTCAGAAGCCATAGTCGGCACAGTAGACCCAGCAGGGAGATGGTGAGGTTACTGCCCGCCCGACATGCAACGCACAGCCTCGCTCACTCCAAACGGGGATTGTTCGTTCCATGTCCACAAGGCATCACGAATTCTTAGGTAGGTATGTAAGTAGAGGCGTTGGTTGGCGAACCGAATGTAGAAGATGCACGTGAACGGACAAACGCGCAAGGGGCGGGCCGCAGCTAGACGCGAAGTGCGTAGTGACATTCACGTGAGACCAACTTGCATGTGATTGCCAACGCCGCCGAACATCGAACTATCGCAGCGTAAAAGCCAACCCTTCAAGTTAAGCCCAGTCTGCTGGCCAAACAATGGCTACCACATCCAGCACCCCATCACAGTTCACCCTCAACCGTCTTCTCACCAAACTTGAGCGAACCCTCCTGTCGCCTACTGCAAGCGACCCGCAACTGCAAAGATCCCAATACGAGCGCAACAAAGTCGGCAGCAACATCGAACACGCCCGCACCCTCCTCCTCACCCTCGAAAAGCAGTCAGCCACCGTGCGAGTACAGACCCAGCGGCAGCAGATACAGGCCGATCTCCAGCGCAAACGCGACACCATCCAACGGCTCAGCGCACGATTACAGGAACTGAACGATGCAGCCGAAGATAACGATGAGGAGGAAGACAATACCGACGAAGACAATGCCGAGGACAGCGATCTGCTCAGTCAATACGGTCCAGCGCGCACAGACACCGACTCCGGTCTCGACTCCGGCGAGCCACAAGGCCCCCGAATAGACGACACCCAAGCCAACGAGCTCCGCTCCCGCCGGCCCCTCCAAGCAAGCGATAACCATTCCGCCGCATCCACCACCGCGCGCGAACAACTCTTCAACGGCCGGCAAAAGCCTCCCCCCGAACCCGCCGACTCCGACGTCCAGCGCACGGAAACCATGATGTCGCACAACCGCAGCGAGCAAGAGAACCTCACGACCGGCCTACTGTCGCTGGCGCAAGCGCTCAAGCAGTCGAGTCTGCAGTTTAGTTCGAGTCTCGAGAGCGAGAAGGACGTGCTAAAGCGAGCGGAGGGCGGGTTGGACAAAAACACGCAGGATATGGAGGCGGCGTCGCAGCGGATGGGGATGCTGCGGCGGATGAGCGAGGGTCAGGGGCTGTTGGGGAGGATCAAGTTGTATGGGTTTATATTCGCACTGTGGGTGGTGTGCTTTTTGTTGGTTTTCGTCGGACCTAAGCTCCGGTTTTGAGGGAAAGTGATATCCAATGCTTCAACGATGGCCAATGTTGCTGATGGAGCATTTCGTGCACGCTATCTACCTTTCTCCTCTACACGACTCCCACTCCAGGTAAGACCCAACCTCGAAATTTCATCCGCAAACGCCATGCATGACCCTTCATTTTCCGCATCACTTTCAGCCTATGGCTCAAACTTCGGGTTATACTTCTTGCACGCCTCTCTAAACGCCTCCCTCTTGGCCGCCAAATCGGCCAGTACCTCGTGACCCTTGTCCACACTCTCCAGCTTCGCCCTTGCCTCCGCAGCGTCCCTTCCACACGCAACCTCCAACACCAACTTGTTCGCCAACGCCTCTACATTCCGCGGCTCCGTCGCCAACGCCTGATCCAACGCCGTCTCCGCCTCCTCCACCCGTCCCATATGCAATTCACTTACGGCCTGCGCGACCAGACTCGTCGCGGACGCCGAGCTCGGCGCCTGCGCCAGTTCCTCAAACACGTAAAACGCCTTCTGGTACTCCTCCCCGCCCTTGCGTATCCCGATCCAGGACTCGGCCAGGTTGACCAGCAGCGCGTCTTGCGCGAACGAGCGCGCGGCTTTGGCGGCTTGCAGAGCGAGGTCGACGCGGTTTTGCATGAGGTGGATTTGGACGATGAGCGCCACGGCGTCCAGGGAGCCTTGGTGCTTTTGAAGGAGGGTGAGGGCGTCATCTTCCTTGCCTGCTCGCGCGAGCACGACGCCGCAGAGGATTTGCACGCTCAGGTTATCTTGGCCGTGTTGCTCTGCCAGGTTCTCTGCTTCACTCGCGCCGGCGTCTGAGGGGTTCTGTAGGTATGAGGCATATGTCTTGACGGCGGCGAGGTCGGGCGAATTGTCGGAGTCGGAGGCAGAGATGGAGCCGATCACTTCGTCGTACTGTCCTAATGCGCAGTGGGCTCGGTATTGGAGAATTCGGCATGTGAGGCTGTTGGAGTCGGAGAAGTCGGAGGTGTTGTAGTCGTTTAGTACGGATTGGTATTGTCCTTGGACGAAGGCTGTGTGGATGTTGATGAGCTCGCCTTCGGCGCTGAAAGGATCCATGGTAGCGGTGTGAGGTGGTGTTCGATAGTTTTAGGCCTAGCTTTCGAGTGTAGAATGATGAATCTTCGTGCTTGTCATGTGCCTTGCATGTGCTTGCTGCCAGCTGGAAGCAGGCATTGGGCTTGGCAGGCACCCCCGCGGTGGCCGGGGCGTAAGGCTAACATCGCATTACATAATAATCTGGGGAAATGCAGGTGCTCCTGACGGGACGAAAGATCGTCTAGGGGTGCTCCGTTGGATGGACTAACACTGAATGACTTCACCCTCTTCACACCCGCCGTAGCGATGCCGATTGCGCCGAAGCGGCCGCGAAAGCACGCGAATATCTCCCAGCGAAGCCACGTTCACGGCCTACCCGATCTAGGCTTTTCCCGGCATCACATCGCCGAAGTTACGGGTATATCCCACACCACGGTCCGGCGAATTTTGAGGGGAGGGCTGGTCCCGACGAGGGCAGCGAAGTCGATACTTCTCGAGGACTCGCCAGGGATGGCGAAGGGTGGAAGGGTTTCGAATGCGAGCAGGTCTGGTAGGGCAAGCAAGGCGAGCTCATCGAGACCTGTGCCAGCCCAGAACGCCGAAAGCGAAGGTGCAGGACGCCGCCCCGTGCCACAATCGTTGCAGCAGAAGTGCCTGAACATCTTCCGTGATGCACTGAAGCCCAGCGAGGAAGATAGTGAGGTGTTGCAGCAAGTGAAAGGTCATCTGTACAACCGAGCATTCTCCACGGCGTTTGGCAAACAGGAGTATCTTCGTGTGTACGCTTCGCGATGGAGTCCGAGTCGAGCTTTAGCATATCTGCAAATCCTGCGTGATGTCCAGCATCTTGTCCTCGCAGATGACGCCGTAAGACAGGCTGACGATGGGGGGATGAGAAAACTTGTCAGCTTAGGTGGTGGTGCTGGCGCTGAGCTCGTGGCAATCGCGGGATGGTTGTCGACCATAAGAGAGGCTGATGATAACCACCGCATCGAAGCTCATTTTTTAGATGTCGCCGCTTGGGACATGACTGTGCAAGAGCTCCGTCGGCGAGCCGTGATACCGCCAGAAATCTCCCGGTACGCGTCGGCTGCGGCCAAAGAGGCGAACAGGGCGTTGCTCTCAGACGAAAGCTTTGCGGTGCAGTACTCCCAGCAAGACCTCCTCCACTGGGATGAACACAGCCAGCGTGCGACCCTGGCAAATGCAAAGCTGGTCACACTGATGTTCACGCTCAACGAGCTGTACTCCACCTCGATGCAGAAGACACAGAACTTTCTGAAGCAGCTGACCTGGGTCATGAGTCCCGGCGAGTTCCTGCTGGTGGTCGACAGTCCCGGAAGCTATTCGACCGTCTCCATCAACGGCGCCGAAAAGAAGTACCCGATGCAGTGGTTGCTCGATTTCACCCTGCTCGAAGCGCCTCAGATCGACATGCACGGTCAAGGCGGTCCGGCCAAGTGGCAGAAGGTCATGTCCGATGAGTCGCGATGGTTCAGGTTGCTGGAAGGCCTGCAGTATCCGATCGAGCTGGAGAATATGCGGTATCAGATCCATCTGTACAGAAAGTTAGGCGACGGTGAAGCGGTGGTCTGAAATGCGATATGCGAGTGTAAAGAGAGTAGCCCATATGGTATGGTAGTGGGGGCTGGGGAGCTTAACCGGATCGTGAAGTGGACGCCGTTTGCCTCTGGCCAATACCAACAGAGCATCGCTGGGCGAGATTGGCCTGTGGCGAAGGTATGTCTTCGTACAACCGGCAGTCTTCCGTCCTTGGTGACGTTTGCTAGCGGCGTGCCTGTCGGGCAAGGTGAGTATGCCTTCCCGGTGATGTGTGAAGGACGCGCCGGCTGACCATCGACAGGGACGACAACGGCGAGATCCACGTCCCGGTGATAGCAGAGGAAGACGTGAGACAGGCGACATCGATGTGTGCAACCTGGAAGTCTCAAACGGAAGAACATGAAACACATGACGCCGTACTGCGGCAATGACGACAGCATGGCAAACACACAACATCATTCCCTCTCACCCTAGGGCGAGCAAATCTCGGGTAAGCCTCGGCAACCCAACTCATATATTGCCAAATTAGGCAGTTCCCCCTCGCCTGAAAGCTCAACAGGCGTCGGCGAAGCTCGGTAGCTTAATGGTTAGAGCGCTGCGTTGGGATAAATCCTGAAGCGGCTCTCTCACAGCCGTGGAATTGATAGGCATCCAACCTTTACGAGATGTATGAGTTCGAATCTCTACCCGAGTGGCTGTAAAACAAATGAGCACATTCTTTTTTGTTTTTGGTCTTCTCTTTTGCTTCTTTCTCATGTATTGCTCGATGTGAGGTTTAATGTTGTGTCCCTGTTGCGTCAAAACATGAGCATCCCTTCTGCTTCTTTTGCTTCTTCACGCATTGCTCGATATGATGATGTTCAATAGGGGCGAGCCGTGCTCCACCTCTGCTACATCACGATACCGGCCTCACCGTCATCAGTGTAAAAGACACTCGTTTGTGTCCCTCACACCTTTTCTTCTCGCATTCACATGCCTCCTAGCGACTGATGAATATTTGCGATCGAGCTAGGCAATCCTCTTCACTACAACAGTACAATGCTGTGTCTGTGGCCTACGACCGCCGACCACACCGGTGACAAGCGGCTGTCTTGGTATAGCGCAGGTCAGGAGATGCGAACATGCAGACAAAATTGAAATTAAACACTTCTCCGGCGCGGGCACTGTCAGCACGTCCTTGCTACTGAACTCTGTTAAACATCGTGCTCGGCCGAAGATGTTCGAGTGTTGTGCAATATGACTGTCACCATGGGACCCGTAGGTACAGGCATGGCTATGGAGTTTTCGAACGTGGAGACGGTCAACGCAGCGCATTCTCCGCCCGTCTCCGTGCTAGGACAAGAACAAGTCATAGGTAAGGAGAATACAATGCATGTAAGGAAACGAAGGTGTAGACAAGTGGCATAGACTTCACGAACAAAAGAGCTGCCTTCAGACTTGGTCAGGGGGAAAGGTCACAGGACAAATTGACATTCTGTAAGCTGATCCACGAATTTCCAAAAAGCATCCTGTATTTACACATGAGGAGCACAATTGCCGGCTTTCACAATCTCATGGGGGGGTGATACAGTGACTGCACGTGACAGTATACATGTTGTTGACACTGGTCCTGCTTACGAGAGATCTCTGTCCGTAGCACGAGAGGAGAGATGTCTGCTTACGTCGCCGTTTGCAAAGCAAGTCTGTGTATGGAGGTGGACTGTTGAAGCATCAGAAGGTGCCGGTGTACCTTACTGTCGCACGTAAATACGATATGAGGGTGCCCGTGAGGATGATGGAGTGACGTTGGCGTAGGATGCCGACAGAGTTCTTGGGCCGACGGGCGGCATTCGGGACAAGCGCAATCGCAACTCCAGCCGAGAGACTAAGACATCGGGCCCGAACTACGGAGGTCATCTCTACATAGTACGCAACCTCGGACGGACCGTAATAAGTATGCTTGACCACTCATCACTTGCAGCTCCGAACCAGCAATATGCACCAGCGCAAGCAACACCGGTAGCCACACGGCGTTATCCTCGACGCTCGCATACCTATCCCCGACCCCCGTGACCTCTTACGTCGAGCCTTCGAACAAGCATTGGAGACAAGGCAGTCAGACAAGCGATAGAGAACAGCCGCGGAAGTACTCTCGAGAGTGGTCGTGCCTTGCGATGGAGGATCTGCAGTCCTACACCGTTCCCGGCACGCCCAAAGATGGCGAACGTCACACCAACCGCCATGCAATGGCAGACGCCATCTCCCGCACGCCCATCCGCCGCGACTCCTTCGACCGACCCTCCGGCTTTCCCATGCTGGACGCGACCCCGCGGCGCTTCAGCACCGGCGCGAACGCGATCCCCATGCCCGCGCCGCAGGTCTTCGCCGCACAGATAGCGGCCGAGGCGGAGATGGAAGAGAAGCGGTCGCGGACTCCCAAGGATCAGCAAGACCTGAGCGCCGCGATCAGCAAGTTCAGCTTCTGCTCGACCACGCCGAGTATCGCGAGGTTGGCCGCGCTTACGAGCCCCTGCTACTTTCACAAGCGGTTCGGCGATGCGGTGGATATTGATAAGGTGCTGGATGAGATCAAGGGTGATGATCAGCTGAGCCATAGCCGACTGATGCAGACTGCCGCGTCGGTGCGTGAAGTGTCACGACAGCTGCAGAGGCGGCCGCTGAAGCGGGCGGTCAGGAATATCATGGTGATCACGAAGGCCCGGGACAATACCCTCGTGACCTTGACGAGAGAATTGGCGCAATGGCTTTTGTCGACGCCAAGGTATGGCAAAGATTTAGGAGTGAACGTGTGGGTGGACTCCAAGCTGCGCAAGTCGAAGCGTTTCGACGTGGAGAGTCTACTGGCGCAAGACGAGAGGTTCAAGGACATGCTGCGCTTCTGGACCCCGGCGCTTTGTTTGGAACAGCCAGAGCTGTTCGATCTGGTCATTACTTTGGGAGGCGATGGGACGGTACTGTTCACGTCATGGCTGTTCCAACGCATCGTCCCGCCCGTCCTGGCGTTTTCTCTTGGTTCCCTGGGCTTTCTCACGAATTTCGATTTCGAGCAATACAAGTACCAGCTCAACCGCGTTATGGGTGACGCAGGCATGCGGATCAACATGCGCATGCGCTTCACCTGTACGGTGTACCGTTCCGCCGCATCTGTCGCCACCTCCTTGACAGCCTCCTCAACCAGCCTCTCAACATCCACCTCCCACAACGGCCGTGCCTCCGCCCCACTCGACTCGCAAACCGCCAAAATCGAAGGCGAGACCCACGAAGTCCTAAACGAGCTCGTCATCGACCGCGGCCCATCCTCCTACATCTCCAGCCTCGACCTCTACGCCAACGACAGCCTGCTGACCCGCATCAGCGCCGACGGCATCATCCTCTCCACCCCGACCGGCAGCACCGCCTACAGCCTCTCCGCCGGCGGCTCTCTCGTCCACCCGGACATCCCCGCCATCCTCCTGACCCCGATCTGCCCGCACACGCTGTCCTTCCGGCCCATGCTGCTGAACGACGACATGGCGCTCAAAGTCTCCATCCCCTTCACCGGCCGCGGCGGCGCCTTCGTCTCCTTCGACGGCAAAGGCCGCGTCGAACTCGGCCGGGGAGACGAGGTCGTCGTGCGGGCGAGTCCGTATCCCTTTCCGACCGTCATGGGCCAGCCGTTGGAGTGGTTCGATAGCATCAGCCGGACGCTGCGGTGGAATACCCGGGCCGCGGAGCAGAAGGGCTGGACGGGGCAGGACGATGGTGGAGGCGATGGCGGAGACGATGGCGAGGCGAAGCGGAAACAGCCCGCTTTCGATATCGATTTCGCCGAGGAAGAGGAGACGGTCAATTCGAAGGATAGCGGGTACGAGGGGACCGGTTCGGAGTCCGGGCGGACGGAGAAATGTAGCTGACACTGCTGTTGTGCATCGGACCTTGTCCTGTATTGCGCCGGTCGGTCGTCCTTTCAACGGTTTTCATGGCGGTTGCCTTTCAGATTGATGTATTTGAACTATGAGGTGGAGGTTATTGGACCTGATTGGAAGTCTTACTGCGTCGGCGCTTTGGGAGTGGATTGGTGGCCAGGCACGGCTGCGAGCATGGTCGCTCATCCACGGCGAAGATTGGCCACTCGGCTGTCGTGGTCTTGTTCGTGTGACGGATCTTGCGTACGCTGACGCACGCTTCCTGTACCTACATAGTATGTACTACTACCACGCACGATTTGTATCGCTCGATCGTGGTCAGCCTGAGGCTATTGAAGTCCGACCTCCGAAAACACGTCTGGCCCGGCCTGGAAAACCGTCGCGCGGCGTTTTAAGACCTGGAAATCGATTGATTGACCTACATTACCTACATAGGTACTTATTACTCACATATGTACACGTTTGTAGGTAGGTAGGTAGGCAGGCGGCACAAGGGTACTTGGCCGTAGAAAGATCTAAAGGCGGTGCAACGGAAGGTTTGCACCTCATACCTAGGTACGGAGGAGGATAGCTCTCGGGCTCACGACCGATTCTCCCAGCCCTCATCGGCTCCACTGTTCTGCCTTTTCGCTCTCCTCTTCTCCGCGTTTGATGGACATGCGTACAGTACATGTAGATTAGATACGGCGGGAAAGGGTGCTTATGACCCGTCAGCGAGATGGATGAATGGAAGGATTCAGCGCAGTATACTGGATGAGGGTCTAGAATCAAGGGAGATGGGCCGTGGTCGAGCCGAACGATGCGAGTCATCCATCCCGTCGGCGTGCCTGACCCGTTCGTCAATTCTTCACTACCTAAGGTACATGAAGGTACTGTACATACATCCCCTCTCATACTCATCCGATGCCTATAACGAACATTGTACATACCTACATATGTACCTAGGTAGTAGGGACGGAACACTAGGCGTCACGGCTCTGCTCTTCCCATCACCGGACCGGCATAGGAGAAAGACACCATGATACAGGTATCCATTCAGCATTCATCAGATCACCGGAATTGGAAGTCAGGGACTTCCACAAGGGTTGCAGGGAGGATTGAGAGGGTGCAGGGAGGATTGAGAGAGGGTGTGTGGGGTGGCTCTTGGCTCCGCAGCGATCTGCAGGGTCGGCGAACTGCACATTGCGCTCGTGACGAGCCTCGTTCAGCTTTCTTCCCTTTTTCCTCCAGCTGTCCTTCCATCTTCACACTCTCCCCCCTCTTACTGCTTGCGGAAGCATTGCACTGCCTCCGGAGAATTCGAGCGAGCGATCGTCCTACATCTGCCGTCGTCGTCGCTTGCCGGATGCAACACCCAAGGCAGCAGTGACTACTTCTTCCCCCCCACCGAGAGGCAGAAAGGGACACCGGCCACCGCGCCGCACCAACGGCAGGCAGACAGGCGGCTGCGTACTCGACCTGACGGCCACTTCTCTGCCGTCAACCAGTCCGTATCATCAGTCCATGCCTCCAAACCACACGATGAAGGTGAACGCTCGCGTCCCACCAGCGACTTACGAGCTCGAATCTCCCGTCGACAGCTTGTCCAACATGAGTCTGGATGACGAAGCCACATATACCAATGAAGTGAACGACCTGCACGTATCCAAAACGTCTCAACTTGCCCGGCCCGAACTCACCGCACGTTCGTCGACCGACCCGTCGATAAGTTCACTTCACCAAGGCCGATATCCGAGCGCACAACCCCCGAGCAGCAGCAGCAGCAGCAACAACCGCACAAACCCACCCTACCCTCGTTCGACCCTACGATCGTGCTCAAACGGCCCAGTACACCTCAGCGCGCCCGCCATGACCCGAGCCCACAGCATGCCAAACCCCTACGCCTTCCGCTCACCAGGAGAAAGCAGCGGCATCGCTTCGTCATCAGCCGGCTCTCTATCACCCGGCGCGCCGCACAGTCCCATGCGCTCACCCGCACGCGTCAGGTCTCCCTTCCGGCCGCAAGAAGAAGTCGCACAGTCACCGCGCTCACCGAGTTTCATGAGTGGTGCGGCGATCGAAAGCATTCAAGAGGACAGCGAACTGGACACCACACGACCTCGCACAAGCGGACCCTCGTTCCCACCAACAAGTGCCGCAGCATCCTTCTCGCGCTCCGGATCCCTTCGCCGACGACCCGCGTCACCTCTACACAACCTGGCCAACGCGACCTCAACACAACAACACCC
>Ga0058704_10000065_pt1 | contig 51247 bp, 57 predicted proteins | sample AgamicMgSfe_FD_71363 | JGI IMG/M metagenome (GOLD analysis project Ga0058704, IMG submission 71363) | Agave microbial communities from Guanajuato, Mexico - Mg.Sf.e | ecosystem: Host-associated > Plants > Phyllosphere > Phylloplane/Leaf | place: Guanajuato, Mexico | collected 2012-05-30
CCCTTACCGAGAAAACAGGCAGCGCAACGCCCATCACCGCCGCCGCCACCTCCTTCCATAAGCTCGAAACCTTCCTTCGAGCCAAAGGTCATCTTCGCCACGGGCGGCATCACCAACGGCGAGCAATGTTTACAAATCCTCAACGCCGGCGCCAGCGTGTGCCAGGTCTACACCGCCATGATGTACGGCGGCGTCGGGACCATTACGAGGATGAAGCAGGAGATGAGGGATGAGATGAAGAAGACAAAAGGCGCTTCGGTCTCGAGAAGCTGATGATGAAGAGCGAATGCCTGTAGGTATATTCACGTATGTATAATCAAGTCAAACATAGTGCACAGGTTCTGACGCTACGTCTCTTTCTCTTCCCGTCGCTGCGCCGGTGGAATGCCTCAAACGCGAAGGGGCAAATGGGACCAAAGCATCATTCCAGTCTCGCTTCGCGTATGTGCAACCCATCACGACCACAACACTGCCGTGATGCTTCCAGCAATGCCCTCGGCGAGATTTCTTTCCTGTTGCGAAATAAGACAAGACTTTATTCTCATGACCACCGCTGACCACCTCCTTGGAGCTTCCCCGACTGTCACCCAAGATCAAAGAAACCAAGGAATGCACCGCATCCAGCTCGCCGGTCTCCGCTCCGCCGGCGACCGCTCGGGCTGCTCATTATCGAGCTGCCTATTTCCCGGTAATATCTCGAAGTACTGCCCAGCTATGCAGCGCCGAGACTGGTACGGTCGGTAGGCATGTGGCCTCCGAGGTAAGCGTGGAAGACGCGATGTCTTCCATGGAACATTCCTACCGTAAGGCTTGCAGTGGTTTTGCAAGAGAATAGTCGTCGTCGAGTGGCTCCAGTCTCGGCACTTCTATCCTGGGATAGTCCACGGCTGACTTGAAGTAAGTGTTGGGATAGGGGCTTCGGAGCAGATGCTCAAGGACGTCACGTGCACCTTGCGGCCTACGGACGGGACTCCACCGGAACCCATCTCGCTGCTGAGCGTGTTGCTTGCAGCTGGTGCCCGAGTCGGGCTGTGCAAGATCGAAGACTCTTCGGCCCTGGTGCAGGTCACGTCGACAGGCCATGTAGGACTCCCTCGACGTCTGCTGAGGTCGAAGGCACAGATTGACTCTATGGGAGTATGCCATAGCCTCGTCAATGCAACGGGGCGAGGAGACTACGATGTAGTGGCGACCTTACTAGAGTATGGTGCTGATCCTGACTTCAAGAAAGCACAAGCGATTCTACTGGCAGTCGAAAATTTTCACTACAAAGTTGCCGTCGCACTCCTGGCACATCGCAGATGGAAGGCGTTCAAGAAACATCTTCCAGCAGTGCTCGAACACGCGCTGAAAACCACCATCTCAGTAAACGCTTGCGATCGAGGGTGGTCGGAGCTACTTCTGCATGCAGGGGCCAGCGAGTCCACAGGCGGGCTCACAGCGCCTCGAAAAAGCCTTCAACAGCTCCGATGTTGAGACTGTTGGCTTGCTTATGGAAAACAATGTTTCGGTATCCACAGTCATTGGAACAGCCATCTCTCGAGGAGATTTGGGCATGATGAAACTTCTGCGCCGTCCCAGGACTCGCCTACCCAATGCTGCAAATCTCATTGCTCTTCTCGGTGACAAGTTCGATATGATCGCTGAGATTGAGATTGTGGAGATGCTCATCGCTGCTGGAGCGGAGGGTGCTGGCCTAGACATGAGGCTTGCTTCGCTCGTCGAGACGGTGGTGGCTGCTCGCGGAGAGAAGCGGCCCTCGTCAGATGAGAGAAAATACCTCGAGGTCTTACTTGGAGCAGGGGCCAGCGTTAATTACTGTCAAGGTGCAGCACTGAAGCAAGCATTGGCTGCTGGGAACTTCTTCCTCGTGACTCGCCTCTGCGACGCCGACGCATCGGTCGAAACGCGCTCTGCCAGCTTCCGTTCCATTTACGACGTATCCAACGTTACAAGATCGCGTGATCTTGTGGGACTCGTGAAGCCGATTCTGCAAGCTGGCGTGGAACAAACGGTAATGAACGCAATGCTTGCGCTCATGATCCAGAAAAGACCATCGAGTCGGCAGCTTGGTGAGCTTCTCATTCACCATGGAGCCAGAATGGTGACGGCAAACGACCTCTTCCAGGCATGCAGCGCTTGCAGCAGCGAGGTTTTTGGCTTGCTTTTTGGCACGATAAAACCACACAATAAGAGCATCGGGGAGACCCTCGCCCGTGTACTGTCAGATACGCCCAAGGCCCGACTGCTCCTCAAGCAAGAGTGCAGCTCCGACGATCTTGACCGTACCTTCTTGGCTGAGCTTAGAAGTTGGAATTGTCAGATAGACGTGGTGACATTACCCCTGAGCCACCGGCGCCTCCGTGAACCAGCACAATGGAGAGCCACTCGTGCTGGCTTGTCGGAGGTTATATGTCGACATCGTGCAACTACTCCCGACGATGTATCTGCAGCATGGTCCATGGACGGGCACGACGCCAATGCGTGCGGCATTGTTGGCGTTACCGAGAAACAAGAGATGTCCCGACCGTTACTACCAATCCGAAGGCAAGCAACCGCCGGGCGCCACAGGCGTTCCCCAACACCTGGCCCGGGCAGAAGAGCAGCGAAAAGAAGAGTCACGTCGAATCGAATCTCTCCAGCGCAAGCATCAGACGCGCCTCGACCTCGACAGGCAAACACAAGAAGCCAAGCTACAAGCGTCCCGAAACTCCCATGCCCTGGTCATCTCCCAGGGCCGCGAACTAGCCGCGCAACAGCGGCAGGCAGTCGACGCGGAACTGACAGCATCGCAGAAGCGGCATGCTTTAGCCATCGCACAGGGCCGGGAACGCGCCGACGAACAGTACCGTCAAGAGGACAATAAGCAGCGGCAGACCCTGCAGCACGACAAACAGCGTGCTTTAACCCAGCAAGCCACTCGGCACCATACGAACGAAGCCGCCTTTAAGCACCGGTCGCGAATGCTCGAAGTGGAGCAAGCGGCGGACCGAGATCGGACGGAGAGGGCGAGGAAGGTCTTGCATGAGCAAGAGGAGGCGATGGAGCGACAGCAGCGGCGGAGGATGCAGGAGATCGAGTATAAAGCGGAGACTGACAGGGCGCAGGTGAAGATGCTGTCGGAGGGGAGGATGGCTTATGACAATGAGAGTGTGGATTGGGTGAGTTGGCGAGGATGTGGGCTGGCTGATTATCAGAGGGGAGGTCGAGAGCGGTGGTGTGAGGCGCTGTTGGCTGGTGAGGAGTACTTCGTTTGGTGATGAAGGTTGCAACTGGTACTCACGAATAGGCCAATGCGTATAGACTGTAGAGATCTATAGCCGACGGGACGAAATTCGAAAAAAAGGCGATCAACATTCGTGTCTCGTCGATATCGTAGAGGCAGCGTAGGGTTCATTGAGGCAATGAGCTTGATAACGAACAAGTTGTACGTTTACTACTGCATTGTAGGGTGAGATCACTGCTGAGGTAGCGACTGGGTGGGAGAATACCTCGCTGCTGTATGACTTTATCCTAATCTGTCTCTCTCTCTCTGCTCACATGCTTTCAGGTCAGTGGAAAGAGAAAAGGAAAAGAAACGCAAGGATCCATCGAGACCAGATCAGCCACTTCTCACGAGTCCCACCCACTCACCCGATGCAACGCAATGCAATGCGACCGTTTAAGAAAGGATGGAGGAAAGCTTCAATGCAACCCACTCTCCCCCGTCGCGGCCATATGCGCCTGACACTCAGCCATCAACCGCGCCAACCGCGCCACCTCATCCAACCTGCCCAACACATGCCGGTTCCCATCCACGAAACCCTTAATCTGATATTCGATCCCCGTCTCGTCGGCGAATTCCCGCACGAGCGTCTGCAGACGACGCAGGTTGTGTCTCGGTACGCGCGGGAACAGGTGGTGCACGGCTTGGAATTGGAGGCCGCCGTGCACGAAGTCCAGCCAGGCGGGACAGGCGACGTCCATGGTCGTGCGGAGCTGGCGCATGGCGAAGGATTCCGAGGGGCCGAGGTCGGCCGTGCTGGTGCCCCAGTGCGAGAGCGTGATTTGGACGTGGAGCGGTAAGGTGGCGAGGTGGCTGACGATGAGGAAGAGGGCGCGCGCGTGCCAAGTCGGGATGCTGTCGTAGAGGAGGAATTTGAAGTACCAGATGCTGTAGCAGAAGATGGCCACGGTTTCGGTGGGACGGGTCCAGGCCATGCTGCCCTGGCGCACGGAGCGCTTGGAGATCAGGTGCGCCCAGGAGAGAAAGTAGAGGTTGAAGCGGGCCACGGCCATGACGGGGTAGTAGGTGTATTTCTGGTAGCGCACGGCGAGGGCGGCGAAGCTGTCCCAGGGGAAAGGGATGTTGTAGTAGGAGGATTGGATGGAGGAGAAAAAGGCGGGGGAGGTGGAGAAGAGAGGGACGTTTTGGATGTCGGGATCGTGTTCCTGGTCGTATGGTTAGCTCGGTAATCATTGCGTGGTGGTGGATGGGTGATGCTTACTGGCGAGTTCGTGACGAGGTGATGGACATTATGACTGCTCTTCCACCACCCAATCGACAACCCACAGCAGAAATCACCGATGAAGATTCCGATCAGCGTGTCCCACACTATATCATGCGTGATGGCGCGGTGCCCGGCATCGTGGGCGGTGAACATAATCTGCTGCCAGAATGTGCCCAGAAAGCACGCCGACGCCACTATCCAGCCGCGGTGTAAGCAGTACAGAAAACCGGCGAAGAGGATGGAGTAGCGGAGCATTTCCTTGGCGTACTCGGAGAAGCGGCAGTCGTAGAAGCCTTCGTCGCGGACGCGTTGGTGCAAGGCCTGGAACTTCTCGGTGATGGCGCGCTGGGTTTCGGCGTCGAGAGATGGGTAACGTAGCAGGTCGACGTCGACTTCTTGTTGGACGGCGGTTGCCGTGTAGGTGTTGTCGGTGGATGACAAGGGTTGGTCGGTTCGTGGGGACGACGACTTCTTCCGTAACCTCATCTGAGTCCCATTGTGTTGTTGTTCTTGCTCCTTTTCCTCCAGTAGACCTCCATCTTCTTCAACGCTGGTGAAGCTCGAGACGGACGAGCGCTCGGTGTCCGATGCTCCTGCGTCCGACGAGCTGTCGACACCGTCTGTACTCTCGATCAAGCTTTCATCGTCGTTGTCGGGTTGTATACCATCCTCATCCTTCTCTTCCGCCAACAGTGGACGGAACGTCCCGCCTTGTATCGGCGGCGTGAAGTTGACCCAAGACCCTTGGACCCGCCCGACGCGGTATCTCCGCATCGTAGCCAAAGTTTCCTGCGAGTGAGATCTGTTCAGGTACAAGCAAACGTCAGCAATGACATGGCGCTTCATGCCAGGTGACTTGACAGTCGTCCTGACCAAGGTCATGTCCATGTACCCAACATAAGCCGACCCTCGACCTCGCCTCGTTATGTTGTGTGTATGGATGGTGGACGGTGTGAAGGATGAGTGATTGGATTGGCCATTTACATGTTCAACTCGTCCGTCGCCTCTCTCCCCACCATGTGCTGGACCACGAGCCTGCCGCCCGGGTGTTTGTCCTGCCAGCCATTGAGCCGGAGTACGTCGTTCTGCGTGATGACGAGGGCGTCGCCGGCGGCGATGAGGCCTTCGATCTCACGGCGGGTGAAGACACGGGCGTGATCCATGGCTCGAATCAATCACCAAGGCCAAGCGAATGAATGGTGAAGGGGTAAGGAAGGAATAAGTTAGGTTCGCAGAGAAGACGAAGATGGGTAGTCTATCAACAAAGAAGACCACATACTGTACTTAACCTCCCTTACATACTCCCGGGGTCTCGGGCACGAGTTGCGAAGACTCCTCTTCCCCATCTCATGATGAACGTGGCAGTAGTAGGAGGAGGTAGTAGGGGTAGCGGACCATGGAATATCAGGGGCGTTCGCCGCTAGACGCACATCCCCCCCTTCTTCGCTGTTTCTCTCCCCCGTTCGAGAGAGAGAGAGAGAGAGGGGACCGGACAGGCGAGAGCGAGGGGAACGGGAGAGGGGGGGGACTCGGGAGAGACAGTCTGGACACGCGGCCCTGAATCGTATGTGGGCAAATGTGGGCAAATGTGGACATGAACAGATCTACACCCGGTCGGCTTGAGACTTGGCTGTGTGATGAGAGGCTGAGTAGCCAAGCAACGAGTCTGGACGAGTTGCAGAAACAACACCACACTTGCAGAGCCACTACTGCGACAACTGCACGCACCGTCGGCGCCCCATTCCATCATCATTGAAACCGATCGGCGGTCAAAACGCGCGTAATGACCGCCGTCAGTGCTGGCTATGTACCTCGCTGTGCTGTCAATCGCCGCCGTACCTTGATATTCCACCCAAACACGGGAACATTCGACAGCAGAGGTAAGCATTGGGTGTTTGACTGCCAGGGCCCAGGGTACAGGAATGAGATCGATCGTGGCTACATGTCACTATGTCACCCATGTGGCGTTGTGGCTGCATGCAATGGAGCCGGTCTAGATCCCTGCATATGAATTTGGCCTAGTTCTCTGTATAGTCCCTAACTCCTCGCTTGTTATTGGCACAACTTGGCGATTTCTCTATTGATATGATGCACAGACCAAGATCTCGCCTTTAAGATAGAGAAGATGGCAAAAGTAGTTTGATAGAGTAATTAGATTAATATATAATATATACTAGTAGTATTGAAGCTTGATACTTTTGACTTAGAGTTGTTTCATCTACAATGACACTAGAACATAAATAGAAAGGGAGTAAAGCTCTCAGATAATGACGTACAAGGTATTAGATCCTCACCAATGCCCCTAGATACCGCCTTGAAAGCTTCTTGAGCTGATAGTCCAAATGGCCGACCGTATCTTCCACTACACCTATACCATGCCTCACGGACATCTGACCCATGACTAGCATCAGTGTCGCTACTCAGCACTGCTCTGTGACTGCTGATGCAGACTTACGACTTGAGCGGCGGATGAGTCAGGAAAACCTCTTTCGTATCCCCCTGATCTACTTCTGGAGGTGCAGCATGTTGCGTGGCTTACTGATAGGCCACGCTCGCCGCAGCTGCATGTACAAGGTAGGAGGTACAGTAACAATCTAGCGGACGTGGTGCGGCTGGAGAGGCGCACCCAATAGCAGTTGGCCTTCGCTGCGCGAGAGAATGAGCAAGACAAAGAACGTTCTGCGAACGGGGTCGAGCGGTTTGCTGCGAGTCGGATGTCACGAGTAGACGTGCGCTACATCGGCAAGTTACATCTCACAGAATCAGTGCCGCAAAATGATTGAGAAGGCCACAGAAGTCGAGATGTTGTCGCTGAGTGTTCACACTCATTCGTTCTGTGAGAGACAGGAGAACTAACTACTAGCATACGGCGGTCAGTGGCAAAGCGAACTATGCAGCTTGAAGCACATTTGCCAGTTTCGCGATGACTTGACCGGACCGGTTGTCATGTACGCGCCACATCACCATCGTTCTGTCGCTGGCATTGCTCACAAGTTGCAGACGATTGCCAGAAGGTCTTTCGTCCCGGCACTCTGAACTGGAGGACGTTTGCACCGTATTCGATATGCCTTCCTCTACCTGGCTTCATCAGTATCAGAAGGCCACGGGTTATTTCGACGCGCGTGAAGAGGCAGACGGCACCAAGAGTTATACCACCGCCTTCCGGTTCTTGATCAAACCCGCGACGAGTGATCAGCCTGTGTCGGACGTCCTCGATATGAAGTTGGGCTACAGCTGGACCGAGATTGGGATCTGGACGCAATGGAGACCGTCTCACGGTTCTGTCATACTGTGCACTGTCGACAATGGCGACCTACCCGGCTTCTGAAAGGGGATATGCGAGATGCTCAAAGATTCGCGGGTCAGGATTCCATCGCACCCCTTTGGCTGGCATGCATTCGTCCTGCCGCATGTCTCGAGCGTCCTTGATCAGTCGGTCTGGTCATGTCGAGATGTCATCAGGCACATAGAGCACCACCGGCCGGATGTACACTCGAAGCGACCGAACTACGTGGTGATGCACGAGGTAGCCCGTCAGGCCACACATATCACCGAAGTGCTGGCCATCAAAGTCCTGGAGAGCATCGGAGAGGAGATGTCAGACTGTCGACAGATGTCGTCGCAGTCGTCGTCCAAGTCCGAGTGGGCTTCGGCATTTCGAAACCTCAGGTGCCAAAAGACACTGCTCGAGTGTGCGCACGGTCGATCCTCTGCGTTGACAGGGAGATTGCAGAACGAGATGAACTTGGTATGTGAGAGTTTTTTCGAGCGGTACGAAATACTAATGGACAGCAAGGCCTTCCACATCGGCACAGAGCGTGACAGCACTATCGCCGCCCAAATGGCTCGGGCTATGCAACAGGACAGCACCGCCATGAAAACCATCAGCGTGCTCGGCCTCGTATTTCTCCCGGGCACGTTTGTTAGCGCGAGTCTCTCCCGCCCTGCATGCACCCGACGTCTTCGTGAGACGATGCATTGACGTACCACAGGCAATCTTCGGCATGAGCTTCTTCGACTTCACATCCGATGGCTCGCCCAACGGTCAGTCTCGACTTGCGCCACGGCGGCAAATGCGACAAATGAGTGGCTTTTCATTCCCGCCTTACCTCTCGTCCATATGTACTTCCCCAAAGGCTGGGTCATGCAATTTGCTTGTCTGCCTTACTAATAGCTTCAGGGGCGGGGAAGTCATTGGTGTCTCAGCCTCAGCCCTCAGCCTTGCCCCTCATGGACCGTATCATACAGCTATCGGTCTTCTCCAGCCTGCTCCTTCCCCCGGAATTGGACATGCTTTCAAGCCTTTCACTGATTCAGATACCTTCCTGAGCGCAACGAAGAGCTTATCGCAAAAGCAGCTCCTGTCGGCCATAACGCTCCCTGACCGCGACAATGAGTACACCGCAAGGACAGCTTGTTCGGGCTGCCTCGTCTGCCAAGGACCGTGTCGAGTCCTCGTCTACCGAGGACCGTGTCGAGTCCTCGTCTACCGAGGACCGTGTCGAATCCTCGTCCGCCATGGATCCTATCGAGTTGACGCACGACGATTACACCGTCGCGTGAATCTGCCCACTCGAGGTGGAACAGGTTGCGGCAATGAAGATGCTGGACGAAGAGCACGATCGCCTACCCCAGCCGGAGACCGACCATAACGCGTATAACCTGGGAAGCATCAAAGTCCACGAAAGAACCAAAGGCCATGGGAGCACCAAACGCCACAACGTGGTTATCGTAGGTTTGCCTCTCACGGTCAATGCGTCGACAGCGACGGTAGTGGCGAATGCGAAAAGCACATCTCGACAGCTGAGGTTCGGTCTCCTCGTTGGCATCGGCGGCGGTGTGCCAACTCGCACCGACGAAGGGCCGATCCGGCTCGGTCATGTGGTTGTGAGTAAACCAACAGGCCAGCATTCGGGAGCAGTGCAGTACGACCACGGGAAAGCGGAGGCTGGAGAATTCCAGCGGACCGGCTTCCTGGCTCCACCGCCAAACGTCCTTCTTGCTGCCGCCGGACGGTTGAGTGTCGCGCGGCGAAGGGCCGATGAATATCCGTTGCTGGCGCATCTGAAACGCATCAATACCTCGAAGAAGAATCTGCGACACTACAAGCATCCTGGAGCCGATACGGACCACTTGTACGAGGCAGGCTACGTCCACTCTGATCGGAAGCTTTCTTGTCAGAAGTGCGAATGCGATTCCAGCAGAAGAGTCACGCGGGAGGCGGAAGGAAGCGACGAGGAGGATGAGGACGATGACGACGGGGATGTGAAAATTGTAGTTCATCGTGGGACGGTAGCGTCAGGCGAGAAGGTCATGCGGAATGGGCTGCAGCGAGATCGGCTCACGAAGGAGTACGGTGTGCTGTGCTTCGAGATGGAAGCGGCCGGGGCGCTGAACGACTTCCCGTGCCTGGTGATACGGGGCATCTCCGACTACTCGGATTCGCACAAGAACGACAAGTGGCAAGGGTACGCAGCAGCGGTGGCGGCGGCGTACGCGCGTGAGCTTTTCATGCACATGCCGGTGGACGAAGTGAAGCAATTGCAGATAGCGCAGAGCTCTCGGTAGCCAGACGTTCACCCTTCGCTAGTGTAGCCGCGGTTTTAACGTATGCGACTGAGACAGATGTAAAGCAAATGATACATGACACAAGATTTGTTGCGCACAGCGCTCATGAAGACAAGATCGAGCGCTGGCTAGATATACCCGATGCCTCAACTAACCTCAACAAGGCTCGCAAGGAGCGTCACCATGGCACTGGGGCCTGGTTCCTCCAGACTGAAGAGTATATCAGATGGAAAGCGAGAGATTATAGCACTCTTTGGCTGCACGGTATCGCTGGCTGCGGCAAAACCGTTCTGAGCTCGACGGTGATCCAGGACTTAGAAGCAGGGCAGACGGGTTCCGAAGCCATCATCCTGTATTTCTACTTCGACTTCAGCGACGCCCGCAAGCAGTCTTTCGAGAAGATGGTACGTACATTGGCCTTCCAACTCAATCAACGGCATGAGGCATGTCGGCAACGTCTTGACGAGCTGTACTCATCTTGCAAAGGCGGGCACGAGCAACCCCAAGGTCAGGTCGTCGTTGCAGCCCTTCACGATATGTTGGAAATGAGCGGTAGGGTCACCGTTGTATTAGATGCCCTCGACGAATGCGAGACAAGGAAAGAGCTGCTGTCATGGCTTGCCGTGTCCGCGACCCGCCCTCCACATATCTTCTTGACGAGCCGTATAGAAGAAGATTTAAAGTCTTCGCTCAGCGAATGGGTACCCGCAGATTGCATTGTGCCGGTCCAGCAACGGGCCGTTGACGAGGACATCCGGACAGTGGTGCGTAGTGTTCTCGCCCAAGACGAGGATTTAAACCGTTGGGAGAACAGGCCCGACGTACGCGCGGAAATCGAGAATAAGCTTATGGAGAAGCCAGACGGAATGTGAGTCACAAAACCGAAAGAACATGGTGCGGCCTTGTACTGACGCTGGCACGAGGTTTCGGTGGGCAGTGTGCCAGTTGGACGCCCTCAAGCGATGCCTCACACTCCCCAGCCTAAGGAGAGCGCTCGATTCGCTTCCACGCACGCTCAACGAGACTTACGACCGAATCCTCAGGAACATCCCGGACCAGTATCGAGTCGATGTCGTCAGAATCCTTCAGTTTTTAGCGTTTGGAGAGAGACCGTTGCTGTTGGAAGAGGTTGTAGATGCTATTGCAACAACTCCCAATCAGACTCCCGCGTTTGATAAGCGGAATCGGATGCCAAGGCCTCGTGAGATTGCTCGGTATTGCTCTAGCCTCACTAATATTACAGTACGTATACTAACCCAGGAGGAAAGAAGAGAGAAAGGATTGGGTGAGGGTGAAGTCCTAGAGATCCAGCTAGCGCACTTCTCGGTGCAACAGTATCTGATCTCAGGGACGATCCCCGAGCCTTTCCGGGAGGAGCTTGATCAACTTCGAGCCGAAACCACGATTGTCGACGTCAGTTTGGCTTATCTATCTTCTGCTGCCCAGCTGGCAGAATATCCTGGCGACACCTCAGGCCTTCCCTTCGCCCAGTTTTGCGCTGCTGACTGGATGGAGCATGCTCGTGCAGTCGAGAAGAGCCAGGCGACCGCTTCGTCCTGTATAGACCGACTATTCAATGTACCGGACGTTTTTCGATATTGGGTTAGTCTATACGGTCCGGCATGGCCAGGACAGTCCTGGGCGACGCCGCTCTATTATGCGTCTCTCTTTGGACTTCCTTATTCAGTCCGACTACTGTTCGAGCAGGAGAAGTGTGTGAACGCCCAAGGCGGATTCTATATTGCAAATTCTCGTGGTTTTGGCGATAGCTATCTGACTAGATTCCGATTTCAGCCCGAGTTTGATGACAGCGAGAACTGCAAGTACAGCACAGCGCTCCAGGCAGCCTCGCGCGGAGGCTACGAGGCAATAGTCCGGCTACTACTCGAGAAGGGGGCAGATGTGAACGCTAAAGGCCTTGATAATAGCACCGCGTTCCAAGTTGCCTCCCTAGGAGGCCACGAGGCGGTAGTCAGGCAATTGCTCAAAAACGGAGCGCATATGAGTGCCCATGGCTCTGTCAACAACAACGCGCTCTACGCTGCCTCTCGGCGGGGTCACGAGGCGGTAGTCCGGCTACTGCTCGAGAAGGGGGCAGATGTGAACGCTAAAGGCCTTGATAATAGCGCCGCACTCCAAGTTGCCTCCCTAGGAGGCCACGAGGCGATAGTCAAGCAATTGCTCGAAAATGGAGCGCATGTGAGTGCCCAAGACGGTGCGCTCCACGCTGCCTCTTCAATGGGTCACGAAGCAATAGTCCGGCTACTGCTCGAGCACGGGGCCATCGTGAACGATCCGAGCGAAGAAGTCCACAACGCGCCCCGGGTTGCCCTTTTCAGACGGCACGGAGGGAGAGTGCAGATACTGCATGGACATGAGGCGGATGAGACAGCCGCGGATGGAGACCATGATAGTGACCACGAGAAGCTTACGAAGCGAGTCAAGCAGACTCAGAGACGGGGATAGAAACCTGATGAACTCTTGGCTATCCTTGACAAAAGCTGGGAAGTAGCAGTCAAGCTACCAACAAGTAAAAGGTAACATGCAAAAACTATTTGCAGAATTGAGAGCTGGAGTACTTTCCCCATCAAGAGCTCTTCTTCGCATCCCTCTCCGCTTTCTGCAAAGCCCTCTTGCGAATATCTTCATGCATCCGCCTGTTGACATCAATGACATACCTGTTCATCGGTCCCGGCGTCAAATTCGCAATGGCCCAGTGAAGGACACCATGGGACCAATACGGCGTGCTCGTAGTGGCCAAACCCTGCGCACCACCGCTCCGGCCGATCTTGGACAGGGCGGCGCGAACAAACTGTCGCGGAGTCGGAACCATGGCTGACGAGCGCCGGATTTTGGACATGGCGGAGGTGACGAGGTAGGATTGCACGAGCTGGACTTTGATGTTGTGCGGCGCGAGCTCGGATGAGAGGGCCGAGGACCATTGTTGCAGGAAGGCTTTGCTGCCGGAGTACGTGGCCAGTAGAGGGGTGGGGAGGATGCCGCCGAATGAAGCCATGGTCAGGATCAGGCCGCCGGTTTTCTGTTTGACCATCTTCGGTGCGATGATTTGGGTCACGCGGAGGGTGCCGAGGCAGTTGATCGTGATGATGTCCCGCATTTCCTGCTCTGGAGTCTCCATGAAAGGGACCGGGATGTTGTGGCTGAGGCCGACGTTGTTGATCAAAATACTGACGTCTAGGGCGGAGACGAGCTGCTTCAGCGAGGTGAAGTCGGAATCCCGGTTGGCGGCAAAATCCATGGCCAGCGTCTTGGTTTGCACATTGTACGACCGCTGGATCTCGGCGGCAAGCGTTTCAAGCTTTGATTGCGTGCGGGATACGAGGACGATGTTGAAGCCTTTTCGTGCCAGCTGCAGCGCGTATTCTTTGCCGATGCCATCGGAGGCGCCGGTCACGACAGCCCATGTGCCCTTCTTGCCGAATGTCGAGAGCTTGAGCATGTCGTCAGTTCATTGTCGTCCTTCAGGTGAGTGGCGGATGCTTACCGAGGTACCCGGCAGCACGAACAGCGATGCAATAAGCCTCCAGAACGAGAAGATCTTGGACGAAAGCCAGAGGACGCCGATCAAAGCGAACGCCTGTGTGGTGGAGGCAGCCCAGGGATCCGTACTGACTATTTCTTGCACGGCCTGGTTGGCCTTTTCAACCATGCGCTGTCCAGCTGCCATGATCCGTGTAGGTTGAGGTGGAAGGCGAATTTCTTGTCAATTGTAGACTTGGATTGGAGATTTCTGTAGATGAAGTTGAGATGAAGTTTGCGGAGATGGCTCGGCTCGTCGTTGGGTTCCCTGGAAGCCCCACGCGACCACCACGCGAAACTCACGCGAGCTCAACATCGACTGACCTTCGAGAACATTCGCGCAAGCATACAGATACGCGTCTGCCACGATGCCTCAATCACAGCATGCGATTACATCTTACCTGCCTGCCGGCGATGGCTTTCTCCCGCTGTGGCTACTCTTCGTACGCTTCCCAGCTGAACTACTCGCCCTGTCCCGTTCGAACTAACCAACGCTGTATTGGTAGATATCAGTTGTCTCCCTCGGCAACAGCGTCCAGTCCTACATCTCCCTAGCCGGCACGCGCGAAGTCTACGCTGGGCCCGCCTCTTCCCGTCCAGCAGACGCATCGCCGTCATCGCCCGTCACGGCCCTCAGCGCAAGGACTTTCGGTACATGGACGGCCTTGTCTTCGATCGTAAGACTGTACGCCGCGTATAACATCGACAACGCCGTTGTCTATGAGCTGGCGCTATGGACCTTTGGCCTGGCTTTTGCGCACTTTACGAGTGAATGGCTCGTTTTTGGGACGGCGAGGTGGGGCAGAGGGCTGGCGGGGCCGGTGTTTGTCAGTACGATTACTGGGGGCTGGATGCTGTTGCAATGGGGTAGCTACGTCCGCTGAGGAGGGGTGATGAGGTCAATGAGCTCGGGTGGGATACCGGAGGTTGAACGCCGTAAGAAGGCATGACTGATCGACTATAAGTACCTGTGTGAGCGGTACGGGATTTGCTCGATGCAAATTGACACAATGTATGTTGTTGCTACTTCGAGGTTCGCAAGGAGTCACTGGAATACTGACCATCTCGCGGCTACTCATGTTCTACGGCTGATTGTGCCATTGGTGCGAGAGCTAACGATGCAACGAATGAATGATCTCAACGTCCTCTCATCAGTGAAGTGGTTGTTAAAGATGTCACAGCAGTGAGTTGAAGTTCGTGTGAGTGAACGTCTGTTCACGTGATCGACAGCCGAGGTTGCGTCGGCGACGAGCGAACGTCAACAAACCCGAGTCCGTGCTGAAGCTTCACTGCACCATCGTCACATGTATCAAGTCAAGTTACATGTTTCGAAGTGAATGTGTTTAGTACGATGGGATACTCAGCTTCGTCGGAGCCAGTGTAATAATAACATACTAGACGGTCATTCAAACATCTGGCTCCTCAGCTCAGCAAGTAGCGGCTGATATCACTCCAACCTGCGTCACCAACCATATGGCGCAAGGCCTCGACTCCCACTACGCGACAATGGCCGCTCCATCACCGCCCCTAATCACATCAACACCAATGTCCTTCACCACACACCGTCCTGCAGGTCGTAACGCACACATCTTCCACCCGCCGCGATCACCAGCTTCCACCACCACCACCCCATCCTTCGCGACAGCAACCGACTACTTCTCCTCCGGTCCCAGGAAGAGGCAGCGACCAGGTTCCTCGTATGGAGTAGAAGATACCTCGAGCTGGAGCGCGACGACAACGCCGGCCTGGCAACAGTGTCCCACGCCGAGCGATGGGAGTTTCGTCGGCGCCGGGGCGGAGTCACATTCAGCGGGCTGGGTGAATGAACGTTATCGATTGGCAGGCGGGCACGATACGCCGTCTTTGATGGCGACGGCGGAGATGGAGCGGATGCAGTTGGGTTCGGCGCGGGATCAGAGGAGGTGGCGAGGAGAGGATGGCTCGGGTGCTGCTGCTGCCTACGGGGACAGTATGCCTGTCAGTGGGCCACTGGCGAGAGAGCGCAACGGCATCGCACGCACACAGTCGTTCTACAATAGCGAGCCGACGAGCAGCTGGACGGGTCTCGCGTTCACTCTGGTGGGCAAGGTGTTCAGCTTCGGCACGAGCGTGATACGGGGTTTCGCAGCAGGAGGAGGGAAGAGCTACTCTTTCGCCCACGAGCCCGGTGCAGACTTCTACCCAAGTCATCCAGAAGGGTGCTCCACACCCCTCCCCGGCTCCTGGCAAGCGGACGACTTCCTAGGCGACTTCGAGCAAGACAACCCTCACTCGCCCTCATCGCGCCCACCGAACAAGCGTCGGCAGACGGACCGCGATCAATGGATCATGGTCGGCACGCCCGACCTCATTACGGAAACCAGCCCAAGGCGGAAACACTCCAGCACGAGCATCCCCCGAAGTAACAACAATCTCCTCCCACGATCAACAGCCTCCCGCGCTACTAGCAGAAGAAGTCTCGCCCCCATCTCCCGCCGCCCCTCATCCCACATCTCCCAAACAGGCAGCCCATCAACCCAACCCCAACCCCAACCACCATCCCTCGACCGCCGCGCCTCCTTCGCACCTATGCGCTCCCGTCCGTCCAGCAGCAGCAGCAACATCCATCTCCCCGCCGCAGGCGTAGATGGTGCGTACATCAGCCCCGAAGCCACCCGCTACGTCAAACGGCGCACGAAACACGACCGACGGGCCGACGCGGCGATGGGCCAGATGTCCAGGAGGTTGACGGATTTGATTCGGCAGGGGCAGGAGGCGTTGGGGACGAAGGTTTCGGTCGAGGGGGAGGGAGAGGAGGATGATGAAGGGTTTGTGGATGAGGATGGAGAGGAGTGGTCTTGAGGAAGAGGGATTATGAGGTGTTTCCAAGCTGGCGTTCTTAAGAAGGGGCTGGGTGGTTGAGTAGGGCAAGCGGGGTTAGCAAGCGGGCGTTCCTTGAGTAATAAAGCGAGGCCATTCCCCGAGTCACGACAGTTGAGAAAAGCTGCTGGCGGCCGATGGACCCTTGTTCTGGGGAAGAAAACGCACATGAGCTAGCGCCGGCCGGAAGCGAGCCAATCACTGTAGCAAAGGGTGATTTGGTTTTCTTGGCAAAAAGATCTGGAACAAGGAGACACATGACTTGCTTACGATACCCCTTTCTTTGCTTCATAGCGAAACGAATGTACAATACGCTTTACAGGCACTATCAGCCGACTTACCATCCTACCTAGCTCACATTGTCCTTCTCTCGGCAACCGGGACAGGACCACGCGGTACTAAAGTGATTATGAATTCACTTCCCACGGGGATTCCTGGATCAGTCAGACCGGCTTCTCATATTGCAACGTCTATGTACTGCTATTCCCACGTCACGTCATACCCATGCTCAACGCACACACGGCCAAGGCTTCTCTGTCTTTGCCAGTCTCAAAGCTTGACTCTTCCGCTGCTCTTCTCGCACTCCCTCATCCGCCTCAGCCTTCACGACAAACCAGCCTTCTTCTTGAAGGCATTGATCAAGCCGCTCGTGCTGCTATCATGGCTGCTCGTCTCCCCAGCCTCATCCAGCTCCTTTTGAATCCCCTTGGCCAACGCCTTACCCAACTCAACGCCCCACTGGTCAAACGAGTTGATGTTCCACACCGCGCCCTCGGTGAAGGTGAGATGCTCGTAGTAAGCGATCAGAGCGCCGAGGGTGCCGGGGGTGATCTTCTGCGCTAGGATCGAGGTCGTGGGTCGGTTACCGAGGAAGACTTTGTGCGGGACCAGCTCGGCCGCGGCGCCCTCGGCTTTGACGGTTTCCGGCGTCTTGCCGATCATCAGGGCCTCGGCTTGCGCGAAGAAGTTGGAAGCGAGCATCTTTTGGTGCAGGTTGTTCTCCACCGGGTTGTGTGACTCGGCGGCCATGATGAAGTCGGTGGGGATCAACTTGGTGCCTTGGTGCAGTAGCTGGAAGAAGGAGTGCTGGGCGTTGGTCGCGGGTTCGCCGAAGAGGATCGGGCCGGTGGTGTATTTCACGTAGTCGCCGGAACGGGTGATGGCCTTGCCGTTGGACTCCATGGAGAGTTGCTGGAGGTAGGCAGGGAAGCGGTGCATGTATTGGTCGAACCTACAGAGCTTTGTCAATTGTTTCTTTCACAGCTTGCGCGATCGAAGAAACTTACGGAGCGACAAGGTGGGTTTGCGCGCCGAAAAAGTCGGAGTACCACACGCTGAGCAGACCACCGAGCACGGGGATGTTCTGTTCAAGCGGAGCGGTGCGGAAGTGGTGGTCCATGGCGTTAGCTCCTGCCAAGAACTGATGGAAGTTGTCGTAGCCGATGTACAAGCACACCGACAGACCAATGGCGGACCAGACGGAGTAACGGCCGCCGACCCAGTCGCTGAAACCGAACATGTTCTTGCTGTCGATGCCGAACTTCTCGACTTCCGAGGTGTTGGTGGACAGCGCGACGAAGTGCTTCGCGACATGGCTGGTCTCTTTCGCGTGCGAGAGGAACCACTTCTTGGCCGTGTTGGCGTTGGTCGTCGTCTCGGCGGTGGTGAAGGTCTTGGAGGCGATGGTGAACAGGGTGGTCTCGGGATTGCTGTGCTTGAGCGCCTCGGCAATGTGGGTGCCGTCGATGTTGGAGACGAAGTGCAGCTTCATGCCCTCTTTACCGTACGGCTTGAGCGCCTCGGTCACCATGACGGGACCGAGGTCGGAACCACCGATGCCGATGTTGATGATGGTGTCGATGGCCTTGCCCGAGTAGCCCTTCCACTCGCCCGAGCGCACCTGCTCGGAGAACTCCTTCATGTGCTGCAGGACCTCGTTGACGCCCTCGACCACACTCTGCCCGTCCACCGCCATCGGCTCGTTCTTGACATTGCGCAGCGCCACGTGGTACACCGCCCGCTTCTCCGTGAAGTTGATCTTCTCGCCCTTGAACATGTCATCGCGCAGCTCCTCGAGCTTGGCCTCCTGCGCCAGCTTCACCAGCAACGGCAGCGTCTCGTCGGTGATGAAGTTCTTGCTGAAGTCGAAGAGGATCTCGCTGCTGTCGGCCGAGTTCTGGAAGGTGCGGCAGTACTTCTCGAAGCGCTTCGGGTCCTTTTCGAACTCGCTCTTCAGGACCATGCCACGACCCAGCTTGTCGTGGTGCTCCATGAGGCTCTTCCATGCCGGGAGCTCGTTCGCTTGGGCGAAACCGGGCATGTTTGCGTTTGTGTCTGTCGGTCAATTCAGCAAACCGATGGCGTACTCCAAAGTTCGCTGGCCGCCGTCGACTCACACTGGGTATATGTGGTTGTGTATGGATGGGTATGGAGGTGGTGAGTTGACTGCTCTTTGATTATCGCGGAAGTGTTGGGGTAAAAGCTGGTCAGGTACGGTAAGACTTAAAGCTCGCACTGCAGCCGTACATGTATGTAGGGTGACGTTGAGCGAATGTACACTTTGGGTTAGCCCCTCCAGTACTTCTGCCCCACTAGCCGCGGGGTACGACGGATGAATGTATGTGCGTGGTGAACCAAACAAACAGAACACATTTTTCTACTCCAAACTCACAGCTTCGGCCATGAGACATACGTACGAGAGTGCGATTTCAGCGTGAAAACACCTTTGATCATCTATGTCAATCACAGATCCTCCCAATCTCCGGCGCAAGAAGACCGGCTGCGACGAACGACGGCGGAAGTCGAATATCATTCAATGATAAAGGACCGAAACACAATCCGTCCGCAAAACGTTCGAATCAGCCATTTCTGCTTTGCATTTCCTGTAGTGGGCCAGCCCCTTTCCCGTGTTGGAGGTCTGCGGTCCTTCTCAAAAGCACCGCTTACTTCATCATGCATCACTCACGTCAGCCTCTCTCATCTCTGGTTGAACGCATTGCCTTGCACGATCGACCCCCCAGCATCCCCCAGTCCCTCCACAGGCCGATTGTACGACCAGCCGGCGAACTGCTGCTGCATGGTCTGCGAGAGCATGGGTCCGTCCACGTAGCTGTCCGTCGGCGCCTCCGACGTGAACTCCTTGTCGAAATTGGCCGTGTCGCGCTCGTCCAGCACGCTCGGTTTGAAGCTGGGTTCGTATTTGCGGTCTAGGAGCTTGCGCCAATCGATTGAGTGGAAGAAGGGGTGCGCTTTGATTTCCGAGGCCCCGTTCGAGCCGAGACGGCGCGTGGCGTCGCGGTCGAGTAATTTCGTGAGGAGGTCCCGCGCCGCTGGGGGTACGATGTCCGGGCTGGGGAAGTGCAGAGGTTCCGCGAGGATCTTGCGGTACATTTCGTTCGTGTTTTCGTCGTAGAATCTGAAGACTTTGTTAGCCCAGTCCTCAGGGACATGTGTAGCTCCGTTTACGTACGGTGGCAACCCAGTCAGCATCTCGTATAAAAGTACGCCCAACGTCCACCAGTCGACGGCCTTCGTATAGCCTTGTCCGTGCAGCAATTCGGGCGCCAGATATTCAGGGGTACCGCAAAATGTGTTCGTCTTGTCCTCGTCTTTCATGTCCAGCTTGCAGAGACCGAAGTCGCACAGTGCGATGTGGCCCACGTAATCGACGAGGATGTTCTCCGGCTTCAGGTCGCGGTAAATCACCCCAAAGCCATGCAAACACTCCAGCGCGCAAAGCAGCTCCGCGGCATAGAACCTCGACCTGTTAATGTCAAACCTCTGCTCCTTCTGGAGATGGTGAAACAGCTCGCCGCCGTTGACGAAAGCGAGGACGAGGTACAGCTTCTCGGGCGACTGGAAAGAGAACTTCAGCGGGACGATGAACGGGTTATTGATCTGCGCCAGGACGGACCGCTCGGCCAGCGTGTGCGCGACCTCAGATCGTGAGATGATGTGTTGCTTGCGGATTGTCTTGAGCGCGTAGATTCGCTGTGTGTCCTTCTTCATGACCTGCATGACCTTGCCGAAACTCCCCTTGCCAACCACCTTGAGCAGATCAAAGTCTTCAATCTTGAGTGACCTCTGCCTGTTCTCGACGAACTTGACGCCTATCCTGATCTGGCCGGTGCCGTACTGTACTTCGTGCCATTGCACGCCGGTAACGTTCTGACCATTGCTCGAGGACGATGGCGGCACGGTCTTGTCTTTCTTCCCACTCTTGCTGTCTGACGACGACGGTGGCTGCTGTGCTCCGGACTGCGCGTCTTCGCTGAACGTGGGCGTGACTCGGCAGGTACCGATGAATATGTCCTGCTGCCTGCCAGCGTTGGCCGGGGCGCTGGGGTTGCGGATGTAGAGGGAAAGCTGGATCTCGGTAGATCGGCTGACATCGAACTTGTACTGTGTGCTCTCGCCGGCCCAGACAGGGTTCTCGGGCGAGCCAGATACGGAGTTGACGAACACTTGCTGCTTGTCGAAATCGACCAGCGCGTATGGCAGATACTTGCTGCTGTAGCGCCCGTGGCTCGACGGCGCGCTGTTGATGCCACCGCCTGCGGCAGATGCTGGCCTGTAGCTGTTCTGAGGCATTTGGCCCGAGCCAGGCCTCGCACTGTTGCCACCCATGTAACTGCCCGCAAACGATCCCGCGCTCGTGCTATGGCCATGTCCCGGCCGTTGTTGAAATGCCGACTCTGCCCCGGCTGGCAAGCTGAAGCCACGACCTTCATGTAGGGTGAGGATGAGGATACCAGGTCGGGCGGGAGCGACAGGCGGTGAGATCATGGTCTCGGACGCCGCAATGCCTTGTGTATCTGCGCCATTGCCGCTGGGCGGCGTTGAGACTTGGCTGAGCGGTGTGTGAGTGCCTGGGGTGGTTGTGGCGGAGGGTGATTTGGTGGGCGCATCGCTGATGGTGGACTGGGAAGAGGAGCGGGAGAAGGTGTTGGCGAGAGGGGCGAGGTGCGTCTCTTTCAGCTCTGCATGACAAGTTAGGATCGTGTGCGATTGTGCGGACATTGAGGGCCCAGGTTAGGGAAGGGATGAGCGTACTCTTTGTGAGCTTCCACGACATCTTGCCGGTTATGTGCTATGTAAATGTGCGGCGAGTGCTGTTGACCGTTCCTCGCTCAGATGTCGAGTTCGTGGTTGCGTTGTCGGTGGTGATGTCTGGATGTGAATGTGGAGAGGATGGCGGGCGGAGTGAGACAATGTGGTGCTAACCGTTGCACTGGCTGGGTCGGGTCGAGTCGAGGAGTTGTTGGGATACCGGCTTATACAGACAGCGGCAAATGCCCGCGCCTGCGTTGGTGTACGGTGCGGTGTGAAGATGAGGTTGAGATTGCACGTGATTTACCGCCGGAACCCATGCATGTCCTGGCGAGAAGGTTGATGGGGTGTGATGAGTGCTGGGAGGAGGGAACATGAACACGCAAGGTTGGACAGTCACTGCAGTCTGACGAAACAGAGACGGCGGGGCTTGGCGCAACAGATCCAAGTCTCCAGAGGTCCTGTCTGTAATAAAGGGCGACCACATCAGACTCATGTACAATGTCGGTAGGACTGAGGCAGGCAAGGCAAGTTGAAGTCATGAGAATCTGATACAAGAGATGGGTTCACGTGACATGTCCGTGATTGTGCTTGGTGATATCCTGTGCCGAGCTGCATACAGTATGGCATACAGCGAGAACGACAGCCGACCTTCGAGCGAGCAATCAACTTTGATACCTCCGGAGTCCTCCACCCCCATGTAGACTCACGTCGGGTTTTCCTGGATCCCTGTAGATGGAGGTTCTCAACAGTCCAAAGGTTTATTGTGGTGGCTCCAAATACACGGATCGGTTTGCAGAGAGGCAGCACGAGCGTGTCCCCGAACGCATGGAGTCACCGCTATAGGGCACAACAGGGCTCATTTGCACTCCCGTGTACTGTGAGGCTGAACTCTACGCGATTGCGGCCCGGGGCAATGCAATCATGGAGAGCCGATCTCGGGTCCTGCAACGGTGTTCTTCGAGGAAGCCAGATCACGACGCCGCTGGGTGCGACAGCCGAGGGACGGGTCAGTCAACGCTTAGGACACGGAAACTCGTCCTGGTGCTTCGGGAAATGAGGTAGCGGTCCTATGCGATCAATATTCAGGTATGGGATGTAGCGGTGCTTGTACTTGGGTCGGGTGATATTCCTACGAGATGAATATACTATGATTTCGGATAGCAGCTGCACTGTCCCCGCAGTTTCCTCTTCGCGACAAGTGTCGTAAAGTGACAGATCAGACCATGAATGGAGAGGTTAAGCCAGTTCGATGTGGCCTTGTGATATCGTTCATGATGTGGCACTCAAGAAGGTCCATGTGTTGTGTTCGCGATGGACCTCGGGAGGCGAAGCCACAACACGATCATCCCCGCATTCACGGCCCGCGCAGATCGAAGCTTACCTTAATCAGCACCATCGGGATCCACCCTGTCAAGCGCATCCGCATCTAAGTACCACACCTGAATGCGCGACTCCAACTACACACCTCCCCACGACCTGCGCATCCATAACATCGTGCGCATCCGCGCAAGCCCACCCACAGTCGCAGCCTATCTTCATGTGGTATGACATTGCGCACCCGATACGATGGGCCTCATAACTAAAGCCAAGGGCGCCCCCCGCGCGGACTCGGGCTCCTCCGGCGGCGGCGGCGGCGTCAAGTACATCTGCAACGTTTGCAGCAACGACATCACGGCGACCGTTCGCATTCGCTGCGCATCCAAGACCTGCCCCGATTACGACCTCTGCGTGCCTTGTTTCTCACAAGGCAGCCATAACCTCCACCACGACCCGCGCACCCATCCTTATCAGGTCATCGAGCCGCATAGTATTCCCATTTTCGACGAAGGGTGGGGGGCAGACGAGGAGCTACTGCTCCTAGAGGGTGCAGAGCAGTATGGTTTGGGAAGCTGGGCGGATGTCGCAGACCACATTGGCGGGTACAGGGAGAAGGATGAGGTTAGGGATCACTACATCGACACATACCTGAACTCCGCCAAGTTCCCTCTTCCGGAACGTGCAAACCCTGGAGACAAGCGATTCAGCGATTCGATCCCGCGCGAGGAGTTTCAGACGCGGAAAAAGCGGCGCATCGACAAACGCAAGGAAGAAATCCAGGAATCTGCTGCTTCCGCTCCCGTCCCCACCAAGCCCACTTCGTCGGTGCCCAGCTGTCACGAGGTTGCCGGATACATGCCGGGCCGCCTCGAATTCGAGACGGAGTACTTCAACGAGGCCGAGGAGGCGGTACAACATATGCAGTTCGCACCCGAAGAAGGCGTCAACCCGGTCACTGGGACCTTCGACCCGGAGACGGAGCTCAAAATGGTCGTTATGAACATCTACAACGACCGACTGCTGGCGCGCACGGATCGGAAGCGCGTCATCTTCAACCATCAATTACTGGAATACCGCAAGAACACCGTCATCGACAAAAGGCGCACCAAGGAACAGCGGGACTTGCACCAGAAGATGAAGCCATTCGCCCGCATGATGTCGCATCCAGACTTTGTCGCGTTCTCCGAGGATATCGAGAAGGAGCAAAATCTACGGCAAGCGATCACGCAACTGCAAGAGTGGCGGCGCATGCGGATCTCGACGCTCGCGGCGGGTGAGAAGTACGAAGGCGAGAAAGCTGCCCGGCTCGCGCGAAATACGCAGGCGATGGGGGGCGCTTTCGACCGCATGACGAACGGCATTCGACCGGGCAAGCCCGCGCCGCCGTCCGAAACCGCCACCGCCGTCACCGAGTACACGACCAAAGAGCTCCCCGTCCGTCTCACACCCGTGAACACAAACGTTCTCCAGACACCCCCGGCGTCAGAAATGTCGCCCAAACGACCGCCACTACAACCCATCTCCAACGTCACGCCCGCCAAGTATGACGAGGAAAACGCGCCGGACTGGCAGTTGCTGCAACCCGCCGAGCACGACCTCTGCAGCATGTTGCGCCTCCAGCCCAAGGCGTACCTGTGCATCAAGGAAGCCATCTTCCACGAGGCCATGAAGGCGGAGGGCAAGCTGAAGAAGAAGAACGTACGCGAGATCAGTAAGATTGATACCACCAAGAACGGTAGAGTGTTTGAATTCTTCTGTGATATGGGTTGGTTGGGGAATGCGGCGAAGACGTGAAGGGGAGATGGTGAATGTCATGACCCGGGAGGGTATGATTGTTGCCTTCGGGGTGGATGTACGCACTCGGTGGGATGTTTGGTGCACAGCGATGACTGTCGGGATTGCTTGGCCCCTCTCATCAAGACTTTGTCAGGAATGAAACAGAGCGTGCGATCCCTTTGAAGGACAAAACAGGGCTGAAAAGCATGCCTCTTGGGCCAAACGATGTAAAGTCTGAGCTGTCAGATTGGATGGCGTATCGCGATTGAAAGGATCGTATCGTAAAGTGTTTGGTGGTTGCTTTCCAGTGAACGTCAACGGAGCGACATTGTCTATAATTCTATAATGGCCTCACGTACGAAGGGGTCAGAGGACTCTACGAAGGGGTCAGAGGACCTTACGAAAGCATGAAAGGACACTGCTTGTGCTTGGGGGAATGCACAAGTCATCAGATGGAAAGGGTAATCTCTCTCTGACCTGTTAACTGACTATGCACATGGTTTGGTCCATTCGGCTCACGTCTAAAGGCATCAGAGGACCTTGCTTGTACTTAGGAAAGGCAGCAAGTCATCAATCGGGAAAGGCAGTCTCCTTCTGACGTCTCAAGTAACCATGCACATGGTTTGATCCCATCGGGCCCGCGTAAAGTACTCTGGTCGCGTAAAACTTGCGAACGAACAATTAGAAAGGCTTTGAGCTGTTGCTTTCGAGCCTGGAGGGTTATTACATGTCTCATACAAGAGGAACAGACGGCTGCATGAGAAAGTGACTGGTGTCAGATCTAATCAGCGAAATCAATGCATAAAGAAAACCTCCATTCTCCTGGAACAAATGAAATAATGATCGAGAATTTTCCGTCCTGTATTCCCCTTCCAGTCCCTTCCGCGACCTCATCTCTTGGCCAGTAAAGACCGGCTTTACCAGCCCGAACCTGACCCCTGGCCGTCATCACCCCAGCCGCCTGCTGCACCGTTCATCGTCCCAGAACTACCCGCCGATGAAGAACCACCAGCGGACCCCGACGCGCCTCCTTGACCACCCACACCAACGCCTCCGTTCGCGCCGAGCCCCGCGTTCACGCCTGCGCCTACGCCTGCATTCGCCCCAAGACCGGCACCTCCACTTCCGTTGATGCCTGCATCGCCCCCAGCGCCACCATTTGCGTTCGCGGATGAAGCACCACTGCCGGATCCCGACGCGCCCCCTTGACCGCCCACACCAACGCCTCCATTCGCGCCGAGGCCCGCGTTCACACCTGCGCCTAGGCCTACGTTCGCCCCAAGGCCCGTCCCAAGACCGGCACCCACACCGGCTTGGCCCCCGGCGCCTCCGTGGCCGTGGCCGCCCACACCAGCCGACGTCGAGCCGCTGGATTCGCCTCCAACTGATGTCGATCCACTTCCGCTAGTATCGCCGCCTGCCGAAACGCCTGCAGATCCTCCAAGGTCGCCACCGGCTGATGTTGACCCGCTTCCGCCGACTGATGTCGATCCACTTCCGCTAGTATCGCCGCCTGCCGAAACGCCTGCAGATCCTCCAAGGTCGCCACCGGCTGATGTTGACCCGCTTCCGCTTCCATTCGCGTCACCTCCTGCCGAGACTCCTGCAGCGCCCCCAGCAGACGACCCGGCTCCTCCAGCACCAAATGGCCCTCCAGCGCCGAACGGCCCTCCGCCACCAAAGCCACCTGGCCCCTTGCCACCTGGGAAGGGCACACCGCTCGGCGGGCCGCCAGGGTTAGCGGTGCTCATCGCCGCTCCGAATGCCTGACCGATGGACTTGAGTTCGGGACGGTTGGCCATGGCGGCGGCGGGAAGGCCAGTGTACGCGTCGCCGGAAACCTTGGCGTTGAAGGCGGCGATCTGAGACGCAACGCCGGGTGGCAGGGAGGCCGGGAAGGTGGGGGTCGCCATACCACTCGGAGCCGGCGGCGGGTTCTTGATAAAGGCTTCCCAGTCGGTCTCGACCTGGGCGGCGTTTGTGGGGAGGTGCTCGAGCTGATTGTTCCAGCTGGCGATCTGCGAGGCCTGCGAAGGCTCGAGGCTGGCGGGCATGGAGCCGGATGCCATGAACGGGGGTCGGCCCGGCATGTTGGAGGTGAAGGATGGGTAGGCCGATTCGACTTGGGCGGCGTTGGTGGGCAAAGAGCTAGGCATTGGAGGGTGGGAAAACATTCCCCCGGGTCCGCCTTTTCCCCCGAAAGGACCTCGCCCACCGGCGGCGGCCGGAGCCGGAGTGATGGCGGCGTTTGGTGCGGGAGTTGGAGCCGCGGACGACCAGCCATTATTAGCTGATCCCCAGCCGTTATCACTGCTGGCCGCAGGAGCAGCAGCAGCATCTGCGAGGCCCCATCGGCCTGCCCAATCTCCCGAAGGTCCACCGGGGCCCATCGGGGAAGCGGAAACGGCAGGGAGTACAATGGCCAAGAAGCCGGCGACGCCGACCTTCGAACACATTGTTGCGGCCTGTATTATGAGATGATGTGGTTGAGAAGAAAGAGAGAGAGAGGGAAAAAATATGAGTGTATGAATGCCAAGGTATCAAACGAAAGTCTCGGTCGGCCGACGCTGAGCGAAGGAAGATGGGTGAAAGTGAGGAGCTGACGGCCGGAAACAGGTACAGAGTTATATAGACTTACTGGGCGGGAGGGTCGGTGAGGCTCTTCAGCGCCTTTCTTGTCACCTGCGTCACCGACCGCCATTCTCCGACAACGCGAAAACCACCGTCGCGAGTCTCGCGTCGCAGCCCGACTCAAGAAACAGGCGGCGATGATATGGGGCGTTTGACGTCGTGAACTCTGTGAGTTTGGCGTATGCCGCGAAAGGGTGAGTGTGAATCGTGTACAGTGTCGGCTCCAGCCCGTGTAGACAGGAGGTGTCGTGCGGTGGTGGCTCGACTTGAAGGGCAAAGGAGAGAGTTAGTAATAATAAGTAGAGTTCGTTTGAGGTGACGTCTCAACAGTGTTTGGGACTATTTTAGGGTTGTCCATGTGAATTACCGAGGCAGGGTCTCCGCGTGGGATTCCGCTTCGTTCGGCTGTCGCGAACTCGCGGTTGAACGCGGCCAGGAGTAGGATCTAACATTGACACAGCACACGCTGTTGAGAAAATGACTGCACTTTAGCTGATGAGGGTGATGATATGTGAACCGGTCCAAGGATCAAGCGGATCAGAGCTAAGATCTACAATGTACATAAACAAACATGATGACATGATCCCTCATTGACATGCACATACAATCTCAAGCGAAGACTTCAGCCAGATCTTTGACTTCCAGATTGTAGTCTACTGTACATCGCCTTCTCGGTGTTTGTATATAAGAACAAGGCCGTCGAATGTATACCGAATGGTGAAAGCTGTCCTTCAACCCAGCAATGGCGCCACCGCCGATTGTTCCATATCTTTGCATTGGCCCTTTCGCTATACCCACGTAGATGAATCGTGACCCTCAATATTCCTTTACGTGTACGGATCAGTTACAGATACGGACCGTAGAGGAACACGCTATCAAATGTCCGGGCATCCTACTTCTCCCGATTGACGTAACGCAAACGGACATAATGACGGGGCACGACAGTAGGTACACAAGTACGCGGCACTCTAAAGACTCAGGGTTAACATGACATGCTCGATACTCGAGTACAACCTACTGAGCTTCGAGTCACCGAGCAAGGAGTCCTACTCGACACGAATGAGATCAGTACCCTAGCCTCAATGCGGTGTATTCATTGTATACTTCACAGCTCTTTCACTCGGCCTCACACGCCTACCTGGCGGCTGGCGTATGCCGAGACACGACACCACGACTGCTCGATGATGCCACCGTCATCGATACTTGATTGCAAGTTGCCTAGAAAAGCTGACAGGAAGCGGCAGAGTTCATCGACTGCGGAACCTAAAATGCGAACCGAGAGGGTACCTTGTCTGTAAAACTAAACGTCCAGCAACTGTGTCCTCATAGACGTTAGTTTCGACATTCCGCTGCACCGGGCCTAGGTTGTGATGTCAATGGTGACGGTCAGTCTCGACCACTGTTTGGCATGAAGCGAAAGACCGAGGTAGGGCTAACCCAAGGCCTGAGGTGCTGTAAGTACAGCCATGCGCGAGAATCTTCAAGTGAAGATGATGCTATGGAGTAGGAAGCCTCGACATGGTGGGTTGAACCCTTGCAGTAACGAACCTGGCTAGAGGTTGCCTTACGATAGTTCTCGGACGAGGGTCACTCCTTACGCGGCTTGCAACCCTGAATTGAGTGCTCTTCATCCTAGGTATGCAGTCCTCTGATGGCATGAGTGCTCCCAGCCTTTGCAGCTGAAAGTCGAATGGGTTCCTGGCAGCGTTTGTGTGTCGATGCTACCTCGCGGTCGGCGCATGAACACGAATCCATTTCCCTCCTAGTAGATGTCTAATCGACAGCGGTAACAACGCCATGGTCGGCACGCTTCTGAGGCAAATCGACCTTGTACGCTCGGACAAAAAAGACGTTTGTAGAACTCGGAGGGTACACCGCATATCAAGCCCGTCCGGGGTTGTCCTTCGGTCTGGCCATACGACATGCAGTCTATCAAGAGGTGAAGCGCAGGATGCTGGTGATTCCGGAAGACTATTCGAGCTCTTGGATGGACGAAGCGTTTATCGGCTCACTTACTGGATGATGTTGTTGGTCGAAAGATGGCATTGGAGGTTTCCGATAGTCGATGTCAAAACAAGGGATGAAGCCAGCACAGGTATGTATAGAGAACAGAAACGGAAGTGAAGTGAAGTCATACTGTACTGAATCGCCGAACTTTCGCCGGCGCAAGCTCAAGCTTCACCAGACCACATGAACCGCATTGCTGCTGTCGGTAGTGCAGACGACCATGGCGTTACCGCAGTCAGCGTACAAAGACCGACAATTCCTAGCCGTCATTGGCGATGAAGTACTCGCTCCCACCTCATAAATCCACCAATGACTTTCTAACATAAGTCCCTAGGACTCCGTGACCGGCGTTCTGCTCGCGGGCGTCGGCGTACGTTTTTCGACTATCGTCCCATCAGAACGTATCGCAAGCATGGCTGACCGCTAGATTATACAGCACGTCACCGATCCCCCGGACTCCCAGAAGAACTACCTCGTCGTCGACCAGAAAACCGAGAACGCGACGATCGAGAGCGCCTTTGACCAGTTCACGAAGCAGCGGAAGGATATCGCGATCGTGCTCATAAATCAACACGTACGCTGTCTTACTTTCTCATACTCGCACCACTGCGAATACGGTTTGGTTTGGATCGTATTGCACAAAGAGGAAACTGACGGAGCCGTCGTTCGGGAATTAGATCGCGAACAAGATTCGACATCAGGTGGACAACTTCAGCGAGGCCTTCCCGTCCGTCTTGGAAATTCCGAGCAAAGACCATCCGTACGATCCCGAGAAGGATAGTGTGATGAAGAGGGTACGAAAGCTATTTGGAGAGTAGAATGGGTGGACGAATTAAAAGACGTGAAGATCGTGGCAAGGGGCGCACTCGACGGAGGTGTTCCAACGCACGCTCATGCGGTCTTGCGAGGAATAAGAGGTGACTGTCATAGCGAAGGGAGTACAGTGAAGAGACAAGAAAGGCATCACTTGGAATGCATGGTGTGGCAACGGCCGGCTGCTACCGACAACATGGACAACTCGATACCCAGAACGATCTCGTCTGTGCATACACGCCGCTTCTACCCAGTCCATGACAATATTACAGCCTCGCAAAAGTTCTCACATGAGAACCTTTCATATCATCTCGCTCAACGCTCGATCGCACATAAGTACCCGAAGGGTGTTATCATCTTCAGCTACAGCAACCTCTTTAGGACGTATCCCACCACCATCTACAATCCCTGCTTCCATTCCCCAACAACAACTTGCTCCGTCTTCCCGTCTGCGCTCTCCTTCTTCTCCCGGTGGAACTCCACTGTAGCCGTCAGGCACGTAACCTTCTTGTCATCCTGAGTGAACACATCCGCCACGACGGTGTACTTCCCTGGCGGGATCTCCCTGGGCAGATCGACGTCCTTGGACAGCACCGTCTCCTTGTCTTTCACCAGAGGGCACTCCAGGTCAACTTTCCCAACGGTATCGCACAGGTCGGCTTTCTGCCTGATGATGGTGATGAGGCCGTACTTCACTTGCAGCTGCACGTAGGCGCCTTGGGTGACGTTGGCGCTGAGAGTACCTTTGGCGGTGACGGTCAGGGTAGTGCCACTGTGAGGATATCTTGTCAGTCCGATGTGTTGCGCTTCGTATTAGATGAGAAGATTGAGAGATAACGACATACGCCTTGGGTGGGTTGGGGTTAAGGTCGACACTCTGTAGGTCGAGAATATCATCTTTAGGGTCGGCGCAGTGCTGCAGTGGGTTGTCGCCAGGGACTTTGGTGATATCGTCGAGTGGTGCGATGGCAGGCGAGGTGGCGAAGAAGCTCGAGCGGGCGGAGACGGTGGTGGCGAGCAGTGTTGAGGCGGCGAGGGTGAGGAACTTCATCTTGAGCGAGTGATGGGATGATATGTGAATGTAGATACCTAGGTGTTGGTGAGTGAGTTGGAGTGTATGTAGGAGCCTGGAGACGGGCTGGGAGCTTGGATGGGGCGGCGCTAAACCGACGTCAGAAGTTGCTTTTGATGCCTGAGGTTTCTATAGTTCAATCGATAAGGCATTTCTTGAAGCCTCACGACAGCTGGACATTGGCAGCTACACACTACATTACAACCACAATCGACTCCCTTACCCGTCTCAATCCCACCAACAGTAAACTCGCAGCCTTACGATATATGAGGGCGACGAGGTACATGCCAAACCGAGGTTGAAGCCCACGCGAACGCGCCAACTGAGCCCGACAACACTGGTCCCTTGCGTTGCATGGACAAGGGCCAGCCGTCGCCATGAGGTTGGACGTCAAGGTGCGCATGCCAACATACACGATGAGAGACTGCGACCATGACGCCAAGTGTTGACCTCGGCCTACAGAGGCAGCTCTTCGCCCGCAGCGAGCGAGTCAAGGGCATCGACTTCCACCCTACCGAGCCATGGGTGAGTATGGCTACATTTCCTCGACTCGAACCAACCTCATGTCCTCGTAGATCCTCACCACCCTCTACAGCGGCCATGTGTACATCTGGTCCTACGAAACCCAATCGATCATCAAGACCTTCGAGCTCACCGATGTCCCTGTGCGCGCCGGCCGCTTCGTCTCACGCAAGAACTGGATCGTCTGCGGTAGCGATGACTTTCAGCTGCGCGTCTACAACTACAACACATCCGAGAAGATCACGTCCTTCGAAGCCCATCCGGACTACATCCGCGCCATTGTCGTGCACCCCAGCCAACCCTTTGTTGTGACGGCCAGCGATGATATGACCATCAAGCTGTGGGATTGGGACAAAGGCTGGAAATGTGTGCAGGTGTTTGAGGGTCATAGCCATTACGTTATGGGCTTGGCGATCAACCCCAAGGATACGAACACCTTCGCCTCGGCGTGTTTGGACCGGACGGTCAAGATCTGGAGTCTGGGTTCCGGCACGCCGAATTTCACCCTCGAGGCACACGAGACCAAGGGCGTGAACCATGTGGACTACTATCCGCAAAGCGACAAGCCGTACCTGCTCACCACTTCCGACGACCGGACGGTCAAGATCTGGGACTACACAACCAAGGCACTCATTGCGACATTGGAAGGCCACACGTCGAATGTGTCTTTCGCCTGCTACCACCCTGAACTGCCCGTCATCATCTCGGGATCTGAAGACGGCACGATCAAGATATGGCACGCCAACACTTACCGGCTCGAGCAGTCCTTGTCGTACGGCTTGGAGCGGGCATGGTGTGTCTCGTATCAGCGAGGCAAGCAGGGCATTGCCATGGGATTCGATGATGGTGCCGTCGTCGTCAAAATGGGTCGGGAAGAGCCTGCGGTCTCCATGGACGGCTCCGGCAAGATCATCTGGGCTCGCCACTCCGAGATCCTGACCTCCGTCATCAAGGGTGGTGACAAGAATCTGAAGGACGCGCAGCCGATCTCCTTACCGTCGAAGGATCTCGGCAGCACCGAAATCTACCCACAGACCCTGCTTCACAGCCCCAACGGCCGTTTCGTGGCTGTGTGTGGTGACGGCGAGTACATCATCTACACCGCTCTCGCTCTCCGCAACCAAGCTTTCGGCTCCGCGCTCGACTTCGCTTGGGCGAGTAAAGAACACGACAAAGACTACGCGATCCGCGAATCACAGTACTCGGTCAAGATCTACCGGAACTTCAAGCCCAAGTCTGGTGATGGGACCGTCAACGTCGGCTTCCCTGCCGACGGCCTTGCGGGTGGCGTGTTGCTTGGCGTGAAGGGCCAAGGAGGGATTGGCTTCTTCGATTGGGAAAGCGGGAAGCTGCTACGACGGATCGAAGTCGAGCCGAAGAACGTCTACTGGTCCGAGTCCGGCGAGTTGGTTTGCTTGGCTTGCGAGGACACGTACTACGTTTTGCGATACTCGCGCGAACAGTACGTTGCTGCGTTGCAGGCCGGTACCGTGGAAGAAGATGGGGTGGAGGAGGCGTTTGAGGTGGTGTGCGATATCAATGAGAGGTGGGCTAGTTACAATCTTGACGCTCCGCGAGAGTCCTTTTACTAACACACTATACCCGCAGCGTCCGCACCGGTCAATGGATCGGCGATTGCTTTGTCTACACCAACAGTACGAACCGCCTCAACTATCTTGTCGGCGACCAGACCTACACCGTCTCGCACTTCGACCAGCCCTACTACGTCCTGGGCTACCTTCCCCGCGACGGCCGCGTCTACGTCTGCGACAAAGACGTGCAGGTGACGTCCTTCGCACTCTCCGTCTCCGTCATCGAATACCAGACTCTGGTCCTGCGCGGTGAACTGGACGGCGCGAACGAAATGCTACCGGATATCCCCGAAGACCAGAAGAACAAGATTGCGCGGTTCTTGGAAGGGCAAGGATACAAGGAATTGGCGCTCGATGTTGCAACTGACGCCGAACACCGCTTTGAGCTCTCGCTAGGTCTCGGGCAGCTACAGATTGCGCTCGAGCTGGCACGGGAAGCGGACGTGGAGCACAAGTGGAAAACGGTCGGAGACGCGGCGCTGAGTGCGTGGGATTTGCGGCTCGCGGAGAAATGCTTCGAAAAGGCGAGGGATGTAGGGAGTCTCCTGCTGCTCTACTCCTCGTCCTGCGATGAAGAGGGCCTGAGAAAGCTGGCGCGGACGGCGCAGGAGGCGGGTCAGCACAACGTCGCGTTCACGTGTCTGTGGCAAGTCGCGGACGTCGACGCGTGTTTGGACGTGCTGCTGAAGACGGGTCGCACGGCCGAGGCGGTGTTGTTCGCGCAGACGTACAAGCCGAGTCGGTGTCAGGAGATTGTCACCGAGGCGTGGAAGCCCGGACTCGAGAAGAGTGGCAAGGGGAAGGTGGCGAGGTTGTTGGGCGTACCCGGGACGGAGGAGGATGCGAGGATGTTCCCTGAGTGGGAGGAGTGGTTGAGGCTGGAGGAGGAGGGGGGCAAGGGTCAGGGTGATCTGATCGATGTGGGTGTGGATGGAGGTGCAGGAGATGATGTGGAGGCTGCTAAAGCCCAGGCCGCGCCGGTCGAAGTCGAGGAGACGAATGGTGAGGAAGGTGGAGAGGAGGGCGTTACGCCGCAGACGGAGACGGAGGTTGGATGAGCGAAATTATTGTGAGGCGTTTGAGGAGTTGAGCAGAGTATGGCTCGTGTGCTGTGACTTGCAGGACACTGATGCTGTGAGGAATTAGGACTAGAAGAAACCGAAGAAATCCATGGCATATTGGAACTGCAGGATTGGTGACGTGCCATTCGCTCCTCTTTTCTGTACTCCTTCGCCATGCATTGCGCCGGGTTTTTTCAATGGTAAAGGCGAGTGAAAGCATATTCACCTCTTCGCGATGTTTTTTGTTTCTTGGTTCTCTATATCTCTGCCTCAATGATACTCTGCACATGGCCCCTCTGCTCCCACGCCCCAACCCATCGCAAACCCGCGCTAGCCAAAAGACTCCGCCACTGCGCTTCGGTGCGCTCGAGAGCAGCGTAGTGCGCCATCCTGCCATCATCTCATCAGCTCAATCGTCTGCAAAGCAACCGAAGTGGGCAAGAGAAGTCACTTTCGAAGGGGGTTTATGGCTACGGTACGTACATGTTGATGTCCATCGCCGCCATCCTAGGCCTCATCCCTTTTACCCTCTCCGGCATCACGGCTTCGAGTAACAACAGCTTACTATACCCTTCCGTCATAGCCTCCTTCAACCTCATCAAGATTCGCCGTGCGTGCGTGTCGGGCCAGTCGTGGCAGATGGAATGCATGAAGTATGCTTTTGCGCCTTTGACCGGCTGTGCGGAGAAGAAGTCATGGGCCATCAGGCGGATGTCGGCGGGGAGGTGCTCGCGTTCTGCGGCGGAGATGACGGGTGGCAGGTCTTGGAGGATGAGCTGGGGCTGGAGATCTGATGTGGAGGAGGAAAGGAGGGCGGAGGAGAGGTGGGTGAGGTCTCTTCCTTTGCCGCCTCCGACATCAACGACAAAGGGTTTGGAGAAGTCGGCGTTGGAGAGGAGACGAGAGAGCGGGTAATAGGTCGGCCATGGCGGCTGACCGACCCGGATGGAGGAGAGGAAGGAGTGGAAGTTCGCGTGGGCGTGCGGGTACGTTTGGTACCACTTCCACATGTCGGGTTCGGAGCCGGGCATAATGTACTCCCATGGTGGGTGCTCGCGCGAGGTTGGGTTGCGGTAGTTGGTCTCGTGGAAGTAATCCGGCAATCGGGCTAGTTGGGACACGCCGATATCGTAGAAGTGGTGGATCCCGCTCACGAGACCGGCTCGATCCTTCAGCGCTTCAGAGAGCTCGGTGGAGGCATAGGTGTCGACGTCCACTTCGGCGATGATGCTGGCTGCGGCGAGCATGCGGGCGACACGGCTCACGAGCGTGGCGTCGGGTTTCACTTCCATGGCGTCCGCTAGTTGGACGCTGGTGCGTGGCGTCGAGCTGAGGTGAGTGAAGAGGTCCATGTCTGCTGCGGTCTTCATGCAGGTTAGACGGATGGGCTCGGTCCATACGATGTTGTCGACGGTTTCCCATGGGTGTTCGAGTCGTTGCACCAACGCGCGGGCTTCGGACAGAGCGTGCAAACGAGCGGAATCATCATCTTTGAATGTCGACTTGTCGATTGACTGGATATTTGAGATGGCCGTGTTCATCCTGCTTCATCTTTTAGGGCCATAGTTGGGAGCTTGTCGAATCACCCAACTCGAGTTCGTGTGATCGGTCCGGTTCAGGATGGCAGTATGCATACTCCCTCGCGTGACCGGGAGCAGGCATCTCACGAAATAGGAGACGCAGGACTTACTTGATGGCGTTTGATGATGTACTTCGAGTTGCACAGGCAGGTGTTGCTGCGTAGGGAACGAAGTTACACGTACACGAGTGAGAGATGTACCGAAAAATCTCAGAACCATCCATCACGCCCCGACTTCACAACCGGAGCACCAAACTCCCACAACCCTGATACTTCGGCTACAACGCAACCATCATGCAATACGACAATCGCGCAATTCTGTCCCGGTCCTTCACCGATTCGGTCACCATATGGAGTGTCGTTACAGCCGGATCTCTGCATGCGCGGGAGGCGAGAGCATCTTGTGCCCATGTATGTGCGCCATTTGCACCACGTCCACGTGTATGACAGAAAGTAATTTGGAGACAAGACAACAAGCCGTCCGATCCCGATCATCATAATGCCTTGCGTTACTCTTACGACGTAACTCGGCCCACAGTACGTACACGAAATAAATCCACCCGCTTGGGCTCCCTTTCTCCATTTCCGTCTGCACCTCATTTAGGTGCACGAAGCAGCGGGAGTGACGATATCCAGCCCCGTCAACTCGACTACTACCCGCCCGACTACTGCTCAGGACTGCTCTCCTCCCAAAACATGGGCTCCTCCACGAAAGAATCAAACGCGTCCGAGTCCGTGCCCGTCCCCTTCAAATCCTCCGGCACACCGTGAAGATCCGGGTTGTGGTCGGGGTCGGAGACGGACAAGGCGCGGAAGATGCCGTTCATGTCGCGGACGTCGGCTCCTAGCGAGTCGGCGGGCATGCGCGTGCGGTACTCGATGAAGTCGCGGATGGCGCGGATGATGTCCGGGAAGCCCTCGTCGTTGGGGAGCCACCAGTGGCTGACGTCTTCGCCCCAGACTTCCGACATGCGGTTGCGCAGGGTGGTGGGGTAGATGTAGCTGCAGTTTCCTCGTCAGTGGACTGCATGGTTTCCTTCCAAAAATTCTTTGAAGACGGCTCACCCATGCTGCTCGATCAGAGCGTATTTCCTGCGACACCAGTCCGTGTGTTTCTTGTCCCTGGGCAGAAACAGACTGGCAATCCCCAGGCTCGCGAGACAGCCAAGCACAGCTCCCGGAGGACCCTTGTCGTAAACCTCGACCGCTTCGAACATCTTGCACTTCTTCAGCGAGAGGTGCGTGAGCTCGGGCGGGACGGGTTGGCGTTGTGCCATCGACAGCTGATACTTGAACATCAGCTCGAGGGCCCAGACGTCGATGAGGACGTAGTTCATCGTGAAGAGCTCGCCCTCGTATAGAAAGTTCGGGTCGCGATAATCGTTGATGTCGTCATCGCTTGTCGCCGGCGTGTCTGGGAAGGATTTGACAAAGCAGGACGGGTCGGTGAAAGCGGTTTCAAGACTCTCTCCATACACCTCGAGTCGGTCCACTATGCTGGCGATGTTGGTGGCGAATTGCTCGTCAGTGAGGGAGTTCTTGGTTTTGGCCGCAAAGACAAGGGCCACGTCGGTCGCCAGGAGCCTCGACGTGGCAAAGTACGCTTCGAATCGCGCGCCCAGATGTTCTGGCCGGTCCCGAGCGGCGCGCTCGTAGTGTTCCGCGCAAGCCGCGAACCACTCACGGCCTAACATCGTCTCGCCGCCCGACATCATGCCAGCGAAAATGTCGAAGCGGATGTACCAGCTGATGATCTTGCGACGGGTCTCATCCTGCACAATTGTTCTAGGGGTGAACGACTCGGTTAGAATTTGGTGGGCCGCTCGTTGATGGCCAAGCAAGTTCACCCAGTCACCCAGAAACTCCTGCGATCGATTAGTACGACTGATGACCGGGGGTGGATGCAACCGAAAGGCTTCAGGAGTCGGAACATACCTCGATGGTAGCGAGCTGTAAGATCGTCAGCAAAGTCGTGATGTTATGCCGCTTCTTCGTCAGAGACTGCTGCAACAGCGTGATGGATTTGTTGTAATAGCCCAGAAATGTAGATATACGGGTACTTCGGCCTTCGGGGCTGACGCAGTGGTGGTACGCCGCAAATGCGACGACAGCATAGAGTAAGGCCTCGCTGTCGTCGTTGATGGCGATCTCCAAGAAGGTGGTTTTCAAGAAATCGCCGCCGTCGTACTTGAACATATAATGATGATGTGACAGCCGGTCGCGGTGATACTTCAAGTACACTTTCACGTCCGGCCTCAGCCTCGACCATCGACTGCTGTAAGATAAGCTCTGCCTGATGGATTGCTTAGAACTCGACGATCGCACTGGCTGTGGTCTGGTCAGGGCTCGCTGAGAAGTCTTCGCACGTTCAGCGGTAGTCGACGTCGCTTTGCTAGCGGCTGAGGAGGAGGATGCTTCCGGTTTTATTGGCGCTTCAGACACGCTGGGCAGTGGATCACTCTCCCGGGTCTCATTCTCGTGCTCATCGTCAGGGATAGGAGGCAGCATTCCTTTTTCATCTACATCGTACTCGTCGTCCGACAGCTCCGATCCGCTGTGCTGAGTTGAGCTTTCACTTTTCATACCTCGCGAGGGCTTTGCAGACGCGGCGGAGGGAGGCGTGCCAGGGTAAGAACACTCGCGCTTTCCTTTTCGGCATCCTGCGTCGCCGGTCAATCTCTAAACGTAGCGATAGCGCAAGGCGGACTCACTTTCGCAAATCGGGTGGGCTTCATCACACTGGAAGGCGAGCACGTTAGAACAACGCTCTCACCGCACCGGCAGTCGTTCTTACCTTGACCCGGCGCTGCCTGCAAGTATAACACCCACTCCTCGTTCGCCTATGCTTCACATGCTCTGAGCCTTGCACCGGTCTCCTTCTTTGCCGTTGCTGGCCTGGGGTGGGAGGGATGGCTCGATTCGGGTCGTCGTAATCGGAACAACTGCCGAGGCTATCCATCGAAAAGGTCTGCAGTTGATGTAACCTGGGCGGATGATATGCTTCCGGTGGGTACATGTGCGGTTGGCCACTGGCGTAAAATGCACTCGGCGGTGGGATTGCCGGGGGATATTGACCATCCATATCGACTGTTGCCGATGGGCGCATCCAGTCCCGACCTTATTCCGATCTGCCCAAACACGAACAACGTTCAACAGTATTCGGATGGTAGCTACGGTTCTAGTACGGTTTGGGATGACGCCAACGGGGTTGATATATAGTTGGGCAAGTCGAGGCAGATGCCGTTGATGCGGTGGACCGATGATGGTCGCAAGCAGTGATATGTTGGAGCGCCCTGCGCTCGAAGTCGGCCGCTGCTCCAATCCCAGAAGGCGTTCTTGCGCGGGCCGGTTCCCATTAGAAGAGAGCGCCGGCGAAGCCTTTGAGCGACGGGACCTTCGCCTTGACGGTCGGGACTGTGGCTGGACGGAACGACTCTAGTTCCACAAGATGCTGGCGTCGGTGACTTGAAACGAGCGCTGAGGTGCACAACAGAAAAGGATGCGGCCGAGACGGTAGAGGTGCAGACAGGATAAGTTCCAGAGTGCCAGACAATGTTCAGCCAGAGCGATGGAGGCAAGCGGATGCGGACGGGTCACGGCTTCCTGGAGGATATGGATATGGATAATGAAGTGCCCCTTTCACGTGCCCATGTTGATCATCCGGTGGGGGAGCTGAGCAGCCGTGGTGAGTAGCAGCCACGGCGAAGTGTTCATCATCATCTCAGGGATAAAGACCGGGGAGAAAGGCACGGTGGTCACTGGTGACATTTCGGACTTTCTACCTTTTCGAGGAAGCAGGACGATCGACGCAGGGAGAAGCGCGGATGGTTCTGTGTACAGTGTGTCTAGCGGGTCGGGAAGTCTTACCTGTCGGGACTCCGCTTTTCGGGGGTTGCAATATCGTATCTTATTTCCTTGGATCAAACCGCGTGACAACCAACCCTCTGACGGCCACCAGACCATGTTTGAGATGAGCACTGTCTGGTGTGTCGTTCCTGGATCAGCGTTTGTGTGGGTTGGCGACGCGTTCGCGCGCGTGGTGATGAGGTCGGAGCGTACGGGCGCCTACCTCTGCCATAACGACCAATGGATCGGGCACTGGGGTCGGACCCTAAGCGCAGGCGGAAATCGAAACGGTGGAAAAGTGATGGATCTTTCTGTTTCAAGTTGGAAAGGCGTTATCGGTGGGGGCCGGTGATGGCCCTGAGGCCCCTGTCAAGTGAAATCGATTCGACTAGCGCTAGGCTGTACGGCATGGGCCGTACATGTATCCAGCATCTTTGATGATCTTAGGTGATGTGTGGACCGGTGGCGGTGCAATCTTGTGGAAAATGTTCGAGTACCGTAGCGTCAGCAAGCCTCAAGCCTCAAGGCTGGCGTCTTTCTGTGGGGGCTGGGAACACTCTCGAGCGCATACTGCATGCATGCATGATAGTGATGGTGCAGACAGGCACGACAGGGTGCGAGCACCCGAGGGAGGGAGAGTGATGGACGGTGAGGAACAGGATTCAGGATGGAAAGATGGTTGGTGGTTAATTTGACGGATGAAGTCCAGTCCTACCTGAGCGGCATCTGCCGTCCGGCGGTTCAACACGTGACACTGACATCCTGTAATAACACCCTCAATGTGTTCGTCTACTGCATGGGCACTCTTCTCTCTCTCTCCCTCCACATCTGGATCCAGACGGGGTTGCAGCGTCGACATCACTCACATACATCTAGAGGTACGCCGTACGCAAAATGTTCGACAACTCGGCATGACCTCCTAGGGTGGATCGGATTCATATCAATTCAAAGGGATCCTAGTCGCCGTTACCGCCGGCATGGCTGCAATCAAACCGCGCGTGAGAGTGTGAAGCCAGCGGCCAGCCGTAACCTTGTTCCCATCCCGATCACCTTGATTTCCACCATCACCGCGGGCCAGGTCCTCTGTCACACACCACAATCACCCATCAACTCTTTCTCCCTGGCACGCAGACACGCGGGCGGCAGCAGATCCTCGAGCACAACCCTCGCCCGCAGCGCAGGGTCGGGCCTCATGTGGGCCGTGGGCCGTGGCTCTTCACGAACAACGCTTTACTCCGTTCCCGTACGATTCAGCTTGACTTTGCCGCAAAAGATCTCCGTGTCGGGTCTAAGTCGCTGATTGTCAAAGACAACCACCCCCCCCCTGGAATTCAGCTTCGACTCCAATAGTATGATTGTGTGTGGAAGATCACCAGATGGATCGCCGTCGCCATCCCGACAGACATACTGCAAACAGTCACGCTAGCGGAGAAGATTTGAGCGTTTCAGAGGATTCTGTCCTCCCACATGGTGACATGCCACAGGTCACAACCACATGGCCCGCAGTCTCGAACCCTCCGTCTAGATCTTCACATTAAGCCACGATCTGGAGTCTGCCGTGTGCGGCGGCGTGCCACAAGTTTCATCCCTTCGACCACTCGGGCGAGATCTACTAGTAGGCCCACCACTGCAGCAGTCGGCGGATACGGCGGAAACGGTGGACGGTAAAGGCTGATCGCTGCCATGACCAGCTCACAGGCTTTTCCGCACGGAATTAAGAAATCTTCCCCGTGAATGGTGATCTGAACATGTACTCTTCGGTGGCCTCTGTCCCGCCCGAGCGTTTCCACATTGCACGTCCTTCCCACTCGGTCAGTAACACGACCGTTGAGAGTGCTCGCGAGTAACGGGTCATCTCAGCACACTCGCAGAAGCAGGCTGCAGGCCAGACCAGGCTCGGCCAGACCGGCCGTATCACAGCGATCGGCCCGGAGATACTGCACGTAGACCCGGGAAATAGCGTCTTTTAGATTACTAATGAGTGGATGATGGGTCCATCGCGACACATGTTGATCAGAGTGATGCGACCGATGGACACGTACGGTCTTCGGAGTTCAGACCGGATGAAGAGATGTGCGCAGCAACGGGATCTCCACAACGCCTTTCGGCGCAAGGAATAGAAGAGCACAAGTCGTCATCTGATTTCCACTGAGACTGCCGCCGTCCTGTACGTCTCGCACATTGCAACAAGCAAATTATGCAAGTAGAACCACGCAGGATCCAGATTGACGCCTGCAACTGGCGATGGTGAGAATTCCTGCGAATTCGTCGACTAGTGGACCGAAAGCAATCGATCCGCTCACTTGCTGCCCGCCGCGAGGCAATAGGTTCCAGTATGCCGCATGCTATCGGATACTGACAGTGAGCTCCGGGTATCATTTCCAGCTCGCTCGCCGAAACGTTCACCGAGGTGGAGCATCTTGGCTTTGCTTGAGCCATGCGTTTGGTCCAGAGCCCACGGGGATCTCTCGAAGCAAGGAATCTCATTGGATATTCTAGAAGCATAAACTCCATCACGACGAGGGGCCAAGCTATGGACACTCGGCCCCTGTTTACCTTTCCTTCGTTCAGCAATGTCATGGACCAGAGCTTGGGCTGGTAAGTCGCAACATGGTTGCGTCTTTCGTCGAGCAAGCTCCGTTGGTATTGTCCGTTCGGACTGCCGTAGTCAAGCGAATGATCACGCCTGGCGGACCAATGTCTGCGGGCAGGCTTTGATGACGTCACAGGCGACTGGCACCGTCTGAAAGAAATGCTGAACTCCTCTCGTTCCGGATGGGACGAGGCACGCGCATATGCAACGATATGGCGATGGCACAACTCCTTTCGCGCGTGTACCGTTGGCACGTCGTGCGTAGAATACCGAGAAGCGCATCGAAGCTGGGACCCACAGCACCCGGTGAACGAATGGAGAATCTCCAGGCGCTGAAGAGGATATTTCAGCACTGATGAGGGAACCATGTGGTGTCGTCAACAGCAGGGAATATTGACGTCGGGTGGCATACAGCTCGAAGCCATCCGACGAATGTCCTTGAAAAGATTGGATTTCTTTACCTCCCTGTCGTAGTCTTTACCTCCCTGTCGTAGTGAAAATGGAATCCCCCGCGAATCCGATCATGATCATGTCCCTGCTACGTATGCTTCGATTTACTCGTGGTCTTCTCCGAAAATCTCACACGAGCACAGGGGCTACATACCTAGGTAGTATGTGGTCAATCGCTGAATTGAGTCTTGGAGTCAGCGCCACAGATCTTGCGCCACAGATTTTGCGCCACACTTCTGACTAATAAGTTCGTAGCGTGAACCCCACAATTTCCAATTTCGACAAGACTGAGACCTCGATTCTCAACTGCTATACTACTACACCCATCTACCAAACGCCTTACAACTAGAATCGAAATTGAGATTTCCCCGTCGCCTGTAGCGGACATCATATCTCGACAAATATGGCGGCCAACGTGCAGAATACGCCTGGTCGGACAGACTGGGCTGAAGACAGCGAACCGGATTTGGCAACCTCTATCCCGCCGCCACAAGTGACCAGGAACAAGGACGGCACTGAGACAGTCGTGACCATCTTTTTCAACGAGGACGGCAAGCGCGTGAAGCGGACGCAGCGCATCCGAAAGACGGTCATCAAGAAGAAGGAGAACCCGCGCGTGGCGGAGCGGCGGTTATGGGCGAAGATAGGACCGGAGGCAGGCAAACCCGCCGGCCCGAGACCCGACACCACCACGCTGGGCGAGAACATCGTCTTCCGGCCGGTGGTGGGGTACAAGAGCGGGCAACAGCAGGAGAAGGCGCCGGAAGAGGACAAGAAGGCCGACGCGTTGAAGAAGATGCAGATCAAGTGCAGAATCTGTAGCGGTGACCATTTCACTACCAAGTGTCCGTTCAAGGACACCATGGCGCCCGAAGGCGAGGCCGCGGGTGCGCCGGCGGACATGGACGACGTGACGGGCGGCGGAGCCGAAGGTGGCCTGGGTGTGGGAGGCAGCAGCTACGTGCCGCCGCACATGCGTAAAGGAGGTGCCGGCACGGGCGAGAGGATGGGTGGCAAGTACGAGCGGGACGATCTTGCGACGCTCAGAGTCACGAACGTACGTCTGGCCTGCACGATGAACTTGATCACTTCACAGACATTGACACCATTCCACAGGTTTCGGAGTTTGCGGAAGAGAACGACCTCCGCGAGATGTTTGAGCGCTACGGACGTGTCACGCGGGTCTTCTTGGCCAAGGACAGGGAGACCGGGCGTGCGAAGGGCTTCGCTTTCGTGTCGTACGCAGATCGCTCGGATGCTTCGCGGGCGTGTGAGAAGATGGACGGCTACGGGTTCGGTCACTTGATCTTGCGTGTGGAGTTTGCGAAGAAGAGCACTTGAGCGGCTTGTCATGTACCTGCATGACCGTTAGTACTCTAGCGATCACCTACAGCTAGGGGACAGATGATATTTTCGTCTTCTCTGACCCGTGCGGTTGCGAATGTTAGCGAATTGAAGTGTGGCAATAACCAGCATTTGAGACAACCTTGAAAGTCTTTTTCCTTTAGACCTACTATATGCATGGCAGACAGCATCTTGCTGCGTGGTGGTTGGTATCACTGAGGAGCTTCACTGCTTGTTCGTGCCTGGGTAGGTATATGCTACACACATGTATGTATGTAGTGGCGGATGTCTTCTGTCCAGAGGTATATCCTCAGCCATCACGATCTCACCGTCCGAATCCACGCAGCATTTCACGATTCACCGTGCATGTTGGATGAAGCTAGAACCCATAAAGGGAAGATGATCGTAGTATGGAAGTAGACTTGTCTTTGCGCGCGTGCAAATGTTGTGGTAGAAGGCGGGCGTCTCCGTCGACCCTCGGTCTCGTGACGACATCGCCTTGACGGATGAGGCGAAAGTCGATGGGAGAGTGGATTTGTGATCGAGCTCGACTACATCCGCCGGCCACTTTCCTCGCCTTCCTTTCAGCGATACTCATACATTGTCTTTCCTCGTCCGTCACTTGCGACTTGCGCTCTTCTTCTGCATAGCTTCTGCACGATCACGAGCCCAGACGATGGTGTACGGGCAGGGCCTCTCGTGGCGACAGTCACTACAGCACGTCAGTCGCAGACCATATGGCACTTCGCGCGCAGCATGTAGAGCTTGCCAGGCGCAACTGCACGCCTCACGACGACTTCCAGTCCTTCATGCGCCCACAGTGCGATCACTGCCGCCACATTTTCGGTCCACGCTACTAGCATCACGCGATTTCGCATCCTCGACGGCGAGGAGGAAAGACAAGTCTTCCGAGGCTGACGATGTAGAGGGAAAGGAGTCGGATGGCAAGGACGACGTCACTGGCAAGGCCCGGCAAGAGGAGGAAAGCGTGGAGGCAAAAGGCAAGTCGTCGGAGCCAACACCCATCCCTAGTTCTTTGGATGGGAAATCAGCCAGCGCCGGCAGTGGGGGCAGTGGTGAATCAGGGTCCGGCTCGAGTGGTAGCGATGGCGGCAACAACAAGAAGCGCAAGAACGAGACCAAGGCCATCGCCAAGCCTACCGTCCCGGTGGTCTACCCACAGGTCATGGCGATACCCGTCGCTCAGCGACCACTCTTCCCCGGCTTCTACAAGGCGATCACGATCAGGGACCCGAACGTCATTGCGGCAGTCCAGGAGCTGCTCAAACGAGGGCAAAGTTATGTGGGTGCGTTCTTGTTGAAGGATCAGGAGAGCAGTCAAGATGTCATCAACGATCCGAGTGAAGTTTACGATGTCGGGACGTTCTGCCAGGTGACTGCCGCATATCCGGCTGGAGCTGGTGACGAGAAGCTATTGCAGGCCGTGTTGTACCCGCACCGACGAATCCGCCTAAACGAGCTCCTCCCACCAGACCGAAGCCCGCCTCCACCGCCGGAAGCCGAGCGGGCTACCCAGACAACCATCGAATCTATGCCGTCGGACGAGCACGGCGAGCAGCCGGAGACGGACGAGAAGAAGAGCGGCGTGGTCGCCAGCTTCGAAGAGCAGAGCGGCGAGAACAAAGACACCCCAGCCAAAGCTACCCCGGATTACTCTCCTACGGCTTTTCTCAGGTCATGGCCGGTCAGTCTGGTCAACGTGGACAACCTGGAGAACGAGCCTTTCGACAAGCGTGCGCCGACCATCCGAGCCCTGATTTCCGAAATCGTCAACACGTGCAAGGATATCGGCAACGTCAATCCCATTTTCCGTGATCACGTGAGCACGTTCGCAATGTCTCAGTCGGCGGCCAATATCGCCGACGAACCGGCCAAGCTCGCCGATTTTGCCGCTGCAGTCTCAGGAGGGGAAATGGAGGAAGCGCAAGCTGTTCTTGCATCTCTCAATATCGAGCAGCGATTGAGCAAGGCTCTCGAGTTGACCAAGAAGGAGTACATGAATGCCCAGCTGTCGTCGAAGATCAGCAAAGATGTTGAGAGTAAGATACAAAAGCGGCAGCGAGAGTACTGGCTCATGGAACAAATGAAGGGTATACGCCGCGAGCTTGGCTTGGAGAGCGATGGCAAGGATAAGCTGGTGGAGAAGTTCAAAGAGAAGGCTGCCAAATTGGCCATGCCCGAGGCGGTTAAGAAGGTCTTTGATGAAGAGGTCAACAAGCTGGCCCACCTCGAACCGGCCGCGAGCGAGTTCAACGTGACGAGGAACTACCTCGACTGGCTTACGCAGATCCCGTGGGGTCAGCGAAGCGCGGAGAACTTCGGCATCAAGCACGCGCGAGACGTGTTGGACGAGGATCACTACGGGTTAAAGGACGTCAAGGACCGCATCCTTGAGTTCATCGCCGTCGGCAAGCTGCGCGGTACTGTCGAAGGCAAGATCCTGTGCATGGTCGGCCCGCCGGGTGTTGGTAAGACGTCGATCGGGAAATCCATCGCTCGCGCTCTGAACAGGCAGTACTACCGCTTCAGCGTCGGTGGCCTGACCGATGTGGCGGAAATCAAGGGTCATCGACGCACGTACGTGGGCGCGCTACCGGGCCGGATCATCCAGGCCTTGAAGAAGTGCCAGACGGAGAACCCATTGATTTTGATCGACGAAGTCGACAAGATCGGCCGCGGACACCAGGGTGACCCGTCAAGTGCGTTGCTGGAGTTGCTTGATCCTGAGCAAAACAACTCGTTCCTGGACCACTACATGGACGTCCCGGTCGATCTCTCAAAGGTCCTCTTTGTCTGCACGGCCAACATGACCGACACGATCCCCCGTCCGTTGCTGGATCGTATGGAGATGATCGAGCTGTCGGGCTACGTGAGCGACGAGAAAATGGCCATCGCAGATCGCTACTTGGCGCCTCAAGCGAAGGAACTCTCCGGTCTCAAAGATGTGGACGTGCAACTGGACAAGGATGCCATCACCGAACTTATCAACAAGTACTGCCGTGAGTCGGGTGTTCGCAACCTGAAGAAGCAAATCGAAAAGGTCTACCGCAAGTCTGCGCTCAGGATCATTCAAGACCTCGGCGAGGAAGTGTTGAGCGAGGAGAAGGCGCTGACGCCAGAGGGCAAGGAGGCGCAGGAGGCGGCTGCAAAGGACGACACCGAGACGAAAGAGACACCCACCGACGAGCAAATGGAGAAGGAGACGACGGAGCAGCCCCGGATTGCCTTGAAGGTCCCTGACTCTGTACATGTGTCCATCGGAAAGGATAACCTGAAGGACTACGTGGGCCCGCCCGTATTCACTGCCGACAGGCTGTACGACACGACCCCACCTGGTGTCGCCATGGGTCTCGCGTGGACATCGATGGGTGGCGCAGCACTGTACGTCGAATCCATCCTCGAGAGTGCGCTGTCGTATTCGTCTCGTCCTGGTCTGGAGAGGACGGGTAATCTGAAGGCCGTGATGAAAGAGAGCACGCAGATCGCCTACTCGTTCGCCAAGGGCCTGCTAGCGACAAAGTACCCGGGTAACAAGTTCTTCGAGAAGGCACGGATACATCTACACTGTCCCGAGGGTGCGGTGCAGAAGGACGGACCGAGCGCGGGCATCACGATGGCGACGTCGCTGCTGTCGTTGGCGCTGAACCGATCCCTCGACCCGACGATCGCCATGACTGGTGAGCTGACGGTGACCGGCAAGGTTCTGAGGATCGGTGGGTTGAGGGAGAAGACGGTCGCCGCGAGACGCGCGGGCGCGCGGATGATTGTCTTCCCGCACGACAATCTGAGCGATTGGCTGGAGCTACCGGAGGTAAGCATCTAGTCTTACTGGATTGTGCTCTAGACACGACCGAACGCTGACATGTGACAGAATATTAAGGAGGGCATCGAAGGCAAGCCGGTGGATTGGTACCAGGACGTCTTCAAGCTCGTGTTCCCGAGCGTGGATGAGTCGGCAGCCAACCGGCTCTGGAAGAAAGAGCTCAAAAAGCCTCCGAAGGAAGACACTGCGGCGGAGGAGGAAGACAGTGGGTTCGAAAGTAACTAAGTCGATCGGCCTCTTTCCCTATCGGCGATGCTTGCCCGAATGCTTTTGCAGCGGTTCCGGAGCGCATGGCGCTGGACTTCCTTTCCTGGTCACGGCCCTTTCTCTCGGCAAGGCGCGTGCGTTGGGGCAGCGCGAGGTGTCTGGCGTTTTTCTCATCACCGTGATGGGTGGAGAGCTTGGCGAGCTCGTTGTGTAGACTTCTTGGACTGGGCGAAGGGAAGCGCTGTAGACTCTCTGCTCTTTTGGGTTGTACTGTATATCTGTATGAGGTAAGTACGTCGATGGCGGCCAGAGGTCACTCAAGTGAATTGTTGGTGGATTTAGTTCAGGGTCAAATTGCTCACGCAACACACCTAGTTGAACATGCTCGACTTGCCTCTTCATTACATTCGTGTATCATACATCCGACAGATGAAGAACAGTACAAGCGTGCTTCAACTCTGAGCATCTCGTGTCGTCAGGCTCAATATTCGAACATCAGTGACCGCTCCCGTCAATTGGGTTTGATTTCTGCCAATGTTTTTTCCCTGGGTCAAGGCAACTTCTCGATCGGGACCGCTACGCATGAGGGAACCGTGAATGCCGCCTACATAAGGTACAGATACTCTGTACTTCCCCGTCTCACTGTCACACGACTTGTCCAAACCGCTACCGCCGGATCATCGCAGCAAGCGTGTCACCAAGTCATCCCGCGAACTGCCATGCAGCGTTCGTGTCACCAAGGAAACCACTCGAATCTGTACTCAGCCGGCCTTCTTTGGGACCGAGACCAACACTTCCTGTCTCCCTCTCCTTTCTTCTTTTTCCTCGTCACGGAAGCTCATCAGGCGCCCCAACATGGCGTTTCTGACCGCGGCGCTTAGGAAGCATGCAGGTAGGGGTGCGTACGGTATGTGCCTGCAGCGGTACAGCCCAAGGTACACATCGGCGACTCCGTGGTGATGGTTTGCCATGTTTGTCGGTAGACCAGGCCTTTGGGGTTTATCCAGTAGGTTTGGGTTTGGACTTTGATTTTAACCTGACTTTCGCTCTCACGTGCGTGCCGCGTGCTCCCAATTGCAGTGTTGGTTTCTCGAATCGATCGGCAGTCTTTCCCGTCCACACACACACACACACACACAAACACATACACACACGGACTGGGGCCCCTCGGTCGTCAGTGTACATCTATTCGCCTTGGACCTTTACACCCATCCTCGTCATGCTTGCTGTTCCCTCCAACCTCTCCTACGGCGGATTTGTGCGGGTTTTCATTAGAACGAATTGAACGACCTCCACCCCTGTGCTTTTCCACCGGCGCCCCACCCCGCCACTCGCCGCCACCGCCCTTTTCCGCATTCCTCCACTTCATCTCTTGTTCTCTCTGCTTACCAGGGTACATGTAGCGATCGGCCGTCTACCGATGAACGGAGGAAGTCGTCGTCAACCACCACAACAGCTCTACGCGAGACTGTACGTCGCTCACGCCTCACCGATGGCGGTCCAAGGAACGGGTGCTTGCGCTTGCTGAGAACGTCGCGCGTTGCAGCCTGACTCACGCTTGACCGGAAGCGATGTATGAATGGGCCTGTCCGCGATCTCGTCCCATCCTCTACCCCTGATCGCCTCGGTCGTATGGCATCAGCCGGGCAGTCCGAAGGCCACGATGACCCTCTCCCTGCATCTTCGTCGGCAGAGAGTCCTCTCAAAGCTCGACTCAACCGGAAGCGGACCAAGACCGGATGTTTGACGTGTCGCAAGCGCCGCATCAAGTGTGGCGAAGAGCGACCGATATGCAGAAATTGTATCAAAAGCAAACGTCTTTGCGAAGGCTACAACCAGCGAGTCGTTTTCAAGCCGCCCGCCTTTGATTTCCACCCGGCCCGTCATGGAGGAGCTCATATTACCTTTCAAGCCGGGCCGACACCAGGACCGGCATCAGCACACCAGCTTGGATTCGTCTACCCTGCTGCCGATGCTGCTTCCTTCTCCCAACTCAGACCGAGGCCCGTCGAACAATTCGTACCACCTTTCGGCCAGCCGTTTCAACAGTATGCTCAAGGACAGAGTGATGGCTTACAGCTCCAACACATCGCACCGCATCATCGACCAGTGGCCTATCCAGTTCTCCCGCAGACACAGTACCAGCAACCACCGCCTGCAGCCAGCAATGCGGTACATGTTGGGGAAAGGCTCGACTTTGCATGGGCTGAGCAGGACCTACCGCAGCGCATGATGTCGCAAGTACCCTATGGCAATGGCAACCATCTTCCCACGGTATCTCCGACGCATCCGGCTCTCACCCGGCCTGGGGCGGCACCGTCGACAGTGGCCGTGGTCCCTGCGAGTAGCTCGGGGTACACATCTCCCCTCCATGACAAGTCTATCAGAGGGGACCCTGTATACCAGATGTACCCGAAAGGTGTAGCAACGACACACCCGTGGTCACCTCACGCACAAATTCCTCGTCCCGAACTGAGCCAGCCGATCAATTACCACCCAGCACCTCCCACTCACCCCCTGACGCACCCTACGCCTCATGTGTCGACGGCTACCACCCGTCAACCCAGTACCCAGACGACTCCAGACTGTTACGAACACGAGACATATCTGGCCCCCAACCTCACACCGGAGCATTGGCTGAGTCAGGCAGCAGTCGAAGTGCAGGATGATGACTATTATGACATGAATCCGGACGAGGACGTTGACATCGATGCATCCGATTTGAACGCAACCGAAGAAGACCGCCAAGGGATACTAAGCGGGATTCTACGCAGGAACCACATTAGCATCCAAGAACTGCAAGTCCGTCGGTACGACACCTTTTTGTACCATGGCATGCTCGATCACTACCGGGTGGAAGAAGTCGCCAGTCCGTTGCGTAACCCTGCTACAGCAAGGGTATTTGCTCATTTCATCTCCGTCACTGGTCCCAGTCTCTCCATCTTCGAGCGGCATCCACGCAACACATCGGTGTTGTTCACCGAAGGCCACGTACCTTTATCGCAGCGAGGCCTTTGGACCTACACCATGCCGATGGCCGCTCTCCGTCACCAAGGCCTTTTGCACGCCATGCTTGCCCTGGCT
>Ga0058704_10000066_pt1 | contig 51150 bp, 48 predicted proteins | sample AgamicMgSfe_FD_71363 | JGI IMG/M metagenome (GOLD analysis project Ga0058704, IMG submission 71363) | Agave microbial communities from Guanajuato, Mexico - Mg.Sf.e | ecosystem: Host-associated > Plants > Phyllosphere > Phylloplane/Leaf | place: Guanajuato, Mexico | collected 2012-05-30
CCTCAACCTCCCCCTCCCTCAAATCCCTCCTCTCCTCACGCTCATCATTCTCCATCATCCAGTCCATAATGGCCTTGGCCTCCTGAACGTCCTCGGCGTTGTGCACTAGTGTGTCGACACCGTTCAGCCATGCCTTCAGTGATGGGAGAAGGTGGATGCAATACTTCTCAAACCGTAGGACATCATGAACCCCTTACGTCCGCCACAGTCCTTGTCGATGTCGTAGTAGCTTTTCGCGTGGCGTGCCGGAGTGGTACTGCGTGCCGGAGTGGTATCGCGAGCCGGAGTAGCCACGGCTACTCTGGTGTCCATGACTGGCCGAGGATCGCGAAAGCATTGTTTCTCGCGGAAGGGTGGCTGTTGCGGTATCTTTGGGTGATTTTGCTTCCTTTCTTTTTTCGAAGCTGTGAAAGGTAAGGTATTGTGAGGCACTGCTTGCAATGGAAGGGATTGCAAAGGAACAGGACGAGATATTGGTGATGAGGGGCCCTGTTTCTGAAGAATCGTCGGTCGGAGGGAAATCGGACACACACACACAAGGCAATCGCAACTCTTGACCCGTGTTCGCATTGTGAAAAGAGTAGGAGCGAGGTCCTTCAGACAGCCAACAAGAGCCGTATGTGGGCAGTCGCGATTTCGGCGCTTGAACGGCAATACCTGCATCGTGGCTGCTTTGTCCGTCAGGTTGAGTGTCGAGCCAAACTGGAGAAATGCGAGCAATCACCCGACAAGGGACAAACACAATCATCAAAGGTTAACGGGAAGCTTTTCTGTTGAATTAATAACTCGGGGTATCTCCGCATGGTGATGGTCCAACCTTCCTTCCCTCCCACCCCCTAAAAGGCAATTTTTTCCGACGTAAAGCACCACCAACTCCGCGCTAAGATACATCACTCCTCATGCAAATTGCAACAGTGACCGGTCGACCAACTGAAAGCGACTGTTGTACTCCAAAGCGCCTGTCCTCAAGAAATGCTTGCGTGGAAGGGAAGGGTGATACGTTTTGACTAGTATCCGGTTACCGCCCGGCTCATCTCATGAGAGACGGGCTCAAAGTCTGATGAACGCCCGACAGCGAGCCGCCTCTGCTGCGGGGACGACGGCCAGTCAGTGGACTGCTGACGGATTTGCGGACGCCGGCTCCGGTCAGGCTCAAGTCCTGGGAGTGGCGCTTCTTGCGCGCGGGCGTCATGGGCGTGTTGGCCGCGGCCCGACGGCCCTTTTGGAGCGCGTTGTACTCGGAGGTGGAGGCGCGCTTGGCGGCGTTGGACGCGAGGGAGCTGACGTGCTTGGCTTGGGTTTGGTTGCGGCGGAAGGAGCCGACGAGCCCGCGGTTCTTGTCGAGGTGGTCGAGGAGGCCGGCGCCGCTGTCGTTGCGGGACGAGCCGAGCGAGGTGAAGGATTCGAACGGGTCTGGATGGCCGGGTGACAGGACGGGTGTGGAGTGCTCGTCGCTTTCCGAGCCGCTATCTTCGATATCGAGGAACTCTTGCATGTCGATATCCTCGATATCAGCCTCGCTATCGTCGTCCACCACAGTCGAAGTGGCCACCGTAGCCGCTCTTGGCAACACCGCCGGAAACATGTCGGCGGCTATCCCCGAGACATCGTTGTTGCGAAGGATGTCGAGATTGCCATTGAACATCGAACCCAACGTGGACTGGGCTGTAAATGGGCGCTCGGGAATGCTGTCGGCCATGGGCGATCGCACACTCCAATACGCACCGGAACGAGGCGTGCTGCTACGGCTCCTGGCCGCAAGTCTGGCGCGATCCCAGAAAGCCTTGTCTTTGTCCGAAGGGTTGGCCGGCGGGAACACCTTGAGCTGCTTACCCGACGCATCCGCGGACATGGATGCACGACTCTTGTCCAGCACGAAAGTGCCAAGTCTTGGACCTCTGCTGCTGCTCAACGGAGTGGATGAGCGCGACGGTATGCTTGCGCGGCTTGCGGCCAGAAACGCTCGCCGAGGCGTGGTCGGCGCAAGTTTCGGGCTCTTGTCCGTTGGCTTCTTCATCTGCCGCATCCTGGCGATTTGCTCTTCCGGAGTCTCCTCGTCCGTCGTATCTCCTTCATCCTCAGCTTCAAACTGTTGTCAGCACGCGTTCGCAGCAAAGAAAAATGCAATGGTCACCACCTACAGTTCGAGCTACCCGTATCATCAACATCGTCATCGTCATCATCGCTTTCCTCTTCGTCCAACTCCAAGGCCAGTCGCTCCTCCTCCCCATCGAAATCATAAAAGGACGCAGCGTCATCAAAGTCATAGTGGAAAGCCGCATCGGGATCCATGTCCAACGCGAACCGCTGTCGGACCGCCGGGTCATCTTGTCCAGCGAACAAATCCGGGAAGGCGTCGTTCGCATCCTCAGAACTCAAGCTCGAGCTACGCGAGACCGTCCGCTCGATGTCCTCAAAGCGTACGCGCTTCTTGTTGGAGCTCGTATCCTGACTTTTCTGCTGATTGCGATCCGAATCGGGTAGACGCCACAACCCAAGCGCCTCTTCGGCATCATCGTACATTTCTCGGTACAGGCCGTCGTTCTGCGACAGACCAAGAAAAGGGTCATCGTTCATATCTATACCAAACACGCCCCTCAAGGGTTCATCACCGAAGGCAGGCGAATCGGATGCACTATTGGGGCTCAGGCGGCGCGCGAGCGCATCATCCTGAATCAACATCTCGTTCATGCCTTCGGTCATGGTGTTCGCATTGTGTTTGTGCTCGGTCCGCTCGAACTCTTGAATCAAATCTTGCTCGGCAGAGCGCATGAGTCTGCCATCATGCAGGTCGCCCACAGAATCTTCGTCATCGCTGATGTTTTCGACATCCGCGTAATCACCGTCAGGGCTTACTTCTTCTTCTTCTTCAGCACCAGCAGTCGCCTGAAACATGTCATTGCGGTATGTGTCATTCATGCAGTGCCCTGCCAGGCTGTGCTCGCCTGACAGGGCAAATACATCCGCTTCTTTCGTACTGTCGTCTTGCTCATCACTAGCACTACTATCATCGTCGTCGGACTCATCCATGAGACTGCCTGTTCCGTCGGAGGCAAGGCTACTACTTTGCATCGTGCTTCTCGAGGTGAAGCTGCCAGTAGCCGGCTTCATGTTGGCATGTTGCGGAGACTGACCGGACCCGTTGGGGCCACGCTGCTTCCGCATGTCACCATTGGACGATGGGTGAGGTGTGGATGTCGCCATTGCAAGGTAGTGGAAGGAACGCTGGCGAGGATGGCAGAAGTTGCAAGCAAGGGGTGCAATGTCGCACAATTCTGGATGTCGATTCGCGAATGTCGCCTTCACGGCGAACTGGTGCGTTGTTATATTGTTGTGTAGGCCGGACCTTTTCCGATCGAGCCCAAACTTCGTCGGTGGTCCACTGAAGAGCAAACCGAGTCGTGTGGTGCCGGTGTGGTGCGCTCTGTGTAGCGCACGGTGGACTCGGGGCACTTCGTCAGGCTGATGTGTCTGCTTTAGAAGCGGTGCTTGAGAAGCAGGAGCTTCTGCGTTTTTCGTCGCTAAGTCAATTGAAAAACTCGAAGAGCAATGACCGGACTGGAGGAGCCTGTGAAGGCCAGGCCCCTCCAGCGGTGACTTTAGTGCTCGACGACAGCCTGAGGCATGTTGACGACGAAGTGGGAGTGAATGTATGTCTGATGATAGTGTGAGTGTGTAGGGTGCTTCTTCGCTGTGTGAGTAAGGTTGAGGTGGTGAAGGGAGGAGAAGGGGGATGAAGGGATGGTAAGGTATAAAGGAAGTTGTCGACCGAAAAGTCGACGCAGCCGACGGCGCTAGCGCGGGTAAGGGTGTGTGCTCATTGTTCGCGTGCCCTTTCGTGATCACGTGGGGACAACGATGAGAAGAACTTGAACCTTTCCCTCGTCCCGTGGTTCCAGTCTCCGCCCAGCCGCCCTTGCGCCGTTTACAGAAAGCCTCTTCTCACTGGAACACAACGACACCTAAGGTACTATGGTAAGGTACCTGTATGTCCATCCTCGTCCAAGCCATCCGACTGACCATTCGCAAGCCGGCAGATGTCGATGCCACGATGCTCTGGACATTGTGGCATGATCACGTGTTAGGAGCCAGTCGTCTTGACTTCTGCTGGCGTCGAGTCATAACCTACATACATGCACACTGCACAGTAGGTATGACTGCATCTACGATGCGATGCGATGCATGCGACGCGGTTCGGTTGCGACAGCCTTGGTCCTGTAAGGTAATAAACAGACTCGCCAACTCCATCTTCGAACTCCTTCTCTACGTACACACACTCCCATTCACCCCGTTCACAACCTTGACTCGAGGCGTCTCCAAGTATCAAAGGCCGCGAGATCACGAGTCCAGTGCATCACGGCAGAGACTGCACGCACAGTCGAGGGTACAAACCCGTGCAGATTCGTCGGTTCTTCCATGCGAGTACGCTCACTATCAAATAACCCCACCTACGCCCCACCAGCGCGAGCGCGGAGCAACTTTTCGTTCAAACGCCTCGCACCGCTCCCAACTCCCGAATGGATTATGCACACCGCAAACCGCCTCGCTCACTCTATCCAGTAAAACACTGCTATCACGGCTCGGCGTCTTCGGGCGGTTCGTTCGCAAAGCCTAGAGAATCACACAGCAGCCTCCCTTCTCTTTTCTGTCACCGGACAGCAGACTCTGACGCGTCGATGCTTCAAAGACGTCATCCACACCCTCGCCCGTGAGCGATGAACACTCGAGGTACTTCTTCGCGCCGATCCGCTTCCGGACGTCCTCGCCTTCCTCGTACGTGAGGAATTTCTCGCTCCGCTTGCGCATCTCCTCTTGTGCCACCGGATCGTCTCGTAAGTCTTTCTTCAGGCCAACCAGGATGATGGGGACACCGGGACATCGTTCGAGAACTTCGGGATGCCTGGTGCATGGTTGGTCAGCAGCTGAACGTGATGGCTTGGGAGCTGATGGGGTGCTGTATACCATTTGGTCGTAATGTTGTGCAGCGAGTCGGGGCTAGAGACGGAGAACGCAATGAGGATGACGTGTGCCTGGCTGTATGCCAGTGGCCGCAAGCGCTCGTAATCTTCTTGACCCGCCGTATCCCATAGCGCAAGCTGAACGGACTTGCCGTCGACGCGGCAGTCTGTGACGTAATTCTCGAAAACCGTAGGCACGTATCGCTGAATGAATGTGAGTGAAGCACAGATCAGCGGCGTGTGGGGCATGTGCTTACTGTAGGGAAGTAGCCCAGCGTGAACACACTCAATAAACTTGTTTTGCCACATGCTCCGTCACCAATGATCACCAACTTCCTACCACAGTCAGTCAGCACGAGGCATACTCGGACACGCTACACGGTTGGTCTACCTCCGCATCACTTGCTGATCTTGCTGTGCCATTGTGTCGAATCTCCGGCCAGCCGACGCCGCTCTTGGTCGGTGAAAGGTGAACCCAAGCTTCAATGGCCGGCCTTCCTCCACACCTGTTGGTTTGTCTCACGTGTATGTAGCGGGCCTCTTGTCCGAATGTTGTATGCCGGCCTGCGGGCTGCGGGCTGCGGACTACGTGCAGAATGTATGATGCGGAGACCAGAAATCGAGTAGGGTGACTGCGAATGAAGGCGTCGGAGGGAGGATGAGGGTGCTTTCTGTCCCAGGCCGGCGGGAGCGTCGCAATGATATGAGTATTCGAAGGGAGGGTGCAGGACGCCAGTAGCGAAGTGGTACGGACTATGGAGCCTGGATGATGCTGTAGTACTTGGTGTTTCAGACCAGGTGGCCGGCAAGATGGGGTATCGAGCTCTGGAGGAGAGGTGTTGCGCTTCAGCGATCGAGCTCATTCAGCCATATGGTGTGATCGTTGGAGTCAGAGCAAGCAGGTCAGGTTGAGTTTACGATTGAACAAAATGGGAGGGAATGAGGTGCAGGAGATGTACCGTGAGGAGTGCGGGAGGAGGACGAAAGGGTCGCCGAGCCTGCATCGGGAGCGATTCGTCAGTTGTCAGCCACCGGCGATGCGGGCACAGCCACCGTCGGCCCACGGAACTACCCGGGGCCCGCAAGATAACACCAGCTACAACGGACTGGCACACAAGTCGTGTCCCGCCGATGGTCACTTGTCACTGTCACGAAGATGAAGTGAACGTCACACCACCACCACCACCACCACCACCATCGTCCGCCCTCGCACCCACTCCGACACCCACCAACACACTCATCCACCCCGGTGCGATTGTCTCGCGGTCGAGAATACCCGTAGCGCCCGGTGCAGTCGGGAAAGCGCAAGGCAAAAGGTACGCCGACATTGGTTGGAGGGGCATCTGGACACGCTGCGCTGCACATCCATCACGGTCACCGGGATTGCCCACGCCACCCCATAGCCTTTACCTCCAGCATTTCTTCCCGTGCGCGTCTCTAATCCGGTAATACTCCCTACAGCCCGACGGAGCGCCGATCTCACCACCCCACCAAGCCACTATGGCAACACCCAACGCCAAACTCGCTCCGCCGCCCCCAACAAACGGCGTCATCACCGCCCCTGCGATTGTGGGAGGCAACCGCAAGAAGCAGAAGCGGCGAGCTAAGCAAGCCGCAAAGGCCGCTGCGCAAGTGCCCGCGCCGATCACAGCATCTGCGGCGGGCCAGCCTGCCGATGTGGAATACGACGAGGATCCGCTCGGCTACGGCGACGAGGACTATGACGATTCGGAGGCCGAGGAGGAGCAGTATGAAGATCAGTATGTTCCCGCGCACGCTAGCGTGAACGGCTTTGATCCAGCTCCACCAGGACCGGATCGGAAGAAGGATAAGCAGAAGATGGCAGGCGCGCTGGTGCAGCAGCAGCACCACCACCACGCATACGATCCGGACGTGTATCATCCCCCGACACGCTATCCGCCGCCTTGGCTACCCGCCAAGCGTGGCAGACACAATGCTTTCGCCAGGAATTCCCCCAGAGACCTTCACCGGGATTTGCACGGGGAAGGCAACATCTGGAACACGAGTACCGCGCAGGAGAGGCAAAACATCAAGGACTTTTGGCTTAGCCTGAGTGAGGAGGAGCGCAAATCGCTGTTGAAGATCGAGAAGGAGGCCGTGCTTCGGAAGATGAAGCAGCAGCAAAAGCACTCCTGCTCGTGCACCGTCTGTGGCCGAAAGCGGACAGCTATCGAGGAGGAGCTGGAGGTTCTGTATGAAGGCTATTACGAGGAGTTGGAACAGTACGCGCACCACGACCATCCACCTCTCCCGACGACCGACGGTTTGGTGCCAGATCCTCTGCAGCATCGTCGGCCACCGCATCCGCTGGCGGCTCCGCCGCCAAACCCTCAACACAAGACCAGTCAGCTTCACGAGCATTTGGACGAGGAGGAGTTCAGCGACGAAGAGGAGTATTCCGAGGATGAAGAATACTCCGACGAAGAGTCCGAAGCGCCGCGCAGTGGCGTTCCAGACTTCTTCAACTTCGGCCAAAATCTGACCGTCAAAGGTATCCTCACGCCTTGGCTTGAGAAGTTGCAACAAGGGCTAAAGGGTAAAGCAGACAATCTACTGACCGTCGCCGACGATCTGCTCAAGAATGACGGGCGCAAGTTCATCGAGATGATGGAGCAGCTTGCGGAGAGGCGCATGCAGCGTGAGAGTGAAGCGGAATACGCTGCAGCAAACCCAAGTCATCCCGGCGCGTATCCGCCCAACGACCCCGCATACAACCACGAGGACCCGTTGGCAGCCGGCGACGAGTTTGACGATGAAGAGGGTTCGTACGACAGCCAGGAGGAGTATGAGGACGAGATGGAGGAGGAAGATGAGATGGTTCGTCAAGATGCGGCTAGCCGTCACTATCACGTGTTTTGTGCTAACAACACTCAGGGTGGCTTGACGGAGGAGCAGCGCATGCAGGAAGGGAGGCGCATGTTCCAGATATTCGCGGCACGAATGTTTGAGCAACGGGTACTGACGGCATATCGAGAAAAGGTCGCTGCGGAACGTCAACAGAAGCTGTTGGAGGAGATTCAAGATGAAGACAAATTGGCGGCTCAGCGAGAAGCGAAGAAGCAGCGGGATGCGGCCAAGAAAAAGGAGAAGAAGAAGCAGCAACAGGCGGCCAAGGCGGAGGAAAAGGCTAAGAAGGAGGCCGAGAAAGCTGCGGAGGAAGCGAGGGCTCGAGAGGCGGAGGAGAAGAAACAAGAGGAGCAGAGGCGGAAGAAGGAGGAGCAACGCAGAAAGAAGGACGAAGAGAAACGCCGGCAAGACGAAGAGAGAGCGAAGAAGGAAGCGGATAGGACCCGTCGCCTGCAAGAAGACCAACAGCGCAAAGATGAGGCCGAGCGAAAAGCGCGGGAGCAGAAGGCCCTCGAGAAAGCCAAGAAGGAGGAGGCGCGCAAGCGTGAGCGTGAAGAGCGCGAGGCGCGTGAGGCGGAAGCGAGAGAGCGCAAAGCACAGGAGGATAGGGAGAGAAGGGAGAGGGAGTTGAAAGTGAGAGCTGAGACGGAGGCAAAAGATCGGGAGAAGGCCGCTCAGCAACACCAGCAGCCCCCGCCAATCACGAAGCGGCCATCACAAATGGGCATGGTCGCGGTCCCAGGCGTTTATCCGAAGCCGCCTTCCTCCGGTATCTCTTCGCCCCATGCATCCATTGCGATGCCCGCAGTACCGAAGGCGCCGACTCTCGCAAAACCGAGGCAAGCTTCTCAGCAAGGCTCGCACGCGTCTTCGCCGAGGCAGTCCCAATCTCAAACATCGAGCGCGCCAAGCAAGTCCTCTTCACCGGGAAGTATAGCGCCACAGCAACAGCATCCTCCAGGGCAGCCGAAGGTGATCATGCAGAAGCCCAACAATCACCAACCTGGCCTTCAGCATCCAATGCACACAACGTCCCCGTTACACCAGCACTCGATCCAGCCACCTCCAGGCATGCCACATCCGCACCAGCTCCCAGGAGGCTTCGGGATGCCGCACATGGGCTACCAGGGCTTCCAAGGTACGCAGGGACCCATGATGCACGGTAACAACATACCTCAACGCGGTCCGATGCCGATGTACCAGCAGCAAGGGCCGCCCATGGGTGTACCTAACAGGACGCCGTTTGGTCCGGGCCTGAACGGCATGCCGATACCTCCGCCCGGCATGATGCCGCAAGGCAGAGGCATGGGCTTTCCCTTCGATGCATCCGGACCCGGCCAACCTCCACCAGGCTTTAGCCACCCGCCGCCGCCGAACCACTCCTCGCCGATCGGACAGCCGCCACCACAACACACGCCGAGCAGCGAGCCGCCGAGGACTACCATGCCAACTCACTCCCGTCAGCAGTCTGCCAGTGACAAGGAGCGATTCGAGTCTGCCGCCAACCAGCCGATAGCACGTCCTGCGCCCATTCAGCGACCGAGTAGTGTCAAGCCGCAAAATGAGGAACGCGACGATGCGGCAGCCGACGTCGACGATCTATCCGCTCACCTGGGAAGCAAGGCTCTGCTCGCCGATGACGACGAGCCTCTTCCGACCAGCCTCGTCGACAACCGGCGTCCTTCGGGGATGCAGCCACCCACGAGGAACCCCCCGCCCAGCAGCATCGGTCCCATAGGCGGGTTCGGCTCACCCGTGCCCGGCTTCGCTGTGCCCAGCAGTAACTGGAACACGCCGAGCCTTCCGTTCGGCCAGACTTCCGGTCTCGGTCAGCAAAACTGGACCAACCTTCCGAACGCGGGCGTCGGCGGCTGGGCGCAGAACCACGGTTCGTTCTCGGCCAACAACGCCTTCGGCACCATCGGCGCCCAGATGCACCGTCCCTCGGCCGCGGGCCTCAGCCGACCCCTCACCATCCGCCTCGCCGTGTGTCAAGCCTGCAAGCAGCTCACCAACGCCGCCCGCGGCGAAGGCGACGGCTACCACGACGTCCACATCCTCCTCAAGCAGATCGACGGCAACCGGCCCTTGCTCGACGCGGCCCCGAGCCTACGCGAGATCGAGGAGATCTGCGAGACAGAAGGCGACGGCGGCAACGGCGGCGGCGAGCTCCACGTCCGCAAGAGCGACGGGGGCGGCGACGGGGGGTTCGCGGTCAAGTGGGAGCCGGACGCCGGCACGCCGGACCAGGGCCGAGGCTCGACGGGTTTGGGGGAGATCGGGAGCCCGATGCCGACGCGGATATCGCCCGCGGTGGGGTTCGGTGCGCCGGGCATGGGTCGTGGGGGAGGGTATCAGAGCCTGGGCGCTGTTGGCTCACCGAACTTTTGAGGTTCCAACAGGTCAGGTCGCGGAAAGGGAAAGGACTGCATTGGGTTTTTTCGCCAGGGCTCGAGCCTCCCCCTTACCTACCTACCCACCTACCCACCTACCTACCCACCCACATTTTTAACGTGCTACGCTTGCGAAAGCTATGAAAGCTGTTGAGACGTACGGCAGCACGTAGCCACTCTACCTGCCATCGTTGTATGCTTGATACTAGCCCTTATGCTCGCTCACTTTAGTGAGGTTCGAGCTTTCTTGACGATCGTCATGTCACATTCTGTGCCATTGCGTGTCTCTTACGTTCTGATTCAGTCTCTGCGTATCGATTCATGGTCGCCGTAGTATTCACCAGTGATCGGCTTGAAAACATCGGGGGACTCACCTCCCGGTGCTCCCAGGAGCTGCAGCTTTGTGCATACGCATCTTGATCCCCTACGTTGTATCGTCGTCTTCGTCAATCGGCCTAGAGATATGTACAAGTATGTATGTACCAATGCTATGTACCTGGGAAGGGATGACTTGAACCGAGGACGCGGGACCTGGGACGGGACGGAGGTCTTTTGAGACCGGTGGGGGAGGAACGGCCGCGAGCAGCCGAAAGCAACAAGTCTCTCCCTCTTTCCACGCTGGACACGTACCTCAGTATCACGTCCATTTGTATCAATGCCAAAGAAAGACTTTGACTAAGGTGCGTTGCGAAGCCTACTGCTTCGTACGTGTTTGCTACATCATGATCGTCAATGAGAAGAGTGACTAACGGCCTGACGACGCCATTGCGAAAGAATGCGCAGAGCAGGCGAGAAATTGTCGGTCACCATATGAATTGACTGACACTATCGACAAACGACCTCTACAAACACGACCATACCGGATTGATGTCCTTTCCCTTCCTCTCCCCGGTCTTCTTCGATGCCTCTTGGTGTCGCTTAGTGGACGACGGTTCCCGACCACTCGCTGCAGTCGACCTCGTCGGCAGTCCCGAGTCCGAGACCGATGCCCGAGTTTCCGAACAGCGCGGCCGAGGCCTTGGAGTCGATGCAGGTGTCGAAGTTGACGTTCTGCTTCTGCGTTAGATGACGATCGTGAAGCCTGACGAGAGACTTTTGGGATTATACTGACGGCACCGTACTGGTTGGTGTCGGTGAGGGAGCCCTGCGAGCACAGCGGGTTGCCGTCGGCTGAAGACGGAAGAAGTCAGTCGCTTGCGAACCAGTCTCCACGCCGAAGTTGGGTTGAGGGTAGGAGAACTCATACCCGGGCAAAGGTTGGTGACCTTGACCACGATGCTGTTGCCGGCGTTGGAGACGGCCTTGCCGGAGCTGTCCGTCTCGAGGGTCAACTTGTAGCAGGCGCCGCAAGCGGGACCGGCGCCAGCGCCGGGGCCCACGCCGAAGAGGTTCTGCGACGCCGCGGCGGAGTAGCCGGGCGAGGTGTAGTAACCGCAGGCGGTGGTGGCCGTGTTGCAGTTGCCGGAGCCTACGAGCAGGAAGCAAGCGGTGTCAGTCGAGGGTGGGTTTTAAGCTTAACGGTGCGGATTGGAGACTCGGCCGTACCGAAGCTGTCACCCGCACCGTACTCGGTGAAAGAGGCCTTGAGGGCCGAGGCGCCCATGGCCATCAAGGCCGAGGCGAAGAGGGTCTGGGAAAGCATGTTGATGAGTGTGCGAGGGGGTGTGTGTGTGAAGGAGAGGCTGGTCCGTTCGAGTCAATCGAACAGTGTTTGTCGGTCAATAGTAAAGGAGTGCTTGATGATGGGAAGGAAAGATTTACAATCTGCGGCGAGAAGGGTCGTTTTTTATGTCAAGATGGCACCCTTGCCCCAAACAATCTGTGACAGCAGGTGTCGGGTGGGCACCGTGTGGGAGCGGATCGCCCGCCATGAAGTCGATTGTAATGATGGTGGAGACGGGAGTTGGAAACGATGTATCATGTCGACCATTTGTGCAGTCGACAAGCGACCACCGATGCGGGCGATGTTACGTGTAGCAAGGTAGCGAGGGGGAGTGCTCTCGCCCGGTGAACCGGTTCGCTCGTCTCATCATCAGTCTCTTTCCTTCCAGTTCACATCATGACGGAAATCGATCAACAATACGCCTGCAGCTACGGGGTCAGTAGCACGGCGTATACGGACGGGCCTATAGACCGGCGCACGGGATGGACCCGGCATGTCTGATGAAAGATGGAGTTTCATCGAAAAAATCTGGAACTCCCGGTTATACAAACACCCCGATCCGGGTCGCCAACACGACGAAACGACGTGATCCCAGTTATTGAACGAGTGGCAAGTGCCGCAAGAGGTGACGAGGCTTTCATCAATCACAATCGACCATCCATTTCTTCTGGGTTGATTACTGTCGAGTCTGTCAACCGCATTCCCATGATGCCATCAATCGACCGTTGTATATGGTATCGAAGACTGTGATCCCGCCTGGATTCGAGATGAAACGGTGATGGAGGGGCTCCTAATATGGCAGCCGGCAAGGAAACGTCAAACGTCCCAACGTTCGAATAACATCCGGCAAGGGCGGCAAGGCTTTTCTTGAGATCAAGTCTCATTGATGAGATGTGAGCTGACGTACTAAAGGGTGATGACAAGGTCAAGTCACAAAGTAACAATGGTGGCCTACCACTGTGACGACGCATTCGACACGCAGCATGTGCTGCATGCAGCGCGCTGCCGACTCCCGACTTGTCGCATCAGCAAATAGACCGTCGTAGTGAGTGCATACATACATTATGCCCCCCGCCGTGACGTCGAGCAACCACTTGGGCACATTGAGGGTTTCAGGAAGCCGTTTCGTGGGGCCCCCCAAACCGCCTCTCAGTTGCGCGGCTCACGTAATGAAGTCCCGTTGTAAGCCGACTACATACCTAGGTACATGGGGAGTCCGAGTACGCGTGAAAGCGCTTCCGAAAGGCTATAGATCGCACAACAGAGTCGCCACGAACATCGGAAACGTGCTGGAACCGGGTTTCCACGATCTCAACGTGGGCACGGAGAAATTTTCCCACCAACGTCTTCGTCGTGTCCACTGTCAACTCCCATCTTCATCGTTCGATGTCCGAAATACTGTGCTAACATCCCACAGGTACACTCGGTGTGCTTTGTCTGTTAAGCGACGAAAAGGGACTTCTGGAAGATGACCCGACGCTCCTAGGCAGCCCGAGGCCGATACTCCTCCTTCAACACCCACTTCCCCCTACCCCCTCTCCCACCTTTCTCCAGCTCCGCGATCGTCTTGAGCATCTCCTTGAACTCCGCCGTCCGCTGCGGCGTGCCGCAGAACCGGTTGAAGTGGTCGATCAGCATCTGCGTGTACGCCTTGCCGCCCTGCGCGAGCAGGTAGTCTCGGATGAGGACCAGGAAATCTTTCCCCTTGGGCTGTGGAGTCGACTGCTGCCGCGCTGCTGCGGGCGAGCCTGCGACACGGCTGGAAGATGCGGCTGCTGAGGATGATGCCGAAGCGGCCGATTGGCGAGAAGCGAGGTTCGCGAGGACGGATGCCGAGCTGGGCCCGCCGCCGCGGCCTCCACCACGTCCGGCGCCCATGCCGCCTCGGCTGCTGCTGCGCATGGGAGAGGGTTCCTCGGGTCGACCGGCGGTGCCGTGTTGGCCGGTCCATGTAGGGACGCCGGCGGGTACGGTGCGCGCCACTTCACTAGCCCTTTGCAGCTCGCGAGCCGCTTGGGCAGCGACCTTTTTCGCCTCACGGGCAACCATTTCCGGGTCCGCGCGGACGGTCTTCTTGCCGTTGATGATGGCGTCGTGCTCGAGAGCACTTTGCACGCCCGTCCGGGCGAAGATGGACGAGAGCATGCGGTCGTCGTTGGCTGAAGGCTGATCGCCTTCTGCCGTTTCGGCTCGCTCTTTGTCCTCATTGCCTTGGTAAGCTTCCTGTCGAGAGATCCCGACAATTCCATTGACCGCCGCAGCATCTCTCTCCTTCTCCACCTCTTGTGGTGGTGTAGGTAGTCCTTGCTCGTGGTGTACTGCTGTCTTAGCGCCGCCAGAAAGCTGCACCTCCGTGCCCTTGAAGATACTGCCGGTCTCCGTCTCGCCATCCTTAGATTCGCCCAACGTGAATAAGTCGTGCAGATCTCGAAGCGCGAACGTCTGCCGCTGCTTCGGATCCTTCAAGATCTTGTTGGTCAGGAACTGCTTGAAGATCTGACGGTGATAGATCTTCTCTTCGATCGTACCAGCAGTCATCAGGCGGTAGATCTCGACCTCGCGCTTCTGACCCAGGCGCCAGGCGCGCTCGCGGGCTTGCACGTCGGTCGAGGGGTTCCAGTCGGGATCGTAAATGATGACGCGGTCGGCTCCCGTCAGATTGACGCCTAGGCCACCCACTTTGGTGGTCAAGAGAAAGACATGGAGGTCGGGATCCTTGTTGAACTCATCGACGAGGTCCTGGCGGTCTTTGATGGACGTGTTACCGTCCATCCGACGGTAGTTGAAGCCCGGCATACCCTGGATGAAGTGCTCAAGGATGTCGAGCATGATCCTGTGCTGAGCGAACAGTAACGTCTTGTGCCCGTTGCGCTTCCAGATCTCGATGAGCGCCTTGACGACCTGCATCTTCCCACTCTTCACCCCGCTACCGTAGTTGTAGCCAACCTTCTTCGACAACGTCTTGTGCTCCACGAGATCGGGGTGATTGCAGATCTTGCGCAGGATGTCTACGCCGAAAAGAGCTTGCCTTTTGCCATTCAGGATGCCGTTCATGTCCTCCGAGGCCAGGAACCATTCGTATGCCTCTCGTTGCAGTTTCGTCAATTTGCAAAACAGGACTCGCTCGCTCTTCTTTGGCAAATCGGCGGCGACGTCGACTTTGAAGCGCTGCAGTAGGTATGGACTGATCGCGTCCTTGAGAGTCTCTGCACATTTCATGGCCGTCTCGACTTGCAGGTTTGAAGCATTGGCATATCCGCCCTGCTTGATCGGGATCTCGAATTGGGTACGAAAGTTCACGAGTGTCCCCAGGCGCATGGGAAAGACAAAGTCAAACAACGACCACAACTCCGTTAAGTTGTTCTGCATTGGCGTGCCTGAAAGAATGACACGGTTATGTGTACGTAATTCCTTGCAGTATATTGTGATGGCTGTGTTCGGATTGCGGATCTTGTGGCCCTCATCCAGGACTGCATATTCCCAGTCAGTGGGTATTAGCAGTTCGGCATACGTCTGCAGCCCGGAGTAAGTGGTCACGAGAACGTGCCCGTCTTGGACTACCTTGTCGACGATACGTTTCGCAGCTTTATGGCCCTTGCTCAAGGTATTCGTGCGGCGGTAGGTCGTACTCTCAAGATCGTCCTCAATGCGTGCCTCTCGCTTCACGTCCAGCATCCCGCTACCAGACGTGTGCAGAATGGAGACACGGAGTGGTGGCCACCAGCGGTGGAACTCGTTCACCCATTGTTTCATCACGGTTGCCGGACAGACGACAATGACGGGTTTGGCGAGCTTGTCCGAGTAGTGCAAGCCAGCGAGGAAGGAGATCACTTGAATCGTCTTGCCCAGACCCATCTCATCGCCGATAATGCCACCGACTTGCTGCGAGTAGAGCTCCCACAGCCACTGGACGCCCGTCTTTTGGTAATCGAACAGAGAGGGATAGATATCGCCAGGTATCTTGAAACCACCTTCGAACTCTGTGTCTGTCCTCGTGGGGTGAGGCATTTGCCACTCTTCTCTCTGTTCTTCGATTTCGTCAGGCGCCATCTCATCCTCGACTTCAGATTTGACCTGCGCATTCGAAATCTCTTGGTCCTGCGCTGTGGACTCCGTGTGCTCCCTTGCCCGATTTCTGGCCGCACGTCGGCGCTGAATCCAGCTCTGAAATCTGGCCTGGTACACCTGCTCGTCGCCATCGTCGATACCTGCGAGGTCTTCGGCTTCAGTTGCGGCGTCTTCTACGGCTTTCTGCTTCCCCGTCCTCGTACGACCCTTCCGTTTTATTCCAGGGGTGGTTGCAAGTGGAAAATCGCCCTCTGCGTCTGCGTCCTGGTGCTCGAGTTCGTCGCCAGACTCGCCGATCGCTGCTAGACCCTCGTCTTCCATCTGAGGCACGTAGGCATCGGAATCTTCTGCAGGCGTACTGACATCCTCTGATGCCTGTCTCGCTTGCCGCCGAGTCTGCAGTCGCCTCCGCTTCGCAGGCCGCTCCGAGCCGAACTCCTCGTCCTGCAGTCTCCGGGCAAGCTCGGCATCTCCTTCTGTATCATCGGTAGTGCTCGGTGCAGTACTTGTCTCAGTCTGATCGAAACCTGGCGCGAGTAGATTGCGGTGCGACATCGCCGCATTACCTTGCCCTTCCTGCCCGTCGGGCTCCTCTTCCTCAGCCTCCACCCCGTCTTCCTCCTCGACATCCAACAGCACATCGCCGAGACTTGACGAGGTCTTTAGCAGTTGCCTGCCCATCTTCGAGAAGGGCGTAATCTTGCCTGTGCGAATGAGAAAGTCACGTTGACTTTCACCAGGCAAGCGCTTGTTGCCCGTCTCTTCGAGCAAGGTACTCCCATCGGGCGCCGTTTCATCGGTATGTCTGTCATCGATGCGCTTTTGGATCTGCGCCAGATCTGTATCCAGTTGAACGAGTCGCTCCTGATGTTGCTTGATCTCCTCGCGATAACCGTTCTTGGTCGTATGGTTTCCGAACTGTGTGAGCTTCTCTTCGAGCCTCCTTATCTGCGCATTGAGCAAATCTCTACTCTTCTCGGTCTTCTCCAAGCGCTTCTTGTCCCGCTCATCAGCTTGCTCAAGTAAAAGCTGGTCCGCCTGCCGGCCTATGTCCCGTTCGAGATCATCCTGGTCGCGCACTCCTGTGGCCAGCGCAGCCAGTTGGGCGGCCTCATCAACGTCGACTAGGCTTTCTCTGCCTACATCAGGTTGCTCGACCTGCTCGACTGGCCGTTGCCCGGGTGAGTCTATCGTCTCGGACTCGGCATATAATGCAGTCTGATCGCTCGGGCCATTGAGCTCGGCTGTGTTCCCGGGAGAAGCCATGATACTATAGCAGTCGCCTCGCCGAGAACGAATGACCTTGACAGGATGACAGACGTAAGGACATGAATACTTTCACGCGTCAATGGAGGCGCATGATTGTCCCGTATTGTTCGAGTCTGAGCTAGATCTCCTGCAAGTCGGCTTCGACAGTCACGGGACCGTCCTGAGACATTCTTTACTGCAACGCCAGACTCCAATATCGGCTGTCTGTCACGAGCTCTTGGTAGCACGTGAGTGAGTGAGTGAACGAAGGTAGACGGGTGAGTGAAGGGGAGATCTGGAGGCCGAGGACTCGGCTTAATGACGCGCTTCAGGCACGCGCTATGGTACTACGGATCAATTAAACTCGTTTAGGCTGGAAGGTTGCCCTTTCGGGAACGGTGACGTGGGGCAAGGCTGCGAAACGCGCATGCGAACGTCGACGTTTCAAAGTAACACCATACCACCGTACGCCCTCGAGAAAGATATCGGAGTCAGTCACAGCATCAGCTCACCAGCACTTATAGTCGTGGGCTCACTAGCATGGCCTCGCTTCCTGCCCGTCAGCAGTCGCAACGGCGGTCGTCGTCCGAACAGACGTCGGATGCGTCGCAGCCTCGCCCATCACACTCTCCGGTTCGAGCTCGCTCAGCAACGTCCGAAGATTCGCAGACACTGCTGGTAAACGACCTGGCCGACGCGCCAGCGGCACCGCAGAACCAGTCGGACTCCAGTGCCCCAGCAAAACCCCCATCACCGAGCAACGACGAAGACCCTTCGGTGAAGAAGTGCTGGATTTGTTTCTCGGACTCCACAGAGGATACCCCCGAGACGTCAGCATGGCGAGACCCGTGTCCGTGCGCTCTGGTGGCTCACGAGGAGTGTCTGTTAGACTGGATTGCGGACGTGGAGGCCCCTAAAAGCAGTCAAAACAGGTCGTTAGGCGCACCAAAGATCGAGTGCCCGCAATGCAAATCCGAGATCAAGCTGGCGAGGCCTACAAACTACATTGTGGACGCTGTGAGGGGGTTCGAGAGGCTAGGAGCGAGGATGCTAACGCCCGGTGCGCTCACGGTACTGTGCGCGACCGTCTACAACAGCAGCCTGGCATGGGGTGTACACTCCATCTATGCGGTTTTCGGAGCTGAGGATGGCTACAGGATATTACGTCCCCTGGTCATGAACGCGGCGAGGCCGCCAGCCGAGGTTTGGCTGGGCGAGCTCGGGCAAAGAGAAGCTGCGCAGAAGGTGCTGGGCTTATTGGTCGACCATCTTGTGCACTGGAGACTATATGTCGGCTTGCCGCTTATCACGCCGGTGCTGGTGCTGTCAAGGACAAGCCTGGCAGACTCCGTCTTACCGGTTCTGCCTATACTCTTTTTCGCCACTCAATCACATTCACCCAATGAACCTCTCGATTTCGCACAATGGCCGCCGTCCGCGAGTCTGGCTTTTGCGGTATTACCTTACGTTCGGTCGGCTTACAACATGTACTACCAGAGGGTATGGGCTGAGCACGAGAGACGGTGGCTCAAGGAAATCCAACCGCGGCAAGGGCAGGGTCAGAGCGACACCAACAACGCCGCCGACAACGACATCGGCCAGCCCGCGCAAAATGATGCGGACGAAGAAAACATCTTCGAAGTCCGTATCGACGAAGGAATATGGGAGGATTGGGAGGATGAGCCAGAACCAGCACAAGTGCAACCGAACGCCGATATCAATGCCGCGCCACCACCGGGACAGCCTCCGCAGGAAAATGACCAGGCTCACCCTCCCCCAAACATTGCCGATAACCGAGCGCCGCGAGAACAAGAACAGGGCAATGCGCAACCACCACAACGAAATCCCCCGCCACGTCCCGCCAATCAACCCGCTCAGCAAAACAACAACGGCGGACGCCGACTCTCTTTCTCGCCCACGGCCATCGCCGAGACGGTCCTCGGCGCCATCCTCTTCCCCACCATCGCCGGCATGTCGGGCGAGCTGCTCAAATTCTTCTTGCCACGCTCTTGGACCACGCTGCCTTCCGCACCAGCGGGCATGAGAGGCATGCGGATGAGCGCGAAAGGCCTGCTGCAGGAAAAGTGGGGCCGGAGTCTGGTTGGTGGGTGTCTGTTCGTCGTGGCGAAGGATGCTCTGATGCTCTATGTTCGGTGGCGGATGGCGAGTATGCATCGTGGGAGGAGGGTGTTGGACTACGATCGGCAGAAGGGCAGGGTCAATAGTCGAGCTTCGTAGGTCAGTAAGGGGCATGGGCCGTGCGGATCTGATGTGTACATGTGTTTGAGCGCGGCGTTTGGTGTCATGGGAGGAGGATGCAGCGATTTCGTCTGAGCTTGCAAGCCGCCGACTGGAGATGTTTGTGCTACTTGTCGACACCACTCCTTGTATAATGCACACATTTAGCCAGACCTCGGCAAATGGATCCGTGACCAATGTTGAGGGACACGCAAAGTGTGGCTATTCCGGAAGTGTTGAAATCAAGCTACACAGTGGCGGTATGCGCACTCAGTAACGCTTGAATGGTAAGCTCGTACGCTCACATTTGTACACGAAAGTACCTAATCGGACTGCGCCAAAACGTACATGTAGGTACAGGTCCAGGGCGTGCACGGCAGAGCTTCTTCAATGCACCCCGTTGCTCGTGTGAATGTACACGGGTATTATACAAATGAACAGCATCGATGCTACCGGCGAAACATCCAATGTTCCCAGCTCTTCTCGGTAGTCAATATTGCAGCAGCGGCGGAAGCTGCATATCGATCTAACGGTCCGCCACTTGGTCTTACAACCTCCTCCACTCTTTCACCTTGCCTTCGGTTCGCCTTGACCTTATCCTCGACCGCCTGCAGTACGCTTCTGTCATGCTGCTGTCCAGGAGCTGGGGCCACGAGTCCTGCATCCGCCGCACTGGCTTCCACGGCCGCCGCGGCCGCTCCAAGCTTGCCTCCCTTCTGCTCTTCTTTCGACAATCCACTGAAAAGCCAGTCTGAGGTCCGCCTGAAGACGCCCGGTCTGTTCTTCTTCGCTTGTGCCGCCTCTTCCGCAGATCTTTCCCGATTGATCAGCAGCATTTGATCCTCACTTGCCGTGCCAGCTGCCAGCGCACCCCGCGCCTCCGCCAAATCCCTTTCACTTTTGGCCCGCTGCTCGGCAAACCACTCGTTCCTTCTCCGCCGATTATGTAGAAGCATATCCGTAATGCCCGCGGTCGCTACGGCTGCGGCCAACACCGTAAATCCTATCAGGCCGAGCGCTGTGAATCGATGCGCGCTGTCTGCCCACACTCGCCCATTCCTCACGATCCGGTCGAATCGTGATTCGTTTACCCCTCGCGATGCAGCGGCAGCTGCTCGTAACCGTGCAATCTTCTGCACTGGTGTTTCGCCAGCCGGTGCAGACCCGAAATCTATCCGTGAGCCTGCACCTGCGGTTGTTGTGCCCGCCCCATGCTGGTTCGAGCCGAAACTGGGCGAGCTTGACGCGTATGGTCCGGTTGCTGTGAAGCGTGTGGCATCCGAGGGTGATCGTGCCATGCCCGAGCGATGACGATAGGGTGTTTGGTGTGGATGTGTGCCGAGCGATTATAGGGTGTTATTAGTGAGGCATTAAACGAGGGCAGGAGATCTCCTAGAACATTTGATGATGTATGGAATCACGGGCGGGCTTGGCGTGGCTTTCCCGAGCGACGTCCCCTCGACGTCTGTGACTTCACCTCATCCCAAGGGGGCAGTCAGGTTCTATCAACACAGCACTTCTTGACGAGGGGGCGACGTACACGGCACAGCACAACCAAAACTGTCAAAGCCGTTTCATCGTGTCGTCCGCTGTACTCATACCGCGTCACACCGGGCGTGAGTGTCTTCCACTACTCGTGGTTCGCGCCTTGCGATGTCAAACTGTCCATGTATCTTGAGGAGCTGAGCCTAATGGGACAACGAGAATAACCACTGGGTTGCGTCGATCCTTTTGCACCACTTCATAAGATGCCCCATTTCATCGTCCCCGTCAAGACGGGGTCTGGTCGCAACTCGCCTAAACCACCGTCGACCCATGTGACCAACATCTCCGACCCGCCATACCGTGGCCAGCTGCCCACAACGACCGATGTCTACCGCAAGAGCGCGGCGGATACGGCCATCGTCGTTGACAATGGGTCCTCTTCTGTACGCGCCGGCTGGCAAACGGACGCCAGCCCACGCCTACAATTTCCACCCCTCATGGCACGCTACACTGATCGCAAGCTCAATCGGCGCCTGACTTTCATTGGTAGCGAGATCTATTTCGACGGAACGGCGCGCGGGCAGGCTAGGAATGTTTACGAGCCCGGAAGCAACATTGTCAACAACTGGGATTGCCAAGAAGGCATACTCGACTACGTGTTCGTCAAGCTAGGTGTCGATGGACGCAATGGGGTGGTGGACAGACCAGTGGTGATGACGGAGCCACTAGCCAACCTGGGGTATACGAGGAAGGTGATGAGTGAGGTCCTGTACGAGCTGTACAACGTGCCGAGCGTGGCGTACGGCGTGGACAGCTTGTTCAGCTATAACTACAACGGCGGCAAAACAGGCTTGGTAGTGAGTAGCGCAAATATGAGCACGCATCTCATACCGGTCGTGGACCAGAAGCCCATGATCCAACACGCCACCCGACTAGACTGGGGTCGATCACAGTGCGCCGAGTACCTTGCACGGTTACTGAAGGCGAAGTATCCTGGTCTGCTGACCTCTGGCAAGGTCAACGAGACGCAGATTGAGGATCTCGTGCGATCGCATTGCTACATCAGTCAGGATTATGACAAGGAGATGCTTCGCATGCTTGACTGGACTGGCTTAGAAGATCGTGACCATATCGTGCAGTTGCCCTTTCAAGAGAAGGAAGTCGTACAAAAGACGGAGGGAGAGATACGGCGCGCCGAAGAGAAGCGCAGAGAAGGCGGGCGCAGGTTACAGGAGCAAGCGGCCAAGATGCGATTGGAGAAGCTGATCAGGAAGGAACAGGAGCTGGAGTACTTCAAGCAACTGCAGGTGCAGGTCCAAGAAGCTACCACGAAGAAAGAAGTGCGGACTCTTTTAGACGAGGACGAGTTCAAGGACGAGATGGCGCTCGACCGACGGATCAAGGAGATGGAAAAGAGCATCCGCAAGCAGCGCAACAAAGACGTTGGCGACATGGAAGAGGGACCGGAAGAGCCGCCGACCTACCCATTACTGGACATTCCCGACGAAAATCTAGATGAAGACCAGATCAAGCAGAAGCGTCAGCAGCGATTGCTCAAGAGCAACCACGACGCTCGTGCACGAGCGAAAGCCGAAAAAGAGGCCGAGAAAGCTCGGCTCGCCGGGATCAAGCGTTTGGACGATGAGCACAGAGAAGCAGATCTTGAGTCTTGGGTTGAAGCACGCCGTGCTGCTCGCCTGACCACAATTCAGAAGATCAGGGATCGCGATCGCTTGAAAGCGGAATTGGGCAACCGTAAGTCGCAAGCGAGCCAGATGCGTATGAAGCACATTGCCAATCTGGCGTCCGACAACCCGAACGGCCGCAAACGCCGTCGAGGCGGTGACAAGGACGATGACGGCTTTGGCGCGGACGACGCAGATTGGATGATCTACCGCGAGATCCAAGCCGGCCGCAATGAAGATGATGACGACGACGACGAGCCGGATCTCGCAGCCGAGCTCAAAGGCATCGAGGAGCAGCTTTTGAAGTACGACCCCGACTTCACCGAGCAAAGCACGCAAGAAGCGCAGAAAGATTGGACGAAGTCGCTGGTGCACAGCTTCCAACGCGGACCGTACGCCTTCGACCCCGAATCCGCGCGGGACAGCAACCAGTTCCATCTCAACGTCGAGCGGATCCGTGTCCCAGAGGTCCTCTACCAGCCGTCAATCGCTGGCGTCGACCAGGCCGGTTTGGTGGAGATCGCCGAAAACATGCTTATGCAACGGTTGCCGTCCGATCCTGCTTCGTCCAGCGCCCGCGACGACTTGCTCAGAGACATCTTCGTCACGGGCGGCTACACTCTTTTCCAAGGTTTCGAGGAAAGGCTCCGCAGCGAGTTGAATGCCGTCTTGCCCGGTGATGTCCAGATTGGGGTCCGGAGAGCCCGGGATCCGGTGTTGGATGCGTGGCGGGGTGCAGCGAAGTGGGCGACGACGCCGGAGTCGCGGTCGGCTTTCGTGAGCAAGGAAGAATGGATGGAGAAGGGTGGGGAGTATATCCGGGAGCATAATTTGGGGAATATCTTCTCTTAGAAGGAGGAGGTATCCTCTGTCAAACGATAGTGGGACTTCATGATTCGGGTCAGCGATGGTGCTATCGGCGTATGCATGCACGTATGAGAAGTGATGAGCCTTGGCGCGGTTTTATTTGTTTGAAACGTGTAAAAGAATAGTATTTTGAGGGGACAGCAGTCTCAACGTGGTTGGGTATCGCAATTCAATGCACGAGTGTGCCAAAGGGTAGGGGCGAAAACACATGAAGGGAGAAAGGCCTGCCATGTCCGCCCAAAAAGGTCTGCTCCTTCAGACCCAAACGCCAAACGCAAAGAAAATCCAAATCTTTCCAAAACACCGTCGACGGCCATGACCGCGAGCGAAAGGCTTACCCCATCCCGAGAAATCCCCTGCCATCTTCCCTCTTCAATCATCCCCACTCTCGATCATCACGAGAGTGCTCTTCCGATTCTTACTCAGCTCCACCACCCGCGGCCGCAGGGGCTGCTTGCTCTCGACCGCATGCTGCACCTGCCGTCTCGCCCGGCTGACGCTGACCTGCCGCGCCACGCTCACCTGCACGATCTGGCGCTCCAGGTCTTCGGGCGACTTGACGCGCACGTAGAGGTCGCGGTCGCGGCGCAGGCCTTCGTTGTCATCCTCTGCACTGGCGTGCGCGCGCGGTGAGGCGCGGTCGGAGGTGAGCTTGTCCCGGGGCGGTTGCTTGCTTTTGGTGGTGTCGGAAGGGAGAGGGAGAGCGGGGTCGGTGGGACGGTCGATGATGGTGAGTGAGTCGCTGGTGGTTGTGGAGGGGGGAGTGGGCGGTAAGGAGTGGTCGCCGTATGAAGGTGCGGTATGTGGGCCGCTTACAAGTGAGCTCGTGCTCGCCGACGGTCGGGGTCGGGAGAAGTTGGGCGCAGCGGGCGAGAAAGACATTGCGGGGGCGGTACAGGAGCGCTTCATTGGCCCTGGCCGATGAATGGCTGTTGTGGGCTCCTCCGTTGGGGAGCTAGATAGTACCGTTGTGCCATTGACGCGGATCGTAAGTGACGGCGCACGAGTCAGATGCGGCGAGGTCACGCTTCGCTGGGGTACGGTCGGTTTGTTCACGCCCTGATCAATTGCTAGGGCCACGGTGTTCTGCTCTTTCATTGTAATCGGACCATCCTCCTCCGACCCCGTCTTCAACCTGTGTAGCTTCTTGCTCTGACGGCGCTCGAGGATGGATTGCCTAGGCTCTAGCAGTTTCTCAAACATCACGCTATACCGCTCCATATCCGCGTTGGGGATATCCAGGTCCAGCGCTGGCGTCCTCGGAATCGCGCATGGTATCCGGCCCTCGGTATCGAGCATTGGGGAATCTTTTCGCTCGGAGACGCCCAACGGGTCGAAGATGTCAGCCGAATCACGGACGGGTGGGCGTGCGTGCGCCGGTGGCGATGCACTCGCGTGATCGCGCAAGAACATGGACGACGTGCGCCGCATGATCCTGCCAACCCGCGGCATGAGAGCTGCTCTATCCGCTTCCGCGCGCGCTTCGATGCGTGCCATGCCCCTCGCACTTGACGGTGTTCGTTCGTGTTGCGATGAGATGAGCGGCGGACTAGGCGTGGGCTGTGGGGATGTTTCTGGAGTCTCGAGAACCCCGAGAGGCCGCATCACGTATCGCGGCGTCGCTGGTGTCGACTTTTCAGGGCGAACCTTGTAGAACGGTTCCGGGATCGGAGGCTTTCGCGCCTTGCTCCGTAATAGGCTGCTTAGCGTCTTCCATCCCGACTTTTTCTTCCGTGATTGCGTCTCCGGCGCATCAACTTCTGGGTCGTCTCGCAAAGTAGACGGAAGCGCTATCAGCGGCTGCTTGGGCATCCTGTTGGAGATGTGGTCCGACGTGAAAGAGCGACCCCAGGCTCGACCATGAGTGGGCGATCCAAGCGCGACACCGATCGCTGGCGAACCCATAGTGACCGACGGTAACGACGATGTTTGGAACGTCGCGCTTTTCGGGGCCGGCGGTCCCGGCGACGGAAATGAGAAGGTGAGTGTATCCCCTCCGGATCGGATCTCGAGACTCTCCGTTGCGGAATGTTGTGGCTGTTCGGAGCGGTCCACCGGCCTATGCGTCGTCTGTGGCCGTCCAAGTCCCGCCTGGGTGTCTGCCAACATTGACCGATCGAACGTTGGCGTCCTTCGGTCGAATCTGCTTTTTATTCGCTCCTTCACAGCATTGCCTTCCTCCCGCTCAGCTTCAGGCCACTGCTCTGTAGTGAAAGGGAAGCCCGCCATATCCCTAGGTCCTCTCACTGTCTGTGACTTTGAACGCTTGAAACCCGGCATTTCGACCGGCGGCCGATGACGGTCCCGATGAAGATATTATAACCGTATGGCGCACACCAAAGAACCCTCACGAGTTCATGAGGGGAGCCAAGGACAGGTAGAGCTCAGAGAAGATCCACGAGCGAGGGTCGCAACGGTACAAAGACGTCGATGAGTTCCCCACAGCGGTATGCAGCCAGTGATAGTTGTGGTCGTGAACAGTGAGAGTGCGCGCTTCGCGATGAAGACTATGACGGGACCAGCACACGAGCAACAGGAAGGACGGATACAATCGGCGTTGGTCATGGGAAAGGAGGGACCAGAGTCGACGACACGATCAAAGAAAAAATGAAGGAGTACACCACTTGCCTTTAGAAGTTGCCCAGTGCGGTTCCAGGTTGATGCAGCGTCGAGCAAGATCGCGGACGAGGCCATCCAGCTAGATGCCCGCGGCCGCCGTACGCACGAGAATTGGATGATTGACGAGCCCCTTGGTGGATTGCTACTGGGAGAAGCCGATTGCTGCAAATTCGCGCTCGTTTCACAATGATTGAAGGGGCTGTAGTGAGGATTACCTAATTACAGGGTCTCTCCCATTGCAATTTTACTTCATCAGGCTGCTTCAAACCGTCTCATTTCATCCTCTCATCTATTTGTCCTCTACAACAATGTTCCGCCGGATTTGGATCTATCTTCACAAAAGCAGCAATACCCAGCAAAGATATACGAGCGTGCTTGAATAACAATGACAACAACAAGTACGCAGCCATATGAGGCCCAACGTGGAAAAGGAACCCTCGCACCGATCTCACATGTCTCCCACGACGCATCCCGGCCTCGACTTGACTACATGTAGCAACCTTTTGACTCTGTCGCGTTTCTCACGTGGCGCGCCGGCTACGTCTCGTGAAAGACGCAACGAGCGCGATGAACGAAGCCGCTGGTAATGAAGGCCTTAAATCCTCCTCCCTTGCTATGCGTAGAAGGATCCGATTGTTACCGGATCTCACTCGTCTCGAAGGGGTAGAAGCGGGATGTTCAACCATCGCATCGACCTACCGAGATCAAGTGCAAGGAGGTGGCATGTCATGGAGTGCTGATCGAGATTTTATTAGTAGACTGTGTGCCGGCCGACGTGGGCTCGGATGTTCCACGCTTTCACCACGGTCAAAGGCATGCACACACAGATCATTGAGCCTACCAGTCCTACCCCAATCCTCCCTTTCAACGGAGACTGCAAAGTGTCTATGGCTCGATGCCGGGTCGCGCGATATGTGAGACGATCCGCGAAGGAGACGGTGACGGTGATGTTCCCCACCTGCACTTGTGTTGCGGCGCCACGTCCACTACACATGTGAGAGAGCCTGGAAATCAGCCTGCTGGTCGAAGATTCGATGGACTTGCGCTCATCCCAAAGGATGACAGCCAACGGTGTCCTGATATATTCGTATTCCCCAATACTGTCGGTTTTACTTGCGTTGGGAGAACTGCCTCACTACGAACAGTCAACTAGTAGTACAATATGTGCAAATGCTCGGCACCGAATGCATCGCGACCGATACCCATTCATCGAAGACCCCAAGAAGACCTGGAACGCCACGCTAGCAAACGCAATGTACAAACGCACGCCGATATCCGCAAACCGTCGTCCCGTCCTGGCGTTGTATATGCATCTTCAACAACACCTCCCTTTCGGCGCGTGGCGCATATTCTCGTCGTCGTGCGTCGTTTCATCGCCCGTCCACGCCGACAACGCGCCCGGCGTCGTCGGAAAGCCAAGCCAGCTCCGCCGCTTGTCGCCGTGCCCTACCCTGAAGCTGCCAGTCCCGCCGTTGGGTAGATCAAAGTAGCTAGGCGCGCTGCCGTCCACGCCCGGCGTCCGGCCTCCGGACATCGACTCGTCCAACATCTTCTGTCGGTCCGCCCGCCGCGCATTCTGCTCCACGAGCTTTCTCGTGATGACACGGAACACCTCTTCGATACCTTCGCCGTCCTTTGCACTGACCTCGTGACAACAATCCCAGATAGCCTCCTGACCCCAGAAACCAGACGATCGATTGCTGTTCGGACTCGCCATCCCGTGACTGCTGGGCGGACTGCCCTGGTTCGAAATCGGGCCCGGCGTCGCGATCTCGGGGTACAGCTGCTCCGCCACATACCCTATGCAGCGCTCAAAGGGCACTTCGCGCGTCCGGGGATCCGAAGTAACGACATCCGACTTCGTCCCCACCACGTGTATGATCAGATCGCTGCCCGAGCCGACACCACAGTTGTCCTTCAATTCCTGCAGCCACACGCCCATGTCCTCGAAACTCTTCTTGCTCGTGACGTCGTAGCACAGGATGGCCACGTGGGCCCCTCGATAGTACAGGCGGGAAATCGACCGAAAGCGCTCTTGACCCGCCGTGTCCCATATCTGTAGTCGGATCGTCGCGCCCGACTCCGGATCGTGAACGCGGGTGGGGAGGAAGTGCGCGCCCACGGTGGATTGGGCTTTGGGAGGCGGGATGAAGGCGTTCTTCACCAGACGGTGGACGAGGCAGGTCTTGCCGACACCCTGCGAGCCGAGTACTACCAGCTTGGCCTCCAGCGAGGTCGGGCGAGAGGTGGTCGCCATCTGGGCAGATCTTTCTTTGTTGCAGTCATGTGCGAATGATGTCCCTCCGTACTGGTACACAGACAGGGGAAACCTCTGGTGGGTGGGTGAATGGGGTGCTGAAGACACACACTCACCGGGCGAGCCGGGGTCGGGTGACTTGAGCTGTCTTGCTAGCTTCCATCGTAGCGTGGCGCGTGCTGGAGGTTTTTTTTATCGGGTCGGAGGTATTGGCTTCTCCATCGTATCTCACGAATCGTTCCTATTGATCGTGAAGAAGGACTGTGGAGGCTTGGGGGGACGTATCGTGATCCTGGTTTCGTTGTGGACGGGGATGGTCGACAAGCAGTACAGTGGACAAAGCTCGGAGGCCAATGCCATGTCAACATCACGCGCCGTCTCTCGGACACACGCTGCCGTTCCGCGCAACGAGATTGTCCAACGCAGGTTTATCGGTCGCACCTCAAGTCTGAACTACAGAGACGTTCCACGCAAACGACGAACGCACCGTTTACGCAGGTACGGATGACGATGCGAGCCCGCCTGGACATTGCCCATTGAGCAAGTCGAAGCGGTTCAAGCGGCCGAGCATGCAAGCTGGGCGCTTTACGATCGCCTACTTTGGTAGACTGACGGACTGTGGTGATACGTGGCTCGCATTCTTCTTTCATGATACTTGATCAAGGTACAATTCGGTTTCAGTGGCACTACTAGAGAGCAGATATATCGCATCTATTCATCGATCTTCACAGCTAACGGTATATCCAGCCCTCGCCTTCTTCGAGGTCAAGACACAATGATCATCTGTTGAGCTGTCAAGAACCAAAACAACGGAAGAGGAGCAGACATATCTCAGCCGGTCCCACCTTACCACCTGTCCGGAAGTTAGCGGCGTTTAGCAGGCATTCTTCACGCAATACAGCGGCATACCGGCGGTCGAGCCCGACTCTCGTTTGTCTTCGTGTGACGCAATGACAAGCTCAACAAACCCAAGAAGTCCTGCTCACCAGGGTAAAGAGCGGCGAAGCGTGGAAGCCTTTCCTTTATCTCTGTATCAGCCAATACTCCTTCCTAGCCTTCAGTATCGGCCACCAGCGTGCTGCAGCACGTCAAGTCTCCCAAGGCACTGTTGTGCCGTGTAGGCACAGATCAAACCTCATCTCGCGATGGTCGACGACCCTGTTGGCATCAACCTGGACAGGTGCCCTCCGTTGGCGGTTGCAGCGGAGCGAGCAAGCACTACCGAAATGCTCTCATGCTGAGGGGAGTTTGCGCTTCGTTGACACTCTGTCCCGCTTCCTCGGACTCGTTCAGATGTTGACAGATACGCATGCGGACTTGCGCCGGATCTGCCCGGTTCTCTTTGGCTGCATTTGCCGCAGCGCGGGTTGGCACCGGTGTGCCCGTGAAGCGCTCGAAGGTCTGATGTGCCGAGACATGTCTGACTGTTGGCGGCGATGCAAAGATCGCTATGCAATGCTTACGAGCCCCGGATTCTGTCTCTCATCCTGACCTCACGATACGGTGCAATGCGTCTCGAAGAACTAGCCGAAGAAACCACGTTCTCACGTGAACGCATCACGCGCGATCTCGGCTCCCTGGCCACGGCCCGGTTCAACGGGCTCTGGTTGGATGTCGTCGTCCGACCCCGTCCTTGGAAATGCTTGTCCAGCATGTCGGCGGCGGAAGCTCGCTGCTCAGGGTTAACGATAGCCATCTCTTTCATGTTACGTAATTCCTTTGTGCGTGTGGCTTCCTCGACCGCTTTCATTCGCAACTTCAGGGTGCTGTTGGGTTTGGACCGAAAACCACCAGCATTCAGCACCATCGCGAGAGTGACGAACAGGGCCCACACGTCAACCTTGGTCGTCTGTCTGTTGAGCGAGCCCACCTGAAGTTCGGGAGCCATGTATATAGGACTTCCGACGCCCTGAGTTTGTGCAGAGTCAGCAATGTTGCAGAGACCGAAGTCGGCGAGCTGGAAACTGTATTTCTCGTTCGCCGCTTTTGTGGCGAGGATGTTTTCCGGCTTGACATCGCGATGAATGACTCGATGTTCAGTCAGATAGTCCAGAGCCTGCAGCATGTCGTGATACTAAGACTCGATCACCGCGTTCTCAGGTTGGAAGACTTTGCGTTTTCTCGAAGCTTCGACGCTGCACTATTTCAGCGCCATAAAGATCTCCAGTGGCCTTCCGTTCAGCTTCTGCCACCCTATGAACTCGACGATGTTCGGCTGTTATTGTCATCCATCAGCTAATCTGGGAGCACAGCAAGGACTGAAGAAACGTACGTGCTTGAGACCAGCTAGGGTTTCCACTTCTCGTTTCATGTACTTGTATTCCGACGACAGCGAACTGCTGTTGTTGAATTTCATGACTTTGACAGCAATAGCGTTCCCAGTGTCGACGTTGATCGCGGACGAGACCGTGCCAAACGTACCGTGCCCCAGCACTATCTTCTCCCACCACCTGATCTCGACCTGTTGAGTCGTGCTGGTGTGGATTCGAGTGATCCGCTGAGAGGGCGGCTCAGTCTCTGCTATGATGGCTCCAGTAAGACCATCGCAGGGAGCTTCCAGTCGGGGTTGGAGGGCGTTGGCAAGTGTGCCACTCTGCTGATGCCATACTATCCGAAATCTGAAGCGATCGCATTGGTATCCCCCAAACCCGAACTCTCGGTTCAAGCTGGGCGTCACCAGGATTCGACGGGGAAGACGTCCCGGTTCAAAGTGCGCGGCGTTGTCCCCGAATGTCTGGGTAGAGTGGGTGATCGAGCGGTCGTGAAGCATTAGCATCCCGGTGGTCTCGTGAATTTCAAAAGTGCAGTGAACACGGGAGACGTCCTTGGTGCTGTCGACGAAGATCGACGAAGATATCATGGCGATCGCGTCCGATTGACGCCAGCGTGTGCGGGTGTTGCAACCCAGCTCCGATGTTCGGGCCGATGCAGATCCCGTCGATGATATTGGTGAGCCTGTCTGGATCGGGGAAGCTAAACACACGGTATGAGTTCAAAGGGTACTCGAGGATCTTCGAAGCGGCTGCATTAGCTGGTACGAGGGAGAAAAGAGCGCTGGCAGGTGGTGGGGGCGTTGGGTGGCACGATGCTGGTCCATCGTCATCGAGATGGAAGTGCGCACGTATCGTCCTCGAGTAAAACGAGCAGCGAGTGTACTGATGGAGAGGTATGTGGAGACACCACCAACACACGCGTGTCCATGGCGAAGGTAGGTACATGTAGGATATATATACATGGAGTTACTGCCTACCTGTACGTGTGCGGCACAGCACGCGTCTGTCCGCATGCACCACGGAGACGAGTATCCCCATCCCATCCTCGAGCAGTGTCAGCGAGTCGCCCGCTTGTACTGTCAACGTTTCGATGTTGGTCATTGTGTTGGTTGACAACACCAGGTCTCGGGTGGTGGAGGCGCAGGGAAGTACATGTAGTTGTAAGCGCCGCCCCAACCTCCCCGGAACAGAGGCCCAAGCTCCAGTCCCCCATGGGGCGGCACGAATATGACGAGATGCGCGCGCTTGCATCCTGCCCTCCAGGGGCTGGGGAGACTTGCTGATGAACTTGGATGCACAAACTCACGGCGCATTCGCCCTGCAATGCTTATCATGATCCCACCATCTTCATCCACCTGCACACTGAGGCATGCCCTACTTTGCTGCGTACGAAGAACACCGCCGAGCGAGCGGGATCGCCAGAGCCTTGGAGCAGATCGATCCCCAGCGGGTCGAGATGGCCAACGCCCACCGCTTCGATCCAGATGACCCTCCTCCGCCGTATTCCCTCCCGGGAGACACGACAGAGCCTCCGTCTCTGACATCGCCACCTCGTGGACCAGACCCGGTGGAAAGAGTGCGAGCGGCCGTCGAACTGCGAGACAAAGGGACGCCGGGCAGCATGTTTCGCCTCCTGGCGGAACAACAGCTGAAGAGACTGCAGCAGCAAATTCATGACTACCCCCCCGGCCGCGAACATGTGTGCTCTTTTGACATGTCACTCGACTACCAAGCCAACGCCGAAAACAATATCAGGAAGCATTGGACTGATCAGGGAATCTGGAAGGACGGGTGGGGCGCGGCGTGGCCTCGAGGCAGCCAGCCGATGACTCCCTTATGGCTGTGGGGAGAGCGCGATCGCTCATTCTGGCCCCCTCAGCCTAGAGGAAGATGGGCACATGAAGCGGCGTCGGACCCACAGTCCGTACGCGATCCTGAAGCGTCTCGACCCTTCCCACAGTTCATGTATCAAGTGTCAACAGAACGAAAATGGATCAAAGATCGGCTTGAGTGGGAACAACCGGCTACCGCCATGGAAGCCGATCTGGACAATATGGCTTTCGAGGCCGTTAAGCAGATGTGGCAAGAACAAGGGCTGTGGCGTAGTCAGTGGGCTACGCTACCAAGAAGAAGCTGGGCGCATGAAGAACCTGATGAGGCTCTCGAGAACGATCCGTGGTACAAGAAGTTATACCGTCCTAATCCGGATGCGCAGACCTCGGATGGCGAACAGTCGTGTGCCGCGACGGGCGCTGGAGACAATGGACGCCGCACTCAATCTCTGTTTGGTGGATCCGCACATCCTGCGCCTAGCGCGCCCGATCGTGCAAACGGCGTACAAACGGAACGCACGTTCAGAATTCTCAACATCAAGACCTGAGTTTTTCCTTGCGTCTTTTTGATCAAGGGCCTGGCGAACAATCAGACGCCGTTACTGAAGCTGGGGACAGGCAATCCACTGGCCTGTTTGGTCAAGTAATGAGGGCGCCTGCAGTCAACACCCCAGGCCCTGCCTGGCGCTTCGGTGATCACAGGCGTGGTGAACCTTCAGACGCCGTTGCCAGAGATGGGGACAGGCAGCATACCGGGCTGTTTGGCCCCGTTGCGAGGGCGCCTGCAGTGAGCGCGTCTGGTTCCGCTTGGAAAACGCGTGGCAAACGGGCCAGGAAACACAACGTTTCCGGGACCGTTGCCGAAGAAGTGGACGACGTGGACTTCGACGCTGCCGGATCGTTCGGTTCTGGGGCGAGGTCGCCGGAAACGCGCGGACGCGGTCGTGCGAAAGGGAAGCACGTTCACTTTGCAAGCCAATAGAAGTCTTCTGAGCCCGTCAGTGATAAGAGGTACAACCTGCGTGCGGCCGCTGTACCCAAGCCGGCGATGGAAAAGCGGGCGGCAGTCGGCAAGTCGGGAAAGACTCCATCAACTCCGCTGCGCCGGTCGCAAAGACTTCTGAACAAGCAGATGGCGGCCCAGAAGCAGGCTTCTGGCTGGCAAGGAGCGGTCGCTCCGACTTGGCGCCAACGCGCGCGAGGCAAACGCTGAGTATCAAGGCGCTGGGTTGAAAACAACTAACGGCTGGGACTCACTGAGAAAGATGCTGCGCACCTCCCTTCTCCTTCTTGATGATGAATTTCAAACCCCCTATAGTTGACCCATATTCGATGTGTTTACGAAAGGTATTGCTACTTCTGCATGATATCCCGCGAATCCGATCCTTTGCCTTCGGCTCTCAAGCGCGCGCCTCACGCCCTCGGCTGGATGCAATCTGCAGCTGTGCCGCATGCATGCATTGGGTTGAGTCATCTCATCTATCACGTCGCAAGCGCCAAGTGGCGTACAATTGCGATTGGTCGGGAGGTGTCGGAATCACTGCTGCACGCTCGACTTGCATGCTCTCCGATGCGAAGGATTGGGTTCTGTCTCCCCAGGTTCTGCGTGCATGACTGGATCAGTCGATCTCCTTTCGACGAATGGGACTCATACCAACCCTCCCTCGACAACCATGATTAGAATCGTGGTGGAGTGAAACCAACCAAGCGATTTGCATGCCTTCATCAAGCCCCAGAATGCCTCATCAACGACGTAAACCATGCCGCGCCAAGTGAGACGTTTCACTCAGCGACGCAGCAAAAGCTCGGATGAGGCGCGAATGCACTTCGCCCTTACCTCACCACGTGGTACACTGTCGTGAGCTCCAGCCTAAAATGACCGGGCAGCGAGGATGTGTACATGGGTTACCTAGTGGCAAGGCCATGTTCTTACGCACTCCTGACAGATTTACCGAGAATCGGAAGGATTCGGAACAACGTATACAGACACAGCTTTCGGCGCTGTAGTCACAGCCAGCCAGGCGGCCCGGGAGATCCAGTCATTCAAGGTGAGAGGACCATGATTGCAGGTTATCGGACCTTATGGCTCTCACATATCGTGTGCTTACTTTCTGTCTTTTTTCACACTAAACCCGCGCAACGACTTACGCTGGATCATGAGAAACGACTCTGGGATTGATTACTCACGGGTATCGCGGTCAGTGAAAGTGGAGCCCATGCACCACTCGAGATCAGGATAGGGAATGGCGTCTCTCCTGCCCCGAGTTCAAGCCCGAGGAAAGAACAGGCTGCTCGGGTGTAGAACCTCGGGTCCTCTACATTGTTTCGCGCAGTTCTCTCTCGCATATACCCAATGGGCCTGACTCCACCACAGTCTGATCTTCCGAGTGAGGTTTACACTGCCTTCGCAAAACTTCAACCACAAGCTGCGGAGGTTGACCGCCGTTAATGTCGATGGTGTTCGGGCTCCTGCCTCATCTGCACCCGAGACGGTCAAACTCGGTTACTGGCAGAGTAGTGCCATATTCGCGGCCCTCTAGCCATGCACGACTCATCGCTTGTGGGACTTGACAATTGGTAAACAGCATCAACACTCATCGTGCCATTCGTGCCGTTCAACCTAGACCTTACTGTGTATTCCCCTGGCTAACGGCGTTCTCGACCCATGGCAGCTGATTTCGAAGCGTTACAGTACTTCATATACTGGTGTAGAATGTCCGAACCAGAGTCGGTTCTTCAGCGCCTATCCTGGTACAGCGTGTGAACGCGCACCGTGGCGAACGAAGAGTTACTCGACTTCGACCTCGACTGTGCGTAGCGTCCGATGAAAAGTTGATGAAGTGATATCTACTTCCTACCTTGGAAGGCGGCGTTTAGTACTTGGAGGTGAGGGTAAGCACAAAGAGCCGCCACCCGGCACTCCCCGCAGCCGGAATGCGGGGGAAAGGTCGGATGAGCTTCCCCGGGTGGCGATATCTTGACCAAACCTACAAGAATTAAATTGGATACCTAATAAACATGATCGCATTGTACAACGAAAGCAAGAGCCTTCACCTCGTTCAAATGCATTCCGAAAAGATGTTCCCCTTCTGGTCATGTGACAAGAGTGTGTGGAGTGTGCAGAAGACTGTGGTTAACGTAGACTGCATGTCACGGGGAATCTGAACTTACTCCACATACGCTAGCGATTGCCCTCGTTTTCCTCTTCCACTCTTGTTGTCCAACGTCACCTTTTCTCATACCTGTACCTTTCTCCGTCAATCCATCTTCTGCACCATCACAATCAAGCCGACTCCTTGTACAGAGGCCTGTACACGCGTATACCATACACACCTCAAAGCCAGCCCCATACCATCGAAAAGCACGTACCCAACGATCATTGAAGACTAGTGCTTGGGAGGGCGCGACGTAAGAACGGACCGAAATCAACGGAATATGTTACTTACGCAAAGAAGAACCACTCCTCGCGATCCGAACAAGTTTCCAGCAGCACAACTGTTCCTCCTAGGTATGCCGGACACCGCATAGTGAAGTCTTGTGTGGCCAGGGTGGCGCGGATCACATGCTAATCCTGGATTCGGCAGCACTGGTGCGAGTCTCCGAGCCGATCGCCATCACTTCCATCCTTCCATATGCCTGGCAACTGGTGCGGGACTTTCACTTCGGCGACCGAGCCAATGCCTCCTTCTACGCCGGCATCCTCGTCAGTGCCTTCAATCTGGCTGAGGCGCTATCAGGCGTGTAAGTTGAGGACAAGTACTGATCATTACACGACCATCGATCGCTAATGACTTCCCAGTTACTGGGGAGGAGTCTCGGATAGGCTAGGCCGCAAGCCCATCTTACTACTGGGGTGTTGCGGTACGATCGTCTCTCTTCTCCTGGTAGGCATTTCCTCCAACTTCTGGATGGCAATCATTGGCCGCGTACTTGGTGGCGCACTCAATGGGAATGTAGGTGTCATCCAGACCATGGTTGCGGAGATCGTCAAGAACCCGGCACACGAACCAAAGGCCTACGCTGTCATGCCCTTTGTCTGGAGCGTGGGCATCATCGTGGGGCCGGCTGTAGGTGGTTACTTCGCTACTCCGGCCAAAAACTTCCCTGGCACGGTGTTGGACAACGCTCTCTTTACACGCTTCCCCTATCTGCTGCCGAACCTGATCTGCTCCGCACTCCTGGTTGTATCCATCGTTGCCGGCTACTTCTGTCTCGAGGAAACACATCCGGACATGCAGCCCGGGGCCACACCCGGAGAACGCAGGGAGTCCAGGGCGGAAGCGGGACAGATGGCCACTCAGTGCACCACCACCCAACCTCCAGCAGATTTGGCTCATGACAGCTACGGTACATTTAACGCTGTAGAGGAAGAGGCAGCGGAGGAGCACTGGAATCTACGGCCTGACGGTACCACTCGGCCGAGCACTCGCCCTGCGAGTATCATCAGCACCACCGGCACGCAGGTGTACACCCGGCGCATCGTCATGCTTATGGTAGCTTTGGGGATCTTCACCTACTGCAGCATGACCTACGACCACCTCATGCCAATCTTCTTCCAGGACGAACGCATAGCGCTTGGCGACGCATCGATAGCCGCGATCCCCACCATCGGCTCCAAATACGGCTCCTTTGCTGGTGGATTGGGGTTGAGCGTCAAGGACTCTGGTGTGATATTGGCTTTCAACGGTCTTATTGCCCTTTTCGTGCAAGCGGTCGTCTTCCCTCTCGTGGCGGGGTGGCTGGGCATCTGGAGGTCATTCATGCTGGTCACGATCCTGAACCCGCTCGCTTACTTCGTGGTCCCATGGCTGGCACTACTGCCCACCAACCTCCTTTACCCAGGCATCTACATTTGTCTGACCATTCGGAACCTCTTTTCCATCCTGGCCTACCCGTTGCTGCTCATCCTCATCAAGGAGGCCACCCCCGCCCCAACAGCTCTGGGTAAGATCAACGGCTTGGCCGCATCAACAGGCGGCGTGTTCCGCACGGCGGCGTCGCCCGTCGCCGGCTTACTCTACGGCATCGGCGACAGGATCGAGTTCACCGCTCTCGCGTGGTGGGCGGCCGCACTGGTGGCCACCATCGGCGCCATCCAGGCTTTCACCATCAACCAGCGCCGCAAGGGCCCGAAACATCAGGTCCGCCCGGGATGGGTGCCCGAGGACGTCGACGCGGCGATCCGGAGGAAGAGCTCGGTGGTGAGGATCCGGGTGAGGGGCCAGGACAGTGGGTATGGGACGGAAGAGGAGAATGAGCGCACGCCGTTTGCGAGTCGGGTGTATAGAGGTTAAGGCTGTTACGGGTATGGGTGGGATTGGTACGGATTCGACTTCGATGCAATGGCATGGCGTTAAGAGCGGGTCACATGGGTCGGCAATTCGAGGACATTACGGTATGGGGTTCCGGCACACAGAATCGTTTATCTCGGTGGCTCGGTTGCGCACCGCCCGAAGGCATTTTTTGGGGTGTACAGAGCTCTTTGGCGTTGCAGAATCACAACGACGTAGGTTTGAGGGGCGGGTTTTCAGCGTGCGGCACAGCTGTATACATAAGAACATAGAGCTAAATGTACCTACCCAGGTATGCTTTTTTCTTCAAATGATATACCTCTATAAACTCTGGCCTCGTCTGTATCTTTTATTATTTACTTTAGAGGCGGATAAACCCCCCGAACGAGGCCACGAGGCACGGTCTTGGCGGTTCGTCAGCTGCGCTAGTTTGTGTGGGCATCCATGAGATGCACGTGAAGAGGATGCTCGACGACACGATATTGCTTTCTTCTTTTCCCTTGATAAGTATATTCGTCCGTCCTGTCACTTCACTTCTGGCTCCTGTCATTGTTCGATCATACCCTCGCTACTCTCGCACCAAGCAGGATTGACCGTTCCGGAGATTGAAGCATTCGGACCAAACGGCGGAGTTACTGTAGAGCAAGCACAAGGCTTGGTATACTCTCGACAAGCTACGTAGCTACGAACAACACGCCTGTTCCGCTACTTCCAACAGCCACCAATACCTGCTTTCGTCCGTCCTGACCGCGTAGGCAATACCACAATCATGGCGAGCTCGGAAGGCCGACAAAAGACCTCCGAAGAGCTCCAAACGCCGCGAGCACCCCGAGCACGATGGATCCTGCACGTCCAAGCGACCTTCTGGCGCGCGTTGATGGCCATCGGAATGCTCCTCCACCGACTGGCCCCTCCCCGACCCCCGAAGCCAGACTTCAGCCGGCAGATCACCAGCACCATCTCCGGCAAACCGGGCATGGTGACCCTGCACTTCTACGTGCCCAAGGACTACCCCACGCAGAAGCGATTGTACAGCGCGCGGCCGGCGTTGAACGATCTCGAGGACGCGAGTAGCGTGCCGGTGAAGAGCTCGGATAATGGGAAATTCAGGAATTCCAATACCAAAATGGCCAAGGTGGGCGATTCCATCCGCCGACGGAGCAGTGGGGCGAGGAAGTGGGGTGGGTATCCGGCCGTGATCAACTTCCACGGAGGTGGGTTCACGTTGGGCACGGCGACGGACGACGCGAGGTGGTGTGGGACTGTGGTGGACGAGTGTCATGCGATGGTCGTCAGTGTGGACTACCGCTTGGCGCCGGAGTGTCCGTTTCCGACAGCGGTCGAGGACGGCGCAGATGCCGTGTTATGGGTGCATGAGCACGCCGAGGAGCTCGGGGTGGATCGGGAGAAGCTGGCCATCTCCGGTTTCTCGTCGGGTGGAAACATGGCTTTCACCGTGCCTCTCCGCCTCTACGACGAGCAGACCGGCTTTGATCGAGAAGGGAGTGTGCAAGCAGACGACGGCACACCATCCACGTCTGCCTCCGCCTCCAGCTCAGCGACCAAGGTGCCCCCCGACGGCGAGAACGTCGAAATCCTCGACCCGAGCAAGCCCCCTCCTCCTCCTCCTCCGCCAGGGCCAGGTCATTTCCGGAAAGCAGACACCACCATCACCGCGCGAAACATCCCCTCCGTCTCGATCCGGTGCATCGTCCCCTGGTACCCATCCCTCGACTACACCCGCACCCGCGACCAACGCCGCGCGACCAACATCCGCAAAGACCAAGAACTCCCCGCCGTCTTCACCGACCTCTTCGACGAATCCTACCTCCACCCCCCGGACACCATCAGCCTCGACTCCCCCTACCTCAGCCCGGGCGTGGCGCCCACGGCCCTGCTGAAACACGCCCTCCCGCAAGAAATCATCATGCACACGTGCGAGTACGACATGCTGCTGGACGAAGGCATCGCCTTCAAAGACCGCCTCGAGGGTGCCGAGCTCGGGAAGACCGTGACGTACATCATGATCGAAGGCGTGCCGCACGGGTGGGATAAAGCGCCCAACCCGCTGAAACCGACGCCCGGTGTGAGGGAGCATTATTTGCGGGCGTGTAAGGAGATGCGCAGGGTGTTTGGGCAGCAGGCCGGGGTGCAGGTGAGGGAACATCAGACCAAGGCCGGGCCGAGCGCGGCGCCGAGGGGAAGTGTGCAGATTGTGCGATAGTAAGGTATCGTGAGGAATATCGACCTTTGTGGGTGAAAGCGTTCTGAGCGTTTAGTCTGCATGATATCTACATCTTCTTATGCCCGAGATAAATTTTCGGAGGTCCGGAACCGTACAGAAAGACTTATGTCCGCAGCTCGAGCAGTGAAGGCGTCACCGCTACCTTTTCTCTGCGCGGAACGAATCAGAACAGCGTCAGACAGCAGTGTCAGTTGCTCCCACGCTCGACTTGCTTATAACAAGGGCGATCTTTTCTACCAGATGCCAGGATGACTGCGGCAAATATAGGTCCAGGATGAACACGACGTCCTCGTCATCGTCAAGATGATCTCTCAATCCCAAGCTGCCAGCCAGAAGATGGTCTTTAAACTAGCACAATGCATTTGTTCTCCACCCTAAAGCTGACTCTAAACGCCAAGGTTACCTGTACATGTACAGATCAGGACAACCCAATCGGTACATTAATGATATTCGGTAAGATGTACAATCTTGTTTCGAGAAGCCATGATAATCAGTCTTCAAGATCTTTCACAGTATCCCCATGCCTCTCCCCAATAGCGTCAATAGCGTAGATACTCCTGGTTCCGAGGCAGCTGCTGTGTCACTCCTAGCGAGGCCGAGCCGCCTAGGTCTGTCTGAGGAATATGCGAGTCTTCGAGGGATTCACTGCCTGAACGGTTCTGGCGGCTGGTTTCGCTTCCTCTTACGTCCGCTATGGGACCTGAGTGGTGGGTTGGATGTTTGGCTCTTGTGGAGGGACCGGATGCTTCTTCTTGGTTTAGATGGTTGGATAATGGATGAGGTACTTCGTGGCGGGCCCAAACGGAAGCCATGCATGAGTATTGATTCTGGGAGTATCGGCATAGCACATTTCGGTTTCGGTTCCGTGCTATCGGGCTTGACTGGATTACTGTCGGTGGTCTCCTGCGCGTTCTCCAAGGTTCATTACATCCACTGGGCGGTCCCGCTTTAGTCGGTCTTGTTTTCCGCATCCTGACTATTCGCGTTCTCTTCGTGCTCCACTCCATCTCCCTCTACTGTCTTGTCAACCCACCCCTCGCCTCTCAACGAACTGACGCCCTTCCTCAGTAGAGCTCCCCTCACTGCGCCCTGCTGAGCCTCATAGACCGCATTCACCAACGCCAAGCTCGCGACAAAGACCATCACGTCGCCACCCCTCAGACCTCGCCACCAGCCGCGCTTCCGGCCGACTTTGTACAGGCTGTCGATGCTCAACCGAGCGGAGTAAAGGAACGTACTGCGCTCACCGGACCTCGCAGCATAGGCCCAGAGACCGCCGATGAGGCCGCCCAAGAACCAGCGTTGGGTGGGCAGCACGTCACGGGGGAGATAGTTGGCGAAGAAGCAGATGCTGGCCCAAGACGTACCGATTGCGCCTGTGATGAAGAGGCTCGCGCGGAGGATGCGAGCGGAGAGCTTGTTGAGGAAAGACATCGGGTCCTTGAGCAGACTTTTGTAGGCTAGGACGGCAAAAGCGCCGTAAATGAGGGTGAATGATTTCGTGACGGTAGGGAAAGCGGAGAGCCAGTACTTGAGGTGAATCCTCGCACAGCTCGGATCGTGGGGATGAAGAACCGCGCATGAGGTGTGGGTGATGCCCGGATGTGCTGGCGCCGTGATCGGTGTGATTTTGGCTAGCGCTGGCCCGGATGGCCGAGTATCTTTGCTCCCGGGAAAGAGGATGGGCGAGACAAAGGCGGGCCAGCGAAGCTTCCCGAGCTCGGCCAGCGCGTCAACGATGTCAAATGTGCCTGGCCATTTCTTGTTGGTGGGGTAGAGAGTTGGTCGGAGCTGAATGTACTCCGGGCTCCATTTCAGAATCTGCCGGCCGTAACTCTCCGGGAAGCATTCACGGTCGAAGACGAAGGCATGCAAGAGCTGACCGCAGGCAAATGGCATGATGATCCAGCTGCCGAACCACCACGGCTTGCCGTTCTCGTTCTTCCAAAGCGCGCCGCTGCTTTCGAGCGCGTTGTAGCCGAACTCTAGGCTACGTGACAGCAGATAGATGGCAATGGTCATGCGGAATTGATCGGTTGGTGCGATGCCCAGACAGGCTCCGGCGAGCGAGGCTCCTAGAGCGGGAGTGTACCTGGAGGTGAGTAGATGCGTGATCCGTGGGTTGCGCCCACGGAAAGGTTGGGCTGACTCTTCAAGAAGTGATGCCCGAAGACGACGGAAAAAGCGATGAAGCAGTCGATGAAGTAATAGAATCGATGAAAACGACAGGGCGATCCTCGCATTAGGATTTCGATGCTTAGGCGGCTTCGCTTGGCTGGACGTTCCCTGCCGGCTCGCAAGCTTCTCCATGACTACCTCCCAGCTCTTCAGCCCGACGTACGCGGCGGCAAACACGCGAAAGGCTGCACGGACGGCGGCGACATTATAGTCGCCACCTTGCGTGCCGCTCTTGATGATCTTCTCATATCGCGGTGGATCGGGGGTCCGTTTCTGGACTTGCTTCGGAGCGCGCGAGATCAAGTATTGGTGAAGCAGCTCGTATTCGCGTGGGCTGATGGTGTAGCGAAGAGCAGTGCGAGTGATGGGGTCGAGTGGACGCTTGGAGATGCTGCTGCCCACGGATGAGCTGGACGAGCTCGTTGACGAAGACGACGACGGCGACGACATGGCTGTGTGTTGAAAGATAGATGGTAGTGAGGAGTGCTGCTGTTTTTGAGGGGAAGTTCGCGTCGCGTACCTCCCGATCGGGGCTAGCGGCAAAACGACTGTGCCGAGGCCTGACCCTGCTTTCACGTGCGAACACGTGCAGGGTCAAGCTTGCTCGATGATTTCGTCGTCAACCTACCGGCCGCATACTCCGAGATAAAAGCATTACATCTCACTCTGCGAACAGCTGAATCAAAGGCTTACGAGAGTAGAAGTCGGAGTGTCGGATACATCACGACGAGTCGGTTCGACTAACAAGTCCCGAACAAGAGAAGATATCCCTCTCATACATTTTCCCATTGCAAACAACCCCAGCACCGACATCTTCGCTGGCATTTTCTGCTTTTGAACCGTGGCGACAAATGCGCCTTATCGCGACATCATTTGTCTAGGGACGGTTGGAATTCTCGTTCTCATTCTCATTGCTCATTCATATTGTACTCATTCCCATTCTCATTCTCATAGATCATTGTCACTTCCATATGACCTCTGAAGACGTTAACTCAAACCATCCAGCTATCTTCTTGTTCTCTTCTTGATCGCCACTTTGCCTTTATCTTGCGCCGCCGACAGCCTTTGCGACCGCCGGCGACCATTGCCGACCTCCCTCTTCGGGCTTTCATTAGCTTGTGGCCCACCTTGCCGAGGTTTGACATCCTTCTTTGCTCTCTTGGCGGTCAATGGCTTTACCGCCTTCTGCGATCGTTTAGCGCCATGGCCAGCTCTCGACGTCTGAGCCGCCTCGGGCTGTGAAAGGTGCGGCTCCTCTTCCACTCTCGCAACCAAGCGTGGGACCCCAGGAGACTTTTGCTCCCCAATGGTGTTCTCTGGCGCCAGACCTTGAAGGCGTCTTGATCGACGCAAGGGAATATATCCGAAGCCCCTGAAGGCTCCGCCGGGACCCGCTTGGCTGACCATACGGCGCTTGGGACTTCCTTGGGCATGGCTACCCTCGCCTTGACCGCGTTTCCTCTTTTGCGAAGGCTGAGCAGCCGGTCCTGAGGGGCGTTCATCAGCTATTTCGCCGACTGTAGGTGGCTCGGGATGTCCGTCGGGGTAAGGGAGGGTTGGGAGTCGATCGTTTTCCGACTCCTCCGGCTCCTCATGCGCCCACGTCATTCCCGGATAAGCGTCGTCCCACTGAGGCCGCCACATATCATTCCTGTGCCACAGGTCTCTCACGTACCTGTAAGCCACTGCATCATCCCAGTCATCGTATCGAAGACCTGTTTTCCTCTTCCACTCGTTTTCGTCCAAGAGCCTCTTTCGTTCTCTTGCGACTTGTGAGTTGAACTGGTAGAGCGGGCGAGAAGAGTTGTGGTCTAGCTCGGAAGCGTTGCGCGATGACTTGAGTGAATGTTGTTGCTCTGCAGCGGAATGTCCGAAGGCAGCGGGTCGTCCTACTGGCTCTGCTTCGCTCTCATTGTCCTGGCGGGTTTTTTCGTGTCCCCAGTGTTTACCAGGACGCGGGAACGTCAACGGCCCCTTTTGTTCCCATTTCAGGAAGTAGTCACCCGGAAAGCTTCCAGACGGCCAAGCGGGACCCCATTCGTCGTCCCAAATGCGTTGTTCGACCCAAAAAGCTCGGACATTATTCTCTGCCATTACCAGTAAATCTTTCGGGCCACCATCCTCTGCGTCGGGCCCCTGAAAATGTCTTGGGCCGGCGGCGTACAAGCACATCTGGTCGGGAAGCCGGTCCTTTTCCTCTCGAGCAAGCACATCGAACATGTTCGCCGGAATTCCTGCTAAGCGCTGTACCGTTCGCAGCATAGCTTGCTCCAACTCGTCAGGTTCGCATGGACGGCTGGCTGGTGTCGGCGACATCGTGCTCTCGCCCAAGGAGTGATAAGTCGGGGAATTAAAGCGACGCGTATTGGCTCGAGCGATGTCTTCCTGGGTCACTCTATCGAAAGTCTCTGCGACGCGCTGGAGAGTACGCTGCTCCTCGTAGAAGGGAAGATACACCATTTTCGGGGAAGCGAGGGGCTGATGTTCAAAAGGAGCAACATGGAGGTACATAAGTAGGTAGGTATGTGTGGTGTTTACCCCACAGGCCACGGTCGAAGTCCAGGAACTGGAGAGATACTAGATGGGTCTGTGCTTTTGCTCCTCATTTAATAAGCGCTGGAGGCGGCAGCTAGATGCCTGTGGTGAACGACACTCCAGTACCTTCTGCGGTACTTCATATGTCGATGTTTCACAGACATCAAAGTAGCCGCCTTCGAACCGCTATTCGACATGCGTTGTCGAGGTCCGGATGTACTAGTATGCGTTAGGCGGGCATAAACATGGATGTATGTTTAGGACAGCATGAGCGCTTCGAGATATATCTCCATGGACACTGCCGCATGTACATGTGCAGGTACCTAAGTATGGCATAGGACAACATAAGCGCCTCGAGCCACCATCGAGTGATACAAACATTTATACAGTCGCATCTCCCGTCACGCTTCCGACGACCTTCTGAGGCTTTCGTCAAGGGGAAAAGCAATGGATGTCCGGAAATTTAATCGATACGTCGCGCAACACGCGGCTCCTGCTCCGCATGTCAGTGCCATCTTTTCGCTCATGCCCCGTAACGACTTGGCGTGCTCGCTGCTCACCGAGCAGCAGAACCGACCTCTCCTCTCCGCTTTGATTCTGGCACCAGAGGAACCAGGAAACGTCCCTTTTGGATTGGGCGTGGGGCCACATCTCGGAGCGAAACCGGCTAATACACTAGCGAACGTGGGCCGCAACGGCGAGATCGTCTTTAGCACCCGGTCTATCTGCCGACAGCAGTGTTCTTTCGAAGTGAATGAGTTTACTGGAGCGATCTTGTTCCGGGATTGGTCGAGCAAATACACAACGCAGACCGTTGGCAAGACCGCGCGGTCATTCGAATACGGGCGCCACCCGCGTCGCGTTGTAGTAACTCCAACATGCAACCGCGAAATCGAGTTTGGACCCGTTGGAAATCGCTACCGGTTCATGATCATATGGCACGCAAAACCGCCCGAAACGACCGCCCTGAGTCGTCAAATCGACATCATTCGCGTCGCGCGAACGCTTGACGACAATGAGACAGAACTCCCTTCAGGCATGGTGACACGCATACATACCGCCAAGGACCCGTCACTTAAGTTGCGATGGGTATCCAAAATAACTCTCGGTCGAGGAACGTATGGCAAGGTGTTCTCAGCGTTGGATATTGACACCGGTGATGCATTCGCCGTGAAGAGAATCAAAGGCCCAGGCTCAAGGGAGAGGCTCAAGGCGATCAGGCGTGAGATCGAAATCATGCAGACTTTACGACATGTAAGCAAAAGCATCCCACACTGCGCTTTCCACCTGCTCGTGTCTGACTTCCGCAGCCCAATATCGCGAATACATCCACTCTCAAGAGAATGACGAAGGCCACATCGAGATATTCATGCTGCTAAAGGACGGCAACGTCGAAGGCCTTGTCGCGCAGGGCGTTTTCATCCAGCAAGTTGAGTGCGACACACTCCTGCGGTCTATGCTGGAAGCGCTCACGTACTTACACGGACTTCCGCAACCGATCATACACCGGGACGTGAAGCCTGCGAATATCCTCGTCAGCGGACTCGACGCCGACGCCGGGGCCGAAGGAGGGCCGAAGTGGCGCTATCAGCTCGCGGACTTTGGGCTGTCCAACTATTCTGCCATGGCCAAGACTTTTGGTGGATCACCTGGTTTCGCAGCCCCCGAAATGTATTGTGGCGACAAGCAGACCGCTAAAATGGATGTATGGTCTCTGCTGGTCACTGTACTCTATGCGTCGAAGCCGGGTTTCAGAGATGCAATGAGAGCACGGTGTGGTTCCATTCCGGTTCAGTTCATGAAAGATTTGGTCCAGGAGGCTGTGAGTACGCCGACATTCTCCATTCTGTCAGATATGGCAGCCGTTGAACCGGAGCAGAGGGCGTCTGCCGAGGAAACCTTGTACAAGGTGTACACAGAGCGCCTTTATCGTATGGACCTTGATACGCCCTCGAAGCCGATCGAGGTGGACAAGGTCGTCGCTGGTCCGAGTGCGAACCGAGCTCTTCCAAGAGCGAAACCTTCCAGACGGCAGCCTCTGGCAGACGTTGCGGCTGGAGACGGCCAAATCACTCGCCGCATCACACGTAACGCCGCCAAACGGCCGGTGTACATATGACCATAGCTCTGCGGACCGGTTTACGTCATCAGCGCAGGCAGCAGCGTTCTTGCGAAGAGTCGACCCTCCGATCAGCCAAACACGACCTCGTCATTCGGCAATGATAGCTTCTAGCTGGAGACGGACAACGGCTTCGAGCACAGGATACCCTCGTATTGTCGATACTAGCATGCAAACTCTGCGATCGCGGATGGCCAAGGGTGGAGTGACAAGCAGAAGGGGAGCGGAAAGACCACAGTGGATGTCAGCTGTGGCGGGACGTCTCGGGACGATGAGGAAGGCGCAGGAATTTACGAAATGATGTTATGTTATGTATGTTAACCGCAGCGTGCTAAGGTCTAATGAAGAATGAGGGTAAGGCTGCCAGCTGGGAATGTGATTTTTGATATGTAGCTATCATTTTGGAATCCTTGGCACATCCAAAGCTTTCTAGACCTTTGCATACTAAGTATAAAGAGTATTGCTATAACAGCATTACTTCCAAGCTTAGATAGTATATCTATAGAATTACTTATATATTAAAGAATTAGTATTCTCTATAAAGTCTCCATAATATACCCTAGTTATATAGTATTAAACATCTAGTTATTTACATTACTAAATTAGATACAATTAAGTACTATACTATCCTAGATATAAGCTTAAGGTATCAAGCTTTATAATTACTATGTTATCATATTCTATGACTTGTACTAGCGTAGCTATTGGTTCTAGCTATTAGCTCTAAGCTCTCAATTACTTTATTTACCTTAGCACAGATGTCTTGCTTCCGTCCTCGGGTACCTGCATTAGATGCTCAGGAGCGTCACCATTAGCGCATCCCGATGTTGTGACGCGGGGTCAAACATGAACGCATGATGATGAAGTATCCTTGCGGAATACCACATGCAATCCTAACACGAAGCAAGAGTAAGCGCACCTGCATCTTACTAAATTCCTCCATTCTTCACTCACACTCCTTCTGAACCCTCTCCCTCTTCAACCACCACCATCACAAAACATGCTGGCCCAAAGACTCATCCCGCGTGCCACCCGCACTGCACGCGTCAATGCGCCTGCCATCAGACGCAACGTCCGCTTCGCCTCCAATGACGCTGGAGCCGGCGCCAGTTCAGGAAGCTCACCCGCTCTCTACGGCGGGCTCTTCGGTGGTGGCGCAGCGGTCGCTGTGTGTTACATGTTCTACCATTTCACGGGCGTGAGAGGCGCGGTGCAGACGGCCAGTCAAGCAAAGAGCTACTACGACGGCGCCGTCGACAAGCTCAAGGTCAACTTCAAGGAGCAGACGCCCGACACCAACGAGGCGATCGAGGCGCTGCAGAGCTACGCCAACAAGTACGCCAGGTTTGTACCGGGCGGGCAGGGTTATGTCGACACGGTGTTCAAGGACATCGAAGTCATCCGGCAGAAGCATGGATCCGAGGTCGACGAGATTGTCTCCGAAGCTTACGGTCAGCTGCGAGATGCCAGCAAAAAGGGCTTGAACCTCGAGGCTGTGTACGAGGCGTGGGATATCTTGACGAAGCAGCTCCAAAGGCTGGTATCTCTCGCGGGCGATGCGGGGCAGGACATCCTCAACAACCACCCTCATCTCAAGAACCAGCTGGGTGGATCGTTCGACCAGCTGAAGGAGTACGGTGATCGCTTCGGTCCAGAGGCGCAGAAGCAAGTCACCCAAACGTTCAATGAGATTTCCGACATCTTAAAGCAGGGCTTCCAGTGGGATACGGCGAATCAGATCCGGTCGCTGGTGCAGAATAAGGCACAGGAGCTGCAGAAGTTGCAGAAGCAGGCCTTCGACCATGGCTGGGAGCAGGTCAAGCCCATGCTCGACAAGAACCCGAAAGTCAAGGAATTCGTCGACCAGAACATGGACACGCTGAAGCAGGGAAATGTGGTCGAGGTGTTGAACAAAGTGCGTAGCGCCGTCTCTTCCGGCAGCACGCAGGATCTTGAACAATACATCAAGCAGTGAGTGGCCGTGGACAAGTGAGTCTGAACTCATGATTAACACTTTCATAGGGCGTCGAACAAAGCGCAACAGTACTCCTCCGGCAGTCTAAGCAGTTGGCTCGATATGATCCCGAACGGATCCAAGATCATACCGCATTTGCAAAAACTGCAGCAGGTCGCGCAGGAGCAAGGGTCAGAGGCCGAGCAGCTGGCCAAAGACACGATGAAGGAGATTGCGCAGGTGCTGGAGAAGAGAGGTCAGAAGTTGGAGCAGCTGTGGGAGGAAGGGCAGAAGAAGTCGAAGGGATCAGAAGGTAGTGGCTCATCGTAAATGCGTAGCTGGGGGTGGGAGGAGGTGATGTACTATACTGATGATATCGATCGATCGCCTCGACATGCGAATTTGTCGCTACATTTTAGAGTTTCGTCTTCTGCCGTACGCTGTATCGTCAATCGTGGAATCCAGCTTTTTACATCCAGTGCGTTATTTACTCACCTGCAACTTGACAATGGCGGAGGATGGGGCTTCGTGAGATCTGATTGTCCACACAGACTTCGTCACGTGAATCCATGGAGCTTTGCATAATTGTGTATAAACGGCTACGGTCTACCCGTGTACATACCTGTACGCTACACCCACATGCACCTTTCCACGTGAGTGAAGCGAGGTCTGCAATATATCAATCTCTTCTTCTCCTCCACCACCCTCCCATCTTCTTCCCTCTACGCCCTCCACATCATGGCCCGCTCCTACACCATCCCCTTCCTGCCGGAGAACATCCCCATCTTCGTGCAGTTCATCGCCGCTGGTCTAATCCTGTCCGTCTTCTACTTCGTCTACTCCACTCTCACCAGCGAGCGACCATGGCCTGGGTTTCCCGTCATGTAAGTAAACAAAACGATGGCTTGGATATCCCACTTATTTGACCACCTTTCCCAGCTCACTTCCGGAGCAAGGCCTCGGGCCCAAGGCTAGCTGGTTCAAACAAGGCCGAGCCACGCTTAGCAAAGGCCTGAAGCAAACCTCGGGACCTTTTCAAGTCGTCACCGGGACGGGTCCTAAAATCATCCTACCCAATCGCTTCGCCGATGAGTTGAAGGCCAACGAGTCGCTGAGCTTCAACGAGGCTTTCCAAAAAGACTTCTTCCACGAGTACCCCGGCTTCGAGCCCCTCAAGCAAGGCCTCAAAGACGACTCTCTCATCCAGGAAACCGTCCGGGTCAAGCTCACGCAGTCCCTTGGCCTGATCACGGATGACCTCGTCGACGAGACCACGTGTTCTATCCACGATAGCTTTGGCGAGGATTCACAATGGCACAGCACCTCCTTGAAGAAAAAGATCGGCGATGTCGTCGCCCGTTTGTCCTCCCGCGTCTTCCTCGGCAAAGACCTCTGCCGTAATAAAAGATGGCTGGAAATCGCCAAAGACTACACCATCGACGCCTTTATCGCCTCTCGCATCCTGAAGCTCGTGCCTTCTTACTTGCGCCCCATCGCGCATTGGTTCGTCCCGCACTGCATCCGCCTGCGGAAAGAGTACCACGACGCTCAGAAGCTCATCAACCCGGAAATCGAGCGCCGGAAGGAACGTGCCCAGAAAGCCCTCGAAGCCGGCCGCAAACCGCCGAAGACGGCCGACACGATTGGGTGGATGTACGAACTCGCACGGGGCCGTGAGGTCGACTACGTCGGCGCCCAGCTCTCCCTCACCCTCGCCGCCATCCACACCACCACCGACGCCATCACCCAGGCGGTACTGGATTTGTGCGCCAACCCGTCGGTCGTCGAGCCTTTGAGGAAAGAAATCATCGACGTCATCGGATCGGAAGGATGGTCGAAGACGGCGTTGTACAAGCTGAGGTTGATGGACAGTTTTCTGAAGGAGTCGCAGCGCGTTCATCCTCCGGCATATAGTAAGTCGTCCCACCATCCGCAAGTAAACATCCCTCCGCTAAGTATATTTCAGCCTCCATGACCCGCCTCGTCAAATCCCCCATCCACCTCTCCGACGGGACTGTCCTCCCCAAAGGCGCCGTCATCACCCTCGCCGCCGCCTACTCCGACCCGAGCATCTACGCCGACCCGGAGAACTTCGACGCCACCCGCTTCCTCCGCGCCCGCGACAACCCTGATTCGCACAACAGCTGGCAGCACGTCACCACTTCCCCCGAGCACTTGGGATTCGGGCACGGCCGGCACGCGTGCCCGGGCAGGTTTTTCGCCAGTAATGAGATTAAGATTGCGTTGGCACATTTGGTGGTCAAGTATGAGTGGCGGTTTGAGGGGGGAAAGGCGCCGAGGGATTTGGAGTTTGAGGGCGTGGTCATGGCGGATCCGGAGGTGAGGGTGCAGGTTAGGAGGAGGGGGAAGGGGG
>Ga0058704_10000067_pt1 | contig 50384 bp, 55 predicted proteins | sample AgamicMgSfe_FD_71363 | JGI IMG/M metagenome (GOLD analysis project Ga0058704, IMG submission 71363) | Agave microbial communities from Guanajuato, Mexico - Mg.Sf.e | ecosystem: Host-associated > Plants > Phyllosphere > Phylloplane/Leaf | place: Guanajuato, Mexico | collected 2012-05-30
GGGGTGAAGGGTGGCGGGATGGCGGTGGTGGATGGTGCTGTTGTTGCTCGTTTTCGTGTGCGAGGGGGCGGTTGTTTGGGAGGCATGTTGAGATGGTGTTGGGGGTGCTTGTAGTGTGGTGATTATGTAGTGATAAGAAGGAAGGAGAAAGAAGGAAAAGTGCTGGCTGGCTAGGATATCTTACATGCGATTTTCTAGTGACACTTCACATTGTCGTCTCCCTGTTGTATGCCACGAAAATATCCACTCACGCCATCACAGGTCGATCCATCATGCCTACATAATGTAGTACACGTGAGGTATGTCGTGCGGTATCCCACGAAACGATCGAAGACTAAAGATGCCAAGGCGGGACACCTTTCACCCCCAGACGAAGAACAACGCACAGTGACACTCTCCGTCGACGGCATCATGTTGGCCAATCCTTCCTCAACTATATAATCTCACATATCCATGTCACACCCAGTGGGTCAAGCATGACCGGTCCATCTAGCGCTCGAGCAACATGGAACAAAAGCCTGAGCGGATCTCGATGCCCATAACCCCATCCTTGAAAACGCATCGTAGCGCCGCGTCCAGATACAAATCGAGAGAAGAGATGATCATAGTACAGCAGGCCCCCTTTTTCTTTCTTCAACAATAAGCCCCGTACTTGCGCCGATGCACCCACCTCCTTGAGAAAGGATCAGTGAGCGCCGTAATTCGAGCCCCATCCGCCGCGAGACCCGTATCCGCCGTAAGTTTGACCGAAGCCGCCTGCGCCATAAGCACCGTATCCGCCTTGTCCACTCTGGCTCTGTTGATGCGATCCGAGTCCACCGAGGCCACCGTACTGGCTGCCTTGTCCTGGGAAGCCTGGGAATCCACCTCCGAACCCGGACTGATGACCTTGGGGTGGTGGCAGGCCAGACTGCGTGGAGCTGGACTGGTTGTTAGCAGCCGAACCTGGACGTCCTGGCTGGCCGAGGGCGGGAGAGGATCCGCTCTTGGAATCGTTGAAGGCTTTCAACGAATCTTCCGGTCCGCCGGCCATGCTCTGCTGTCCATAGCTACCCTGACCCCCGAATCCGGACGCCGAGCGTGCGAATGGGTCGTTCATGCCGCCACCAAAGCCACTGCCAGGCTGGTGCGAGGCGCCCTGCGTCGCTCCGCGGCCGTAATCATCCATTCCGCCACCGAGACCGGAGCTCATGCCGCTGGCGCTGCGCATGGAAGACGGCTGCTGCGTCTGTCCGAAAGCGCCCGCATTGGCCGGAGAACCCGAGTGTTGCTCGTAGGACGAGTGCGAGCCCATACCGTATCCCTGTGGTCCACCGTACATGCCACCTTGCTTGCTGGGGTAATTGCCGCCGTATCCGCTGACCGGCTGGTTGTATGCGAATTGGTTTTGGTAGGCCTGTTGGTATGGACTGTTGTAGTACGGGTGGCCATATGGGAAAGCGGCCGAAGCGCCGCCGTACCCGCCTTGCTGTCCACCTTGCTGCTGCTGCTGACCTTGGGCTTGAAGCATTGAGTGCTGCGATTGCTGAGCGCTGGGGTTAGCTTGGGATTGGCCACCCATGAGCGGGTTCGGGGTGTCTTGGCCAGAACCAGGAGCTTCGGCGTAACGAGACTGTGCCTGCATAGTAGACATGTTAGAGATATTGATACTAGGGAGAGGGGAAGAAAGAAAGGTGGAATTGCGGTTAGTGATGTCCCCGAGCTCGCGAAGCTGACGGCACAATGGGCTGTCCATTGGAGCTGCCACATCCGCTTGCTTGTTGGCTTGTGCGAACATCATTTGCAGGTGCGGGACGATTGGCTTATTTGCGTGAGAGGTGCGCATCAGAGCATGCTCGGGCTCCGTGAGCACTACCTTGCGCCCCTCTTCGACACCGCACCTCTCGCATGCTGCCTGGAATTCCTGGATAGAGAGTAGTTTACTGACCTGTTGCTGCGGTTGAGAGGGATAAGCAGCCTCAGTCGGGGCGGCACCGAAGCCGCTGGCCGATCGATGCTGGCTCATGCCGATGTCCTGCTGACCTGAGCTGTTTCTCGCATCCTGGTGGCCGTAGGAGCTTCCGTAATACTGGTTGTAGGCATTGCGTTGCTCGTTGGAGGTGTAGTAGTTGGAGTAGTCGTTTGGTGCCGACGTGAGCCCGCCAAAGCCGGACTGGCTTTGCTGCTGTTGTTGCTGTTGCGGAGCTTGTTGAGCGCCGTACTGCTCGTACTGACTGGCTTGTGCCTGGTGGCTGAAAGGATCGTAGGGCTTCTGCTGCTGTGCACCCGAGTCTTGCTGCATGCCGGGCTGGCCGTAGCGGGCGTACGGAGCATAGTTCGGGTTGATCTGAGACTGGTCCTGAGCCAAGGCATGCGCCATGGTCGCTTCTTGCATCTGCTGCTGGTTCTGCATGGATGCTGGTGGAAGTCCAGGCGCCTGCTTTGGCGTCGGCAAGCTCTCCAACATGCCCCCTTCCAGCCCAGAGCCGGCTTGTCTCGGCACGGGAGGCAACGAGGTGCGCGGCTGCGACGGTGGTGAGTGCTGCAGCGCCTTTTGCGTCTCTGGCTCTTCCCTGTCCTCGTCAACATCAGGCCCGGCCTCACTGCTAAGCCCCATGCTGCCGAATTGCACGGTGGCCCTGTCGACTGCGTTGTGTCCTGGCATGACAACAGCTTCTTGCTGTTCCTGAACGCGACGCTGATAGCTTGCACTCCTGCCCGGCTGACCGGTGGCACGGTATGCACTCGTCGCGTAGCCACCGACCGGTGGCCGACCGATCGGGGCCGGCTGGCTCGGAAGGGGCGTGAGGTTGCGCGGGTCCATTGAGCCGGCGGTGCTTGCCACTGTCTGCGTCGCTGGTGGGATAGACTCGTCCGGGAGATGCTCCACATTCTCCTCGGTCAACGGGTCCTTCGATGGTATCAGGGCTAAGTCCTCGCTTTCAGGCATGCCCGGTGGCTGCATGGGTGTTGGCTCCATTAACGCTTCCAGCTGCGGCGCCGGCGCTGGCTCCTCAATGGCCGGTACAGGTGGTACTACTGATTCGGACTCCTTGCGCTCTGCCAGGGCATCGTCGTCGATCGATGGAAGTTGACCAGAGGCGACTAACTCCTTCGGTGGGGGCTGGGACGCTTGCTTCACTGCAGCAGAAGCAGGTGCCGGCTTCGGCTGAGAGAACATACTCGCCCAGCTCTTCTTGGCACCACCCTCAGGGATCAGACTACTCTTCATGCCTTCGGATGCGGTAGCCGGCGTAGCCTCGGAGCTCACGACATTGGCCCAAGCACTTTGCGCAACATCCGTGACGGGCTCCTTGGCAGTTTCCTGGGCCGAGGTATCCCAATTACCCTCCACCGCTTCGGTGTTCGTCGAGTTATCCCATGCGGATGATTCCGTCGTCGGCACAGAGGTAGCAGGGACATCCTTTGCGGCGCCGTTCGTGGTCGCGTGACCACCCCTACCACCTCGAAACCCGCCGCGGGCGCGATCGGAGCCTCTGGCACGACCTCCGCGCGCACCCTCAAAGCCGCCTCGGCCACGCCCGCCACGTGCGACTGATTTGTCGGCCGCGCCCGCGGTCGCCGGCTCATCCTTGACTTTAGAGCGAGCTCTGTCCTTGGCTTTCTTGACCTCGGCAAACTGCGAAACATTGCCTTGTGTGATCTTGTCGACGGTAGCGGGCACATCGCCGTCGGTCTCTTGCAATGCGAAAACAAGGTCGACATCAGTCCAATCGGGAAACATGTCTTTGAGCATGCCCAGCTCCGGAGCGTACTTCTTCTTCATCTCGCCCAGTTCGCCCTGGTCGTCGTCGAGTGAGTCGTCGATTGGGAGAGTGTCTGCTGATGTGCCATTGGTTAGTTTCCGGCCGCCGCGCGGTCCACCTCTGCCGAAGCCGCCTCTGCCTCCTCGTGTAGAACTCCTGCCTCTGCTTGGCGGAGGTCTCGCTTGGACTTCCGACATTGTGAATGTGTGTGTTTGGCCCGTTGAATGGACCGAAGTGTGTATGGAATTGCTGATATGTGTGCGTACCACAACAATCTGTGGCTACGACAATCGGGGGTGAAATCAGTAGTGGTGTGGAGAGGGAGGGAGCCTTGTTGGGCGAAGAACGCTCGAGGAGGCGGTTGGGTCGTGTCGGATAGGAATGGAAGAAGGCCTGAGATGAATCAGTGCAGGCCTCGCTGTGTACTCGTGCTGGAGGACCAAGGACGACCGGCGCAGATTGTTCACATGCGAAAGAGTGTTGGTGTGAAGTCAGAAACGACGTTGTTGCGGAAAGCAGCAAGCGGACGCGCTGGCTGAGCTTGGCATCATCACGATCACGTGCGTCCTTACGTACGTCCCGAACAGCACCACCTGCACCGGCCGTCAGCCACTGCTCCCCATATCTCTCATCACTCTTATTAGATACCACGACATTCCATCAGAAGCGAAATGCTGACTCTGTAATGTTGACAACTATGCGTCGACGGTTGTCATATCTGCATGCCGTAGGACTACTCGGAGGATGAAAGGCTCCCTGGCAGTTCAAGGGATCAAGAGTCTGGTCTCGCAACTCCACCCACAGCTTCCGCTGCACCCACGCGAGTCGAATCGCCTGTTCAACGCCTTGACAAGTTCATTCCGACAACATCTCGATGAAGTGCATCCGCGCAAAGCGGGCGAAGATGGCGTGCAAGAACCCGGACCCGATGGCAAACCCAAGTCGCCCAAACCCGCGTTCCACTCCTCCGCCACCTTTGCTGACAGGCACTTACAATCCGTCTTGACCAATCCACTGCTCGCTCAACCGAGCAAAGCGGACCGAGACTTTGCCAATGCGAAGGCGGATCTGCAGAAAGATTCGAGCAAAGATCCCATCACGCTTCTGGAAGAGTACCATCAGGCGGGTGCCGCCACCATCCCCATTGCAGCATTATGTCTACAGACGCTCCAAGATACCGTCAAGAATCTACCGACCGACCTCCGGATGAAGCGAATTCAGTCGCACGGAGCCGGAAGGAGGACATTGCTGTGGCTGTGGCGAAGTTCCCTTTACAAGATCGACGCCTTCACCAACAGCCCCAACTTCATGGATCCGTGGGCCTACTTCATGATCATGGAAGATCTCGAGGAGTACCTGTGGGAATGGCTTCGACTTGATACGGCTGGCAAGGATGTACAGGCGACCCAAGGCTCGCGCAGCCGGCGAACAGTGTTCCCCGAACACCGCTGGAAGGGTCGCCTCCTTCGTTCCATGGTCGAGGCCAAGCTGAAAGCGCCTTTTACGGAGAAACGAAGCGCTGACGCCGCCCTCAATACTTTCTTCAAGGCCTGCGACATGAAACTCAATTCCCAAGCAACCGAACATCTGCGTACCTTCCCTCTAGCAGCAGCCGGCACTGCAATACACAGACGCCTCGTCACCAATCCCGAACGATACATTAGGACAAGCCCCGATCATTACGACCAGTTCCTGACATCCATCCAGTCGTGGTCATCAGGCTCGATCGCAGAGCTCGAAATAGCCTCCTTACGCCTATGGCACCCACGTCGCCCGACAGGCCAACCGGCCTATACCTTACTCCGGCGCATCCTCCTCCCACCATCGCAGATCGCCGATATCGACCGGGTGGTCTACAAATGGATCCTCCCCCCCAACCACGCCGGCAAGCGAGGCTGGGGTTACCGTCTTACACTGCAAACGGCTTCCCTTCTAGAGGAGGAAGGACTGCATAGAGAAGCCGCGTGGTTGGAGCAGCAAGTCTCAGAATATTGGCCGGAAATGTCTCGACAGAATGCACAGCAGGTTAAAGAAGAAGGAGCGAGGATTAGGGCTCTGCAGCGTGGCGAGGATGAGGGTGTCCAGCAGGAACTTGATCCTAAGGAGTCTTTCACGACTTTTACGGCACCTTTGCGTTCGTAATTGGGGTCGTTAGCACGCGACATTGTACAAGGGTGCGTGCTTGTTCATGAAGTCGCCCTAAGGTTGTGTTATCAAGATGCTCGCGTTCGTCACTAGGGTCGTAGGTTACGCAGCGAAGATACCAAGTGCCCAATACTCTCTATACACTACCTACTTTCTTCGAGTGTCCGTTTCGAATATTCGAATGCTCACCCATTTCAGTGATAACTTCACGTGACGGTCCGCTGGATTTCCTATACGTCCGCATTTCAATGGTTTGGGACAACAGCAATACCGGGAATCCACTCGTTTCACATCCAGGCTACCTACATGCGTACATGGTGCGAAGATTACCTTCCGAAACGAGTCAACTTTACGACATGCTAAAATCATGTCGGTGTTGAACCGTTCGGGTATGGACGACACCAAAGTCATCTTTCCATCTTCTCGCCGGCAGTCTAGCTCTCTATCCTCTATCAATGTATGATCATAACACTCGTGAAAGTCTGACCCCACTCAAAGAACGCCACAATCAGGACTCAAAAATCCTTCTTCATTCGCTATGCCCAAAACCACCCAATCAACCAATTAAACCCAAACAACCAGAAAGAAAACCCAATCCCCATCATCTCAGCAACCCAGCAGCCAAGTCTTCTTTACTCCACAGCGACGGCCGCCGCCCCATTGCCCGAAAGCAACGGGTTGACCCGCTCGTCCCTCCATTCGAACTTGAACTCCTGGCCCAGCTCCTTCTTGACCGCCGTCTTGACCGCCTCGAGCACGTTGGCGAAGACGCCGAAGTTGGCCGGGTTGGCCTCGTCGTTGTCGCCGCCTTGGAAGACGCCGGTGCGGACGAGGCAGGTGTTCCAGCCGTAGCCATTGCCGCCTGTTATCCTCAAAAGTCAGTTAAGAGGGATGGGGTTGGGGGTCTATTGGTTTAACAACTCACCGACGATGTCGGATGCCGGATTATCTCCCACCATGTAGATGTTCTTGGGCAGCTTTTCGTCATTGTGGATGATGTCCATCCAGTTCATAATCACCTCGTCGGCGTACTGGTACGTGGCCGGCTCGGGCTTGCCGTAGACGACACGCTCGAGGTCCTCGCCCGTCAGGGCCTTGTACATGGCCTCCAAGCCGATGCGGAAGGTGCCTTGCGACATGCGGGGGAACGGGTGCTCCGTGGGGCAGAGCATGTCGCCCTGGCTGAAGTAGATGGGGATGCGTTGCGAGATGGGATCGGCGGCCATGGTGTGGAGGCGACCGTTCTCGGAGCGGAGCAGGTCCATGATGATCTGCATGTCCGTGGCGTAGTCGCGGGAGTCGGAGAAGACCATGATGGCGTCGATGGGGTGTTGGCTGAAGTCCCGCGGACGCGAGCTCTGACGCTCCTCCGGGGTGAAGACACGGTACGGCGCGATCGTGGGATCCCACGCCACGATGTCGTTGGGAACGACTATGTCATTGAAGCCGTACTGCTCGGCGACTTCGCGGCAGCGGTAGCCTTCACCGCCAACGACCAACACAGTGTTGTAGTACTCGGCAAGGGCGCGCATGGGGGTGTGCGACTGGATGAACTGCTCGATACTGATGGGCTGGTGGAGGATCTTCGAGAGCTGATCGATACGGGCCTGCTCCGGCTTGCCCGAGCCGTTCGTCAGAAAGATGTGAGGAATCTTGATCCCGAGCTCGTTGTCGCCGTTCAGGATCTCCAGGGCGCGCCGACCTTCGGGGATCAAACGGTCGCCGTGAACGAGCACGCCGTCGATGTCGAAAACGAAAGCCATGTCCTTCGCCGCACGCACTTTCTCGCCAGAAAGGTCCTGTACCTGGGAAGCAAGAATCTCACGAGTGGGCTGGATTGGCGGCATCCCAGGCCTCGGAGGTTTACCGCTCGCGGCTCCTACCGAGGACAGACGCGACTGTCGCTTGGACTTGGGGATAGGGAGAGAGGCGCCGAAAGAGTTGCGGGAGCCTCGGCGATCCTTCTGCGATGGGGAGAGGGAGAGGGTGTGCATGTATGGGGTAGCATCTGCAATGCTGGATCTGCTCGCGGGCACCTCAATGGAGTTGGCCATGCCCTCGCCGGGGATACTGAGCGAGCTGCCGTAGCTGCCGGCATAGCTTCCACTGCTCTTGACTCTCTCCAAGTCCTTGGATTTGATGGACTGGACGGGTACACCGAAGTCGGAATCGTCGAAAGCAGGCATGGTGAGGGTATGCTGCAGTAGTTTCTGTAACGTGTGTAGAATGCGCTCGTTATGAGAAGGTCGGTACAAAGAGAGGATTGTCTTGACAGCCTTGAAAAGATGCAACAGATGTATGAATGTGGGAGAGTGAAAGAGGAGATAGAGAGTAGTGTCAGGTACACGCGAAACAAGAGGTGGGTGAGAGGATGAGGTCAGGGTAGGAGGGATGATGAGCAAGGAAAGTGGCCCCTCCTCAAGATCGAGTGCCTTACTGTATATATCGCAGCGGTCTGCAACAGCATTTGTGTGGCTTAAGGTTGAGGGTATCGCCTCGACACCACGTCTCAGCAGAGCTGTGCCAGTCTCCACTCGTCCTCAGCATCCGGTATTTGCGCCTTGGTTTGCCGTGAGAACCCGTGACGGCCGGCTCCGACGCATTTGCACATGCGAAAAAGTGTTGTGCCCGCGGCGAGATTCCTAAAGATAAGTTGGGTAGGGATGACATCGTGGGCGGTGGCCGCCGGCAAGACCCTGTGGTCGTCGCTGACACGCCACGAGGCCCGTCACACCCAATCAGTGGTGGCTCTAGCAGAAGAAATGCGACGGACTCGAGGCTCGTGTGAGACATTGAGTGTGTGCGGAGTGGGTGAGTGGGCGAAGTGGATCGGAGGAAGAAGGTTGAAAGGGTCAGAAACGACGAAAGAAGGCTGCTGGCCAAGATAGTTCGGCAGCTGCGCGCCGCCCGAAGAACCGCCGTTGGGGTGGATCCCTTCGGCAGCGGTAAGGCTGACTGACATCGCCCGCGCTGGCCTTCGTTCCTGATTCTCTAACAAAAACGTGAAGAAAAAATTCATCTTTTTAGTTGCGTCGTACCCACAGCATCGCCCTTACTGTCCCACTAATCCCACACTCAACCGTCCGAGGGTCCAATGGTGAATGACCTCAGGCGCTGTTGCGGTGAGTGACGTGACGTGACCGCCGTCGAAATGCCAACACTCACATCAAACACTGGGAGGCACGCGGGTTGAGTCCCGGAAAGTGCTTGTGAGTGTAGAAGCACTCTTACTCGTTTCATAGCAGTAGGTAGGTACCCTCCATTCTTTTCTCTACAACCCATCCAGGCTTTCTTCAGCGTGTCCAAACTTCCATCCCATAAGGTACCCCAAGAAAAATGTCGTCCGGCAAGAGCTTCAAGCTGAACAATGGCGTGACCATCCCCGCGGTGGGCTTCGGCACCTTCGCGAACGAGGGCGCCAAAGGCGAGACGTACACTGCTGTCACCCACGCGCTCAAGACTGGATACCGTCATCTGGACTGCGCGTGGTTCTACCAGAATGAAGAGGAGGTCGGCGATGCAGTCCGCGACTTCTTGAAGGAGAACACAACGTTGAGCCGAAAAGACATCTTCATCTGCGTGAGTCCACCACTGACAATCGCATGAAGCGCGTTGGGGACATCAATGAACTGACTCGTCCGTCCTTCGACCTGCCGCAGACGAAAGTGTGGAATCACTTGCACGAGCCGGATGAGGTGAAGTGGTCGATCCAGAGTTCGTTGAAGAAGCTGCAAACCGACTACGTCGACCTATTCCTCGTACACTGGCCGATCGCGGCCGAGAAGGACGCGCAGAACATGCCCAAGCTGAACGAGCAGGGCCAGTACATTATCAAGAGACAGCTCACCGAGTCGCCTCAGCCGACATGGCGAGCGATGGAGGAGCTCTACCAAGCCGGGCAGGCCAAAGCCATCGGCGTCTCGAACTGGACGGTCCAGGGGCTTGAGGGCCTGCTGGCCCACGCCAAAGTGAAACCCGCCGTCAACCAGATCGAAATCCACCCGTTCCTGCCCAACGACGAGCTGGTCCAGTACTGCTTCGCCCACGACATCATGCCCGCCGCCTACTCCCCGCTCGGCTCGCAGAACCAGGTCCCGTCGACGGGCGAGAAGGTCAACACGAACCCGACCCTGAACCAGATCGCCGACAAGGGCGGCAACACCCTCGCCCAAGTCCTGATCGCCTGGGGGGTCCGCCGAGGCTACGTCGTGCTACCGAAGAGCTCGACGCCCCACCGCATCGACAGCAACTTCAAGACGGTTGAGTTGAGCGACGACGATTTCGCGGCGGTGAATGAGGTGGCCAAGGGTCGGCATACACGGTTTGTGAACATGAAGGATACTTTTGGATTCGACGTGTGGTACGTCTGATCTTCTCGAACATGTACTTTCACGACCGGTGCTAACAATGATCTCGCCAGGCCGGAAGAGTCCGAATCTGCGAAGTTGTAGGGAGCAGAGGACTGCTTCTCGAGAGGGGCTTGGCGTATCGGCGCATTTCATCAAGAGGACGCGCATTTATATATTACCTTTGATATTAACGACTTTCCCGAAAACCTGGGCGTGCAGCAATCTCGCTTAGATTGACTGTTCTTGTCTTCCCAGTTTCCCGTCACGAGCGGCGACAGCGCATCTTCGCTGCTATTTATTCACGAAGCACACCCCCATTGGCCGACTACCAGAATCTCATCAATCAATCATAGCCCATGATGGGGCCTTGGGGCGTCGACGAACCCATGTCCTCAGCCCTACTACTCTACAGCGACCGCTTCCCCTCATCAACGGCTCACGTACATTGATTGCGCGGGGTCAGCTGGATGTTCGTGGCGTACGTTCTGCTGACATTGCGAAAGAATTCATCAAACCACACATGGAGGGACCACATTGCTAGAGTGTGTAATCGGCATGAGTATGTAGTAGATGGGTATCATCATCAACCTACCCAAGTGGCGATTTGCTGGCACCCACGAACCGGGATCCGCACGCATGATCGCATGCGTATCGTATAGTCACCCGAGTACGGCAAGCCTGTTTTGGATGATGGTGGTGATGATCATTGTTAACGATTAGCGTAGGCTACTTGTACCGGGCCGATCACTTCCAGAGGTAAGCAGGTAGGTTCATCTTCTACTACTATATCTGATGAGTGCCTCTGTCGCGTGAGACATTCTTGAATCTTGTCGCGTGACTCCGCCGTCTGTGGTATGATCCCAAAGTTTGGGATCGAAGAGCTCAACAATGGCCAACGACGGCAGTCTCAGCCGCTCCAAAAGCTTGAAGGCCATATTCTCGAGGAAGAAGTCGCGGACGCTGAATACGCTCGAGGAAAACGTCTTGCCTAGGAGGTGTGTTGGAAAATGCCGTCAACCCTTCGTAGCCGACCAATGCTAAAAAGCATGTCCATAGACCTCCCAAGCAGACATTCGTGCAGTTCCACATCGCGAGCGACGACCTCGCTTTCCGAACATCGCGTGGCGAGGCTGCGTCTGCGGCCCCGGCATCCACTCGCGCGACGTCGCCACGGCAAAGGAACACATGGCCGACATCACCATCGGAGTACAAAGCCGGAAGCCATCGCTTCGACTCGGTGCCCACACTGGTCCCTACGCCATGGGAGCTCGAACGATCCTCCCAACGGCCTCGGGTCCAGCGTCCTCAGGTTCGAGACCACAAAGCATTCCCGCGGCGGATCTTCGAGCAGTTGCCGCGAGAGATCTACGATTGCGTGCTGAGGCAGCTGGAAGCCACGCACACGGTTTCGTTGGGGACAGTCGATGTTGCGAGCCGTCAGGCCGACCTGCGGTGTCTGCTCTTCGTGGACAAGCGCTGGCATCACGTGGCGCGTGAGCACCTGTATCACCAGATCTGGTTGCCGAAGGACGAGGAGCGTCAACCTGCACGCCCTCTCCTGTTCTCACGCTCCAGGACACGGCTGAGGCTTCTGCTCCGCACGTTAACGGATTCGCCGGGGCTGGCTTCGCTCGTGCGTCATCTCCGTGTCACTGCGGACTTGGCCGCTCTTCTCGATACCGTCGAGCGGTCGGCTGGTGCCAGACGCTCTGCGTACGAAGCTTTGACCCAAATCATCAGCCAATGTCCCAACCTGGAGACTTTGAGCGGATATTATCCCATCATCTGCGATGAGATGGGCATCAAGCTTGCACTGAGCCTTGCGCAATGTCCTAGACTTGCAGCCCATGTCTGGAATCTTCAGGCCGCGCAGTTGGGTAGCGCTCGGTTGCGTCAGTTCGGTGCCGGTGAACTTATCAGCTGCCATCAAGCTTGGTCATCACTGGAAACGCTAGCGCTCTGCTCGGCCGCCGATCTTATACTTGGGCCAGGGGTTATCTCAGCCATCATTCTACATCTGCCGTCCTTGAGACACCTGATGCTCTCGCGCTTAAGTAAGCAAGACTTCCACAACGGGACACTCGTGTGTTTGCCAGCGGTGGCATCTCTGCGTCTGGAGCACATGGAAGGCGTGACCGATCAGGGCGTCGAACAGCTTGCCCACAGCCGAACAGTGCTATCACTCAAGTCCTTGTCACTCATTGGGCTAGAATTGACATCGCTCCGGATCGTGCAGGCCTTGCTTCGCAACATGTGCGTTCTGCGACGTTTTCGCCTGGTCCAGGACACCGCGCCTGAGTTCCAACCGGGCATAGAGTCGGCGAGCGTCATGGGAGATTTCGAGTCAGATACGTTGCAGTACCTACACTGGGACGTACTCGTCAGTGGAAGCGCCACGACATTGCTAGCCAATTCAATAGCAAGCGGGCGTTTTCCCGCGTTGCGCAAAGTCAAGGTGCCCTGCGACTACGACGGTGCCATCCAGGCAATCTGTCGGCCGCTCGTCCAGCAACCTCTGAACGCCGACGATGTCAACTCGCTCAATCGCTCCGATGACGGACGTTACGAGCGCGCCTTGCGTCTTTCGCGGATCCAAGCCCAGCTGCGAGTGCGGCAGAGCAGACGACAACCGTCTTTCAGCGTGATCATCCAAGATGAGGACGATAGAGTCCAACATACCCACACCATCGGCTCCTATCTCGGCAGTGTGACTTCCAGGATTGAGTATAGCCTCGGGCCTGACATTGAAGGTTCGCCTGATGCACTGGCGCAATTTCGTGATGTCGAAAGTCCGCGCTGGGATTGTGGGAAGGAGAATGAGGGGCGGAGCGGGAATGGGGAACGGCTTCTTGACTTGTCCGTGTTATTTTGATGATACCCACTCGGTTTGGTAGTCCTGTAGTTCCTCGTCTAAGGACTTCGCGCGACCACGCTAGAGGACAGTACGTATCTTTCCTGACAGGCCGATGTGCTACGATGTGATTGCTGCCTCCTATTTCCCCCACGATAACAGAATGCTGTAAACATGTGTTGCTAGCTCAGTATCAAAGGAGACGACCCGTCGTCATGTTGGTGTCCACGGGGTTCTTGCGCGGATCCCCCGAAGTCCGAGCATGTCTGTAGAAAACTCGAAGCTAATACCGTCGATCAGCAAGGAAGACCACCACGATCAAACATGCCGTCGAGCGGAAGATCCTTAGGGAGATGCAGGATGCGACTTGATCCAAGGTCGAGAAGAGAGACGATGTTGCTCCTGAACCACCCTCTTGAGCGCCAAGACGACACCCGTTAGTGTCCGTTGACCGTTGTCGAATGAGCGGGCGTCGTTCGGCAGTTGCAGTTCGCCGGGTTCAGCCGTACCGGTCTTTCGTTTGTAACGGCTCGACGGATGGCGGCCACGAGTACACGACGGTTGCATGGGAAACTCAATGGAAACTTTGTGGCGCTGAGAAGCGACCAGGTGAACCACTTGGAAACTTGTGTTCTAGTGGATGATCGGTCGTACAGACGCTCGATTGTTTATAACAGTGTTCTTTGCATGCATAGATTCGCTCTAATCTCTGTACATGTATGCAATATTATACCGTGTTGCCAGCAATCTGGGTACTAGGTCAATCGTAACCCTTCAAGCGCAGTCAATGAGTTCTTCCAGCTGGAGGGGTGACTCAATTGGCATGGAGCATCGATATTGCTGCATTCCCACCCACCAATGCTGCCAACATTGCTTCTCCCCATATTTTACAGATTCACGGCCAATTCTCGGTACAACGAAAGGCGTAAATCGGTCGGCGTGTTCTGGTCTCACCCTCAGGCGACAGTCGAGATGCGAAGCTCTTCCTCGCTGAGGTTCAACATCCGAAGTTTAGACACGTAATCGTCACGGTTGACTAGGTTCGTTAGTCAACTAGGTTGGTCATCAATCGGCAGAGATCTTTTCTGAACCTACTGTAGCCGCCGCACATCCTCCTCATTCCGGTGAAAGCTGACCTCCCATGCAGCACCCTCCAATTGTTGATGATCAGAGTAGAACCGGGCTCCAACTGGAACGAGTACTGGTTGTGCGGAAGGTTGAGCAGAGCATCGAACTTCGCAGCAGCTTCGTACCATCTATCCACATCCTGGACATTCGCCGCGATACCCGCGCGGTCGGCGTTATTCCACCGCACCTGCATCAAGGTCTCCAGGTTCGGCTGGTGGTTTAGCACGGGAAAGCTGTACGCTGGTTGGATGCTGATGCCTTCGTTTCCGCTGGCGTGCGCATGCACACTGGTCATGCTCAGCGTTCGGTACGCTTCCTGGTCTATCGCATACAACTGCGCGGCTGCGCCAAAGCCGTCCACCAGCGAGCTCTTCCCTCCTGATCCATCGGTGTGAGACAGCATATGCAACGCTTGCAAACCAGACGGCTCCGTGAAGTATGTGTTGTCCGTGTGTGGCTCGAGCGCCTCAGCAGTATAGGCGGTATCCTTGGAGGAGAGGTCCGAAGTAAAGTCGTAAAAGCCACCGTAGTGCGTGTTGCGGATGGGACCGATAGATGTGAGAAGCTCCTCGGTCGCTTCGGGTGTTGCCGGCATATCGTGTACGAAAGCAAACCCGTATTGTGCAATCTGGTGGAGGAGGCCAGCCATGCCAGCATTCGTCGCAAGGTCACCGTACGGGACATGAGGAGGCTTCTGGTGAATGTTCGCTGTCCACGTGCGGACGGGGACAGGCTCGTAGCGGAAACGTGCGGACTGCTCCGCTCGCCGCAACGCCAGTGCCTTGGTCAAGAAAACACCTCGATGACCGTCTGCGAACGTTACCTCCACTTCATTTTGGGAGGAGTCGACAAACTTAGCCTCCTCGACACGAAGCTGCTCCGGTCGCATGCGGAATACATTAACCTTTCTCTGAGCAGTCTCCGGATTCCGGCATTGAGAACAAGGACAGTTGTCCCTGAGAAGGCGTCCAGGCACTGGCTTGTGCTCAGTTTTGCTGACGGCCACATGCAGGACGCCTCTGATTATCTGCGGAGGACTAGGCTCGAAAGCCCCCCACCGATAGTCCGGGAGCGGTCGCATACGTTGGGTCGTCTGGCATTCAATAGGCCGCTTCTTGCTGCCCTTGGTGGGTGCGCCGCGCTTGCCACGCCTGCGTACCACTGCGGCAGGACGTTGTGCAGAATCGCCTTGTACATCGGGTTGGTCAGTCACGCTCGTTGCCATGCCTGCGCGAAACCTCGTTGAGCTTCCGGAGGGCCTCTCAATCGTTCTGCCTGGTCTACACAAAACGGATCCATGTCGTAGTTGGCTCGGTGTCGAAGCTCCAATATACCTGCTCAACCGATTGATGAGACACGTGACTCTTGCGAAGGCGGATAGCAGTGACTGCGAGTAGAAGCCTCGCACCTCATGTAGCGAGAACCCATCATCATTGCCGAAGACATGATTTGTAGCGAAGAGCGCATAACACCGGAGAGGAAACAAACCACCGTACGAGACGGTATCACTGGGCCACAGGCCAAGGGCGTATCCTGATTCCAGACTGTTGTCGGAAATAAAAACTTCGTGTTGCCTCGTTCGACATGTGTACAACCGGGCCACCTCCTGGAGGTTAGCGCTAGCTTATTCATCTCCTGGTCCAAGCTTGACTGCCTGCCTGAGGTGTTGCTCGCAGGCTCACAGATGTACGTACATGTGATGAACGCCTGAACACAAACGACTTCGACCTTCTTTACAGCGCTCATCGAATTCACCAACAACCAAAGCATTAGCCGTTGAGCAAAGGACAGTCAGACCCTCACCCGCTCACCGAACCAGCCACAGACTACCCAACATGTCGACACTTGAGGATCTCGACGATATGGAGCGCGATGGTAAGAAGGAGGATAACCAAGACGACAAGGACAAGAAGCCCGCCCAGAGCGGCACCGGCGGCGATGCTGATATGAAGGATGCTGCGGATGGCGATAAGAAAGAAGAAGACGCAGAAGAAGACCTGATCGACATGGAAATCCTCAACTCCAGCACACGCGACATCGTCTCCAGACGGCGGTTAATAGAGAACGACACGCGCATCATGAAAAGCGAATTTCAGCGACTATCACACGAGAAGCAGACAATGCACGACAAGATCAAAGACAACGTGGACAAGATCGACAACAATAGGTGAGCTGGTACAGGTGGCGGTGGTGCATGGCGCAGCTGACACGAAGGTGCAGACAACTTCCCTATCTAGTCGGCAATGTGGTAGAGATCCTGGACCTCGACGTGACTGCAGAAGCTGCGGAGGAAGGCGCGAACATCGACCTTGATGCCACTCGCGTCGGAAAGTCCGCCGTCATCAAGACCTCTACCCGGCAAACCATCTTCTTACCGCTCATCGGTCTGGTCGACCATGAGAAGCTTAAACCTGGCGATCTGATCGGCGTGAACAAGGATTCGTATCTCATTTTAGACACGCTCCCCGCGGAATACGACAGCAGAGTGAAGGCGATGGAGGTCGATGAGAAACCGACGGAGAAATACACGGATGTCGGTGGCTTAGATAAGCAGATCGAAGAGCTGGTCGAGGCTGTGGTGTGGCCCATGAAAGAGGCGGAGCGCTTCAAGAAGATCGGGATCAAGGCGCCTAAGGGTATGTTTCAAACAGTGTTCTGAGAGAAGTCTGCAGGCTAACCAAGAGACAACAGGTGCCCTGATGTATGGTCCACCTGGCACGGGCAAGACTCTCCTCGCCCGAGCATGCGCCGCGCAAACAGAAGCCACGTTTCTCAAGCTCGCCGGTCCACAGCTGGTACAGATGTTCATCGGTGATGGCGCCAAGCTTGTCCGTGACTGCTTCGCTCTGGCAAAGGAAAAGGCTCCTGCGATCATCTTCATCGACGAGCTGGATGCGGTCGGTACGAAGCGTTTCGACAGCGACAAGTCAGGTGACCGTGAGGTGCAAAGGACCATGCTTGAGCTCCTAAACCAGCTCGACGGTTTCGCATCCGATGAGCGAATCAAAGTTCTCGCCGCTACCAACCGCGTCGATGTCCTGGACCCTGCCTTACTCCGTTCTGGCAGATTAGACAGGAAGATCGAGTTCCCGCTCCCGAACGAAGAGGCCCGAGCACAGATCCTGCGCATCCATTCACGCAAGATGACGGTCGACGAGGGTGTCAACTGGCCTGAACTCGCGCGGAGCACGGATGAGTTCGGTGGGGCTCAGCTGAAGGCGGTATGTGTCGAGGCGGGCATGATCGCGCTCAGGAGTGGGCAGAGCAAGATCAGCCACGAGCATTACGTCGACGCCATTTCGGAGGTGCAAGCGAAGAAGAAGGTACGTCGGATAGCAGTCACTGCTCATACAGACGAGGCGCTTACTGACATATTTCACAGGACACTGTCAACTTCTATGCTTAGACGATATAAATCTAGGCTTTGTTGTAGCATGGCGCTTTGCTAGAGCTGTATAATAATACCACGACCTGCTGGATGCTGCTGATCGCAGTGGCATTTGGAACCTACACCTTGTCTTCCGCCAAAGTACTGCTTACTACAGTAGCGCCCTCGGATGTCGGGTGGACTTACGATGTGTAACATACCACTCGCTCGCGTTCCTTGCCGCCGCCGCACAAGCTCAGAACATCTCTCGATTGCCCACACGACCTTCAATGGAGTCTCCTCTTCCACTGTCAGCAATGCAGTCCTTGAGGTATCCCCTTCAAAGCCGTGAATTATCAGCCAAGGCTGTTTCTCTGCCCCTCACGACCACGCCTCGCTCTTGGCTTTAATGTCTCCACATCAGGTACGAGAAATCCTTTGGACCTTCGCATCCTTTACGCTCCGGATCACGACTTGGCCGTGACACAAGCTGACCCTCACCTCGTATCCGATATCTGAACTCTCGTGTTCTGCAATAACGCCTCACGTACCGTCGTGTTGTAGTACAAAAGCAGTAAGCAGGTATAAGAACACCGTGAGTCCGGTTGGTGTAGTCCTTCTACCTCTGATCCACGCGTTCATCTTACTCCAGCCCAGAGGTCAGTCGTGCAAACCAGTCCTCAGTGCGGTTGTCTCTCAGCACAGCTCACCATGGCCCCGTCGACTCTCCGCACATTTGCAACGCTTGTTGGCGTCAAGGCTGTCTTTGCACAGATCACCACCGCCCCGACAGCGACAACGCGCTGTACCTCAACCGTCTGCGCAGACTACATCAACTCATGCGGCCAAACCTACGGTGGCTGTTACCCGTTGTGTAGCGGAGATACTGCACCAACATTCACCGACCCAGGCTGCCCAACGACCACGCCCGCTCCCATCACGACTTGTACAGAGACCATCTGCGCGGACTACATCAACTCTTGCGGCCAGTGGTATGGCGGCTGTTTCCCAGCATGCAGTGGATACACTACACCGTCCTTCACGGTCCCGGACTGCCCAACGACCACTTCAGTCACGAGCACGACTTGCACGGACACCATCTGCGCAGACTACGTCAACTCGTGCGGCCGGTGGTATGGCGGGTGCTATGCGGCATGCAGCGGCTACACCACACCCACCTTCACAGACCCAGGCTGCCCAAACGCCACTACTATAACTACTACCACGCCACTCGTTCCCACCATCACGACATCACGAATCTCCGAGAGTTGCAATCACATTTGCGTCGACTCCTTGGACGAATGCGGACAACTCTACGGTCCAGGCTGTTTCACCACATGCCCTGGAGTTCCTTGGCCGTCTTACACAGGACCTTCGTGCTCCCTGACCGCTACCTCGACAGCAGGACCTGTTACGCTGACCGGCACTGTGTCTTCGACTTCACTCATCACGCCGACCACGCTTTCGACCTCTTGCACCTATGAGTAGACTCAGATTGGGATTCGAGGCCTAATTGGTTCACTCATGAGTACGTTGATGTTTTTACTGTGCGTTCAGTGATGTTATATACTATATCGTACACGATCGGCTTTGGTTACATGTCTATAGATACCTACCTCATACTACATAGCTGTTGAATGAGATCATCACGTGATGGTTCATCACATGAATGACTAACCAAGTTGAGCAACCCGCCGTGTATTGCGCTTGCATATGAGTGCGCACGTCGCGCAATTCATCACGAGTCTTCTTCTCTGCCCTCGAAAGTGACCACCAAACCGAAAACATTAGAAAACAGCAACCACCAACGATCAAAACCCCATCTCTCTACGTACGCTAACCTACGCAGCTTTCCCAGCTCAACAAACCAGGCTAACAGCAAAATGAAGACCGACAACTATCTGACCCTCTGCCTCGAGCAGGCCGCTAAGTCGCCGCTCCACTACCGCCATGGCTGCATTGTCGTTCGCGGCGGCAAGGTCATCGGACAAGGCTACAATGACTATCGTCCCGGGTTCAACGGCGGCGCACTCAAGCATGGCCGCATCGCCAACGGCAGCCTCGACGGTCCAGCGATGGCGGAGTTAAAGGACAAGCTGAAGAAGCAGAAAGATAGACCGAAACAGCAGCAGCAGGACGAATCCACCTTCACGCCTTTCGAGGGCATTTCGGGCGGCGGCCACAACGCCAATGCCCCACTGTCGATGCATTCGGAGATGATGGCACTCCACTCCGCGCTCGCGGCCTCTTCGACCCTGTCCTCCACGACCTTCTCGTATGAAAAACCGTGCTTTAAACTATCGAGTGGTGATAAACGAAAAGCACGACTACGACGCGAGGTCCTCGCCCGCTACGTCGCGACCGTCTGCGAGACCAGCCAACATACGGGCAAGTTGCAGGTTCAAGAGTGCGATTTTGAAGCGGATGCACGTCAACCAGGTTGTCCACCACAAGATCGACAACAAGGCCGTGGCGAGGATCAAGCAAATCAACAACGTGCAGCACGAGCAGGAAGAACGCAAGCGGCAGGAGCGGGAGGAGAAGGAGCTGGAAAGGCTGCGCAAACGCTTGGACAGAAGTCTGGCGTTTCAACTGCCCGCGGGTGCGGAGAAACATCAGAAGATGAATCAGAAGAAGGAGAAGAATTCGGATGGGAAGAATCAGCATCAGTACCAGTATCAGTACGGCCGGTGTGGGAGACAGACACAGCGATCTGGGCCACAACAACAGCGACAGCCATCTGTGTCTAAGCAGTCGAGGGCTTCTGGCCATGTGATACGAGGGTACGACGATGATTCTATGGTTCATGATGTTATGACGACAATGACGAAGAGCGTCTGCGCGTCAGCGGCAAGTTACGGCAAGCGACAGAAGGACTACAGTAGAGTAAGTGCTCCCAAAGATCCGGATCTGCACTCACTTACTGATGATCAACAGCCCGGGAAGATGAAGTGTGGTGTACTGGACGAACCACCGCAGCCGGCACCCATACTTTTGCCCAAAGGCCAGATCTCGAGTAGCGTGGCAGACCGAAAGAAGCACCCTCGGCTCATAGGTGCGGATCTATACGTTGCCCGACTCGGCCAGTGTAAGGGTGGACCTGCGCGGGAGGAAGAGAGTGATCCATCATCTATTATTTCCCCAACATCGCCAACCCCGGAAACCAACAACAGCACGGAGGACATGTCTGCGAGTTCCCCATCACTACAAAGCACTTCCTCGTCCTGCCACTCCGGCTCGCTCCACGACGAGCTAGTCAATCGCGAGTCTAGACCAAGGCCATCGGAGGCCACTACCAGCACGACTACACTCGCTCCACAAGTCATCCGCGCCTCGCGACCTTGCTATCGCTGCGTCAGCTACATGCACTCGGTCGGCATCAAACGTGTCTTCTGGACCAACGACGCCGGCGAATGGGAAGGTGGCAAAGTGCGCGATTTGGTGTCAGCGTTGAACAGCTCGATGGAGAGTGTGGCTAATGGTGGTGACACCGGCGGTCGCGGTGGGCCGATGGGCAACGGGGTGTTTGTTACGAAGCATGAGGTTTTGATGATGAGGAGGTTGATGGGGGAGGGTGGTGGGTGAGCGGAAAGTCGACTACTTCTCCGTGAACGTATGTTACACTTACTACAATTTGATTTCATGTCGATTTTCTGATGAATACCGCCGTCGCGCTCTAGCTCCTTGAGGTGAACTACAAAGCACACCTTTTGGGAAGGTTGCCTACTACATGTATCGTGGTCGCTTGTGCGAAAGGACGTTTGTGGCTTGTGTTCGAATGCGGATGCGAACAAGTCGGAGCGAATCACGCGGCGAAGGCATGGGGTGGCCGTCTACGGTGGATGATGTGTGGAAATAGATGTCCTCCTGTCGACCGGAGACAGCAATCCTAGGTTCTCCATAGCGTTGTGTGTAACGTGGTGATGTGTGATGTGAGTATAGCACTCAGACCTTTCTGCAGCGAGCACGTCGTCGCATGGGCAAATGTTCAGATATCAAGCACACAGCCAAGATTTCGTCAAGCATCAGACTACGAGACAGCTTCTTGAAATGTAGGCGGCCCAGCCGTCAGTAGAACACCAAACCAACAAAGTCACCTGACGCTCGTATGTGAAACGTGCTCCATCACATCCGCCATCCCGTCTCCCTCTCGCCCGTCCTTACCCACGCGAGTCCGCCGCTTCGACAATCTCCTCCTTCGCCCACTCAAAGCCATCCGACAACCTCGTCGACATCGCCGTCGCCGTTACCGTAGCGGTATTAGTCTCCACCGGCACCGGACAAGGCGGCGGCGTGAAACTCGGCGTCGTGTAGCCGGAGCACGCCGGGAAGCAAGCCCCGTATCGCAGCCCGCAGTCGTTGATGTAGTCGACGCAGATCGTCTTGGCGCAGGCGGTCGTCGTGGTGGTCGTGATCATGGTGTCTGGGGAGGTCAGAGTCGCGGGGCAGCCGGGATCGGTGTAGGTGGGTGTGGTGTAGCCCGGGCATGCTGGGTAACAGCCGCCGTACATCTGACCGCAGGAGTTGAGGAGGTCGATGCATTTCGTAAGTGGACATGCTGGTGTTGGATCGTTGGCTGCGGTGGTTGTCGTTGCGACTGCTAGCGCGAGGATCGTGGAGGCGACGGGCCTGGTGCGTGGGAACTTCATGGCCTGGGAGCGTGATAGCTGCGAGCGCCGGCGCGCGAGCTCAACCGTTTCGTCTTTCGGCGAGTCTTATGAAGTTGAGATGGGATGGTGTTCATGTTTGTGAGGAATGGATATTCGTCAGTACCCGCTCTTGGCAATGGTAATCTCATCAAGGTTCTGTGATGTTCGAGTCTACGTCTGATGCAAAGTGACAACATCAGGTATGCCAGTATGCCTGAAAGATTCACGATCCCTTGCTTCCTTAGCGGTTGGTGTCCCCAAGCACGAGAGAGGCAGCGCATGGACGCTCCAGGTAGAAGGAGGAGGACCTGATTGGCGATGGGTCTTGAGGAGCTCAGTTCCAAGAGTACGTAAGATGAAGGCCTGGCTTGCTTCGGGTACCCCTTGTCTTGTCTTCAACCATCTCCCGAGATGAGTGTGTCGAATCATGGTGTGGCCCTCCTCGAGAGCTGCCTCGTTTTCCAGGCGTCCACGAATGAAATCACGCCTTACCGACGGCGCGGGATTTCTCGGCAGTCAAGGGATGTCGATGCCAGCTGCGAGCTCCAATCGTGTCGACACTATCATGCGCGTGCATTCATGGCCTTTATTGATCAGTGACAGCATCCAGTGAGCCTCGTCTTTGCTGGGGTTGCCGAAGTACTGTAGGCCCGTCGTCATTCCACTCTTCATGACCTCCAGTGTGCTGGTACATTCCTCGAGGTTCGGGAGTAACGATCGTCTGTTATTTGCAGCATCGCCGGCCTTGTCTCATCTATCTTGTACGCCCATCTCACGTGCCGGATCGTGAACGTCATCCCGTACAGGCTCACACGAGAACCGATCTCCGTTGTTCTTCGGGTTTCTGTCAGTTGGTTTCCTGATTCCTCTTTCTTCCTCTACGATATCACATCAGCGGAAAGACGCTTCGCTGACCTCTTGGTCTCCTGTCCGTCCATGTGTCATGAGCCCTGCCCGACTCTGATTACTCCCAAGGTCAGAGAGGACCATGGTCTTTTGCCAATCTCCCAAACAATCCAGACGTCTGCGCTTGTTCTGGGTGTAGACAGAATCGCGATGGTCCAACGACAGCGTCAATCTAGACAGCCAGAACCGTCCTTGCGATGTCTCTGTCGCACCCATCGAGCGCGTAGCGGGCGGCAACGTATAAGAGCGACCTTTGGCGCCGGGATCCACCTCACCTCCCGGCTCGGCGAGTAGTATGGCTTCCAGTGGCGCACGTCAACCGAGACACTCATCCCGCCCTTCCCTTCACGTACCTACGACCCTACCCTCACGTCGTTCAAGTCGGTCGCCCGACGGATACTGAATCCGCGGCCGAAGGAGATTTTTCATGCCGTCTTGCTCACCGCCATGGCTCGAGTACTGCTCGCGTTTTGCTTTTGTGACTCACATCAGTCGGGGCAGATCTGAAACAAGAACCACCAAAGGGCCATGTACACTGCATGTACAGTACATGAACGATGCAGCCAATCCTTTCTCTTTCAACCCGGCGTCAGTGGTTGCGGTGGTGGTCCAAGCGCCCTACGCGCCGAGGCCAACGACGCGCTTGCCGAGCGCCTACACGACGACACTTCTCACCCTCCATCCATCTTCTCACACGCACACTGACCTCCAGACCCTCGACGGGGATCCACCACCCGAACAACTCTCCTCCTCGTCCATTCGTGCCGTGTCGACTTCGCCAGTCGCACACGTCGACGGTCTCATCTACCCACGCGCCTGCGGCTTTGCCTGCGCGCTTCGTGGCGGGCCCAAGTTTAGCACCCATGCCTTTTCCTCCTGACGTACACCAGTCTTCACAATCACTGCAGGCAAGTTCAACGTATGTCGGGCTGTCGACATGACTGCGGCCGGTTCTGTCGGTCTGATGCCGGCCTCTCGACATCATAGCGCAGACTCGCAGAGGCCCGCTGTTGCTTCATTGGGACAGCCGGACAGGACGCCCACACTTGCATCTCTTCATGCACTGCTCATGGTCTGTTTCAGGTTCCATGACTGTGAATTGTCTCCACCTACCCATCTCTATCGCTTCAAGCGCATATAGTTCGATATGCGCCTGCTCAGGACTCTCTTTCCCTTTCTTCTCCAGAAACCGACTGCCTACTTTTCTCCCTTGTTGTTCAAGTTCGTGACGAGGCCACGAGTCTTCTTTGTCTTTTACTTCTTTCCTTTGTCCATTGTTTACAGGCAGGCGTTCGGAGCTGAACTCCTTTACAAGGGCTGCATTACCTATTGTCTAATCCTAATCGGATCACATTCGCCCGCCATCGCCTCGCTTCGCTCCGGTAGCTAAGCAAGCATATCCAAGGCTAACATGGAGTACCATGCCCCTTTGACGCCACCGTCACCCTTGGATATCAATGCTTTCAGCAGGTTGCAGTGCCCTGGCGGCAGCGCAAGCACCAATGCCTCCTACTACCCCCAGGACTGGTCGCCTGAAACGGTCATGACGGCCGTGACGACACCACCGACATCTCCCCCGAAGATCAGAGAAACCGGTCCGATCTTGCTCCCAAGGGTGCGCCTTCAAGACCAATCGATGGAGCCGGCCACTGTTCCCGCCTATTCCACGCACTCCAGGACCTCATCCTTGCCGCCCAACGACTTCACGATGCAGATTGGTGGGCACCTGCCTTCGAGACCCGGCATGGACCGTAGGTCAACGAGCCCCCAAGGCCATCTCTACCGAGCAACGCCTGCATCTACACCATCATCGTTCGACCACACGAACAAGGACCAAGCCAGCGTACTGAGGCCATCTATCCGTCATGCCAGCTCCTACTCACCGTCGAGTGGGCCTTCGCATTCACGCAATAGCTCATCCTCCAGCATTGACGCTTCCGTGCTCCGTCGGTACGGCTATCCAACTTACCGCCAAAGCCTTACACCTCAGCCCTTTGGCAGCACCGAGCCGATGTCACGCACGCCATCGGCCATGAGCCACCTCGCCCCTATCTCGATGCTCGGGGCTCCGATCCAGTCGTACCCTTCACGTAAGAGGACCGCAAGCTCGTCAGCCAATCCGTCGAGGCTTTCGACCCAGGTGCAGTTTGACCCTGTGCTTGATGGGCAGACTTCGAGTGCGTTGGAGTACCTGACCGCAGCCAACCCGACTCCCTCCTTAACCCAGCGCACTGTGGAGACGGGTCGAGGCGTGAACACCCATTTCTGGTATGACATCCGCACCGTCAGGGCTTGGTCGGACTTCAACGTCGAAACCATCTCCGCGATGCCCGACCTTCTCCGGCTGCTACAAATCCCCGTCCCTCTCCGCGATCTGCCCGCGCCCAGTAAGGTCAATTATAGCCCAGAGACGCCGACACAACTGGTGGACATCTGCGCCAAACATCACGCAGTCAAGGTCACCGCCGCTCTGAAGCTCACGCTCGGAAGCGAGAGGTACATAGCGATGCGCGCACTCAAGCCCACCGGCGGCGTACGACAACAGCCGGACTTCGTGTCGAACTACCAGTCCGACGCGGAACAAACCATCTACGGGGACGGCCGCGGCCGTGTCGTCGGTATCGTGAAGTGTTACGACCAGTGGAACTCAGGCATGCGCAACGGCTCGCCCACCGACCAAGTCAAATACCTGCAAAGCCTAGCCCACCTGCACCGCTTCATGCGCGAGCACGATACGCGCTACGGCTTCATCATAACGGAGATCGAACTCGTCTGCGTGCGCGCCGGCGGGTCCTCACCCTCTCCCACCAGCAGCAGCGGCGCAGCAGCACCACCACCACCACTCTTCGGCTACGTCGAAGTCACAACACCAATCCAAATCGCCACTTCGGGGCTCCCCGCTGCCGCCGCCGACCACGATGGCCCTCATCTCCACATGACCGCCGGTCTGGCGCTCTGGTGGCTGCACATGCTCGCCAAAGAGCAGCCGTTACCGGGCCAGCCGCACTGGCGTCTGAACGTGGGCGCTCCGGCCGATCTGACCAGGCACCATCACCTCCCGCGCGACGAGCGCATGCCGAAACCGAATTTGTCGGAGAAGAGGGAGGCGAAGAGGGTGAGGGGGTGGGTGTTTCCTGATGAGGCGTTGTCGAAGAGGGAGGTTGGGAGGGCGAGAAAGAGGTAGGTGAGGTAGGGGATGAGATGACGATGGTGCTTCTGCTGCTGGAAGGGGGAATGGGAGGAGGAGGAGCGGGGGAGGTGGCCTGGTGAGTGTGGCGCGCACCGTACTCCGTGGTTCGAGTTTTGTTTTTTCTTTTCACTCGGAGGCGTATCGTCTGCTCGAGGAGGCATATTACAGGCGTTTTGATACCCGCCGAGTTGGCTTCGGATTTTATAATAAAAAATACAGTCGGCTTCATCATCAACCCTCTCTATTGCTGGTTACTGTCTTGATCTCCGCGAACGAGTTTCCCATGCATTTGTTTGAGAGTGGGCTGTTGTCGTATCTCGATTGCCACATCTTCAAATAACATACACTTGCACTCTTCGCTGATGAGTATTTCCTCTTACCGCAGGAACAAACAGCACCCGCGGGTAAAATCTATTGACCGACTTCGAGAGGGAGTGGTCCATTCCTTCGTCAGAAAACGTACACGCACGCCTTTTCACGCAGTTCAAGTCAAGTCGAGTCGAGTTTAACTAGCCTGCTGGAACGTCGCCTGGATGGAGGTTGATGATGGGAGGTGGAAGACAGCAGCCTGGGACGTTTCCATTCCCGCACTCCGCTGACGAAGGTCATGGCCTAATTCCCCTACTCCCAAAATCACGCGTATGCACATCGCAGCAATACCGCATGCGAAACGAAAGCCAAACGTCGGTGAATTAAAGGAGCAGACGAAGGAACGAGGGAAGGGAAGGGAAGGGAAGGGGAGGAAGGCAATGACAAAATGGACAAAAGAACCTACAGTCCAAATATTGCCTACAATAATAATTGTAATGGAAAGACCATCTGAGAATCTCCCTTCGGAGGAATAATTAGATTTTGGATGAACAAACGCCCCATCCCATCCCTTTTCCCACCCTCCATGCCCCCATTTTCGCTACATGCAGCAATCCTCTCCCGGCCATCCACCAAAATCTCCATCGTCCCACCTCAACAAGTCGCTTTCTCTTCAGGTAGCACAGCACTCTTTTCTAAAAACACAAGATTTGTCGAAGAGAAGCAAGAAGAAGAAACAAGATCCATAGGTTCTGTCTGTCTGTCGGCCACCAAGACCACTCAAATGATGCAGCATCCCGATGATGTGAAAAAGGAAGAGAAAAGAAAAAGGCGACTCTATGGCTCAACTCGATGCATTTTAAGGAGGGAGAATATTAGTGTGTGATGATGAGAAAAGGCTCGTGATTTTCCCCCCTCTTTTCTCTGCTCCTCCCACTACCTTTCTCCCGCAGTGTAAGCGGTAATCTTTGTGTACAGCAAACAGGTGGGTTGGGTAATTTCAAGGGTATCTCGTTCTCTCATTGTTGGACAGACGGACATTGGGTTCCTCTTTTTCAAGGAGCTTCATCCGCCTTCTCGGCCGCCCGTGGTGACTTTGAGCGGTTCTCCGCGACGGGCGGAGAGGCGGCTTCGGGAGCGTCCTCGGCCGTCTCTCCTGATGGGTCGAGGGCGGCGAGGGCACTGTGACACAGTCATTAGCATTTCCCGTCACCGGATCGGAGATCCCAAAATGCCTCGACTTACCTGAATGCATTCTGCTGCGTGCTCGGCTCGTCCTTCTTGTCCTTCTCCACCGGCGGCGTGTTCGTCCGCGTGGTGTTGCCGGACGATGAGGCGCCCAGACCCCGTCTGCTGCCGGCCCTTGCACCGAGACCGCCACCGGGGCCAAGACTACCACCGGGGCCGAGGGAGCCACCGGACTGCCGCTGCGACGTCCCGCGGGCCTGTAACCGTCGGAGGTCCCCGGTAGCAACGTGAGAGGAGTCGTAGTTGACAGGCGCGGGCATGTTGCCGGAGAAGTTACGAGCATCGCCACGACCGGGCGCCATGCGGCCGCCACCGGGTGCACCACGAGGACCTTGTCTTGCCCGCTCGGCCTCCGCCTTGGCTTGAGCGGCCGCGGCCTCCTGGTGGATCTGATCGAGCGTCTTCGGACCCTTGGCGTCGTCCTTCCCCCGCCAGCCTGCTTTGCGCAGGTCCAGCAGGTCCATGATCATGAACCTCGGTCTGCTGGCGAGAGCCTCACTCTTAAGGAGGACGTCGTTGATGCGCTGGAAGTATGTCGTGGTCAATTGCCGGCCACTATCGTCCTCCTCCATCGTCGCACCCACAGCCCGGAGGAGGGTGGTCAAGTTCTCGACGGCGGCCTCATCTGGATCACCTTCGAAGTTAAGCAGACGCATGACACACTCGTGCATGATGCGCAGCGTCAGCATGCGAAGCCTATAGAGCTGTCCGATAAACTGGATCAGACCAAGACCCCGACGCTTAGCGGCGGCGGCGACGTAGTATTCATCGGAAAGCAGCGCCGCCTCTTGCGAGTCGCCTTCTGGCTTCTCCGGCAGATTCGCTTGCCACCCCTGCTCGAACTCCTCTTGACAGCGGTTGAGCAGGTACTTTCTGAAAAGAGCGCCACCAACGACCGGGTTGCCCGCCTTATCCTTGATCGTCTCGTCGCGGATATCGATGCTCATGGTCGTAAGCATCTTGTGACAGAATTGGGCATACATACCCGCCCAGTGAGCCTCGTCGCAAGCCTTCTCGAAAGTCAATTGAATGACCTGTCTCAGAGTCCGGCCATCCGACTCAGACTTCGACTGGCTGGCAATCTCGAGGATCTGGTCACTGATCTTGTCGAATTTCTCCGGCGTCATCTTGTTCAGTGCCGCTTTCACCTTTCGCTGAACCAGGTCTGGGGCCATGTTGCCACTCGGGTCCGGACCAGTCATTGCTGGTTGGCCGATACTGGTCGGTTTCCAGCCTGAAGCCGACTTCTCGAGAGGTGTGAGCTCCATGTGAGCAGTGAGCGGCATCTTGGCAGCCATGTCGGCCTCTTCCTTCTTGCTCATAGTGCGATCGCCGCGTCTGCTACCACCACCCCTGCCGCCGCGCGAGCTAGGCTGTCGAGGCGAGTTGGGCCCACCTATGCCACCCATGGTCTGCAAAGAGTTGTTGCGGCTCATACCCACGCCTGGAGCGCCCATGCCAAGGTTGCTGGGCATGCGACCCACCTGGCCAGGCATAGCCATCCCGCGACCTCCCGGCTGGGAAGCCTGGAAACGTTGCTCGGATGTGGTGTTGGGAGGGAGCGTGCGAGCTTGCGGGCCACCAAAGCTGCCCATTGGACCACCGAAGCCGGGCATGCCTGTCGAACCGGGGCGACCAGATGGCTGTCGTGCCATCGGCGTCGCCCGTGCGCCGGACGCAGCTCGTGCAGAACCTGGCTCATCGACCGAGCTGAGCGTTTCCTTGACCTTCTGGTCCCAGTCCATCGATGGCTTTTCCTTGAATACACTCTGGAACTGCAGCAAAAAGTCTTTGTCGTAAGCGCGGCCTTTGCGCGTTCCACCGGCGTTGAGCGCCGGGTTGGGCGACTTGAAGCCGTCTGGGTAATTCAACTCCTCTTTGACCTCGAGGAAGCGGGCAGACTTGAGCGCTTGCATGCCAGGGGTCGGTTCGGCCGGCTCGACACGCTTGGCAGTCTCAAGCTTGAGGTGCGCGGGTTTCGGTTTCTGGGCACCGGCGACGCGGGCTGACGCGGCGGCAGATTGCTGCGGTGGCGGCATCGCAGCACTGTCTGGAGATGCCTCTTCGGAAGCAGAAGGCTCGGTACCGCTCGCAGAAGCTGATGCGCCTGGGCCAAGCGTGGGCTTCTTGAGAGAGGCGAACATGGCCTTGGACGCCTCGTCGGGCTCCTCGGTCTTCTCCGTCTCCGTGTCCTTCTCATTCTCTGCTTCACGCTCGCGCTCACGTGCCTCTTCGCGAGCTTCAGCTTCACGCTCCTGTCGCTTGAGCTCCTCGTCCGTGTTGGCGTTGGCGTCCTTCTCCGCCTGTGCTTTGGCTTGCCGTTCCTTCTCACCCTTTTTCTTTTCTTGGAAAGCCCGCTCACGCTCCTCCTCCTCACGTTCCGCGGCTTCCATCTCGGCAATCTCACGCTCAATACGCTCCTCTTCGGTCTCCTCCTTGGAGTCCTTCTCCGCGTCGGCCTTTTGCGTAGCGTTCTCAGCAGCCTCGGCAGCCTCCTTACCAGCCTTGTCTTCGGCAGCAATGGCGGCGGCCTTCTCAGCTTCGGCAGCCGCCTCCTTGATCTGATTCTGGGCGGCTTCCTCGGCCTCCTGACGTTCCTTGGCCTTGACCTCGGCTTCCCGAGCTTCGGCGGCAGCTTTTTCGGCGGCAGCTTTCTCGGCGGCAGCTTTCTCGGCCTCAACTTTGTCGGCTTGAGCTTTCTCAGCCTCAGCCTTCTTAGCCTCAGCTTTGTCGGAAGCAGCTTTTTCGGAAGCAGCTTTCTCTGCCTCGGCTTTGTCGGCCTCAGCCTTCTCCGTCCCAGCCTTCTCTGCCGCATGTGCATCCTGCTCTGTCTTAGCCCTCGCAGCCGTCTCCTCTTCCTTCCTCCGCTTCTCCTCTTCCATTTGCCGCTTGACCTGCTCCTGGAACGCGTTCTTCGTCTCCTCGGCAGACTTTGCAGGTCTGCTCTCCGTGCGGGCGTGCTGTGTGCTGGGCGCACGCGGAGGCGGAGTAGGCGCGCTGGGGGTGGACACTATTACCGGGGCTTGCGACTGAGCTTGAGCGCTCGGGGAAGTCGACGGCTTGCCGAAGTTGATGGCGTTTCCTTGGGCATCAGTGATCTTGACGGTGCTCTTCTTCGTCGGTCGGACGAATTGCGACGACTGTGGTTGCGGCTGATGTTGAGATGGCACTGGGGTCTGCGACGAAGGCGGCTGGCTTGACACGGACGGTGTCTGCGGCTGACCCAGACTCGAGGAAGGCCGCTGCGAGGACTGAGAGGGGGTGCGCGACATGTCTGGTGGGTGGAATGGGGGCTGCATTTGCGCCTGAGATGGGTTGTAGGGACTCGGATAAGGCGGCCGTGGACTTTGCGGTGGCTGTCCGGGATACTGGCCATATGAGTAGTAGGGCGGGTAATAGCCAGGGTTGTATGCGTCGTATCCCGGAACTTGCATCTGTGTCAACGCTTCTGTTAGAAATTGTTCTTGGGGAAAGGCGACGCGGAAGTGACCGGTGTGCTCAACAGGGGCGGTATTATCTATCACGGCATTCATGGTGTGCTGCAACAGGCTGTCTCGTCGTTCGCCACCAGGCACGTGAATACCTTGTGGTGAGCCCAGCAAACCTGAGTGGGAGGGTGTAAGTGCGGAAAAAGAGGGTAGAAATACTTGTTGCTGCTGGTTCATGTGGGGCGGGTAGCCACCATACGACATGTGAGGCTGCGCTGGAGCAACTGCAGGGCTGCTGTTTCGGCCGCGACCATAGGGCGAGTTTGGCGCTTGTTGGAATTGTGGTGGCATACTCTGCCGGGGTCCAGGCTGGTTTTGCAATGTGCGGTAGGACTGCGCAGGCGACATCTGATTGTACTGCGGCTGCGGATAGCCGCGGCCACGACCAGCCGGCGGTGCGTAGGACCGGTTCATGCTGGGGTTACCCATGTCACTCTGCATGGACTGGGCAGACGTCCGTCGCTCGTGCATGCCGGACATACCAGAGCCGGGCGGGCCGGAAGACAGCTGACTGTGGCGCATCTAGGGGTCAAGTCAGCTTGGCGGATCCTCACATGGCTGGCACATGTCCACGTTAGATACACACCTGGTCGCTTTCGCCACCGAGTTGGCCGAACGTCATGCCGTTGCCTTGAGTCTGCAAACTTGACGGGGGTCTGCCGCCACTCGTCGGCGGTTGCGGAATGGGCGACGGAGAATGCGCGGGAGAGGTCACGCGTGGGTTGCTTGACGGCGCTGGCAGACTCGAAGCCTGCGACTGATAGGGCATGCTCGCGTGAGGCAGCGGCGAGCCACCGGGGCCGTTCATCTGGCCGAAATTGATCGGGGGTCTGTTGGGTTGTCCGACCGGCCCTCCATTAGGTGTGTAGCCGCTCGCGCCCGAAGCGCTGATGACGACCGAGGGCTTCCTTCCGTGATCGGCAAGTGCAGGTGTTCCATTCGGCTGAGAGCCTCCATGCGCCATCGGGTTGGTTCCGTTCACCGGAGACTCAGTCGACTTTGCATTTTGAGCGGAGGCTCCTGCCGGAGGCGGCGGGGCTGGGGAAGCCGTCTTTGTAGCGTTGGCGTACGACCTCACAGGTAGCTGTGCCGGCACAGCTCCTGACAATGGCGAAGTCGTGGCGGAAGCGGCTGTGGGAGCTTTGTTGGCGGAGAGCTGGGCTGGGGTGCTTTGGGCGACGGCGCTTGTCATTAGAAGATCGAGGTTTGCCGGCGCGCGCGTTTGGAGGGGGGAGGCTGTCGTCGGACGGCGGGTTTCGCTTTCGAACGGTGGTGTGACCGAACGAACCGTACAGATGTCGGATCGAAGGTGCCTATGAGCTTGGTGGCGCTCGCGGTGGAGTGGAGTTGACGCGGATAGAGGTCGCCGCGAGTGCGAGACAGGGCGCAGCCTAGACGAACGTGACCGGAAAGGCGACGTTCAAATGGTCCGGGCTCGGGGTGGTGGTGGTGGTGGGTGGAGACTCTGCGTGAAGACGCGAGAGTACCGAGTGCGAGATGAGGAGGACAGCGGCCGTCTACAAGGAATAGAACAGACACGCGGGATGGTCGGGACTCGTGAGGAGTTTGTGGATGAAGTGAGGACCGAAAGGGAGGAGAAGTACTGTACGGAGGACGGCACTAGATCAAATTTCTTAGCGCAACGGATTTGGAGCCAAGACCCGGACGGCGGCAGCGAAAGTCATTCCCGGTCGCTAGAAGGAGAAGAACAACACCACGAACGCCAACATCATCCTACACGCAATACCAACAACAAATGTATTGCGCACGCGAGCAATTGCGGCAAAATTGTGAACACGCGTGAAATTCAATAATCATCTTCAAGCAACATACGTTCATCCCGATTGCTATCATGGACCTGCCCCAAGCTACGCGTATGCCAACAACGTTCTTGGACGAAGTGACTCGTCCATCACACGGTCGATACCGAGCCATGCGTGCTCCCTTTGATCCGAGGCAAACGGGCAGGTCGGTGACACGTCGTGCGTGGTTTAGTACTAATACCGTACCTGCCAAACGGCAAACACCGTTCAATTCATAAGTCGGCGACTTGAGCAAGATGGGCTATGTAAGGAGCACAGCTGGTGAATGTGTGGCATTGTATGCCAACCTCGCAGGAAGCCAGGGACAGTGATCAGTGGATGTGCAAAGCGACCGCTGTACGACGGTGACTGACGGAATCTCCCTCGTTTGCGCAGCATTTGCCCTTGGAAGCAGTTCGCCCGTCCAAGCCATTGTACTTCCTGCCATCACGCTACCGATACCTCGGCCCTTTCACGCCCATGACATCTTCGCGAGCGGCGGGCTGCAGCGTGCTGTGCATCCGACGATGCGAACCTCTACAACAATTGGCTGCGGATGGAACTACGCCAGAGCCACCGCAATCGACCGGTATCAATGTGCTTGCTATGTGACTTGCGTCCTGTTTACTTGATGTGGTTTTCAACACTTGAGACAGGCTATCGACGATATATGAGCTCTACCTAGTCAGCGAATGGACGTCAAGGGCATGAGAAAGTACATGTATATAGTGTGGTATGAATCGAGGGTCACAGTCACGTGAACCGTTCACCGAGAAGATCCTGTACGACACACGCCCTACGCACGCAGCCATAGAGGAGGCGCGAGTGACATGAATCTTCCTCCTCACTGTATCACATCATACGCATCAGTCTGACGATGACGACCGAGGGACCAAGGCCAAAAAAGAAGAAGAAGAAGAAGAAGAAGCCTACGCAACGGCGCAGTTCAGAAACCGGGAAAATTCGGCAGCACAAGGGCTTTTTGTGACACCCTTCTCGAAGAACGCCCGTGGAAGAACTCTAAAACAACAGTGGGGATTAGTATGGAACTACAACGGCTGCCCTGCCTTTTAGACAAGACAAGATGTAGATATTGGCGTAGGAGTGAAACCATCGTTCGAAAGCAAGACGGGTCTTGTTCACAGCGATGTCACAGCCAGGCTGATCTCCCTCCAAATCGATAATCCAGAGGCGATGCATCACGATCCACGGTGGAAACCGACAAGAACCCGTTCTCTTCACACGGGAAAGGATAGCTCACCAACCATCCCTAGTCGTAGCTCGAGAAGGAAGTTCTCTGCCTTAGTATACAAAGGATCCGAGGAATGAGGACAGAGACTGAGAGTATGTGTGTGATAAACCCCCCGGAGAAGCCCACTCAACCGCCCCGTTGCGGCCCGGAAAATAACAACATAGACACGAATTATCCTGCCCCTTTCCCTCCTACATATCAATAGACACATCACTCTGTATCTGCCCTCCGCCTGTTCCACCGAGAAATGTACAACAGTGATGGTGATAATTATTATGGACAGATATATGTGCATTCTTCTCTTTCCAAGAAAAACCAAACCCACAGGAAAACCAGGTCTTCGAGAAAGGGGTATCCCGCCGCTACGAAAAGAGAAAATGATATGAACAACGCCAATCGCTGCTGCGCCTTTTCCCCCCTGGAGGGAGTACGGCCCTGCAGACGCTTCACACAAATGAGAGAAAAAGGAGTGGTTTTCCCGATAGACTTGTCGGAGGCGGCTCAGGTGAGCTAGGGGTCGGATTGCTGTTTTTTGGCGGCTCAAGACTCGGATGGGAGATATTTACCCCATGATTTTGTTGATAGGTGGCGCGGCGGTGGTAGTCGAAGCGAGGGGCCCGGAACTTTTGTTGTGCGGTTTCTCCGTTCGTTGGGGTAATGAGAGCCATCTCTTCAACATGCAGCGCTTTGCATCGGCGCTGTCTCAACAACTGTCCCGAACTCGGCTGCCTACGCGCCGGGTTTGGGAAGCAGCCCTCAGGGCCTGCATGGCAGACCCATATGTGTCGCGAACCTGCCGACGTCTAGTAAGATGGCGGTAACGGCACCCCGCCTTCGCTGTTGTCGCCTTCTTCAGCACCCTGATCGCTCGATCCCCCAAGGCCCACGAAGTGATGCGGTTGACTGGGCACGGGAGTCAACTGTGGGCCGGGATGCGATCCTGGCGTACTCGTGCTCTGGGGTGGCGGCGGCGGCGGTGGCGCGCCGTGCTGATGGTACGGATGGGAAAACCCCTGATCCGCGTACTGTCCACCGTAGCTCGGATATTGCGGCACTTGCGACTGCGCGTACGGAGGCGGATGGTATTGCGCGTATGTCGCGATGGGTGGCCCGGCGATGTGGTCGCTGTCTCTTCGGTAGTGCGGCAGTGCGGTCGGTGGGAGATTGCCTGTGTTGTGTGACGACGGTGGCTTTTGATGCTGCTCGATGTTCGGATAGGGCGTCGCGTCTAGGAGACCATTAGCGGGACTGCAATCGCAGACGGTGGACGTGTGCTTACAAGAAAAGCCCAGGCCATAAGGCGCTGAGGTACCGCCACTCGGGCCGGTCAAGCTTCGGTGCTGCTGTGGTCGTTCTGGCACCGCCGAAGGCTGGTCCGGGGACGATGCCGCGCGCTCTTGGTGCTGAGATTGCGAATTACCGCTCTGATGCAGTCCCGAGTATGATATGCTTGTCCGCAACGGCGAGCCCACCGACTCTCCCAAAGGCCTCGCAAACCTGTCTTGCAGATGCAGTCGTGGTATATGAGGATGATGCATGCTGTACCCCGGCTGCGCACCCATTGCCAGCCCATGTGGTTGCCTCCGTGGACTTTCCTGCGCTTGAAACCCGTACGACGACACATTACTGGCGGCTGATGCTGGGGACATTGTCTCGGTGGCGGATTGCGGTGGGGTGAAGGCAAAGGATCCTAGCGCAGGCGTGATGCCGGTCGGACTGCTGTATTGTTGTCCATATGTTTCGTACTCGGGAACGCGTCGAAGGGTATCAAGCGATAACGGTCTGGCCCCGCCATCATCGCCGTACGACCCGTAGCTGCCGGGAGACGGTATTTGCGAGCCCATCGTAGGCGGTTGCGCCCCGAACGGTGAGTGGAGTGTCTGTGTCATGTCGAAATCTGCGGGTAGAGCTCTCGATCGCATCATGCGTTCCCTGTCATCGGTGGTGAGCCTTTTCAGTTTCGCTCTCCTACGAACGCTGTTAGATCAGGCGCAAGTACTTCGACCTTTCAGACACAAACCTGTTTTGGAACCACACTTGAACCTGTCTCGGGCTGAGACCTGGAATCTCGCGCGACAACCGCTCACGGTGCGCTGCGTCTGGATGCGCTTGCCTGGCAAACTCGCTCATCAAGAACCTTGTTTGATTGTGCGTTAACCTGGACAGGAATGAGCGCTTATGCTTAGATGAACAACGGCGCAAACCACTGGCTCACCTGAATCGCTTCATTTTGCGCTTGTGCGCTCGCAGTTCAGCAGCGGTCATGGGAGGCTTATCCTCCTCATCGTCCTGCTCTCCCACCTCGCCCTCGAGGTCTTCATCGTCCATCTGTTCGTCATGGTGTGCTGCTGCGGGAGAACGCGGCGTAAGCCGATCGGAGGGGCTCGTAGGAGCAGATCCACCAAAGGTCGCCGGCACGAGGGCCGAGGTGCCCACAGGCTGAGGCCCTTGGGACATTAGACGATCGCTGTACTCTGTTGATACAGGCCCAGCGGATGGATCATTGCCTATTTCACGCTGAAGGCGGCTCGAGGGACCCATCGAGTACGGGAAGCTCTTATGTGATCGCAATTGCGGTCGCGCTGCATCATCCTGTTGAAACCTGGATTCCTGGCTGAGGCCATATGCCCGTGTGTCTGGAAGCGCAGGCTGCAGTCGACTCGGCGCAACCGGGGGCGCACCGAGCGAAGTTGTGGGTGGAAGGTGCCATGTGTATGGGTTTGACTTTGCGGTCGCGTCCGACATACGCGGGGAATTTGGTGGTGAAAGGGGCACCGTGGGCTTGTCGTCAATCATTTGCATTTAACACAAGTCGTGCGCGAGTGCGCTAGATCCGAGCGGTCAGCTTCTTGCGACCTCAGATGGTAACGTCAAGCTTACTCCGGGGTTCAACAGCGTGTTTATGCACCCTGAAGGATCCGATGCGTCTTTCAAAAGCGTCGGCTCTCGCGACCAGCGGAGTACGTCCAGGACAGGTCTCTGAAGCGATGCGTGTTCAAATGGTCCAGCAAGAGTGACACAGGTGTGCCGCTGGTCAAGCAGCAAGCTACCCAGAATCTCAAGACGACAAGGTCCGCCTGAACTTCACTGCCACCAGACAAGGCCCCTGGGCGCGTCAATTTGCGCTATGGTCTGCAAGCTCAAGAAATCGGAACCCTGCTTCCGGTGGGTATGACTGTATGACACCACAGCGTGGGTCGTTCGACGAGGGTCGTGCTGGAAGATGTGCAATGAGCGGACGGGCCACCGAGCCCTCACACCGAAAGATTGCTGAATAGTGCAAAGGATGGATAATCCTTCGAAGCCCTCTCGAAGAGAGAAGGTGCCGAGATGATGAGGTGGTAGACCGTGGGAGGGTTTTTGCAGCCTATTCCCGTGAAGGCTGTGGCTCCGCTGCTGCCGGTCCGAGCAGTCACCAATCCCTACGCCGACTTGCAGTGGGCGTTGTTGGCAGGAACTGGCAGACAGTGAGTTGACCCGGTGACGAGATGAAGCTTGCGGTACCACTTTCCGCAAGGTAAGCTTGTGTCGAAGATGGTACGGCCAGAGAGCACCACTCGAGATGGTGAGTGTCTTCGGATCTATGCCGTCACAGCGTCTAAGATTCTAGATGCACCTGGATCAAGCCAACGCTCGTTGATTGTCATCAAAGGTAAATGGAAGGCGTTGAAGCAGATAAATGGCGGATTGATTGCAGTGATATTAGTACGCGGTTCGCGGGATGAAAGCCACCTCGTGGCACGTTTGCTCTGCCCCGTTAATCGACAGTATCCACCACTCTACCTCCTAGCAGCAGGAGGAGGTATGAGCAAAGACTGCTCCCCTCAATGGGCCGACGGTCGAATCACAGGCTGGCCTGTACCGGGTAATTGTTCGGGGAGCACCGTGCGAATTCAAGGCTAGCATTGTCATCTGCAACCGCAGACGATAACAGGGAATGTCCACCGTTCATCAGCGCAAGCATTCATGGACAAAGCCTGAACTAGAGATGTTGAAATGACCTTGACGAGGTGATGATTATCTCACGGAGCGGTACCGGTCCCCCTCCACAAGGCTAGACATGCAGTAGCCGCCGATGGGGACCAGTGATAGCGGCCACAAAAGGTGCCCGGTCTCGAAAGCACGCTCGCATCCGTGTGGTTGGCTGGCGGAGGGCGCCGTTGAAGCCGGGTCACAGGTTGTTCTAGCGACGATGCGATCTAGCGAGCTCGGGCGTGCGGGGGCATGTCACCACGGAGTCCGGACTGACAGAGTGCACTCCTGCTGCATGTCACATGCGGCACTACTTCCATCTGCATACGCAGCATTATCAAGGCAGCATCCTGCCGACCCTCGCCCTGACTAGACAAGAATCGGCTCACCCAGTCGAACGACTTGGAAAGACCATCCAGCATGCGGCTATCGGTGATGTGCCGTGCAATTCGTGGGATTTCCGAGTTGCGCGTTCTTCTAGCGCGTGAGTCTTGACTCTTGAGACGAACCGACAACTTCCATCGTCGTCCCATCCCAATCTCGCACGGAGACGTCGAGGTCACTAAAGTCGATCGAGCCTAGTATTGTAGAGAAACTGCCGCCCAAGACCCCTGTCAACGGCGCTCGCACGGCCGTTTGGTAAAGGCCAGATGGATGCGTACCCTGTCTTGGGTAAGTGGTGACATTCTGGGAAGGACGCGTTTTGTTTCGGGTGGGAGCAGTCTCAAGCGCACAGTAGGAGGTTCCTCGAGTAGTCGGACCGAGCCGCCAAACGGCCACTTCGACACTGTCTTGTGCAACTACCTACTGTAGGTAGTGTCGTGAGTACAGAGGTACCCACATACCCTATCACAATAGATGGTGTGGTGCAGGGTCTACGGTGGTAAGTACGAATAGTGGGATAGTTGACTCTCCACCGTGCGTGTTCGGCGGCGGCTTCGGCGTTCTGTGATGAGCCCCGATTGTGAGAGGTGTGATTCATGTGAAGCATGCCCCTGCAGACTTGGAGGGGCATTGTGGAAAACGATCGCGATGCAGTTGGCGCATGCAGACGGCGCGGTGCATTGTGCGTGCGCCCGTGGATGTTGCAAGTCCGTCTCCACGTACTCGTGATGATCACCATCTCATAGGAGGAGTTCCGAGGATGATCGCAAGAGTCGAGGGCTTCATCATGGGCCATGGCAGGCGGCAGGCCTCAGGAGTCGGGACGTCCACCACTTCCGAGCGGGATCCGTGAAGTTCCCACGCGGAAACGAACTGCGGTATGGCCAGCACGTGGCCAGCGTGCCGGCCGCGTGTGCTGATCTTCCGAAATGCGTGCAGACTGCTGCACCGGTCTACCACGGTCCACAGTACCGCAGTAATCGCCATGCCGTGTACCGTGCCGTTGACTGCCGCGTTCTCCATCGCTTCAAGGCGAGTGAACGTCGACAGAGTGTGGCTGTTAGACATCCAGATCCTTGAGGCAAGACGGAGTCGATGAGGATGCTGTAGCGTTGTTGGCTCCCGCTCGGCGTGTAGGAAAAACCCAGAGGGCATCTTCCGGCTAAACCGCGGATCACGAACAGCGACACGTTACAGGTTACCGTGTACTTCGTATATTCCGTATTCGGACAGCACACCCGGACTACGAACAAACCAACGACGACAAAACCCCCTGCCAACAGAATGCAGTAGATGGAGAGCACGCGAGGTGCACAGTGCACAAGTTTTGCCCTGCTTCGTTCATCATCCTGGTTCCTCACCAACAAGCATTGTGGAAGGCGGAAATTACCTCGTGTATAATGAAGGTCGCCTTTGGTACTCCCCCTAGCCCGGCACCTCGCTTGCAGGTGAAACACAGTTCAAATCGCCGGACAGGCGTACCTTGAGTCTTGACGGAAACCCCAACTGCACCACGGCCCACGGCCCACGGCCCACAGTGGACCGCTCTCGAAGACATCGCGAAGTTGTGAGCGACGATCAGCTGGATTCACGTGGTCGTCTTTTCATCGCCCAAACCACCAAAGCCCACGCAATCAAACGACGATCAGTCTCGTGGAGCCATCGAGCAGGGCTGGAAAAGCCGTCTTCTGCAAACGATCCGCAGCGCTGCCGGGCTTCTTAGTCCGCACTCATCCGCATCGGCCTGTACCGACCCAGCCCCGTTCTGATTAGTCACAAGACTCGAGTGATCAAGGACCAAGGTAGACGGGAGCGTGTATCCCGGATTCACGGCACGGAGAAGAGGAGAAATAGATCTGGACACTTCATCAATGCATCTATCCACCGTCCTACTCCCTCTTCCTCATCCACCAAATTGTGACCAAACACGTGCACGAACAGTCCAGCCGAGATTAATGACTGGACCTGTCTCCTGTCACACCGCGCGGGTGCCTCGCCGATCGTCCCCTGCGCCACGACTTAACAAAAGAAAGAACACTGTTGGTCTACTGTCTGCGGTAGACGGCAGGGCCGCAGGATCCTGTACTTTGTGTATCCGCCGGCGGGTGGTGTACGAGCGGGACGGATACCCCGGAGAACGATATGAAAAGGCTTGTTGACGATACCGACAGCTTCCCGTTAAACTCAATCGCGACAAAGGCTAATAATGAGGAGATTCGAAAGAAAACGCGCAATTGGCTTCTGAATATCTCCTAGTCGGACACGGCCCGTAGAGCGTCTACGGTTCAACGTGAGCGATCGGAGGTAACTCCTACATGTAGAGGGCACGCGTGGTGGCCGGCGTGGTTCGTGGCACATGAATCCAGGTCTTACAGTTGTCGTGAGAGGTGAGTCGACCGTCATACCCGAAGACAGAGGGCAGTATCCGGAAGAACTCAAGTCTACCAACGTCCATTGACCGGCTCCCATTTTGCAAGCGCGGTTCTAAAGGAGCATGATGTGCGGTTCACAGAGCTGCGAAAAGGACGTGTTCCATTAGCAAAGACCCATAACGGGCAAGAAAGTGGACTTGACATCTCATTGCAACGACCTCCAACCAGTATGCAATCCCTCGGTTGGGACTGACAGGTCATGGTTCAACCGAAGTCATCAGCTCGGTACAGCCGTGATATCGACCGCCTGAGCGACGAAGGTGCTGGTAAGGCGTGATCCATTGGGCACTGCAACCCGACTTGCCTGCAGCTGGGCACCAATGCGAGAAGATTACTTACACGAATCTCGTTCGTAACGGCTCAGTAGTAGCGGCCATGTGACTGAACCCAAGGGTTGACAACAGACGGGCGACTAGCCGAACGGCACTGTTCTGTGAGATACTACGTGACGCCCGCGACACTTGCAGCACTCGTCTCCACGTTCTCCGTCTCTTTTTGAGCGTCCCCGTCTGCGCCATCGTTTTTGATTCCTTCATTGAGGATGCCTGAAACCTCTGCCAGAGCCTCGTTGGCATCGGGCGATCTCTCAACCGGTTCACCATCGACTCTACCCTCCTGCTCCAGCTCCGGCTCCGGGTCCGCCGCTACCTGAGCGCGGAAGACCTCCTCCAGATCTTTGCCTGGCTCCACCCTGTTGAGCTTATCCAATTCAGTCGCCCGGACATGTCTCAACGCCCGCCAAGTTTTGTTCGCTATCGTGTTTTCGAACCCCGTTTTCTCGTCTGCGTCATTCGCGAACTCCAGGTCTAGTTTGTCGGTTCTCACTCCGTCAACCAAGGCGTCGAGGGTAGGAGCAGTGAAGCGCGCTGGATCCTTTAACGCTGCCAGGCCGCCTCCCTGGCCTTCTGCTAAGAAACTCAAATCCATAGCGCCCGTGGGCCGGTCAGGAACGCGGCGGACCCTCGTAGCGCCGCGAGCTCCGGCGCGAGCCTCCATCTCTTGCTTCGCAGAGACAGGGTCGCGGAGGATGGAAGGGCAGGCTTCAACTTTCCAGCGAACCCAGTTCTTGTCCCGCGCCAGCACAGTCTCTACCATTCGATGGTAGAAGCGGCCGTCAGTTGTTGACTGGAGGTAGCTTGTGATGGTCGTTCTTGTCGATATCGCCCACTGTGCATCCTCATCTTTCAGAGTATAGCTATACACCACGGACTTATTTCGTGTGTCTTTACCTCCCTGAGTGGTTGGAGCGTAGTGAGCGTCATCCTTCTGCTTCACCTTCTCCGTCAACGACAGCAGGAAGTCAATGAGTATCAACGCTTGAACCATGATATGTCGCTGGAACGCCAGGTCGCTGAGTTCAAGGTCGAACAGATCCCTGCTGGTGAGATATTTCGGGTTATACTTGTCGACAAAGTGATCCGTAACGTCGCCATTCGTCCCCTGTGCGCCCAGCTTACGCTTCACACCACGTTTGCTGTCCTCGGCGGCCTTTGTCTGCACCACAGTGGGTGTCTTCTCGAATGTGGTGAGCGTACTCGCCAGCCCTTTCTTGAACGTGGCGAAATTCTCGCTGGCGAAGAGCCGAGTAGGGTCAGAGAAGTCCTGCTGCAAACGCCAGAAGATTGGATAAAGGTCGCTGGTGGACAAGATTTCTTCCTCGGGCACCTTCTTCACAGGCTTCGCGGGTACCGCTTTACCGCCTGGCTTCGTCGGCGGTTGTGGAGTTTCCGCTTTGACATTGTGCGCTTGTTCTTGATTCTTCGCAACCTCAGCATCGACATCCATCTCTCCACCAATTTCACCATCGATTGCTGCAGAGACCTCGAACTTCGTTGTATTCTCCACGTGGAACTCTCCTCTCAAGTTGACAGAGCTTTTGTCGCCTAGAGGGAAGGTCTGAAAGAGGAAGAAGAACACTCTGCCGCAGAAGATTGCATCCTCGGCTCTGCTTAAGCGCTTCAAGAGCTCATTACAAGATCTCAAGAGTATGAGATTCTTCTTGTGAAAGTCCTTGGCGAACAGACGCTCCCGCCTTGACTCCAGGAAGTCGAAGACTGTGCGGCAGTCGTCCGTCGTCTGGCTCTCGAGCAGTTCCTCGACGAGGTAGACAGGAAGTTCTGGTCCGCATAGCTCTCTCTCGCCACACAACGCTAGAATGTCGAGTAGATTCCAGACTTGCACAAACTCTGGATCTTGAATATTGGTGGCGTTGACTGCGGTATAAAAGATCTCCCGTGCAGCATAGTCCGTCATACTGAACCTGAGCAGCTGATTGACATCCTCACCCAGCCCATCGTGTAGGCGGTCGACCTCGGACGTCAATTCCGCAAAAGGTAGTGGCGGCTCAATGCTGGTGTCAGGCTTCACACTCTTGGCTCGCTCCAGGAGAGATCGCAGTTTCGCGGTGATCGACGTCACAGGCTGTAAGTCAGCAGCCGAGCTTGCCGCCATCTCGACAGTGCGTGCTTTTACACTGTCGGCTCGAATGGTGTGGCCGCAGTCGCCGCACGCAGGAAGTCAGTGCAAACGGAGGGATTTATCCAGGCGGAACGCCCACCCAAGCGTGTTCGCCGTAGAAGACGTAAGCCTGAATGTAGAATATGTCCGAGAACCAGGTGCTGTGGGATAGTGCGATGTCACACGTTGTCGTCGTAGTCTCATGTCGACCGATACTCTGCTCATCATACATGTAGTCCATTCTCGCGATGTCCAGATTCGCGCTAAGCGTTTCGAGTGCGGTCCGAGCTTTGCGGCGCGTCTTCCAGCGAACGACGCGTTCATGCTTGAACTGGCAGCGATACCAACAACATTGAAAATCCCACATTGCATCAAGACATTGACACAACTAATATAGTCACAACTTGATCGCCCTCGAACCAAAATGCCTGCCGCAGTATCTCCTAATTCACGGGTTGATTCGGCACCCAAGGATGACCTGGATGACATGCTCGACTACGACCAAGCAGTTGACGACTTCCTCCGCGACATCCCCATCAACAAAGGCGGTGACACAAGCAACAACAACAACACGTCGACCGCGCAAGCTAACGAAGACCCCGACGCGGAGATCAAAGTCCGCAAGCAACGAAAACCCGTCCCCAAACTCGACGAAGCGCGCCTGTTATCCGACGAAGGAGTACCCAAGCTCCGCCGTGTGGCCAAGCGCAAGCTCAAATTCAAGGGCAAAGGGCACGAGTTCTCAGACATTGCGGGGATGTTGAACCTGTACCAGCTGTGGCTCGACGATCTGTACCCCAGGGCGAAATTCCGAGATGCCCTTGGCATGGTGGAAAAGGTCGGACACAGCAAGCGGATGCAGATCACGCGCAGAAATTGGATGGATGAGACGAAGGCGAGGCCAAGGGCGATGAGCGTGGAGCGAGTCGGAGATGTGGAGATGAGCGGTGCACTAGGCGGCGATACTGCTGGAGAGCATCCGCAAGGAGAAGACGAGATGAACCACGATGACGCTATATACGCCGAGACTGCACGAGCGCAGGCTGTGCAGCAGGATGACACCGACATGCCTGAAGACGATGAGTTGGACGCGCTTATGGCCGAGCAATCCGCGAACATTCCGCAACAACCTCCGACACAACCTCAGAGGCACAAAGGGCCATTCGAGGACGATGATGCAGAAAGCGATGGAGATGAGCTTGACGCCTTGTTGAACGGAGGGCCTGCAAAGCCCACTCAACCGTCAGCGACTGGGAGCGACAGTCGTGATGACGAACGCATGGATGGTGGTGGCTCGAACAGTTTCGCAGACGAAGAGGAGGTCATGGCGAGCATGGGCTGGTAAGAATAACATGTCCAAGTAATAAGAAACGAAGCTCCCTTTCCGGTAGTCTCGCAAAAACTATCCAAGATTTATACCAACCACCTCAGAGATTAGGAACGGAGTCACCTTCGGACTCAGTCGCCTGAGGGTGACAGTGGCACTCACCTATGTTCTATAATCTCTGACTCCAACGTGATGAGCCTAGAGTCGGTGGCCTTGACCGGCAAGCCACTCGCCTGTGTGTGCGTTTGAATTCATATATAACATTTGTCGGACTTGAGCCGGCCTCGAAACGAGCTGGTGCAATGCGGATTCCTTTGCAAGGCGGTAGGGATATACGTTGTGGCCTGCTTCATAAGCCATATGAATACAGTACAGTAAGCTAGAAGAGCTATCCGAGCCAAAGCAGCAAGCAACAAAAGCGGAGGGTCAAGCAATCCAGACGCGGAACACGCCAGCAACATGCTCACGGGTTCCTATCCGCACCTCCATGACCTATGTGCACACCATTGGATCAGCATCGTAGCGACCTCCTATCAGCACAATGTTTCATGAACTTACCACTCCAGAAGCCTTTGCCGACCTTATCCTTCTCGATATCTTCATCCCGAACCTTCTCGTGCGCTTGCTCAGCCCTCTGGTCCAACTCCCGGTTGTGTTGCTCCACATCCGCAGACGCGCTGCCCTCTTTCGGCGGGCTTTCGTTCAAAATCTTGGGTTGGGCGCCTTGCGTACCTTTGCTTGGTTGTGATTGTTGCGGTTGCTTGGAGCTATCCTGCGAGCTCTGGTTGCTGCTGCTGCTGCTGCTGCTGCCGCCTTGCTGCTGGCCGCTCGAGCCGCTGTTGTTGCCTGTAGCCGGCGATGGCGGGCCCGGGTGCTCGAGGTGCTCGGAAGGGTTCTTGCCCTGGGTCTCTGGCTTCTCGCCCGCGATGCCACTCCCGCCGTAGTCCTGGTGGGCGAGCCGCGTGTTTACATAGGTAATCTGAGGGGTTCGGCGGGTGAGAGGGCGGAGGAAGGCGGACTGCCGGGTCATGTTGCGGATGAGAGACATGATGGTGGGTATCGAGAGATAGCGAGGATGTCGAGGATTCGGGGTCGGTTGAGTGATTGATGGATGAGGAGTGTCGCTTTCGGGGATTGTGCTCCGCTCATCAATGGTGACGCTTGAGCTCTGGAAGCTTTGACCTTGCACTGTCGTCATTCTGTAGCGCACGGAGCACATGCAACTTCCGTGCCGTCGTGTGACAACATTGAACAATACATGTATGTACCTAGGTACTGATCAAAATTCATTACCGAATTGAACCATTCCTTAACCAACATAGGATTGCCCATCCTCCTCAAGTCAACTCCGTAATCACATCCTCCCAGCCCGCTTCTCCATCCAATGCCTCAACTTCGGCACACGAACCCACTCACCCATAGTCCGATTCTTCGGCACCGACTCCTTCTCCGGCAAGCCAGGATACCGAAGCCTATACAGCCCTTTCATGAAGCACACCCGATGACACGTCGGCAACGCTCCGTTGCGCCACCCCTCGCCCTCCCTACCCAACCTCCGCAGCTCCGACTTCCAGCACTCGGGATGGCAGACGGGAAGGTGCTCGATCGAGTGGGCGTGCAGGTCCCCTTCTCCACTCAACTTGTAGCAGCACCTATCCCACCCGCAGTAATGCAGCGCGTACAGCCTCGGTGGCCGATACCCCGGGCCCAGGCAGGCGTAGTCGGACTGATGGCTCAGAGGGTGGTGGGTGTGTTGACCCATCGCTTCCGCGAGACCGTAGGGTAGTACGGGGTTTTGGTGGTTGCATTGCGCCGGCGACGGCGCGCTCGGTGGGATCGGTCGACCCCAGTTGTCGAAGTAGCCGGTCTGTGGACGTTGGTTCCATCGAGGGAGGCAGACGGTTGGGACGAAACTGCCGGACGCGCCTCCAGCGTGATGTGCACCGTGACCCATCGTAGGGGGCATCACTCGGTGGAATTGGATCGCATCTAGATCGCATCAACCGTTGTGGAGGTCTTCGAGCGTGCTGAGTGCGTCTGTAGCATCGATAGCTGTCTCATGACATGACGAGCGGTGACTGTATGTGCCGACCATGTATTTGGATGCTAGAGTAGAAGTGAGGCGACAAGGGGTACTTGTGCGAATGTTCCACGGCCGGCTGCGATTCAGTTCAACGACGGCCTGAGAATCGAGCATCGAGGGTAAGTGCGTGCCGCGAAGTGCGTGGTGCAAAGACATCGGCACGTCAAGTACAAACTGTTCGCCTTCCTCCCAAGGCATACCGAAGTGGCAGCTAAACTAGGGGTAAGAAGGCGCGACGCGGCGGCCTAGACTTCGACATTCTCGTGAACAGTGGCTGCTTCTTTCTGCTGCTGACTTCATCTCGCGAGAACCAAAGTCATGTAGCATCCAAAGGTTTCTGTACAGCGACATATATCGTCATGCATTGATACACGTAGTGATGGCATCGCGACAAGCGAAGACTGTCCGCGTCCCATTCCCAAGCAGTCCATATCCCAACCCTTCGCGCTCCGTCGCCACGTGCCTAAGACAAGTATTCATCATCCCACATACTCCCCGCGTCATCCAACGCCTGGACCAGGCTCTGCGTGACCCTGACACTCGCCTGAGTCGCAGTCGCCACCCAACCCCCTTCCTTGACCGCATCCGCCAATACGCTCTCCACGCCCATCCCATACACCGGCCTCGCGACAGGCGGATCCGCACTCGCCGCGTTATCCCCCCAAACCGCATTCCCCATCACACCCCCAGCCCACGCCAGGTACTCAACGGCTGGTACCCAGACGAACCGGAAGGGCCGGAACACCAGCGTCGGGATCACGAACGGGAACATAGGCGCATCGGGATCGACGCCGAAGCCCTCCATTTCGTAGGCGTAGAGTGGATGGCAGTAGTACGAGCAGAGCGTGGATTCGATAATGTACCACGCGAGCCACGATAGGCAGAGGAGTCCGAGGATGGTGAGGCGGATGCTGGGAGGGAAGTTGGAACGGCGGTCGTAGGTGTAGAAGCAACTGCGTAGTTCGGACCATAGGGCGTACCACACGGAGCCGTTATACGTGCCGCCGCAGGCTTCGCAGACTGTGCGGCCTCCCCGGCGGACGACTGCTGGCGCTGAAGGTTTGAGCGAAGACTGAGACGACGGTGCCTGAGGTGGTTTACGCTGCTGGGCGGTCTCGATCCTATTCTCGACACGGCGCATGCCTCGGTTGGCGTCTTTGAGACTGGTCCGAGCGGCGCGGAGATGCTTGTTCATGGCTTCCATCGCTAGACGCTCCTGTCGACGGTCGTTCTCAGCTTGCGTGAGTGCTTCGTCCTCCTGTGGAGCACTCGCGTCATCCTTCTCGGCCATGTCGTCGATGTCAACAGTCAGCGTGGGGTCGTTCTGGTCGTGATCCGGATTCACGATATCCTCAAGCGACTGTAGCGTCGTATCACCAAATTGTGCGTCAGGCGCATTCTTCGCCTCTGTGAGGATATCGGCTAGGGCCGATTTGGCAAGCATTGGCTCACTCTGTATGCGGCGCGTGTCGTTATCAAGCACATTAGATATTGGCTCAAGAGTTGCGTTCCCTGATGGCGAGCCGAAAGCACGAACAATTGTAGAGTCGGTGGTTTGCAGTAGAGGTCGAACGTCCAATCCACGACTCGGTGTCTCTACCCAGGCGCCAGTCACGACAGGTGTCTTCGTGTCAGTAGGGCCTTCTCTGGGTGCGGGAGTAGTGTCCATTTCATCTGCTGCCCCTTGCAATTCTCGCTGGACATCAACATCACCGTTGCCATCAGTCTCAACAGGGTGTACATCGTCTACAGGCACGTCCTCGAGATTCTGTTCGTAGTCCCGACTGATGTCTGAGGTTCGACGACTGAACATTTCTTCATCACTGGTGCTCTTCACTGTGCGCCCAACATCAGCCTCTGGCTGGCTCCGAGGTCTCTTCTCCAGTACGTCGTGCTCGGTCCTGTTCTTGTTCGGGCTCGGCGACATGCTAGAAACTCTGGAGAGCGCTCGAAGGTAGTCGATCGAGTCATGGCGCTTGTTCGCAGGCCGCTGTGCACTCTTAAATGTCACAGCTTGTGCATTACGATTCACGATGCTGACCGTGCCCGAGCCCTTATAATTAGAGTTGACGTCGCCACTAGGCGCCACATTCTCCTTATTGCTGATGAGACTGCGACGGCGTCTGGGTCGCTGTCTGACTTCACCAGAAGGCGCGGTGGCGGGACGTGATTCGTTGCTCTTGACGGTGGCGGATTTGAAAAGGTCCTGTAGAGAGCGCTTCGTAATGCGTTGGCTCTCAACAGTCTCAAGCTCACGCCTGGTCAGCTCGTCGATCCTGCGATCACGACGGTTCACGGCGGGAGTAGAGGCAAGTAGAGACGCTGCTGTAAAGTCCTGCTCCTCCGACTCCATGATTTCCTGCAGCGTAGTATTCATGTGCTGCATGGACGAAGACCTTGAATCCATTCGTTGGCGTCGCATCGAAGGCGGCGTCGTTTCGATGGACTGCAAAGGCTCATTCCCGACGTTTGTCCAGTCTTCATCGCCCGTGTACACCGTCCTATGAGGAATGATAGCATCTGCATCATGTCTGTAGGCGTCCTGAGGTCCTTCGAGCACCGGCACCTCAGCCTCCACCGACGCGTGACGCTTCCGCAGCCACTCGTCCCGTACCCTGCCTTTCCTTCCCCAGAGACGCGGTATGTTCAACGGCGGATCCGACTCATTGCTTCCGGAGCTGCCGACCCTCTCCGGATCCTGTCCCGCCGACGTCCCCTCTTCATCACGTCCGAAGAACCCGGTGGCTCGCGTTCCTGGTCTTGCTCTCCCGAATGCCTGGAGATTGCCATCCACCGCACTTCTAACACGGCGCTGATCTTTCTCATACTGCAGCAGTCTTCGCCCGAACTCGTCAGTCTCGTTCTCCAGCGCACTTAGATCCGAGTACCCGGAAGACCCGGAGCCCTGTGTCGGATCATCGTGTGCTTGCACCTTGTCGATGGCCGCCAGCACATCTGGCCCGCCGACCTTGAAAGCGAGCGACGGTTCATCTCTTCGGACCGCGTTCAGCAGATGACGGTGCGACATGCTGAGGGATAGTCGGATGTGCTGCTGGATATGTCTGTGACGTTGCGCATGACCGGATGTTGATTGTTTGTGTGTTGTCCTCGGGTGGAGTTCAAGCTTGGTCCCGATGCGGTAACACGCTGCTGGCCGGGTGTTGTGTTCGCGTGGCGCTCGCGTTTACCGCCTGATGGTCCAGTCAGCAGCCGTCAACAGAAAGTCCGGCCCGAGCTCCCCGCTCGAATGCGCCGACTCACCCCACATCTTCACCATATGCAGGCACAAGGGACATCGA